>ENA-ORSL01001705-ORSL01001705.1-human-gut-metagenome-genome-assembly--contig:-NODE-1705-length-17762-cov-4.734681_pt1 | contig 17762 bp, 20 predicted proteins | sample MGYA00242190_ERZ509157 | MGnify/ENA primary metagenome ERZ509157 (study PRJEB26280, sample SAMEA2338664) | human gut metagenome | biome: human gut; feature: human-associated habitat; material: faeces...
TGCGTATTGCAAGAAAAAATGGTGCCCAGCAGGTGGAAAAGACCCGCTGTTTGGGTGCGTTGACGGTTTTCAGATAGACCCTAAGATGCAGTATGGAAATTCCCCGAATGCAGCAACTGCATCCGGGGAAGAAAGCATAGGCTTACAGATACTTGGCGGTGTTGACCTTCACGCCGGGGCCCATGGTGGACACGACGGTGCAGGACTTGATATACTGACCCTTGGCAGCGGCGGGTTTCGCCTTGACCACAGCCTTGACCAGGGTATCCATGTTCTCAGTCAGCTTCTCGGCGCCGAAGGAAACCTTGCCGATGGGGCAGTGAATGATGTTGGTCTTGTCCAGACGATACTCCACCTTACCGGCTTTGATCTCCTTGACGGCAGCGGCCACGTTGGGGGTCACGGTGCCGGCCTTGGGAGAGGGCATCAGACCCTTGGGGCCCAGAACCTTACCAAGACGGCCAACAATGCCCATCATGTCGGGGGAAGCGACGACCACGTCGAAATCGAACCAGTTCTCCTTGGTGATCTTCTCCACCAGCTCCATGCCGCCGACGTAATCGGCACCGGCAGCCTTGGCCTCGTCCACCTTGGCGTCCTTAGCGAACACCAGCACCCGGCGGGTCTTGCCGGTGCCGTTGGGCAGAACCACGGCGCCGCGGACCTGCTGATCGGCGTGACGGGAGTCAACGCCCAGCTTGATGTGCATCTCTACGGTCTCATCGAACTTGGCGGAAGCACCCTTCACAACCAGCTCCAGAGCCTCGGTGGGATCATACTGAACGGAGCGGTCAATCAGCTTGGCGCTCTCCTGATACTTTTTGCCTCTAAACAATGTTTTATCCTCCTTATCGTGGTGATGCGGAAAAATCCTCCCACATTTCCGGTTCAAATATTACCGGATAAGCAATTATCAATCGACGACGGTAACGCCCATGGAGCGGCAGGTACCGGCAACCTGAGCCTCAGCAGCCTCCAGAGTGGGGCAGTTCAGGTCAGGCATCTTGGTCTTGGCGATCTCGGCGATCTGAGCCTTGGTGATGGTGCCAACCTTGGTCTTGTTGGGGACACCGGAGCCCTTCTCCAGACCAATGGCCTTCATGACCAGCATGGGGGTCGGAGGAGTCTTGGTGATAAAGGTAAAGCTGCGGTCAGCGTAAACGGTGATGACGACGGGGATCTTATAGCCCTCCATGTCCTTGGTGCGGGCGTTGAACTCCTTGATGAAAGCAGCGATGTTCACGCCGTGCTGACCCAGAGCGGGGCCGACAGGGGGGGAAGCGGTTGCCTTAGCGGCGTTGATCTGAAGCTTGATAATGCCAGTGACTTTCTGTGCCATAATAAGCACCTCCTGAATAAGATGTGGTAACGATGCGCAGTGCGCATTTTTTCGGGGTATTTCACCCCTCCCACCCGGCAATCGAATGAAAATTCGATGCGATTACTGGGATACGACCTCCACCATGTCGAGCTCGAACTCGACGGAGGTCTCGCGGCCAAACATGGAAACCACCACATTGACGCAGTTGTTGTCCACGTCGATGCTTTCCACGGTGCCGGTGAAGGAGGTCAGCGGGCCGTCCAGAATCTTGACGGTATCGCCAACCTGATAGTTGACGATGATCTCCTTCTTCTCCACGCCCATGGCGTACACTTCTTCGTCCGTCAGGGGAGTGGGGTCGTTGCTGGACGTACCGACGAAGCCGGTAACGCCCCGGATGTTCCGGATCACATGCCAGGTGTCGTCGCTGTAGACCATCTTCACCAGCACATAGCCGGGGTAGACCTTCCGGTCGAAGGTCTTGCTCACGCCGGACTCGGTGATCTCGGTGACGGTCTCCAAGGGGATGGAGACGGCCAGAATCACGTCGTGCAGGCCTCTGGATTCGACGGTTTTCTCGATGGTAGCCTTGACAGTGTTCTCATAACCGGAATAGGTATGCACAACATACCACTTTGCAGCTTCTGCCATCGGCGGCTCCTATCAGTGGAAGGCGCCGATCAGAGCGTCAATGCCGACCTGAGCGACAAAGTCGAACAGCCAGATGAACACGCCTACAGCCACAACGCAGCCGGCGACGATCACGGCGTTCTTCAGAACCTGCTGGGGGGTGGGCCAGACGACCTTCTTCAGTTCGCTGCGCAGCTCACGGAAGTACTTGGCAACCTTGCCCCAGGTTCTCTTGAACCAGTTTTCCTTTTTGACTTCAGCCATGAATTGCGAGCCTCCTTACTTGGTCTCGTTGTGGACGGTGTGCTTCTTGCAGAATCTGCAATACTTCTTCATCTCGAGACGGTCGGGGTCATTCTTCTTGTTCTTCATGGTGTTGTAGTTTCTCTGCTTGCACTCAGAGCATCTCAAAGTGACTTTCACGCGCATAACGGCACCTCCTTAACATTGCCTCCCTGTATCACTCCGGCTAGTAAAAATTTAGACAGCGGGCACTACATTTTCCCGCTCCGGGGCTGAAAAAGGCGCACAAAAAAAGCCCTTTTTCACAGGTAGAATCATTCTAACACAGGGGTGTACCAAAGTCAACTACTTTTTTCGGCATTTTCAGGAGCTTTCCGGTTGGAAATCCGGCAAAAAAAGACTTGCGGTTTTAGCCAAAATCCGCTATTGTATAGAAAAACAAAGCGACAGGAGAAACTTATGAAACGAATCATGGGAATCGATTACGGCGACGCCCGCACCGGCGTGGCCATTTCCGATCTTCTTTGCTCCATCGTGGGAACGACCTATGTCGTCCCCAGCCGGGTGCGGGATAAGGCGGTAGCGGACATCGTCCGGCTGGCCCAGGATAACGATGTGGGCACCATTGTGGTGGGTCTGCCCAAAAATATGGACGGCACGGAAGGCTCCCGGGCGGCCCTGTGCCGGGAATTTGCCGAGGTTTTACGGGAGGCCACGGGGCTGGAAATTGCCATGTGGGACGAGCGGCGCACCACGGTGGAGGCCCACAATATCCTCTCGGAGCACAATTACCACGGGAAAAAGCGGAAAAACACCGTGGATGCGGTAGCCGCTTCCCTGATTCTGGAAGGATACCTGGCCTATTTGCGCCGGTAGAATAATTCCCGAGCTCCCGCAATCAGCAGCAGAATGCCGAAGGGCTTTTTGAGCACTTCGGTGTCAAGACTTGCGGCAATCCAACTGCCAAGGCCAGCGGCGGCACAGCCGGAGATCATGCCGGGAAGGCTGGTTTTCCAATTCAGCGTGCCCTGCTTTTTGTGCATCCAGCAGCTGATCAGCGCGGAAGGAAGAAAGAAAAGCAGGTTGATCTGCCGTGCCTCGGCCTGGGACACCCCCAGCACCAGGGTCAGCCAGAGCATCAGCAGACTGCCCCCGCCGATACCCAGTCCGGTGAGGAAGCCAAGCACCGTTCCGACCACCAAACAAATTGGCAGGGAATTCAGCATAAATACCGAATCCCTCCCCAGACAATCAGAATCCCCAGCCCACGGTGAAGCCACTGGGCTGGGATTTTTGTTCCCCAAATCCCGGCGGCCAGCCCGCCCAACGCGCTGCCGGGCAGATAGGGCAGGGCAGAGGCAACATCAATTTCCGAGGTGATGGCCGTTACGGCAATACTAACCAGACACACCGGCAGAATAATAGACAGGGAGACGGCGAAAACCTCCTGACTTTTGAGCCTTGTCAGTCCTCCCAGCAGGGGCACCAGCACCAGCCCGCCCCCGGCTCCGAACAGTCCGGCAACCAGCCCGGCACCGGCTCCCGCGATAATCAGCCCCAATCGTTCCTTCATAAAGAATCCCTCCCAGGGAAGTTTGACCCTGGGAGGGATTCTTATTCACGTTTGCGGGGTTTACTTATTCACGTTTGCGGGGTTTACTGGCCGTTGGCGTTGATCACCAGGTCGGTGCGGATATAGCTGGTGTCGCCATCGGTGATGGTCAGGGCATTGACCATCTCCTCCTGCCAGGCGGCCACATCCGCGCTGCGCAGATCGCTCTCAATCAGAGAGGTGCGGTAGGTGATGTCGCTGGTGCCCACGAAGTACATGACGTGGTAGCCGTACTGGGTCTCCACAATGCCGGTGTCGCCGCTCTTCCGGCTGGAATCGAAGCACCAGTCGTTGAAGGCCTGAACCATCTGGCCGGGGGTCACGTTCTGATACAGGCCGCCGGTGGTACCGTCGCCGTCGTCAGACTTTTCGTTGGCCAGGGCGGCAAAGCTGTCCTCGGTGGCCTCGCCGGCCTTCCACTCGGCGTAGATTTCCTCGGCGGTAGCCTTGGCGGCAGCCCATTCCTCGGCGGAGTAGGTTTCGTCGTCGGTGTGGGCATCCTCGGCCTCGTCGGTGGGATGGGCGGGCTTGACCAGAATGTGGCGCACGTTCACCATGGGGAACTCGTTGTCGGTGGAGCTGTCGTAGTAGACCACATAGCAGCCGCTGAGGGTCTCGGTGCCGTCGTCATTTGTGGTGGTGCTCTCAAACACCTGCTTGTCGCCGGCCTTCCGGCTGCTGTCGCTGACCCAGTCCTGATAGACGCTGTTCAGAGAGGAGTAGCGGATGTTGGTGCTGGCGGTGCTGGCGGCGGATTCCTCATCGGCATTGATGCTCAGAGCGGCGATGGCGGCATCCAGAGCCTCGGGAGAGTCGATTTCATCGGAAACCAGGCTTTCGGCGGCGGCTTTCAGAGCGGCCTCGGCAGCGGCGTTCTCCGCATCGGTGTAGGTGGTGTTGCCGTCGGCATCCGTCGTGCCGCCGGTGCGGAACTTGGAGATGGCCATATAGTAGGCGTGATAGGAGTAGGAGGAGTAGACCTTGGGATCCTCGGCATCCTTGGCGGCGATCTGGTCGTCGGTGTAGGTCAGGGAATCGGAGTAATTGGCGTAGTAAGCATCGGCCAGGGCGCTGCGGGTGGAATACTCCCGGAAGCCCTCTTCGGTGGCGCCATTGCCGTACATGGCCTTCAGATAGGCCTTGCCGCTTTGGAAGCCGTAGAGCTTGGCGTAGGTGTCGATGGAAGCCAGGTTCTGCTCCAGCTCCGCGGCCTTATCCTCAGGCAGGGTGAAGCCTGCGGCCTCGGCGGCATCGGACATGGCATAGACGTTCCGGGCAGTCTCCTTGGCGGATTCCAGGAAATCGTCAGCCCAGGTGCGGCCGGACTCCTCGTCCGTGACCTGCTGATCCAGAGGCTTGCTGGTGTCTAGGCCGAACATACTGGCGTAGCTGCCGTAGCTGGAATAGAAGGTGTTGACCGCGTCAAAGAAGTAATAGTTCAGTTCCGCGTTGCTCAGCTTATGATCGCCGATCTGTACGGCAACGGTGTGCCGCTCCTGATAGCCGCTGCTCTTGACGGTCTGGTTCACGCCTACGAAAATGGCGATGGCAAGCAGAACCACCAGAACGATGATAAAGGCTGCGGTGTACAGGCGGGTGGTGGAAGCTTCCTTCTGGGCAGCGAGCTGCTTTTCGGTCAGCTTTCCGGCACCCTGCTCCTTGCGGAGCTGTTTCTTGCTGGATGCGCTCATGTGATCAAATCCTCTCAATTGTCTTCGTGTGTTTTCGCTGGAAATAGATAGACCCCGGTATTATAACCGAAAACCCGGTCACTTGCAAGGGGAAAAGCCGGAAAATAGAAAAATAGAGAAAAAATTTACAAATTCCCGTAGCCGCCCGGAAAAATCCCGCCCCTAAGCCTTCCCCCACGGGGAAGGTGGCACGGCGTAGCCGTGACGGATGAGGGCAAAGACACGTTGAAATTTAGAAAAACCCTCGTAAGCATCCGTAGGGGTCGATGCCCTCATCGACCCGTCTCACGCATTGGCGGGCTTTATGATCGGGCCGATGAGGGCATCGGCCCCTACACGAATTGTTGGGGCTTCCGAAAAAATAAAAACCTGAGGAGCCGAAGCTCCCCAGGCACCCCGCTTTAGCCGTAGCACATCCAATTATGACCTGCACGAAAAGGCAGGTGGGTTGCCGCTCCTGAACCTTACTGCTCCCAGCGTCCACCCTACGTCGCAGCGCAGGCGGGAGGTCTGCAAACAGAACAGGAAGTCTAACTTCCCTAGTAAAAAATGTGGGTCCAAAAGGACATGCCGACGTACCAAGCAGGAAGATAACAAATTTTATTCTTCCTCTTCGGAATCTTCCTCGTAAAGGGAGTCCATAATGAGGTCATAGACTGCTTCAAGCTCCTGCTCATCGTCGATGGTGCACAGAATCGGCTCACCGTCTTCCTCAATGGATTTGAGAATGCTGACCTCCAGCTGCAAGGTGTCCTGACTGTCTCCCGCGGGGATGACAGCCATGTAGGTGCAGCCATTATACTCCAGTGTACTGAGTACCTCCAGCTCGTATTCCTTTCCCTCGTCGTCGGTGATGGTGATAAAATCGGAACCGTACTGATCCATACCCCTGCTCCTCTATCTCGGATGGCTCTATTCTACCGCCCCGTCGGCATAAAATCAAGAGGGAAAATTGTACGAAAACCGACTGCGAAATTTTCGTCCCGAAAAATGCCGAATCCTCTCAGGAAAGGTAATCCTCTAATAAGCTCTCTAAATCCCGTTGATTCCGAATGGAAATTCCCGCCTCCAAAGCCTTCTGGTCGGCTTCCGGCAGGGAAGAAACCAGCCGGGGAAAAATCTGTTTCGGCTCCTGCTTTCCTGGGTCAAACAGGGCCAGATACCCCTTCCAGGAGCCTACAATGACAAGAAATGCCGCAATCACGGAGGACAATCCGCGCCAGCGCATAGGCAATCCCTCCTTCCGAAGCTAGTGTAACCCGGATTTTTCCGGTTATGAGGAAGACTGCCGCGAAAGTTCATAAGGAATTCAAAAATTAGGACTTTCGTTTTGCATTTTGGTATGCTATAATCTAATCCGTATTGCTATGCACATGGCAATGCGGCGAACTGATTTCCAGGCTTTTTGCGGGGCAGGGCCCTGTTTACGGAGGTATTCCTATGGCAAAAGACCATTTTTTTAACAGGAGAGGGAAAAAACCCAGACAGGACTGGGATCCTCACTGGCTGATCAAGCTCCTGTACACCGCCGGCTCCGGGGTTCTTTCACTCGTCAAGGTTGCCATCGGCGCGGCGGCTACGGTGCTGCTGATTCTGCTCATCTGCGGCGCCGTTTTTGCGGGTACGCTGGGCGACTATCTCCAGAACGACATTCTGGGGGAGGCCGGCAACTGGTCCATGGACGACTATGACCTGGCCCGCACCTCCTTTATTTATTATGTGGATAACAGCGGCGATATTCAGCAGCTCCAGCAGATTTACACCACCACCGACCGGCAGTGGGCCAGCCTGGACGAGATTCCCGAGGCCATGGTTCACGCGGCGGTGGCCATTGAGGATAAGCGGTTCTATGAGCATCAGGGCGTGGACTGGATTACCACCGTCAAGGCCTGTCTGAATATGTTCTTCGGCGGCGACCAGCAGTTCGGCGGCTCCACCATCACCCAGCAGCTGGTGAAAAACCTGACCCAGGAGAAGAGCATCACCGTCCAGCGGAAGGTGATGGAAATTTTCCGGGCTCAGCTCTTCGAGAAGCAGTACGACAAAGACCTCATTATGGAGTATTACCTCAATGAGATCTACCTGGGTCGGGGCTGCTACGGCGTCAAGAGCGCGGCGGCGGAATATTTCGGCAAGGAGCTGCAAAGCCTGACTCCCGCCGAGTGCGCCAGCCTCATCAGCATCACCAACAACCCGTCCCTCTTCAACCCCTATTCCCAGAGCGTTTACAAGTACAAAGGCCAGGAGCGCAACGGCGCGGAGCGGAACCGCTACCGTCAGCTGAACGTGCTCAGCGAGATGCGTGACCAGGGCTACCTGACGGACGAAGAATATGGGAAAGCGGTCAATCAGGAAATGGTCTTCAAGGAGGGCATTGCCGCTGAGGATCGGTGGACGGTGTGCAGCAACGACGAGTGCGGCTACCAGAATACCCGCAGCCACTTCACCGGAGAGGGGGACGTGTGCTACTGTCCCATCTGCGGCAGCGCCACCTCCGTGAAAACCGATGCTTCCCAGCATGTGTATTCCTGGTTCGTGGACGCGGTGCTTGTGGATTTTGCCTCCTACCTTGCCGAACAGGACGGAAAGGTCTGGGAGAACATGGACGAGAACGCCCGGAATATCTACCTGGACAGAATTCAGAAGGGCGGCTACCATATCTATACCACCATGGACATGGATGTCCAGAAGCAGGTGGATGAAATCTACAATAACCTGGACAACATTCCCTCCACCCGGAGCAACCAGCAGCTCCAGTCCGCCATCGTGGTCATTGACAATACCACCGGCGACGTGGTGGCACTGGCCGGCGGCGTAGGGGAGAAGACTACCTTCATGGGCTACAACCGGGCCACCCAGGCAAAGCTCCAGACCGGCTCCTCCCAGAAGCCCATTTCCGTCTACGCCCCTGCCTTCGAGTCCGGCAAAGTGACCCCGGCCACGGTGTTCAAGGATTTGCCTATCACCTATACCGACGGCAACTGGCCCAAGAACGACAACCGGCAGTACCAGTACGCCCGGACGGTGTATCAGGGCATCGTGTCCTCGGTGAACGCCATTGCCGCCCATACCCTGGATTTCATCGGCACCGAGTACGGCTATAGCTTCGCCAAGTATAACTTCGGCCAGAAGAGCCTGGTGGAGAGCTATCCCACGGAATATGAGGTCAAGTCCGACGTTGGCCTTGCCCCCCTTGCCCTGGGCGCGCTGACCCTGGGCTCTACGGTGCAGGAAATGGCCACGGCCTACGCAACCTTTGCCAATGACGGCGTTTTCCGTCAGTCCCGGCTGTACACCAAGGTTTATAACAGTGACGGTGAGCTGGTACTGGACAACACCCAGGACAGCCGGAAAATCCTCAGCGAGAAGTCCGTCAACTATATGAACTACTGCCTGTACAACGCCGCCAACCACGGCACCGGCGGCGCGGCCCTGTTCGGCGGCCAGACCATTGCCGGCAAGACCGGCACCACTGCCTCCAACCGGGATCGCTGGTTCTGTGGCTACACCACCCACTATACCGCCGCGGTCTGGGTGGGCTACGACCAGCCCGAGCAGATCAATATCGGCACCAACCCCGCGGCGGTGCTGTGGCGCAAAGTCATGCAGCCTATCCACGAGGGCCTTCCCAAGGAGGCCCTGTACGACGGCAACGCCTTCACCACCGTTGCCGTCTGTCTGGATTCCGGAAAGCTTGCCACGGATGCCTGTAAGTCGGACGTGCGGCAGTTTGACCGGGTGGTCTACGCCAACGTCTATCCCGAGGACGTGCCCACGGAAACCTGCGACAAGCATGTGATGGTGGACTTCTGCGCCATCGGCGGCGGTGTTGCCACGGAGTATTGCAGCCAGTATCCGGAAAACGGTGTCTACCGAGCCTCCCTTGTGAAGCTGACAGCGGAGGAGGTTCAGGAGATCCGCAATGCCTCCCGGGTGGGTCTGGTTGCCCAGTACCTGGATTCCGGCGGAATCTACCTGGACGGCGGCGGAGTCTGGCAGGGCTTCAACAACGACCGCAGTAACCCCAACGGCACGCCGTACCTGGAGTGCATGGTGCACCAGTCGCCTCCCGGCAACATGGACACCGGCAACACCCAGGCCCCCGATGGCTCCGATGACTCCGGATTCTATAACCCGGATGATTACGACGGCTGAGGCCGTTGAGGAAAAGAAGATATATTAAGAGAAGAGGAGTAAACACATGCTGTGGATTTCCGATGAATGGAAGGACTATGAGGTGCTCGATGCCTCCGGCGGCGAACGGCTGGAACGCTGGGGCAGTCATATCCTGGTGCGTCCGGATCCCCAGGTAATCTGGGACACCCCCCGCCGGGCTCCCCAGTGGAAGCAGTACGATGCCCGCTATGTCCGCTCCAATACCGGCGGCGGCCACTGGACGGAAAATACCCTGCCCGAGCGGTGGCAGATTCGCTATAAGGACTATCTGACCTTTAACGTCAAACCCATGAATTTCAAGCACACCGGCGTTTTCCCGGAGCAGGCGGCCAACTGGGATTTCATCCGGGAAAAGGTGGCCTGCGCCGGTCGGCCGGTGCGGGTTCTGAACCTGTTTGCCTATTCCGGCGGCGCAACCTTAGCCGCCGCCGCCGGCGGGGCAGAGGTGTTCCACGTGGATGCCTCCAAGGGCATGGTGGCATGGGCCAAGGAAAACGCCGTGGCCTCCGGCCTTGCTGACCGTCCCATCCACTGGATGGTGGACGACTGTGCCAAATTCATCCAGCGGGAGATTCGCCGGGGCAGAAAGTACGACGGCATCATCATGGATCCTCCCAGCTACGGCAGAGGGCCCGGCGGGGAAATCTGGAAGATGGAGACCAGCTTCTATCCCTTCCTGCAGGAGACCGCCAAGGTGCTGTCCGATAACCCCCTGTTTGTCATCATCAATTCCTATACCACGGGTCTGGCCCCCTCGGCGGTGGCCTACGCCTCGGACGTGGTTTTCGGCAGCCTTTACGGCGGTAAGACCCAGGCCGGCGAGCTGGGACTGCCCGTGCGGCAGTCCGGGCTGGTGCTGCCCTGCGGTGCCACCGGACGCTGGACGCCCTGAGGGAGGAACAAATTTGAGCGATATCATTTCAGTAGAACACTTAGCCTATACCTATCCCGGGGTGGAGGGCACCCCGGGCATCCCGGTTTTTGAAGACCTGAACCTGACCGTCCAGGAAGGTTCCTTCGTGGCCATCCTCGGCACCAACGGCTGCGGAAAATCCACCCTGGCCAAGCACTTCAATTCCATCCTCCTTCCCACCGGCGGCAAGGTCTATGTCTGCGGCATTGACACCTCCAACGAGGATCGGATTCTCACCGTCCGCCGGAACGTGGGCATGGTCTTCCAGAATCCGGACAACCAGATCGTTGCCAACGTGGTGGAGGAGGATGTGGCCTTCGGCCCGGAGAATCTGGGCATTGCCAGCCCGGAGATCCGCCGCAGAGTGGACAGTGCTCTGAAACAGGTGGAGATGTACGAGTACCGGGAGCATGCTCCCCATCTTCTGTCCGGCGGACAGAAGCAGCGCGTTGCCATTGCGGGCATCATTGCCATGGAGCCCAGGTGCATCGTGCTGGACGAGCCCACCGCCATGCTGGATCCCAGAGGCCGCCGGGAGGTCATTGACACCATCGGACGGCTGAACCGGGAGAAGGGCATTACCGTGGTGCTCATTACCCACCACATGGACGAGGCGGCGAAAGCCGACCGGGTGGTGGTGCTGAACAAGGGCAAGGTAGCCGCCGACGGCACGCCTCAGCAGGTTTTTGCCCAGGTGGAGCTGCTTCACAGCTTAGGCTTGGCTTCTCCGGAGACGGTAGAGCTGTGCTGGGAGCTGAACAAGCAGGGCTTTGACCTGCCCCTTGACAAATTGGAACCGGAAGAATGCGCGCAGACACTTTATGAACATCTTCAAGGTCTGACCGCTGGGAGGAAACAGGTTTGAAACCAATTCTGGAAGTAAGAAATCTCGACTACATTTACAGTGCGGGCACGCCCTTTGAGCACAAGGCTTTGGAGAATGTCTCCTTTGCCCTGGAACCCGGAGAGTTTGTCGGCATCATCGGACATACAGGCTCCGGAAAATCCACCCTGATGCAGCAGATGAACGGCCTTTTGAAGCCCACTTCCGGCCAGGTGCTTCTGGACGGGGTGGACATCTGGTCGGACAAGAAGCTGACCCGGCAGGCTCGGTTTCGGGTGGGACTGGTGTTCCAGTACCCGGAGTACCAGCTCTTTGAGGAGACGGTCTACCGGGACATCGCCTTCGGCCCCAAGAATATGGGCCTGGAGGAGAAAGAGATTGACCGCCGGGTTCGGGAGGCCGCGGGCTTCGTGGGTCTGACGGAGCAGCAGCTGGAGGTCTCTCCCTTTGACCTGTCCGGAGGTCAGAAGCGGCGGGTGGCCATTGCCGGCGTCATCGCTATGGAGCCGGAGGTGCTGATTCTGGACGAGCCCACCGCTGGCCTGGATCCTGTGGGTCGGTCGGAAATTCTGGGCAATATCGAAGCCTACCGTCAGGCAAAAAACGCCACCATTATGATGGTCTCCCATTCCATGGAGGACGTAGCCCGGCTGACCGACCGGCTGCTGGTGATGAACGGCTCCCGGCTTGCCATGGACGGCACGCCGTCGGAGGTGTTCTCCCGGGCTCAGGAGCTTCTTGCTATGGGACTGAATATTCCCCAGGTGACCCAGGTGTTCCTGAAGCTGAAGGCACTGGGTCTTGACGTAAAGAGCGTCTATACTATGGAGCAGGCGGTGGCGGAGATTGTCCGCTTGAGGGGAGGAAAGACCCATGCTTAAGGATATTACCCTGGGTCAGTATTTCCCCGGTCAGTCCGTGATTCATCGACTGGATCCCAGAACCAAGCTGACCATGCTGGTGGTGTACATCGTTGCCCTGTTTCTGGCGGAGGGCTGGGTCTCCTACGGCCTGGTGTTCGTTTTTCTGGCGGTCGTTATCCGGCTGTCCACCATTCCGCTCAAATCCATCCTGCGGGGCATGAAGCCCCTGGTGATGATCCTGATTTTCACCGGTGTGCTGAACCTGTTCTTTACCCAGGACGGGGAAGTGCTGGTGAAGTTCTGGGTGCTTACCGTCACCTCCGGCGGCCTGTCCCGGGCGCTGATGATGATGGCCCGGATTCTGATGCTGATTTCCGGCACCTTTCTTCTGACCTATACCACCTCGCCCATTGCTCTGACGGACGGTCTGGAGGCGCTTATGAACCCCCTGAAAAAGGTAGGCGTGCCGGTGCATGAGCTTTCCATGATGATGTGCATTGCGCTGCGGTTCATCCCCACGCTGATTGAGGAAACGGACAAGATCATGAGTGCCCAGAAGGCCAGAGGCGCGGATTTTGAGTCCGGGTCCCTGACCGATCGAGCCAAGGCTCTGATCCCCATTCTGGTGCCGCTGTTCATCAGTGCCTTCCGCCGGGCCGACGAGCTGGCCACGGCCATGGAGTGCCGGTGCTACCAGGGCGGCGAGGGTCGGACGAAAATGAAGCAGCTCCACTACCACCGGGAGGATTTTCTGTCCTACTGTGCCGGTGCGGTGCTGCTTGTGGCGGTTATCGTGCTCAAAACCTTCGCTTTGTGAGGATTTTATGCGAAATATCGGACTGATTTTAACATATCTGGGTACGGCGTACCACGGTTGGCAGGTTCAGAAGAACCTGCCAACTGTCGCCGAGACCCTGGAAAAGGCGGCGGCCATGATTGTGGGTCACCCGGTGCATATGACGGGCTGCGGCCGCACGGACGCGGGAGTCCACGCCCGGGTGTATGTGGCGAATTTCCGCACGGATTCCACCATCCCCGCCGACCGGCTGCCCTATGCCCTGAACACCCATCTTCCCTGCGACATTGTGGTGACGAAGGCCTTCGACGTCCACGAGAATTTCAACGCCATCGGCTCCTGCGCAAAAAAGGAGTATACCTATCAGATTTACAATTCCCGGTTAAAAGACCCGTTTTATGTCAACCGCGCGTGGTTTTACCCCCGGCACTTAGACGAGAACGTGATGCAGGCGGCGGCAGACCAGTTCGTGGGCACCCACGATTTTGCTGCCGTGCGCAGCGTGGGCACGGATGTCAAGTCCACGGTGCGCACGGTGTATTATTATAACGTAGAGCGGCGGGGAGACATCATCACTCTGAAGGTCTGCGCCAACGGCTTCCTCTATAACATGGCGCGAGCCATGGCCGGCACCGTGGTCTACGCGGCGGAAGGGAAAATCCGCCCGGAGGAAATCGGTGCCATCCTGGAATCCGGAAACCGCACCGCCGCCGGCCCCACCGTGCCGCCGGGAGGTCTGTACATGACTCACCTGTGGTACGATGACGGCGTGGCCCAGTTTGAAGCCGGCAGCGATTGGACGAAGTAAGGTTTTGGGACGTTCATAATTTGTTTTTCCTTTTTTGACAGGTCTGTGCTATACTTCTGTGAAAAGGAAATATTCCTTGAAAAAAGGAGTGAGTGACTATGCAGCCGAAAATGTGCAGCAAGTGTAAGAAAAATATCGCCGTTGTGTTCATTACGAAGGTAGAGAACGGCGTGACCCTGAATGAGGGCTATTGCCTCAAATGCGCCCGGAGTCTGGGCATTCCCCAGATCGACCAGGCGGTGAAGCAGATGGGCATTTCCGAGGAAGATCTGGACATGCTCACCGATGAGATGAGCAGCATGTTCGGTCAGCGGGACGACAGCACGGACGCTGACGATGACGAAATCGACAGCCAGACCGCAACCTTCCCGCTGCTGAACCAGCTTTTCGGCGGAAATCCCAATCCGCCCGCCCAGCCCCAGCGGCCGACAAGAGCCGAGGAGCCGCCCCAGGAGGAAAAAACCAAAAAGAAGAATAAGAAGCATAAGTTCCTGGACAGCTATTGCATGGATTTGACCGGCCGAGCCAGAGCCGGGAAGCTTGACAAGGTCATCGGCCGAGACGTGGAAACCGAGCGGGTGATTCAGATTCTCAACCGCCGGCAGAAGAACAATCCCTGTCTCATCGGTGAACCCGGCGTGGGCAAAACCGCCATTGCCGAGGGCCTGGCCCAGCGGATTGCGGAGGGCAACGTTCCCTACAAGCTCCGGGACAAAGAGGTTTTCCTCCTGGATTTGACGGCGCTTGTGGCGGGAACCCAGTTCCGTGGCCAGTTTGAAAGCCGGATGAAGAGCCTGATCGGCGAAATCAAGGAGTGCGGCAACATCATCCTGGTCATCGACGAGGTGCACAACCTGGTGGGAGCCGGTGACGCGGAAGGCTCCATGAACGCCGCCAATATCCTCAAACCTGCCCTGTCCCGGGGAGAAATCCAGGTCATCGGTGCCACCACCTTTGCCGAGTACCGGAAATATATCGAGAAGGACGCCGCCCTGGAGCGGCGGTTCCAGCCGGTGACGGTGGCGGAGCCTACCATCGAGGAGGCCAGCCAGATCATGCAGGGCATCGCCAAGGCCTATGCCCAGTTCCACGGGGTGGAGATTTCTCCGGAGATTGCCCACCAGTGCGTGGTGCTCTCCGAGCGCTACATCACCGACCGGTTCCTGCCGGATAAGGCCATTGATCTGCTGGACGAGGCCTGCTCGGATGTCAACCTCCAGTGCAAGGACATTTCCCGGCTGGCCGAGCTGAAAAAGGAGCGGGACGACTACGAGCTGGAGCTTCGGATGCTCAACGAGGACGCGGAGAACCAGAACTTCGAGCGTCTGGCTCTGCTTCGCAGCAAGCTGATGCAGCTGGCTCCCCAGATCGAGGAGCTGGAGACCAAACCCAAGCCTGCCGTGACCATGGAAAATCTGGCACGGATCATTGAGCTGTGGACGAAAATTCCCGCCTCCAAGATCAAGGCCCAGGAGTATCAGCAGCTCAAGGGCCTGTCTGACCGGCTGAAGACCCACATCGTTGGCCAGGATCAGGCGGTGGAGGCGGTGGCCCGGGCCATCCGCCGGAACCGGGTGGGCATCAGCCCCAAAAAGAAGCCTGTATCCTTCATTTTCGTCGGCCCCACCGGCGTGGGCAAGACGGAGCTGGTCAAGCAGCTGGCAAGCGACATGTTCGACAGCGTGGATGCTCTCATCCGCCTGGATATGTCCGAGTATATGGAAAAGCACACGGTTTCCAAGCTCATCGGTTCTCCTCCCGGCTATGTGGGCTATGACGAGGCCGGCCAGCTGACGGAGAAGATTCGCCGCCGCCCCTACAGCGTGGTGCTCTTCGATGAGATTGAGAAAGCCCACCCGGACGTGCTGAACGTGCTTTTGCAGGTTCTGGACGACGGACGGATTACCGATGCCCAGGGTCGGGTGGTAAACTTTGAAAATACCATCATCGTTATGACCTCCAATGCCGGCTCTGAGGGCAGGGTAGGGGGTCTGGGCTTCGGCAGAACCGAGGGCGACAAGGTTCAGGAGACCACCATGAAGGCTCTGCGGGAGTTCCTGCGTCCGGAGTTTTTGAATCGGGTGGACGAGATCATCACCTTCAACCGCCTGACGGAAGAAAACTTCCTGGGCATTGCGGACATCATGCTGGGGGAGCTTCAGGACAGCCTGTCTGCCCGTGGCCTGACCCTGACCTGGGACGAAACGGTTAAGGCGCTTCTCGTGAAGAAGGCCTATTCCGCCCTCTACGGAGCCCGGAATCTGCGCCGGACCATCCAGCGGGAGCTGGAGGATCCCATCAGCCAGGCCATCATCGACAGCTTCGAGCACCCCATCTCCGCCATCCACATTCTCACCGACGGCAACAATTTCAAGCTGGACGTGAAGTAAAAAAATGCCCTCCGCGCAATCCGCGCGGAGGGCATCTTCACAATCGTACATTGTGCATTATTATGCAGAAAAAGAAAACCCGGAAGGCGATTGCCTTCCGGGTTTTTGGCGGAGAAGGAGGGATTTGAACCCTCGATACCCTTTTGGGGTATACACGATTTCCAATCGTGCGCGCTCGACCAGGCTACGCGACTTCTCCACGCTCTGTTCGGGTTGCTTTCATTTCAAATTGTCAGCTTGCACATTATAATCAAAATTTCCCGCAAAGTCAAGTACCAATTTGAAAGATTCGCATTTTGCGCGCATTTGTTCAGAAAATCAGCCCGCTGAGCAGCGCTCGCACACGCTGCGCGTGCTGCGCGTCCTGTCGCGCCATGGTGTGCAGCGTTTCCCGCAGCGGGCCCGGCGCGGCATCTGCCGCCGCGTCAAGCTGCGCGCTGAGCGCGAGCTCCTGCCAATAGACGCAGCGCAGATCCTGCGCCGCCGTGCTCAGCCGCGGACAGGCGGCGGGCGGGACGCAGAGCGTGCCCGTGCGCAGAAAATGCTCCGTCTGCAGCGCTCTGAGCTGCGCGCGCTCCTGCGCGGCGATCTGCCAGAGCGGCTGCCGGTATGCAAACAGGCGCTGCGCGAGCGCGGCGCAGAAGGCGGCGACGGCCGCCTTTGCGCAGATGCAGTCACGCAGCTGCGCCGTCAGCGCGTCCGTCTCCGGCTGTGCAGGCGTGCTTCGGGCGTCTGCCGTGCCTGCCACACGCTGCCAGACGCGCAAAAACGCGGCGCTGTCGAGAAAAACGGGGTCGTTCATCATCCATCCCTCCGCCCCATGCTATGTGCGGCTTGCAAAAATGTGCGGGATGTGCCATAATCGCTCCAGAAACTTTTCACCGGAGGCGACCATCATGGCTCGATTTTTCATAGCAGGCACGAATTTTCCGAACGGGCGGGCGATCATCCGCGGCCGCGACGCCGACCACATCCGCGTGCTGCGTCTGCGCGCGGGTGACGACATCGTCATCTGCGACGGGGCAGGGCGCGACTATAAGTGCCGCCTTGTGCAGACGCTCGAGCATGAGGCCGAGGCCGAGGTCATCGAGGTCGTCCCATGCAAGGCCGAGCCCACGGTGCGCACGACGGTGTTCGCGGGTCTGCCCAAGGGCGAGCGCAGCGATTTTCTCGTGCAGAAGTGCACCGAGGCCGGCGCGTCCGAGATCGTGTTCTTCTCCTGCACGCGCTGCGTGGCCAAGGCTGCCAACATCGAAAAGAAGGTCGAGCGCTGGCAGCGCATCGCCGAGGAGGCGGCAAAGCAGTCGGGGCGCGGCATCATCCCGCAGGTGCGCTATACGGCGGACTATGTCAGCGTGCTCAACGACGCACTGCACACCGACCTGCCGCTGTTCATGTACGAGACCGGCGAGCGCGAGACCATCCGCGACGCCATCGAGCACGCGGCGAACTAAGTGATTCCATGCAAAAACACG
>ENA-ORSL01001708-ORSL01001708.1-human-gut-metagenome-genome-assembly--contig:-NODE-1708-length-17741-cov-5.002318_pt1 | contig 17741 bp, 15 predicted proteins | sample MGYA00242190_ERZ509157 | MGnify/ENA primary metagenome ERZ509157 (study PRJEB26280, sample SAMEA2338664) | human gut metagenome | biome: human gut; feature: human-associated habitat; material: faeces...
CATCGGTGATCATAGAGAACACGCAGTGGAATGACTTTGATCTCGCTGTTGCTTTTTATGAGAATCAGGTGTTCAGTTTCTCTTCCACCGGGAAGAACTTCGCCATCACCAAAAAGGATATGACCAAGAGATTCGGCAGGCTGATTGCAGCGTGCGCTCGGCTTCGTAACGCTACCATAATGCACAGGGACTACAAGGATTGTATTTCCTACGGTGCCGGTGAAGATGCGTTCATTCTGCTGGACCCTCCGTACAAGGGTACAGAGGATTACTATCAGAAGTCGAGCTTCGGCAGCGATGAACACGCTAAATTGTTTGGGTTTATGAATGAAGTGCATGAGCAATTCCATGGCTCCTGCAAGTTCCTCATCACCTACAACAACGATCCATATATCCGGGAATTGGCGGATCACTATGGATTCGATTCTTTCGTGCAGGAGCGTCTTCACAATATGCGCCAAGCCACAAAGCCGGGTGATATGTTTGAGGAACTCTTGATCGGAAACTATGATCTGGTGAAACAGGCAGAGATCAATAATCATTTCCTGCTTGAGCAATCCCGGCAAATGACCCTGTTCGATTACCAATACGATTATTGAGAAGGAGGAAAAATAAGTGGAAATAAAAACTGAGATTACGATATCATTGCCGCCTATGCTGGCAGCCGCACTTGGAATCACCGAAGATACCTTGTTCGAGACTTATTTTGACGGTAACTGCCTCAGAGTGAGGACTCTGGATGAGGAAGAAGTGGAAAGTGCAATACTCGCCGGTCTGGAGGATGCGTTCGATGATTGAGGCAATTATCCATTATCATGATTCAACGCTCATTGAGGATGGTTATGACGATCCCTTTACCGTGGGCAGTTCCTTCCTCCGTGACTACGCCTGGGCAATTGAGGACGCTATCGAGAAGGATCGCCGTCTGGATGATCAGGATATGGCGCAGTATTTCCATGAAGATGCCGGTCTCAAAAACAAGCTGGCTTCTATGGTGTGGGGTGTGGAAGTTTACAGGGGTGAACTCTTCGGCAAAATGAACAATACGACCAGTTTTGCGAGCTGACAGCGTTTACGACCGTCCGAATGCAGGCACAAAGCGACCGGATCAATTACCTGTATGACTACGGCGATGGCTGGGAAGTGTCGATCGAACTCACGCAGGATTATTATGCGAACGACCTTGAAGGACAAGATGGTTCTGTAATACGCGCCGTTCTGGATGGCCACGCTCCGGTTTGCGTTGCAGCAGACGGACTTCCTGTTTTTGATGATGTTGGAGGAGTCGGTGGTTACATCGATTTTCTGACAACAATCCATCGGAGCGAGGACGAAGAAGAGCGAGGACAAGCTCGTGAGTGGGCAAGCTCACTTGGATGGACTGGACGAGCGATCAAACCGCAGAATCTCCTTTGACGATTTGAGGTGATATCTTTTTCGGTTCGCAATGGAAAGAGCAAGAAAGACCTCCGACCACAATGGTCGAAGGCAAAAAGAATATAAAAAAGTCCGAAAATGCCTTGTCACAAGCGGATTTTCCTAAAAATCCTGTGATATCTTTCTCGGTGCTACGAGCCACAAAGGTACGGTAGCAATGATACAAATTGCTACCGTACTTTTTAATTATTCCCTATGAAAATCCCTTGGTATAAAGCCAAAAGCGAGGTTAGTGGGTTCACATCAGAACCTGCCAACCTCGCTTTTTTCGTTTATGGAGTTTCCGAGCAAACGCTACCGCCGGAAAAAGTGAACCCGCTCTGCCTAACCTTTTAATTTTTCTGGAATAATTAAAAGGTTCGAGGAAAAATTAAAAGGTATCTTTAGATTATTATTTGGAAAAAGCTCGAACAAACTCCTGTTCGCTGATTCTCATTCTTGCAGCAAATCCATCGTAATCCGTTGCGTCCGCAGGGATTTTCAATCCGTGTTTCGTAATATAGCGCCAAAGGCGCGTCAAGAACTACATGAGACGGCTTTTGTGGCTTTTGCCACAAAAGGGCAACACAAAAAGCGGTGCCTTCTTAATAGAAACCAAAGGTTTTTATTAAGAATTAGTATCAGATTCGGGGATTCTCCACGACAAAGCCGCCCGGCAGTGCTGCCGGGCGGCTGGTTTCAATTTTGCTTTGAATGTTTGAAAGACTTATACTAGAATTTGATAAAAAGCAGCTTTTTATAGCACCGAAGGTGCGTCAAATTCTGCACAAGACGGCGCAGCGTGCGTTAGCACGATGCGAGTGTGAGCAGCACACGGGATTCTTGATGAAAGAATTGAATCAGGAATCAGTATTACTTAGTCAGCACATTCTGCACATAGCGCATGAGGATGGCGGCAACCTGTGCGCGGGTGGCGTCGCCTTGGGGCGCAAGGGTCACGGTTTCGCCGCTTCTCATTCCGTTGATCAGACCTTCCGCATTCGCCCAACGCATGGCTTCTGCGGCATAGGGGCTGACCTTTTCGATGTCGGGGTATTCCTCCGCATAATCACCGTCGTTCAGGGGCAGACCCTTGAACTTCGTGTAACGGTAGAGGATGGTTGCCATCTGTTCACGGGTGATCTTGCCGTCCGGGTCGAAGATATTCTCCTCCACACCGAGGACAATGCCATTCTCCGCAGCCCAGACCACCGCATCGGTGTACCACATGCCGTCGGCAATGTCCTTGAAGGGATTCTCGGCATTCGTCTCCGGCTTGCCCTCCAGACGGTACAGCACGGTGACCAGCATGGCACGGGTCATGGTAGCCTCGGGGTCGAAGGTGGTTTCGGAGGTGCCGTAGAACAAGCCGGCCTTCAAGACAAAGTCGATGCCGACGTGTGCCCAGTTGCTTTCGTCGGGAACGTCCACATAAGCCTTGCTGGGACAGCCGTTGCCGCCGTCGCAGGAGGTGAGCATGGGAATGGTGGCTTCCTTGGTTGCGCCGCAGTTGACACAGGTTTGCACCAGAATGCCGGTCTCCGTCAGCGTGGGAGCAGAGGCGACCTTGCCCTCGTCCCAGTTATGGCCGGTGGGTGCAACATAAGTATCGGTGTACGCATAGTCGCAGTTCTTGCAGGCATGGGTGGTGAAGCCCAGCTCGGTGCAGGTCGGTTCCGTGACGGTGGCAACCAGCGCATGGTCGACCTTGGCGATGGGCACGGTGTAGGTCTCGCCGCAGGAGCAGGTGTAGAGCATTTCGCCTTCCTCGGTGCAGGTGGGTTCCTTGGTCACGGCGCCGTCGTCGAAGCTGTGACCGATGGGCGCGACGTAATCGGAGGTGTAGCTTTCCTTGCAGCGGGAGCAGGTGTAGGTGGTGAAGCCCATTTCGGTATGGGTCGGCTCCGTTACCGCGGAGGTCCAGATATGGCCGCCATCCACGAAGGTGTCTACGAAGCTGCTGCCGCAGACATCACAGGTGTGCGTGGTGTAGCCAGAGCTGGTACAGGTAGGATCCGTGACCGTGGTGGTGTAGGTGCAGGGCTCCACCTTGCCGCAGATCTCGCAGACCTGTTCGTGCAGACCGTTTTTGCCCACGCGGCAGGCGCCGTAAGCGTGGGTATGGTTCGGGTCGAGGGACCACTTGGCAAAGAGGATCAGATTGCCCGTCTGCTCCGTGCCGATCTCCGTGATGTGCTGGGTGAGGGCAGCATCGGTGTACCAGCCCTCGAACAGGTAGTTCTCCCGGGTGGCATCTGCAAGCTCTGCACCCACACCATAGACATATTCGGTGGGGTTGGAGGCTGCGTTTTCGCCGCCGTTCAGAATGTAGGTAATGGTGAAGACGCCGGGGGCGTATTTACCGTAGACGGTGGTGTCTGCGGTGATGGGCTTGGAGAAGTCGAAGGGGGTGGTGCGTCCCTCGTCGGCAAACCAGCCCTGGAAGATGTAGCCGGGGATATTCCCATCGGCGGGAGTCACGGTGCTGCCGGACTTGACACCCACCACGGTTGCATTTTCGCCCTCAATGCCCGTTTCAAAGCGGACGGTCACGCCGAAGGTGGGATAGCCCTGGTTCGCAGCGGGATCGACGAACCATCCACGATTCTCTTCGTTCCCGTTTTCGCTGACAAAGGCATTGAGCAGCTCTACCAGCCCATCTTCGGACTGCATTTGCTCGCGGGTGAGGACGGTCGCGTTGCCGTTGGCGCCGACGCTGGCGAGCTGTGTGTAGCAGTGGGTTGCAGTGGCACGGTTATAGTTATCCCTTCCGCCTTCAAAGGTGCCGCAATAAGAATGCGTCATGTTAACGGTTTTCAGAGTCACCGCTGCAGCAGCGTAGCAATTGGAAGCGGTCGCACTACTGACAGCCTTTCCGAACAGGCCGCCGGTATGAGCAGTGCCCTCCCTACTCAGATTCATGGTATTCACATTGGCGATGGCATAACAGTTTTCCACAGTGGACTCTTCTTCGACAACGCCGACAAGCCCGCCGGTGTGGACAACGATATACGACGCATTTTGGGCGTCTGAGCAGACGGTGCCGACAAAGCCGCAATTCCGGAGGGTGGAATTGATTACATAGCCTGCAAGACCGCCGGTCCGGTAATATCCCCTGAATTTGCCGGATAACAGCACATCACCGGACACCTGCAGGTCTGTGATCTCTGCACCGCTCGCCACTCCGAACAAGCCTGCAGCGATCTTGCTTTCTGCATCGCCATTCAGGCAGACCCGCATTCCGCTGACCCTGTGCAGGCCGCCGCGGAAGGTGCCGCTGAAGGGCAATTCGGTATTCATGGTTACTGCTTTTCCAATGGGAACCCAAAGGTGTGCGCTGAGGTCAATATCCGCCGTCAGCGTGACCGTAAAGCCCTCGAAGGTGTTTCCGTCGTTGACCTTCTTTGCGAGGGCCGCCAGATCGGCAGCGTCGGAAATGACCCAGTTGCCCGGCTCGGAGGCGTAGAGCGCCGCGTCGTAATTTCCGTCGTCCGTCCAAAGTCCGCCTGCCTTGGAGAACTGCGCCAGGAGCACCTCGCCGCAGACAGAGCAGTGCATTCCCTTTGTCAAAGTATCCGTTTCGGCATCGTCCACAACGGTATGGCCAAGGGGAGCCAGAGGTGTACGCTCCTGCAGCACCTCGCCGCAGCGGTCGCAGGAAATGGCATCCGACCAGCCGGCTTCGGCACAGGTGGGTGCGGTGCCGGAGACAGTCACTTCATGGTGCCCCAGCTTTTCCACCTTGCCGGTGATATTGGTTGCGCCGCAGCGTTCACAGGTGCCGACCCGTTCGCCGTCCTCGGTGCAGGTGGGTTCCTTCGTCACGGTGCCGTTTTTGACATTGTGACCCAGTGCGGGGATGGTGGTCTGCTCTACCAGAACCAACTTGCAGCGGTCGCAATGCTTGCCCTCGGTGAGGCCGTCTTCGGTACAGGTGGGTTCCTGACGGGAATCGACCACTTCGTCGTGGCCCAGAGGGTCTCCATGGGAGAAGGTGGCTTCATGCTCGGTGCCCTCGGAGCTTGCGCCGCAGACGGTGCAGGACTTGTAATAGACAGCGGCTTCGGTGCAGGTGGCTGCATCCTTCAAATAGGCATTCTCGGCAACCTCTGCCGTGTAGTTATGACCGCCGGGCTTGCCGTATTCGGCTTTGCAGAAGTCGCAGATGGGGCCGTGGGTGCAGTCGGCAGCGCCGCCGGAGCAGGCTTCCTTTTCCGTGTGGTTTTTGTCATTACCGCAGACGCGGCTGTGGGTGCCGTCGCCGTTGGAGACCCAGCCGCTCCAAGCGTGACCCTTCGCTTCTCCGTGGGAGAAGGTGGCTTCAAACGCGGTGCCCTTGGAGCTTTCGCCGCAGACAGCGCAGGACTTATAGTAGACGGCGGCTTCGGTGCAGGTGGCTTCGGTCTTCAAATACTTGGCGTCGGCAACCTCTGCCGTGAAGTCGTGCGCCGCCAGCTCGCCGTATTCGACTTTACAGGTGTCACAGACGGCCTTCTGCTGGCAGGTGGCGGTGCCGCCGGAGCAGTCTTCCTTTTCCTTGTGCTCAGCATCATTGCCGCAGGTGCGGCTGTGGGTGCCGTCGCCGTTGGAGGTCCAATCGCTCCAATCGTGACCCAGCGCAGGGACAGTAAAGGTGGCGTTGACCCAGTTCTTCGCGCTTTCGCCGCAGACAGAGCAGGATTTGTAGTAAGTGCCCTCGCCCTCGCAGGTCGGCGGCGTGATCACATATTTCTCATCCTCGACTTCTTCCGTAAACTTGTGCGCAGCCAGAATGCCGTATTCCCTGCCGCAGACGGAGCAGACGGCCTTCTTCTGGCAGGTGGGGGTGCCGCCGGAGCAGTTCTCATACACGGCGGTCAGGGTGGCATCGGTGGTGGGCATCTTACCGGAGTAGGTGGTGCCGGTGCCCACGGTGGTGGTAGTGCCGTTCACGGTCAGCTCCCAGTGGGAGAAGTGCTGGCCGTAGGGTGCGTCCTTGGCGGTGTAGGTGAAGGCTTCGCCGGGGAGATAGGAGGCAGAGGTGCCTTCCTTCACGTTCACCAGGGTCAGGGTCACCGCCTTCTTTTCCGCGAACCGGACATATTTGCTGGTGGCAAGAATGGGCTGCGTGGGGGTCTCCACCAGTGCGGCGCCGGCTTCGTCCGCGCCTGCCCAGACGCCGTAGTTGCCGGGGATGGAGGTGTACATCGCGTTGGCGCCCGCCTGGGTGGAGGTCAGGACGACGGTGCCGCCGGAGATTTTGTAGGAGCTGCTGTCCGGCTCTGTTTCGGAACCGGATACGACATAGAGACCGCAGTTTGCGGTGGATGTACCGGTCACATTGGCGCCGGCAAAGTCTACGATGCCGTCATAGACCAGATAGAAGGGATAGGAGGCAGTAATGTTGACGGTGCCGCCCTTGAGGGTGGTGGTGCCCTGTGACGCAACGATACCGAGTGCGCCGGTGCTGCCGTCGATCACGCCGCCGGTCATTTCAAAGCCGTAGTAGAGCTGAGCGCCGGAGCTGTAGCCCGACAGATGCAGCTTGCCGCCGGTCATTTTGTTTTTTGGGTTGAGGGACTGCAGGTCGATTTTGCAGTTTCTGAAGGTCACCTCCGCACCGGAGAACAGGGATTTGCCCCGGCAAACCATGCCGGTGATGGTGGGGGTGCTGTTTTTGTCGGTGATGTTGACCTTGCCGCCGGAGAGGGTCATTGTGCTGATGCTGTCCACGAGCTCAACGCCGCTGGCGGTGGCGTTGATGTTCAGCTCGCCGCCGGAAACCGTCAGCTTGCTGTCCGACTGTTTGGAAAGCCGAATGCCTGTTTCGGCATTGACGGTCACCTTGGCGGTGTTGGAGATTTTCAGCTCTGAGGACGAAGCGCCCAGATAGCCGCAGGCAGCGGCGGTCAGGGTATGCTCGCCGCCGGTGACGGACAGGGCGGTAGCACTGCCGTTCTGAAGGGCGGTATAGACATTTTCCGTTTTCAGAGAACCGCCGGTCACGGTTACCGTGCCGTTGTTATTGATGCCGAGGCAGCTTGCCGCGTCCGCACCGCGAATGCTTAAGGTGCCGCCCTGCATGGCAAAGCTGCTGCCTTCCGTGACCTGCACACCGTAGGTAGCCTTGGTCACGTTCACGGTGCCGCTCTTTATGGTAATGCTGCCGCCTGATTCCGCCTCAATGCCCAAGGATTCGGATTGGATCTCCACATTGGCGTTGTCGAGAATCAATTTGCCGGGGGTTTGGTTTTGGTTTTGCCCGGCAACCATGCCCATCTTGCCGGCGATCAGCGTCAGCTTGCTGCCGCCGGAAACGGTGAGCTGGCCGGCGGTGTAGACAGGGTACACGCCGCTGATGGAGCCGGAGCAGTTCTGCATCACGTTCACAGCGTTGGGGGCGAAGTTGACGCCGGAAGAAGCTGTGCCGTTGAGCTTCATGTCAAATACCGTGTCGGTGATGGTGACAGGCGAATAGTTATCCACATAGATACCAAACTGGCATTTGTTTGCAACCAGCTTGCAGCCGGAGATGTTGAGCGCGGCGACCGCACGGAACAAGCTGGCATGACCGGCATAGCTTCCGGTGGAGTTGTCGGTCATGCTGACGGTGAGGTTTTTCATCGTCAGTTTTGCACCGGACATGGGTCTGATGCCCACACGGGTGGTGCCATCTGAATATTCCGTATCATCCACACCGGTACATTGGGACGTGATAATGATGGAATCCTTATCCGCGCTGTTGTTGGCGCCGCAGATGGTGGTGTCAGCGAGAACCGCAATACCGTAGTTGGTTCTGATTTTGCCGTAATCGACGCCATTTACGACCTTGCTGGCCAGCAGATTGAGGGTCAGCGTCCCGTCGATCTTGACGGTCAATCCCGAGATTTTGCTTTCGATGATCGTATTGACTCCTCCGGTGGAGAGCGACAGATTCTTGATGGTCAGTGTTTTGGTGCCGGGGTCGTAGGTGGCGCTGCCGCTGCCGCTGGTGTAGGTGAGATTGGTGGAGCTAAACTGGAAATTGTTGATGTACAGATGATAGGTCTCTGCCGCCAATGCGCTCGCGGGCAGCAGAGAAAACAGCATACAAATGACCAGCACGATGGAAAAGATGCGTTTTTTCATGGGTTACCTCCTTCTTGGATCAATGTGGTGGGTTTTCTGACTGGCTCAGGGAGAAATCAAATTTCATCGCCAGAGCGGTAAACAGCTTTTGTATGGCCTTATCCGCGATCCGGCAGATGTCCAGCTTGCAGATTTGGGAAACAATGGCATCCTGCTCCGACCTCGGCACCTGATAGGCGCCCAGCGCCATGTGAAGAAACCGGTCCAGCTTCCGCTCCAGGGTAAAGTAGATGTCGCATCTGCGCGCCATATACCCGTTCATGATGCCGGCGGTGCCGATCTCCATTTCGTAGAAGTCGCTGTCGGTGCATTCCGGCAGATACGGTCGGAAGATTTTGGCGATAGCGGTTGCGGTCTTGCGGTGGATTTGCTCAGCAATGTCGGGGTGGGCGTAGGCCTCCAGATAGATCTCCCGCAGATTCTCGTTTCGCTCGGTAATGGTCATCTGGAGGGCGGTCTCCACGGCGTAGAGCATGGCGGGGGAAGATGTGTTTTCCAACGCCGCTCCCGCCATCTCGAACTGGCTTTCAAACATGAAGTCCACCAGCTCCGACAGGACCCCGTCCTTGGTGCCGAAAATGTTGCGGAAGGAGCTGGAGGACACGTCGGCCTCTGCCATCACGTCTGCAATGGTCGTTTCCCGGTAGCCCTTGAGAAGGAACAGACGCACACAGGAGGACAAGATCCTCCGTTTCGCATCCTCACTGTCATATCTTCTTTTTGGGCATCGCATCTTTTCCTCCTTTCCGTGCAGTTTGCATAGTAACACGCACTATAATTGAGTTACAACTCAATTATAGTGCGGCGAATCATCCTTGTCAATAGTTTCTAAAGAAAAAAGCTGTTCGCAGCATGTTCGTCATTATAACGATTAAACGGCAGAAGGTCTCGGTTTCCTGTCAGGTATGAGGAGCCTACCGGACAGGTCAAAATTATGCCCGCCTATAATCTTCCCTTTTGTGCTGACCACCGATGTGGATCACCAGTTCCAGCGTGCAGGCTTTGATAAAAAGCGACTGTTCTACACACAGGGAGACTACGGAGCCTGCCATGACAAAATCTATGATAATGAGGACACCGTCCGGCAGCAGGATATTAATATTCCAACGGAGCTGATTCCCCGGTGCCCGGTATGCGGCGCACCTATGACGATGAATCTACGGTGCGATGAAATTTTTGTGCAAGACGATGGCTGGTGCGCTGCTGCGAGCAGGTATGCAGAGGTCCTGCAACAGTACAAGCGTGGGAAGATACTCTATCTGGAAATAGGTGTTGAGAGCAATACACCAGCCATTATAAAATACCCGTTTTGGCGCATGACGGTTCAAAACATAAACTCACAATATGTCGGCATTAACCTTGGAGAGTGTTATTGTCCCAAGGAAATTCAGCAAAGGTCGTTGTGCATTGATGGGGACATTCATACCATATTACATGAATTATCACAATTTGACGACTTGAGATGATGTCTTTTTCGGCGCTACGAGCCATATCGAGCGGATGTAACTGATTTCAGTTACATCCACTTTTTTATTTTCATGTACGGAGCGGGTTTACGCCTGCTCCATTTCCTCTTCCTCAAAAGAATCATCATCCGTGTTGTATCCCTCCGAGAACAGCTCTTTCAGACTGCCGGCGGCTCGCAGGAAACATACTCAATGGCGACGCCCTCACGGATGTCGGCAGTGTAGTTCGGATGGCACTGCGTGGGATCAATGTCCAGATACCCGACGAACTTGTACGGATTTGTGTGAGGACGAACAATTATTCGCGCTTTCTTGTATGTCCAAAGAGGAAATCAAAACTCTAATGATGCAGCTTGCGTCCAGTATGCAGCGACTTGTGAATCTGTTTGATATTTGAAGGGATCAAGAAGGACAACTTGCTGCCAAAGGTAAAGAATATCTGCTTATCCAACATTGAATCTGATGTGCATAGATAGCAAATATGAAGGGAGAAAAATAAGAATAACGGAGAATATTCCCGCGCGGGAAGGCGCGAGACCTTGTGCGCGTCCTCATTTTATGTTATAATCTTTGCCGTAGACTGTTCTTTTCTGTACCGGGATTGCCTCGTGTACCGGAAAAATATCGCTTATGTGGGTGACATATCATGATGAAACCGCTATCGCCGAAAACGCTGGAAAAGAAATACGCGGAGCTTGGCTTGTCGGAAGCCAAACTCCGTCTACTGCACACATATTTTCGCTGTTTTTCGAACTTATACGGCGTGATTTCCGTGCGGGAGGCATGGGATGTTTTCAAGCACTACGAGGGGCTTTCCGTGCATAAGAAGGACTTTGTTGCGTTTTCCGGCGTTGTACAGCGGGAGGCGGGGCTGCCGTATTCCGTTTACGAGCTGCAGGAGGTATTCCGCGACGAAGAGTCGGACATTCCGCAGGATCGGCTGATCGTAAATAACGACCTTGTTATGACAGGCTATCACCGATTTATTCAAATTTACGCAACGGTCGAACGGCAAGAGGACAAGCCGCATTACCTGCCGGAAAAGTCGGTCTTTTTGTCCTTTGTCGAGGATCGATTCTATCTTACCCCGCAGGGAAAGGATATGGCGTCGTTTATCGGAAATCTGCGCACGGGCGGAACGATGCGAAAGCATGACAAGACCCCGACGGGACCGCTCCTTGATGTTTACGGAAAGCCCGTTTTGGGGAAAAGGCTTTCGGAGTTCGTGTTCCGCACGCAGATGGAAGCGTTTGAAATCGAGTATTTCAAGGACGAGCACAAAAAGCGGAAGCTGGAGGAGGAGTACACTGCCGTCGCCGCCGATAAGCTGCTGAAGGACATCCGCCTTTACATCATGACGGGCGGGGTTTTTCGCGACAGCTCAATAACCGGCAAAATTCGCCTTTTGGTCAAAACGCTCGCCACCGAATACGATGTCAGCCTCTCTGAGAAGCAGTTTGAAAAATTCTTCGATTTGTTTCTCAATCTGAACAACTGCAGCAATTTGTGGCTGAACTGCGGCTGGCGTCCGGACGAGCTGTACCGCAGGGAAGGGGGCGGTTTGCCGAACGCCGTCTCGGTCGGACCGAGCCTGCAAAAGCTGTTTGATTCCGGCAGATTGGACCGCGCGGAATTTGAAAAAACTCTCGCCGAAATGGGGATCACACCCTACTACGGCGAATAAACCGCCGAAAAACCGAACTGCTCAAATAAATTCAAAATTCGGAACGTCGGGCGCTCTTCCGCCTCGACGTTCCGATATTTTTCACCGAGCTTTCCGGCAGCGTGAGGCTGTCATAATACTGATTCTTGATTAAAATATTTCATCAAGAATCCCATGTGCTACGCACACTCGCATCGTGCGAACGCACGATGCGCCGTCTCATGCAGAATCTGACGCGCCTTTGGCGCTATAAAAAGCTTTTCAAGCTTTTTAACAGATTCTGGTATAAAGCGGTTCGTCCTGCCGTTCGGCAAAACATCGACAAGCAGATTGCAAATTCGGCGAAAATGCGTTAAAATATAGAAAACAGTGCAAAATTGACGGAAAAGGGGCGGATTTAGGTGCAGTACGGTACCGTCGGCGGTCTGATCGCAGCAGCGAACAAGCTGCGGACAATGCCGCTTTTGCAATTCGGCGCGATCCCGATCGTGCAACGGATCGTCCTAACCATGCGGCAGGTCGGCATCTTCCCTATCGTAATCGTGATCGACCCGCAGGATCGGGAGCTGATCCACGCGCTGTCTCCCTTCGGTGTCATCTTTCTGCAGCAGGAGGACATCGGCGACACCGAGCTGCTCAGCAGTCTGAAGCTGGGGCTTCGCTTCCTGCACGGAAAGTGCGGGCGCGTGCTGTTTTCCCCCGTCAATACGCCGATGGCTTCGCCGCAAACGCTGCGCCGACTATTGGCAAGCCCGTCGGAAATTGTACGCCCGTCCTTTTGCGGTCGCAGCGGGCACCCCGTCGTGCTCGCGGATACGGAGATCGACGAGATTCTGCGCTTTGACGGCGACGGCGGTCTCCGTGCCGCATTGCAGAAGATGTCCGAACGGACGGAATGGGTCGTCACGGAGGACGACGGCGTTCTTTTAACGGTCCACAACGCCGCGCAGATGCAGGCGCATTTGCAGCAGCACAACCGCACGCTGCTCGCGCCGGAGCTGCATCTGAGCATCCGAACCGACGAGCCGCTGCTGGAGCCGAGAATGAAGCTGCTTCTGTTTCTGATTGCCAACCTGCAATCGGTGCAGGCGGCGTGCCGCTGCATGGGGCTGTCCACGGCGACGGCATGGAATATGATCAACCGCGTGGAGCGTATCCTCCGCGCACCGATCGTCCTTCGCAGGCAGGGCGGGCGGCAAGGCGGAAAAACGGCGCTGACCGAACGCGGCTATGCGCTTGCCTGCGCGTTCCGACAGTACGAGCAGGAGCTGCGCGATTATGCACAGATTCGCTTTGACGAGCTGTTCACAAAAGGCGACCTTTTGTGAAAACAAAACAAAAAAACCGCACCCCATTTCGGCAAGTATTTCCGAAAAAGCATTTGCCGAGCGGAGCGTTATTGATTATAATGATATAGTGTAGATTGACAAGGGCTTGCACCGTCTCCCCCGTTCCGAACGGCGACGGACCCGTGCGCCCTTGTTTATCAATACCACGCGTTATTCTTTGCGAAGATATACGAGGAGGTTTTACCATGATTCAAGTCAATGCCATCGGCGACGCCTGCCCGCTGCCCGTCATCAAGACGATGAACGCGCTGAAGGAGCTGGGCGGCGCGGGTACGGTGCAGGTATCCGTCGATAACGACATCGCCGTGCAGAATCTGACGCGGCTTGCAAAGAGCAAGGGCTGCGCCATTCAGACGGAAAAGCTGTCGGAAAAGGAATATCGCGTCACGCTTACCACAGAGGCTGCGGTCGAGCAGAACGGCGACGAGGCAAGCCTCTGCACGGTTCCTGCCGCGCAGAAGAAAACCGTGGTCGTGATCTCCGCCGGCCATATGGGCGAGGGCAATGACGAGCTGGGAAAAATCCTGCTCAAGGGCTTCCTGTTCGCGCTGACGCAGCAGGAAACGCTGCCGTCAACGCTCCTGTTCTATAACGGCGGCGCGAGCGTCACCTGCGAAGGCTCCGCTTCCTTAGAGGATCTGCGGACGCTCGCCTCCCTCGGCGTGGAGATTCTTACCTGCGGCACCTGCCTGAACTACTACGGTCTGTCGGATAAGCTGCAGGTCGGCGAGGTCACGAATATGTATGTGATCGCCGAAAAGCAGATGAACGCCGACTTGGTTCTCCGCCCGTGATCCGACAAAAGCGACCTGCGCTGATCCTCTCCTTTGATTCCACGGCGCAGGCGCTCGCGGCAGAGGCTCTGTTTACCGAAAAGGGGCTTGCGGGTCGGATGATCCCGATCCCCGCACAGATCAGCGCCGGCTGCGGGCTTGCGTGGAAGTCGGAGCCGTCGCTGAAGCAGCCCCTGCTGGACGCGCTCTCGCAGGCACGGTACGGCTATGCGGGCTGCTCGATCGTGGAGATGTTCTGATGAAAAAATACGCAGTTGGAATTGACATCGGCTCGACGTGTGCAAAAGCCGTCGTGCTTGACCCGTCGGGCGCCATCGTACAGCGGCTCGTCCTGCCGACCGGCTGGAGCAGCGCCGATACCGCACAGCGGCTCGGTGAACGGCTTTCCGATTTTCTCCCGCAGGCGCAGGTCGCGGCAACCGGCTACGGTCGCGTCTGCGTTCCCTATGCGGATCGGCAGATCACGGAGATCACCTGTCACGCAAGAGGCGCATGCACACTCTATCGGGAAAAGACGCTGACCGTGATCGACATCGGCGGGCAGGACACAAAAATCATCCGCGTGGAGGACGGTCGCGTTGCGGATTTCCTAATGAACGACAAATGCTCCGCAGGAACGGGTCGCTTCTTGGACGTCATGGCAAACACGCTGGGGCTTGCACCGGAGGCGCTTTATACGCTGGCTGCCTGCGGCAGCGGTGTCCATATCAGCTCCATGTGTACGGTCTTTGCAGAATCCGAGGTCATCAGCCTGATCGGGCGGGGCGAAAAAAAGGAAAATATTGCTTACGCCGTGGTGGACTCGATCGTCACAAAGGTCGCCGCACAGACGGTACGCCTGCTTCCCGCGGACGGACCGATGTGTCTGACCGGAGGGCTTTGCGAGGCGCGTGTCCTTGTGGACGCACTCTCGGGCGTGCTGAAGCGCACGGTCCTGACCTGTCCGGACGGACGTTACGCCGGCGCACTGGGCGCAGCGATCTTGGCAGGAGGAAGCACGGCATGATTTATTTGGATAACGCAGCCACAACACTGCACAAGCCGCCGCAGGTCGCGGAGGCAGTCAAAAACGCCGTTTTGACCGCAGGGAACGCCGCGCGGGGTGCGCACAGCGTTTCGCTCTCCGCCTCCCGCACGGTGTTTGAAACACGGCAGAAGCTCGCGGCGCTCTTTTCCTGCGAGCGTGCCGACCATGTGATCTTTACGGCGAACTCCACCGAGGCGCTGAATATTGCCCTTTACGGTCTGCTGTCGGCGGGCGACCACGCCATCTCCACGGATTTGGAGCATAATTCCGTCCTGCGCCCGCTTTACGATCTGCAATCGCGCGGCGTTGCGGTCGATTTCGTCTCGGCTGACCGCCTCGGGAACATCCGTTACGAGGATTTTGAGCCGCTGTTCCGCAAAAATACAAAGATCGTCGTCTGCACGCACGCGTCAAATCTGACCGGCAACCTTTTGGATATCGCACGCATCGGTCGTATGGCACATTCCCACGGTGCCCTGTTTGTCGTGGACGCCTCGCAGACCGCCGGCGCGATCCCGATCAGTATGCGTGACGCGGAGATCGACGTGCTGTGCTTCACGGGGCACAAGAGCCTTATGGGACCGCAGGGCACCGGTGGGCTGTGTCTCCGCACGGGCGTGGAAATTCGACCGCTCCTGCGCGGCGGGACCGGCGTACATTCCTACGAGAAGGACCAGCCGCAAGCCTACCCCACGCGCTTGGAGGCAGGCACATTGAACAGCCACGGGATCGCGGGACTTGACGCGGCGCTTGATTTTATCGCTGCACAGAGCGTTGAAGCCATCGGTACGCGGGAGCGGCTTCTCATGCGCCGCTTTTATGAGGGCGTACGGGAGCTGAACGGCGTCACGGTCTACGGCGATTTTACGCAGGCGGAGCGAGCCGCGATCGTCGCGCTCAACCTCCGCGATTACGATTCCTCCGAGGTCGCGGACGTGCTGTTCACCGACTATGCCATTGCGACCCGTCCCGGTGCACACTGTGCCCCCCGAATGCACGAAGCGCTCGGCACGACGCAGCGTGGCGCGGTGCGTTTCAGCTTTTCCTATTTTAACACCGAGGACGAGATCGACACCGCCGTCCGCGCCGTACGCGAGCTGGCGGCGACTTAGCCTCGCCCCGAAAGCCCCCGTATTTCCCCTGCGTCCGTTATGCGCTCTTTCTGCGCCAAAAGTCGGTCGCAGTGAAATAACAAAAAGAAAGGAATTGAAATTATGTCCGATTATGTTCAGATGTGGAAAGATCTCGGCATGGATTTGGAGAGCCATGACACGCTCTGCCAAGTGCTGCCGACCGCGGTGGGAGACGTGTTCCTCTCCCAGCAGAACCGCCCGAAGGCGATGGACTTTTGGGATCTGGTGATCTCCGAGGTGCACGGTATCCGCCCCGCCGAGCTGATCGAGGAGCAGAAAAAGGGTCGTAAGGTATTCGGCACCTTCTGCGTTTATGTGCCCGACGAGGTCATCCTTGCCGCAGACGGCATCGTGACCGGACTTTGCGGCGGCTCGCAGTTTTGGGTTCCCGGCGGCGAGGCTGTCCTGCCCAAGAGCACCTGCCCGTTGATCAAGGCATCGGTCGGCGCCCGTTTGGGAAGAACCTGCCCGTTCTTCCGCATTGCGGATATGTACGTCGGCGAAACGACCTGCGACGGCAAGAAGAAGGCATATGAAATTCTCGGCGAGGACGTCCCCATGTATGTAATGGACGTGCCGCAGATGAAGCGTCCGGAGGACATTCTCAAGTGGAAGCAGGAGATCGCCGCCTTTGCCAAGAAGGTCGAGGAATTTACGGGCAATGAGATCACGCCCGAAAAGCTGAGCGCCGCCATCCACCTTGCAAACGAGAAGCGCAAGGCACTTCAGCGCGTCTACGACTGCCGCAAGTCCGAATATCTTCGGTCGTGACGCACTTCTTATGATGCAGATTTCGTTCTTCGACGATCCCGCCCGCTGTGCGCAGATGTGCAACCGTTTGGCGGGCGAGCTGGAGCAGCGCATCCGCGATCATGTGAGCGTCGTTCCGGCGGGCACGAAGCGTATTCTTGTTACCGGTACGCCGATGGCTGTGCCGAACTGGAAGCTGCACAACATCATCGAAACCAGCGGTGCTGCCGTTGTCTGCGAGGAAATGTGCACCGGCACGCGCTATTTTGAGAATTTGGTCGATGAGAGTAAGACCACGCTTGACGAGCAGTTTATGGCGTTGTCCGAGCGTTACATGAAGACCAACTGCGCCTGCTTCACGCCGAACGCGGGGCGTATCGACGACATCCTGCGCATGGTCGAGGAATACAAGGTTGACGGCGTCATTGATTGCAGCCTGAAGTTCTGCTGCCTCTATGATACGGAGAAGTATCAGGTCTCCCGTGCGCTCAAGGAGGCGGGCGTGCCGGTCCTGAGCTTGGAGACGGACTACACCGACACCGATGCCGAGCAGCTCCGCACCCGAATCGGCGCATTTGTCGAAATGCTCAATGGCTGACCCGATCCTGCGGTATTATATTCTCTTTGCCAATTATGAACAGGGGTTGGCGCTGCACGCGCTCTTGGATGAGCACGGCTTGCCGAATCGGATCGCGCCCGCCCCCCGCTGCGTGCAGGGAGAGCTTTCCTGCGGGATGTCATTGCTCATCGAGCAGACAGACATCGACGCCGTACGGCGCTGCATCGCAGAATACCGCGGGGAATACCACAGCATTGTCTCCCTGAGCGGTCAGCTTCAGCCGCGCAGAGATCAATACTGCTAAGCAAAAAACTCCCGCCGAACGGAAGGCTGCAGTCTTGCAGCACTCCGTTCGGCGGGCTTTTTGACATTACAACGCGTCGGCAGCGTCTTTTCTTGAAATGCTTTTCCCGAGCTTCCTCATACCGGAATCTGTTAAAAAGCTTGAAAAGCTTTTTATAGCGCCAAAGGCGCGTC
>ENA-ORSL01001709-ORSL01001709.1-human-gut-metagenome-genome-assembly--contig:-NODE-1709-length-17741-cov-2.735327_pt1 | contig 17741 bp, 39 predicted proteins | sample MGYA00242190_ERZ509157 | MGnify/ENA primary metagenome ERZ509157 (study PRJEB26280, sample SAMEA2338664) | human gut metagenome | biome: human gut; feature: human-associated habitat; material: faeces...
TGTTTTGTTTTTTTTGTATTTTTTCTCAATTTTCGAGTGCGTATCATGGTGTAATGGCATAAGGTTTGATTTATCGTACCGTTTTTCCCACGACTCTTTCAGCGGGAAAATATGGTGGAGCGTGTCTGCTGCCAGAATTATCCCTTCCGTCATATACATATACACGTCAATTCCGCAATCGCTGAGAATCTCAGATCTTATTACTTGCCATTCTCTGGAATCATAGAATGCTTTGCTTCTTTTGTTTCTGACATTCTGATCATATATTCGATATCTTTCTTTGTTTTCCAGTTTCATGCAGGGACATCTGCTGCCAGATGGAATTCTTTTTCTGCACCTGCTGCATCTCTTATATATCATTTTTTTCTCCATCAAAAAACGTCCAGCGACATGACTGGACGTTTGGGAAGTATGTATGAATCTGTACCATTATATCGGTGGTACCAACCGAATCAGCTGCCAGGCTGTGGCACCTGGCAACCGCTTGCAAAAGGTGAGCGCCAAAAGCCATGAGCAACTGGTTTCTCAAAGCCTTTGGCTTCATTTTTATTGTAATCCGAATTATCCGAATAAAACGAACTTTTTATTTTATGTCCTGGCTTTTTAAATACTTATCTCGGATTATCAGTCTCGGATAATCTGGGCTCTGAGAATATCCAATCTTGGTAGCTATCTTCTCCCAGGTCATCCCGTCTTGATAGAACATTTTAAACACACATCTGGTCTGTCCATCCTGGATATCATCAATCCATTTTTCTACAGCCTCTGCCTGTTTTCTCTTTCTGGCCAAGATTGCTTTCCTCCGATTATATTTTTCGTAATCAAAGCCTACTACCGTTTCTGGTTTCTTGGATCCGTTCTTTCCATTCAAGATCACGCTATTTCCCATTCCCCTGTCTGTTCTCCATAGCTCATCCAGTTCGCGCTCGAGAATCGGTATCTCCCTTTTTAATTTCCGGTAACTGTCCAGGAGTTTCCTAGTTATCTTGACTTCTTCCATCGTTGTTACCTCCTACTCTCATACGCTCCAGTTCCCAATATGTTGGTGATCTGGTCAATCCATTTGGCAGTTTAAGTTCTACCAGATGCGGATACAGTGCCTTGACTTTTGTCCTGATCTTATTTCGGACTACCTCCCCATTTGCACTGTAACTGGTTACTACAATCCAGATCGTATCCCCACGTTTTATCCCGTGCTTTTCTTCCAGTTTCTTCTGTTTGCGTTCCCACTTATCTGTTGCCGCAATGGCTCTCTCCGCTGTGGGATCGTTGTATTTTTCATGGTTCATTACAATCTTTCACCTCCTACAGATCTGCCAATTCCTTTTCATATATTTCTTTCTGCTGCCTTAACCACACTGCAAGATCATTCTGGAATCTCCCGGATTGTCCATCATCAGTTCTTGGAGAGACAACCTGTATCCAGTGATGCTTATCGTATTCCTCCAGTATCTTTGTGATACTTTCAATATCCCTTTCCAATTCTTTTGCTTTTTGTAGTGTATCTTTATTCATTCGCTTCATTCTCCTGTAATAATTCTGGATTGTCAAAAATGTTCCCAGCTGGTATAGCATCTACCATGTCAATCCAATACCCTAAATCTTCTAAGGCATTTGTCTCCCGTCCAATCTACATAGAATCCAAGATGTTCTGTTTTCTGAGAATCAAAACAATTTTGATAATATCCATATTTGATTGGAGCATAGATTTCTCCGAAATGATATTTGATAATATCATTTTCCCAAATCTTATTTCCATATCTGTCGAAAAGTCCCGTGAACTGGCAGAGGGTTTCGGGATCAATTTCAATCTGTACAACCTGATTTTGGAGTCCCCAGTCAGTCATTCTCTCTTGCAAAATATAGTGATGTTCTGGTACTGGTTTCCGTTCATAGTCTTCTTTGAAACAATAGGTTGTTTCAGACATTTTGTAATAATATCCCTCAACCCATTCGCTGCTATCTTTCCACTTTGCCTTGAAAAGAGTTTCTCTCATTCAGTTCCACCTCCTTTCACGATTTCTAATGCTTTTTTATATGCATCCAGCCGACTCTTGCTTGAAAATTCAAAAGCTGTTTTTCTATCTTCCATCAGCTCTAATCTAGCTTTCGATTCTTCTTTTTCTAATTGATCCACAACTTTATCCACGTCATATGCTAACGGGCATCTTTCTATCGCTTCTATGATATCTTCTTGCGAGGTGTCCAGGCCTGCTCCAAGTCCTGTACTCTCAACATAGCCAATCAGCGTATCAGCATCAATCAGTCTCATGTTTCTTATCCTCCTTATACGGTTCCGGAAGCGGTCTCCAAGCAATAATACTGTCTTCTGCATAGTAACATCCTGTTGGGCCGTACCATCCACATCCAATAGGCTGTCCTAACACTGTTCTTCGGCAGGTTCCGTATCCTGCAATGTAAACATTTTTGTCTTGCTTGAAAGTAACCAAATACCGTCCGCGCTCCATAGGTTTTTTCTCTGCTGGAATCCACCCATTTTCTTTTTCGTCCTCTTCCAAATCACCTAGAAGAGTATTCACGATATCAAGTGCGCTTCCTGGCAATCCGTCTTTGTACTGTGTCTGTTTTTGTAGCTCGCTTTTATATTTTTCTAGTTTTGCTTTTATTTTTGATATATTGCCCATATCACACCTCCACTTCCGGCCAGTCTTCTGGATCGTAATCAAACCGATCAAAATATTCTCCACATATTTTCTCAATAGCACAATCGTGGCAAAACTTATTATCACAATACCGTCTAATTGTATTTATCGCTTCCGCAGCCTCCTGATCCGTCACCGGCTTCTGCTCCATTTCAATGATCTCTATCATCATGCTCCCCCTTATCTTTCTTAGCCTCGGTCAGTGCCCATGCACAGGCTCCGAAAACTCCAATTAGGATCCCTATCCCCATCGAAATAATCACAGTCAGCATCTGTTTCACCTCACTCCCAAAAATCTAGCCATTAACCGCTCTCTCCATTTTGGCTGCCACTTGCTGCAGGTATACTCATCTTCTACCCAGATTCCCTTTCGGTCACACAGGCCGTCTTCATTGTCTTTGCAGGTTCTACAGTTTTTTTCTTCCATCTCTTACCATCTCCTCCAATCTTTCCCAGGCTTCCCCATATGTAGGAAATACCGTCTTGTTCCATTCTTTCCGGAAATCAATTTCGGCGTATGCTTTAATGGAAAACACCATACTCTTCACTGTGCCGGTATTTCGCCAGTGATTGTAGATTACGCAGTATATCTCCGTTCCTTCCGGAACTGGTAGGTTTAACAGCATATGCTTTTTATCCCTTTCCTCATAATCTGCAAGCTTTCTCAGTGCTTCATTTATCGGGCATTTTTCACAGGCTCCATAGGCTATGCATATTGCTGCGCATATTTTGTTTTTGCATTTAATCAGCTGTACATCATCATTTATTTTTTCTGTCAGCTTATCCATTTTGTCCTCCTTTTTATTTTGTGTATTATTGTGTATTTTTATCTTGACATTATACACACTTTTGTGTATAATATAATCAAGAAAGGAGAGAATATGAATCCACGAAAGATAACTACCAAAGCACTGGAACGGAACGGATTTTCGCTAAAACGCCACGGAGCAAACCACGATCTATACTTCAATCCAGAAACAAAACAAACGATTCCAGTCAAACGTCACGACTTCAACGAAAATGATATGCGCTACATTTTCAAGGAGGCTGGCATCAGATGGAAATGAGGGGAAGCAATTCCCCTACTTTCCCTTTTTTCCAAAAAACAAAAAGGAGGTAAATTATGTTATATGCTTACACTGCTGTTATCTCAGAGTCTGATGGGACATTCTATGTGCGAATCCCTGATATTAATGGCTGTATTACAACTGCAAAGTCATTACCGGAGGCAATCTCCCTCATTACTGATGCGCTTAATCTATGCCTTGTGGTCCTGGAAGATGAAGGAATCCAGCCTGCGCCATCAACGCCACAAAATAAGATTCCTCATAGTCCATCCGATATTCTTACTATCATTCAGGCCGATACCATTAAATATCGTGCTTTGACTGATACAAAGGCTGTTCGTAAAAATGTTTCTCTCCCTGCCTGGATGTCTAACCTTGCCGATAAGCGTGGTATTAATTGCAGCAAGGTTTTACAGGATGCGCTTTTAGCTATTCTTTCGTAATTTTTTTCTGCCCGGGAGTAATCCCGGGTATTTTTGTGGTTTGGATTAACACACTTCATCTTCTTTTGGCATCCGGAATATTTTGATTTTCTCTGGATGGTTTACCGCTACCTGTATCGCACAGATCACACGGATGGTCTTTTCCTCTGTGCTGTATTCCCCTATCAGGGAGCCTTCTTCCTGGTTATGCGCCAGGATCTGGAATGATCCTGTTGGTGTTTTTACCGGTGTGATCTTTTTTCCCGATATCTCAATCAGTTCATTTCGTTGAGTTCTAATCCTCATTTTCTTCTTCCTCTTTTCAAGATTTCTTTTCTTTCCAGATCCCAGTCTATCAGCAGCTTCATGTCTTTGATTTTGCTAATCTGAGTATCTACTGCTTCCACAAGGTATTTTCCATCCAATGCATATACTCCGGCAATGGCAGCTCTTACCTGATGCGGCTTCTTCCCATACTTCTTGCAGATATCCTCTACAGAGGCACTAGGTTCTACTATGTTTCCTTCGAGGTCTGTGATCTGATATAGCTTCTTCATAATCAGCTCCTTTAATGCCCACTCCTAAGCATGCAAAACAGTAGTTCCATCAATGAGCGCTTTCTTGGCCCTTCACGACACGGCAATACAGTTGTCAGCTTCCACCTGTCCAGATCTGTATCTATCGGCGTAGGATTTTCAAATTCGTCTGTAGCTTCTGCATAGATCGGTATTGCGACCATTATGCCAAAATAATTTGAGGAGTCCGGAAACCGATCATGTATGTGTTTTGCCATTTTCCCACTGCGAAAATCCGGTAAAATATCCTTGTAGCACTCCATTGTGGTTACAATATAGTTTTTCTCTCCCAGGAAGTTGAGGCCGTTCCCGCTATAGACATCTTCTTTACAGCTTTTGATTTCATAGCAAGTAATTATGCCCTTTTCAATTCCGGATATAGACATCTGATCTGCTGGAGAAAATTGCATATAATCAACTCTTTTTCCTCTAGCCGTCCATGGGTCAACACTCACCTCACTGGCCCAGTGTTTCCCCGCTCCTGCAAAGCGTGTATTTATGAGTATCTGTCCAAGGAATTTTGTTGTTTCTGTTCTTGTCATCTTCATCGCCTCTCTTCAATTTCTATCGCACGATCAAAGAGCCAGCGGAACGCTTCCAAAATTGTATCTTTGGTGATGCCGTTATGTGTCGGCATATCCAATACGGCCCAAATTGCCCGAAGCTTTTCGTCTTCACTCCACTTGTCACTCTTGATCTGCTGGAAAACAGCCTGTGCTTTCCCGATATTTATTCCATACTTTTCTATATCATGATTTTTTTTGTTCATACTTATAGCCAGCTCCTCCCAAATATCTTCCGAAATTTTTCCCTGCTGCCACCCTCGGCTTCAAAAGCTTCCTGGCCCATTCTGTGGAGTTCATCCATAACTGCCTGGTCTCTATGTACCGCATGCAGCCCGAACTGGTGGCATTCCCGGCACAGATCTACTTTCAGGCCGTATTCTTCGGATAGCTTTCGGTTGGGGCCGCCGAATATATGATGTTCTTCTGTTTGGGCATATCGTCCGCATAAGTAGCATCTTCCTTTCCTGCTGCCTAGGATGCTGGCCGGATGAGACATTCTTTTTTTCTTTTTGTTCCCTTTGGGGAACTTCAGTCCTACATCCATACACCCACTAGGTTTTCCGGATCTCCTGGGAGCTTCGGCAAAAACATCATCCTCGTTTCGTTTTTGAATATTTGATGGATCTCATGGGCACGCCTTCTGATGATTACAATGTTGGTTGGGCGTTCTCCCTCAAATAATCTTGCAACGCATTTTCCATGATAGTCTTTTGGGCTTTGATATACTGCAAAAGTCGGAAACTTCAAGCCTCTCATGTCTATCTGTTCTATATGTTCAACAGTTCTGTCTTTTATTATCATGTGGCTCCTTTCTCCCTGCCCCTTACAGGTCGGAGCAGGGAAGTAAAATTGTGATATATATTGGATTTAAAAGCACCCTAATCCACCCACGGACGGCCATTGTGATCCACCAGGCCATCCATCCAGTCCAGCCAGAAGTTTGTTTTGGTAAGCTGGCTAAATGTGATATTTCCAAAGCCTCTGAATGTGGAAGCAAGATAATCTGCTGCTCCATATTCCGTGAGGCCATCCAGGTATTCTTTTCTTCTTTTTGGCTTTTCTACCACTTCATTTTGTGCCGGCGCAATTCCCGCGCTCGGTGTGTTTTCTGGTGGTACGTCTTCTTTTGGTTCTTCTGTTTTTTCCGGAATTGGAACCGGTTCAGTAATCGTTGTTTCCGGATGTTTCTGCAATTCCGTATTTTCCTGTGGTTCTGGTTCTTTCTGTGATTCTGGCTTTTCAGGCTCTGGAATCGGTTGCGTCATATATTCTTCATGGTTTAGGATGCTATCCTGGCCCGGAATCTGCTCTTCTGATGCGGTTTCCACAATGTTTTCTTTTTTCATTGCGTTTTCCACATCCGTTTTTACGTTTTCCACCACTGTGTTTTCCAGATCAGGTGCTGTTTTTTGTCTTTTTTCTTCCGTTTCTTCTGTTGTTTGCGCCGGCGCAATTTCCGCGCTCGGTTCGGCATTTTCAGAAGTGGAAGAGGTTTTCGCTGGTGCTGTTACTTTTTGATCTTCTGCGCCAAAATAAGCTTCCCAAGTTCTGCTGCCAGCAGCTTTTTCTCCGAACAAATCCTGTACAATATTAAAAAATTCGCTCCAAGACATGTTAGATGTCCCCTGTGGGATCTGTTTCACCATGATTCCTTTTTCTGGCCCATACATCATAAGAAATACTGTCTCTTTCCGGTAGCTCCTGCTGCCGGATGGGTTCACAATATCCACCATCTGTTCTAAGGATCCGGTTCTATATGCATCGGATCCAAACAGTTCATTTAGCTCTTCCTTGGATCCTTTGAACAGCTCGTATATGGTTTTGTAGATTTTATTTTCCTCTCCGTTTTTCCAGTTCAGGAGCTGATCCGGGTTGTTCTCATTTTCCTTGTTGAATTTCTTCAGCTCCCGGATGTCTGCTCTCTTGGTATCTGGTGTGATCAGATGCTGGTCCTCTTCTGTCAGCTGAAGCATTTCGGAGAGCTGGGCAAACTTGAAATCTCTATATCTTTCCTGCAATTCCGGTGTATCTCCTGGAACGGAGTACCGCTCATAGACGCTCATGAAACGGCTCACTCCATCTGGGTTCATATCATATTCAGCCTTGGCGAATTCTGTGATTGAGCTGTACCCATCCAAGGTATAAGCCTTTGAGGCATTGATCCTGGTGAGCTGCCAGCCGATCTTTACGAAGCTTTTCACAATTCCGGTCAGGTTCTCTTTGATTTCTGTTTTGCACTGGATGTAATCATCCAGGGTTAATTGTACATAATCCATAATATCCTCCTTATCCTGCTACCCGGATTCTCTCTGGCTGTCTTTTGATTCCGTTTTTGAATGCACTCAATACTTTCTGTATCTTTTTTTCATCTGGTTTTCGATCATACTCTGAGTACCATTGTAAGATCCTGTCGTCCGCCATATTGATTTCTATTGTGTAGTATGGTTTTTCCAGTTCCTTCTTTTTTCGCAGGAACAGGATCCAGCTTTCTCCATCTGCCATTTTCTTCATGTACCGATCTGATGCCCCTACACAATGATGCAAGGTTTTGCCTTCTTCCATCAGTTCCTGGCAGGTTCCGGCCGGGATGATCATGTAGTCTTTGCTTTCCCAGTAATATCGTTTTGCCTCCGGCAGGTGTCTTATAATATTTTTGTTTAATTTTTCATATTTTTCTTTTTCCCTTCTGGCTTTTTCCGCGTTGTTCCTTTCATTGATTATTTCCAGTAGTTCATCGTGTCTGGCTTTCAAATCTTTGGGGAGGCGAACGATATCATCTGTTATGTTCATTCCCTCGCTCCGAGCCATTCTCAGGTAATCCTTCCAGGTGATGGTGATGCTGTTTGGTGCAATTTTCTGTTTTTTCATATAGTTCACCATCCGGTTTGCGCTCCCCAGACAATTCAATATCTCCGTGCAAGTATCTGGATCTACCTTTCTTCTGTCCAAAAATTCAAGGCTCTCCTGTGAGATTTTCTGTTTTTCCGGATCAAGTTCCCGTTGTTCGTATTGGAGCCACCGAAGAGCATTCAGGCCGCCATTCATTTTTTTTAATCTCTGGAGACGATTTCCGTTTATCTGCAGATTCTCTGTCAGTTTTTTCTCGTTTTGTTTGATGTTTCTTGGATTCCCCCACATTCCGTATGCATTCACTACTTCTGCTGCCAGATTTGTCAGCCCGCTTTTGATCCAGTATTCCAGCCATGTCCGGCCGGTGAAGGTAGCGATAAAATTGTTTACGTTTATTTTTTGTGGTATGCTCGCTATGATTTCCAGTCCACTATGCTGCAGAGCCCCCATATATGGCATTGTGTCTTGCAGTGTACCCGGATACAGATAAGACTCCATAAATCTCTTATTCCGCTGGTTGTGATCCCAAAAGTCCTGTTCGTATTCATCCGCACTCAAGTAGGTTCCGTACCATACTTTTCCCCAGTTCTTTCCTTTCGGGATGATTACCCGGATTTCTTCAAAAATCTTTATCTGTTTTCCCTCTGTAGTCCAGGTGCAACAGGTTCTTAGCTGGCGTTCAATCCATTCGTATTCTCCCATAGTCTGCAGGACTACCACTGGGGCTTTTTTCTCTATTTCTGGCTTTTTGCTGTAGGCTATAACAGGCTTTCCGCATTTTGGACAGGTGGTTTTTTCGTTGTGTTTCCACTTTCCCTTTGTCCAACTTTTGGCTCCGCAGGCCGTACATGAGTAATCCGTGCGTTTTCCCTTTTTTAGAAACAGATAATTTTCCGGATATATTTTTTCATTTAACCAGAGTTCCAGTTCGTCTGGAAGTACTGGAACTCTGTTCATCATTTCTGCAATCCGGTTTTCTTTTCTTTTTAATGCATTCATGTATTTTTCCCGGTTTATTGTATCTTCGTAGTGGTCCAGGCTTTTTCCCAGATATCCTCTGGCCGTCCTTTCGTCTGCGTCTGAATCCCACTCCCATTCTGTTTTGTGATAATAGATTTCATTACCTTTCAATGCTGGCTTTCCTATGCAGATTCTGGCCACGTTGTCCATTTTGCAAGTTCTCCAGGAACCTTCCACGCAGCATGCATAAGTCAGCTTGTCTGCAAAATATCTCCCTTTTAGTTCTCCTTTGTAGAACAGGTCGATATTCAGGTAAGTCTGGCCGTCATAGCTTGCAATCTGGCTTTTTGCAATCACGTATCCACTTTCTCTTTTCGGTGGTTCCTGTACCGGGATGTATGTAATTAGTGCCGTCCTTTTCATTTTCCAGTGCCTCCCAGATAATATTCTCTGATCAGCTTTTTTGCCTCTCCCATTCCAGGAACTCCAAAATCAACCCTGCTGGCTGAAATCTTTGCCGCTTTTACGATTTTCGGGTCCACTGTTATCCGATTCTGGAAAGAGTACATCAGGAGCTTGGCCAGGCACTCTTTCAGACTTTTTTCTTTTTTCCGTACCTGGTGGGCGATCAGATCATTTTCCATGCACAGACCCCGGATGTATTCCAGCCAGTCCAACATAAGTCCCTTCATTTTCAAACTTTTGCTTTCTACTTCCAATTTTCCCATGGCTGCGGATTCCGCATCACACAGGTAAGGGATATCTCCGGATATGTAGAGATCTGCATATTCCGATATTCCATTCTCTTCTGCAAGGATTTTAATGCTCTCCAAATCCCCCTCATTGAACATGGCTTCTGCAAGGTCGTTAATCTCTTTGTAGCTGTCCATCTCTCCAAATTTCTCAAACATTTCCTTCCTCCTATATTTTATTTTCGTCCGGCATCACCTGATGGAGCTGGTACCTTACGGTGTGCATTGTTTCCAGCTCCAGGAGCTGTGCCCAGAGTTTTTCATTTTTTACCGGTTCGCCGGCTCTGTTTTTCCAGCCATTCTGTTTCCACATTTCCGCATACTTATGGTACGTGGCCAGATAGCTGCAGTCCGTGTGGACTGTTACCAAGGCTGGCCGAATCAGTCTCTGAAATGCTGCTATGGTCGTCAGTAGTGCCAGCTGGTTCTGTGTGGTTCCTTCCTGCATCCGGCCTACTCCCTGCCGGAACTGGTCTTTGCAGGTGATCTTGTAGTAGTACTTTGCTTCCCTGGGCTTTGGTGCCTTGGATGATGTGTATATGTATATCTCTGTCTGTAGTGCCACTTTTTAGATCCTCCTATCCAGCTTGATCATGGTGTACCGGCGGTACCTGTATCCTGTAACTCGATTGTTATCTTCGTAAAACGCCGCTATATAATAACCTTTCTTTGGCTTTATTTCTTTTTTCCAGTGGAGCAGCTTTTTCTTTTCTGGTTTCGGGAGTGGCATGTTCCGGGAATGGCTGTAGCTTGCCTTTTTGATTCTTGGTTTTGCCAGTGTGCCATCCTTTTTGTACTCCTTGGTATTCTCATCTTTTGTTATGTAATTTGATAGCCTGGAAAAATCCTCGTCATAATATTCGCTGTTTTTGATTGCGATTGCGCTCACACGTCCGTACTCCCACGCTTTTTGCAGGATGCTCGCGCTATCCCCTATTTCATTGACAATCAGATGGATGTGCCACCCTCCCTTTGTCCCGAGTTCTATATTGCGGATCCAAAATAATTCTCTTTTTCGCTTCCGGTATTCGTTCCTGACTTTTCTGAGCATTTTCCCAACCTGCTTCACAACCGTCTGCATGTCAGGAGGTCTGTTTCTCAGCTCATATGTGAGATCCACCCACAGATCTCCTGGTGAGAAATACTCAATCATTCTCAATCTGGCCATTCGTGCTTTGTGCCAGGCGTTTACCTTCTGCATGTCCTCTTTGGTTGGCTTCTTTTTAGGCAGTCTCTTCTTCCCTTTGGCACCATATCTGCCATCATGGTACTCCAGGACGTCCAGGACATCCCCGCCCCGTAATCGATACGCTTTTCTTATTGTTCTCATACCTTCCAAGTCCTAACTTTAATATCTTTATCAAGTGCTAATACGGGGATTTTTCCCCGTATTTTCTTGACTTTTTCGGCCCTGAGTGGTATAGTATATACAGATATCTTTATCAGGCGCCGAGTCGTCTGTGGCCGTGTACTTGCAATACACGTTCCTTTTTTTATGCGATAATATAGTCACCGCCGTGAAGAACGCACTGTTCCCTGGCAATAGCTTCCGCTTCTTTTTTTGTTCCGTAGTGGCTTCTGAGGTAATTGTCCTCATATCGGATGATCCAGGTTGCAATCCGGTTTTCTTCCTTTTCCCACTTTTCCTTATCTATCAGGGTACGCGCGCAAGCGATTCCAATTTCCATTCCGTTGCGATAATCGTTTTCTGTCCTTTTCTTGATTTCCTCTTCCTTTTCTTCCATGCGAGCTTTGAGGGCATCCAGATCGTATGCCGTTGGCTCTGATCGGATCATATTGTACACGCCAAGGTCAGCAAGTGTCCTGTCATCCAAGTTGGTTTGCAGGTTTCTTATGAGTTGCTCTGCATCTATCAGTCTCATGGCGGCTCCTTTCTCAGTCTTCCAAAAGTTCATATATGCTCCAGGGAAATATCACTCCAGCCAGTATCTGCTGCAGGGCATTTTCCCACATCCAGAACCGCAGGAAAGTGGCCATGATCCCTATAGTTCCGGATATGATCATGTTTTTCATGCCACTGTACAGCCCTTTCTTCTCATGCCTTCTACTTCCAGCTTGATCTGGCGTGTGCGCCATGCGTCAAATTTTTCGGTGTCGAATACAATCCGGCTATTTTTCTTGGACGGATCCAGTTTTCCGGCAAAATCATTGTCTTTGCGTCGGTATACCTTCTGCAGGTACTCCTCTGAGAGGCCTGTGAACTTGGCGAGTTCCACAAGACCCATAAACTTTTTGGGGTATGTCATATATCCACCTCTCCGGGCAGTCCGGCCACAGTATCCGTTCTGTTCTGGTACTGTCTGCCGGCGGCCCTCTTTTCTATTTTTTTGGTTGCCTGGAGCAGCTTTTCCAGGCTTTTGATTGCTTCTGTATTCTCGCGCATCCAATCCACTATGGGTTTGGTTACCTCTTTTGTATTTTTGGCTTCCCGGCGTTTCTGCCGAATATCCTTTAGGGCGATCCCCCGGACTATGTAATCATACTGATTATTCTCGTACAGTTCTATGTTGTGGAGGATATCCTGAGTCCGGTTGTCCATGTCTATCTCCTGGACTCCTGCTGCCGTGTTTGATTTTCTCGACATTTCCAGGAAGTCCAGGAAGTTCTTGATCTGATCACTGTAGTTTTCCATTACTCCGTCCTTCCTTGTTGCTTCAATAGTTATCTGAATATTATTTTAAGAACCAGCGTAGTCACGCTTATTGCAATTGCTACCAGCGAAATTATATCTGATGAGTTTCTCACCTTTTTACCCTCTTTCTTTGCCTGTCATTTTCGGCCATTTTCCTGTTGACATTCCTCATCTTTTTACCTATTCTGGTATTACCAGACGCAAACATGTCTAAGTACGCCAAAGCCGGAGGTATTAATATGCCAGAAATAACATTGGATAACCGAAATTTTCTACTTCTCGAATATATCTACAATAATCCATACATCTCTTACGCTTCGCTTAAAGCTGCGTTTCCTTCCTATAGTGACATCGAAGATATTGTTCTCATGTTTGATGAGCAGCAGCTAGTCTCTCTTAGGGAAGCGAGTTCGTTAGCAACGGACATACATCGCTATGAAACTTATAATCTCGAGGATAATTCTCATTTAGTAACCATAACTGCTGGAAATGCAATCATCGAACAGGCCAAGCGCCGAACCGATGAATTTAACGCTCAGCTTAAGCCCTTGTATGATATCGCTGATAGGACATCCTCTTTGGCTGAGTCTGCATCCGTCCAGGCAAGCCTTGCAAAAGAGCGGGCAGATAATGCAAATAAAACCTCTCTTTCTGCAAAATTCAGGGCCAATTTGTCTATTATTCTTTCGATCATCACTGTAGCTTACGGCCTTCTGGCTAATGCAGACAAGATAGTACATAACGTGCAAAAGATACTATCTTATCTAGGCCTGCAATGAACAAAATAAAAAGATTCAAAATGTTTAAATACAGTGCTATTTTGTATTTCTGATCAATAACTTTGTTGTCATGCTCCATTTGTTCCTCTTCTGTCATATCTTTGTATCGTTTTCTTTTTTTCATGTAGTTTTCTCTTCCTCCTTTATCCAGCTTTTTCGTCCAGATATAGTGCCATTCTTATATTGACTTTTCTTCTCCGCTCTCCTATCCTTTAGGTACAGGGCACTGCCATGCCCAAGTATTACGAAAGGAGATTTGTATGAAACTTAATTTAAACTGTGTTCGTGACGCCCTTATTACTCTTGAAAATTGGCTTGTCTTAAATGATGATCTGGAATTTGAATGTTTAGATCTGGATGAAATCCGCAAATCATCAGATATGTTAAAATACTCCAGAGCTGATATAGCTTACACTCTGGTAATTTTAAAAGAAGCAGGTTTTATCGAAATGATTGCCGACTATGGTGATAATGGGGTTAATGAATTGGAGGTAATACGTCTCACCTACCAGGGTCATCAGTTTCTCGATACCGTTCGTCCCAAAGATACGTGGGACAAAATATATGCTATTGCCGAAAAAACCGGGTGCAAATCGCTCACGAATATTATGGATATTGCCAACGTCTTACTTCCAGAAACTATTAAATCAGCTTTGCACTCTTAAATTCACGGAGTTCTCTAGCTTTCTGGGGAACTCCCATGAAACGTGGCTGTTTCCATAAAATTTTTCATATTTTCTTCATTGCTTTTGTCTACTGCTGCTTCCAGAATTCTTGCTACTGATTTCGCTTCATTCGGAGAAATCCTTTTTTCGTTCAATTTCTCCATTAACTCTGAAGCAATCTCTACCAGTTCTTTTCTTCCTTTCATTCCTTATCTCCTTTACAGTTTTGACTTTTTAACTCAGATTTTAAGCACTCTATGGATGAGCCAAATAGCATTCCGAATGAGGAATAATCCGTAATTGGCACATTTGAGATAACTTCTGATTGATCCTGCTGTCCCCATGTGATTTCGATTGTCATATGGAGTCTCTTTCCGGTATTTTTCACCTGTCTCTCCATTTTTTTGATCAGTTTGTTCAAAAAGCTTTCCTGTAGTGCTATCTCAGAAGGAATCTTACATACAATTTTTATATGCTCCATCTTTACATCATCCTTTCCCCATTCCTTTATCCTGTTATTACCGTTGTCCACCAGACTCTTCATTGTAAATGCTTCCTGTCCGGTTCGGTCCGAAGTGAATCGCATGTGTTACATCGGACGTATGGCGGCAGGCAAAGGAATCACTTACTTTCTTGTAACAATTGCTTCTTCTACAAGTCGGCACTTCTCCATCACACAGAAATAAAACCTTCTCCACTTTTTCCTCATCCTCTGTTGCCTTTTCCATCTTTCTTACCTCGCTTTCTGTTATCCTGCCTTTTTACTGTTATCTTCCAGACTCTTCACTGCCTCCAGCATCATCCCAAATACTCTGTCCTGGCTTTTTTCATCCAAGTACGGAGCCATTTTGATGATATTGTCCAGTGTGTTGTCCGTGATGTTGATCTTTGGGATTGTTTTAACTTTCATTCTCTCGCCTCTCTTTCTCATGTTGGTTATAAATGTAGCGTTGACTTTTTTTCTCTTTTTTCTTATTCTTAGATTATTAGGTACTGGTATGCCTAAGTCTTACCTAAGGAGGTTTTTATGAAATTCATTACTAAATCTGCATCTTCCTTCCACTCTTCCTTTTCGTTTAAATATCAAAAGCCTGCAATCTGTCCACATTGTGGTTTTGGAACTGACGCTATTGAGAAAGTGAAAGATTATTATTCTTTCAATAATGGCCGTTTGCTTATATCGGTTTGCGAATGCACTGCCTGTCATAAATTTTTCTTTTTCGCCTGCGAAAACCCCGGAACAAATACAAGTGATGCTCCAATGGTCTGTATGTATCCTTCTACTCAAATTGAGCCATACAAAAACGAAAATTTAGCCGCTATATCAGAACGTTTTATTGACATGTACAACCAAGCATTACAAGCTGAATACAATCAAAATTTCGAATTAGCTGCTATAGGTTTCCGTTCCTCGCTTGAAATTTTGGTAAAAGATTATGCAATACAAGAACTTGGAGAGCCTGCTGAAACCGTTGCTAAACAATCCCTTTGTAACGCTATTGCTACATACCTTCAGCAAGCAGATCTTGTTAATACTGCCGATGTTGTCCGTATCCTTGGCAATGATTACACTCATTACAAAAGAAAATACCCAGAGCATGATTTTGTGCTTCTAAAAAAATATATGGAGATCTTCTTATCTCAAATAGAAGTCAAATACATGATCAAACATCCGCCGGTTGCTCGTTCTTAGTTGTATGCGAATCTCTTTCAGCTAGCAATTGACCTTCCAGGCTCCAATACTGTACAACCTGTCTGGATAGATCATCCAGTGTTCCTTTCCCTCTATTACTTTTTGTTTCAATTACTTGTATAACTCTTGCACTGTCAGTACCATTTGGTCTGACAGTGTTTTTTTTACCTTCCATGTATTCTCACCTCGCTTTCTTGTGCTTATGTTGCAATTATACGTCACATTAGCACATTTGTCAATTACTTTTTTGTGCGTTTGTTGCATTTTCTACTTGACTTTCCTATTCTCTTGTCTTACAATTCAAATAAAGGTGGTGATAATAAAAATGAATGAGCGAATAAAAAGGCTTCGTTCCAAATTAGAGATGACCCAGCAAGAATTTGCAGACAGGCTCGGTATCAAACGTGGTACTTTGGCAAATTATGAAATAGGACGAAATGAGCCAATTGATGCTGTTATTTCTTTGATGTGTAAAGAATTTCACGTGAATGAAGTCTGGCTCCGGACCGGTGAAGGTGGAGATGATAACATGTTCACCAAAATGAGTGAGGACGATCGTTATTCTATTAATCTTGGAAAACTCAGCAAGACAGAAAATCAGATGGCAAGAAATATGCTGAATGCTATCGCAGAAGCCGATCCGGAGAAACTAAAACATATTGAAGAATTCATGAAAGCCTGCTTGGGCATAGAATAAGAAAAGAGCCAACCTTAATGGTCGGCTCCAAGCATGGAAATCAATATCAGATAGATTCGTCTTAGGATGGATTCATCTTGAATTGAATTTACCAGTTCAATTATTTGGCTTTTATATTCTTCTTTTGTCTTCCTCATATGTACGCCCTCCGTTCTTGTTTTCTCGAACATTCGTTTGTTTTGAATATACTACCTTTCCTTTTGAAAAGCAATATATTTCCGCAAACATTTGTTCGCAAAAGTTTGAATGTTGTTATATCTATTATACGATATTTAGAGGGCAATAATAGGGGATGAGATGCAATCGTCCCGTATGCTGGACACTTTTTTTAATTATTTGTACGGTGAGTCGAATAGATCAGAAATCCGGACTTGCAAGGCCTGGGCAATCCTTTCTAAGTTGTCCATTGTCGGCGAATATTTTTCGACCATGATGCTGTGGATCGTTGTTTTGGGGATTCCTGTCATTTCAGACAGTTGCCGTATAGATACATTTTTTTCGTACATAATTTTTGCCAGTAATATCTTCATGGGATTATTATCTGCGAAAATTATATATTTATTCTATTTTTTCAGGGAGGGATTATATGAGAAAGAAATTGTTATTATGCATTGCCTGTTTTTTACTGTGTCTGTTGTCTGTAACTCCTGTTTTTGCAGCAAATAATTATAACTGCTCTCACTCATGGGAAACATACTACAGAATTGAATCTGATTGTATTGCTCATGGAATAGAAATGCAAATCTGTAAGAAATGTAGTAAAATAAAAACTGTTCAGCTTCCGCTTTCCGATCACACTTGGGGGAATTGGGAAATTACGGTGGCTCCAAACTGTACTTATACTGGGGTTAAAACTCGTACTTGTAGTTTTTGTCATAGAACGCAAGAAGAAATCATTCCTGTTAACGGAAATCATTCATGGACCGATTGGGAAACGAATTCTGATATCTGTACTGAAGCGAAAACGGCATATAGATCTTGTTTGTACTGTTATGCGCAAGATAGCACTATCATTCCTGCTTCTAATCATGTATGGGGGCAATGGTACGTTGATAAAAAGCCAACTATTTTTGAAAAAGGAATTCGTATACAGTACTGTGCCAACTGTTCTGCTGAGAACAAAACAGCTATCCCCAAATTAAAAATGACGTCATCTCAAAAGCAAGTAAAAAATAGCGTAGATCTTTTCTTCAAGTATGCAAAACAATATAATACCAATAAATTAAAGAAATGTTTTTCTAAACCATCCAGTGTTAAATTATTTTCTAGAAACAGCTATATGGCAAAGTATTTCAAAAAATACAATAAGCGAATTTCTTATACTTGGAAGTCTTTAAAGGTAAGTGGAAAAAGTGCTACCGTTAAGGTAAGCTATAAGTACCCTGATCGTTATAATGTT
>ENA-ORSL01001728-ORSL01001728.1-human-gut-metagenome-genome-assembly--contig:-NODE-1728-length-17618-cov-13.202528_pt1 | contig 17618 bp, 15 predicted proteins | sample MGYA00242190_ERZ509157 | MGnify/ENA primary metagenome ERZ509157 (study PRJEB26280, sample SAMEA2338664) | human gut metagenome | biome: human gut; feature: human-associated habitat; material: faeces...
GGACCTGAAGAGACTCGAACTCTCGACCTCTCGGATGCGAACCGAACGCTCTCCCAGCTGAGCTACAGGCCCTTATTGACTTTTTTGGCGGCATAGATGCGAACCATCTGCCGGACGCTTGCGCTACATCCCCAAATTTGGGGGCATAGAATTGAACCGTTCGCTCTCCCAGCTGAGCTACAGGCCCGAAAACATGAATATTATAGCGATGAATCGCGGGTTTGTCAAGGCTTTCTTTTAGGAATCCCCGCGCAGAGGTTTCCTCTGCGCGGGGATGGGTTTCATTACACACCCAGCTTGTTGCGGCGGATGATCTCAGCCTCGTCCGGGGTCGTGGTGGAGGTATAGCCCTCCAGCGGGATCAGGCGGGCATTGACAGCGTCAATGATCCACTCGGCATACGGGAAGAAGTACTTGTCGAACTCGTGCGGCGGAGTGATCCAGTTGCGCGCGCCGATGACGACGGGAGGCGCATCCAGATAGTCGAAGCACATATTCGTCAGGTTCTCCGCGATCTCGTTGAGGAAGGTGCCTCTTGCGCAGGCGTCGGAGGCCAGGACCACGCGGCCGGTCTTCTTGACGGAAGCGATCAGATCGGTATAATCCAGCGGGACCAGAGACGGCATGTTGATGACGTCGGCTTCCACGCCGTACTTCTCGGAGAGCGTCTTGGCTGCGTCGACTGCGCGGTACAGCGTCGCGCCGATGGTGAGGATGGTCAGATCCTTGCCGTCGCGGACCTTGTTGACAGCGCCGGGCGCCCATTCATACTCTTCCGCGGGAACGCCGCCCTCGTGGAATTCTTCGCCCTTGCCGTAGATACGCTGGGACTCGAAGATGACGCAGGGATCGGTGCCGTTCAGAGCCGCCTGCATGATGCCCTTGGCCTCGTACGGGGTGGCCGGGAAGAAGACCTTCAGGCCGGGGATGTGGGAGACGATGGCGACCCAGTCCTGCGAGTGCTGCGCGCCGTACTTGGCACCGACGGACATACGCAGGATCATCGGCATCTTCAGGATACCGGCAGACATGGCCTGCCACTTGGACATCTGGTTGAAGACTTCGTCGCCTGCACGGCCAAGGAAGTCGCAGTACATGAGCTCAACGACTGCGCGGCCGCCGCACATGCAGTAACCGACGGCGGTGCCGACGATGGCAGCCTCGGAGATCGGAGAGTTGAAGAGTCTGGAGTGCGGGATGACATCCATCAGGCCGCGGTAGACAGCGTAAGCGCCGCCCCAGTCACGCACGTCTTCGCCGTAGGCGACGAGCGTCGGGTCTTCGTAGTACTTGTTGATCAGCGGCTCAAAGATCGCGTCGCGGATGTTGTAGACCTTCATGTCGGAGAACTTATTGCCGTCCTTATCGAACGCGAAGTGCTCCTTCTTTGCCAGGTCAGCATAGCGCTTGCAGCTCTCCTTCGGGCCAGTAACGTTCAGCTTCTGATCGGGAGCGCCCATGGAGCGGACGGTCTCGTTGGAGAACATCAGGTTTGCAAGGTAATCCGGGTTCTTGTCGAAGTCGACATACGGAGAGATCTCCTTGTCGTCAGCCGCGCGGCAGATCATGGTCATGCGGTCGGCGGTATCCTGCAGGAGCTTGGCGAAGAACTCGTCGGACTCGACGCCAGCTTCCACGAGAGCCTCGCGGAACTTGACGATCGGGTCATGGCTGCGCCAGTCTTCGATCTCTTCCTTGGTACGGTAGGCGTTCTGGTCGGAGGTGGAGTGGCCGACGAGACGATAGGTCACGACGTCGAGCAGGACGGGGCCTTCGTTGTTCTTGATGAGCTCCATCTTACGCTTGTAGGCGTCGATGACAGCCAGCGGGTTCCAGCCGTCGACACGCTCTGCGTGCATCTGGCTCGGGGTGATGCCGGCGCCGAGACGGGCGGGCATGTTGTAGGCCATGGTCTCGCCCATGGTCTGGCCGCCCATGCCGTAGAAGTTGTCAAAGACGTTGAAGATGATGGGCAGGCCGCCCTTCCGGCCTTCTTCCCACAGGGTCTTGAACTGGTCCATGGCGGAGAAGTTCATGGCCTCGTAGACAGGGCCGCAGCCGAGGGACGCATCGCCGATGTTGCAGACGACGACGCCCTTCTTATCGTTGTTCTTCTGATACAGCGCAGCGCCCGTTGCGATCGGGGCGGAGCCGCCGACGATGGCGTTGTTGGGGTAGATGCCGAACGGCAGGAAGAACGCGTGCATGGAGCCGCCCATGCCGTGATGGAAGCCGTTTTCACGGGCGAAGATCTCAGCAACGGTGCCGTAGAGCAGGAAGCGGATGGCCAGCTCCTTGACGTCGGAGGTATCGGCGAACTTCTTGACAGCTGCCAGGGTCTTGCCGCCGAGGAAGTTTTCCATGGTGCTCATGAGTTCTTCATCGGAGAGCTTGTTGATGCAGCTCAGGCCCTTGGAGAGGATCTCGGAATGGCTTCTGTGGGAACCGAAGGTGATGTCGTCCTTCGTCAGAAGGTACGCTTCGCCGACGCAGGAAGCTTCCTGACCGAGGGACAGGTGCGCGGGGCCGGGATAGGTCGTCTCGACGCCGTTATAGTTGGCCTGGGTCTTGATGAGGGTGAGCATGTGCTCGAACTCACGGCAGATGGCCATGTCGCGGTAGATGCGGATCAGGTCTTCCTTGGTGTAGTTGCCCTCTTCGAGCTCCTGCTTGATGGTCTTGTTATACTGGCAGACAGGAATGTCTTCAAAATGAATATAGCCGGGTTCGCGGACTTTTACGGGATCGATATACAAAGATTTCGGCATGATTTCGTCCTTCCTTTCTCTTACTTGGCGAGCAGGGTCATGAAGTTCTCAAGACTCTTGCACAGCTCGCTCATATAGCGCGCGGCGGGTGCGCCGTCGATGACTCTGTGGTCGAAGGTCAGAGACAGGCCCATGGCCGGGTAGGTCTCGATGACGCCGTCCTTGGCGGACTTGATCTTCGTCTGGATGTTGCAGACGCCGAGAATGCCGGTCTGGGGCGGGTTGATGACGGGCGTGAAGGCCTCGCAGCCGAACGAACCGATGTTGGAGATCGTGAAGGTGGCGCCGGACATATAGTCGGGGCTCAGCTTGCCCTCGCGGGCTTCGGCAGCCAGACGCTTGGCTTCCATGGAGAGCTCAAGCAGGGTCATCTGGTCGGCATTGAAGATCGTCGGGACGATCAGGCCGCGCGGCGTGTCGCAGGCGAAGCCGAGGTTGACGGTATTGAAGTGACGGACGACGTTCTCTTCGAGGACGTTGGCGTTCAGATCCGGGCAGGACTTGATGGTCTTCGCAACAGCGAACATGACCATGTCGTTGAGACTGACCTTGCCCATCGGGGGATCGAGCGGCTTGAGCATGGCACGGTAGGCCTGCAGCTGCGTCGCGTCGAAGGAATACTGCTGGGTGAGCTGTGCCATGGTGGACAGGCTCTTGGTCATGGACTTGGCGGTCGCCTTGCGGACCGGGCTCCACTTGACATCTTCGAACTCAGCAGCAGCGGGAGCAGCGGCGGTCGGAGCGGCATACGCAGCGGCTGCGCCGGAGGCGATCAGCTTGTCGATATCGCGCTCGATGATGCGGCCGTTGGGGCCGGTACCGGTGGCAAGCGCCGGGTTGACGTTGTTGGCAACAGCCTTGGCCATGGCGCGCGGGGAGATGGCCTTGAGCTCGGCTGCGGCAGCGGGAGCTGCGGCGGCTGCGGGAGCGGCCTCTTCTGCGGCGGGAGCGGCGGCAGGAGCCGGGACCTCTGCGCCGGGCTTCAGGAACTCATATGCGTCGCCCTCTTTGCCGATGGCGCAGACGTTGGCCAGGCACGGGACCTCGTCGCCGTCTTCATAGAACTTGGCAAGCAGGGTGCCGGCTGCGGTGGATTCGCATTCGAACTCCGCCTTGTCGGTCTCGTAGGTGAAGAGGACGTCGCCGACGTTGACGTGATCGCCGACATTCTTCTTCCACTCGCCAATGATGCAAGATTCGACTGTAATGCCTTCTTTGGGCATCAATACGCCTTCTGCCATAAGTGTTTCACTCCTATTTTAATTTCAATTATTTGTTTGCAAGCAGATATTTTTCAGCTTCTGCGCTCCACAGGCCGTTGTGGCGCTTGGTGATCTCGTCGAGCTTTGCGAAGAGCGGATCCGTCTCGCCAAGCTTGCCGAAATCGGCGATGGCCGTCAGGGGCAGCTCGATCTGCGTGTAGATGAGCTTCTTGCCGCCGGGGATCTTCGGCAGGTTCAGGACGGTATCGACGACCGCGTTCAGACCGCCGATGTGGGTGATCATGGCAGCGGGGTTGATCTTGCCGGAGGTCATCATCTCGATGGCTTCCTTCATGTCGCTGGTGTTGCCGCCGGAGGTGCCGACCACATGGGTGTAGAGGTAATGGACATTGTACCAGTTGAACTCCGCCTTGAACTGACTGTTGGTCGGGCCTGCAAAGAAGTTGAGGCAGCCGTCGAAGCCAAGGATATCGCTGGCCTGCTCGACAACGGGCTTGACCGGAGCGAAGCAGATGACGTCGTCATAGCCGGTGCCGCCGGAGAGCTCACGCAGGTAGTTGGTGTCGCAGCCGGGCTTGGCCGTGTTGACGTAGTGCAGCTCGACGCCCATTTCCTTGGCGTGCTCGACGGTGTAGATGCTCTCGGCTCTTGCGAGTCTGGCGTCGTCGATATCGGTGATGACGAGCAGGCTCGGACGGCGGTCGCAGTGCAGGGCATAGTCGATCGCGCCGAGGCCCATGGGGCCGACGGAAGCGAGCATGGCCATCTTGCCGCCCTCAACGATGCCCATCTGATGCTCATAGCAGCCGGGCTTGGTGTGGTACATGGCGTGGAAGGTACCGATGATGCAGCTCATCGGCTCTGCCAGGGAGCCATAGAAGTAGGTATCGGAATTGTACGGCAGCAGGTTGTCGGTCAGCAGCGTCTCGATGGGGATGTTGGAGTACTGGCTGTCGCCGCCGCAGTACTGGTAGGAATAGCCGGGAGCCATCTGGGAGCCCTTGTAGAAGTGCGCAGGCTGAATGGCAAAGCCCTGACCGACTTTATATTTATTCTTCCAGTTCTCGCCGACCTCGGTGATGACACCGCAGAATTCATGGCCGACGATGGTCGGATGCTCCGCAACGTCGTTGGGCACGCGCTTGTGCTCTTCGCCCTCGACCGCGGCCTTGTACGTGCTCATGCAGATGGAGTCAGAAATGATCTTGACCTGAACATCGTCCGGACCGACCTGCGGGAGTTCAATTTCCTCCAGACGCAGATCCATTTTGCCATGGATTCGAACTGCTTTGGTTTTCATAGATTCCATTCCTTTCTGAATTTTTGCCTTGGGGAAAATCGTCCAACAAAAATGGGATTGTGTTGGTTTGTATTGATTTTACCTTATTGTAGCGCAAGAATCCGCAGGTGTCAACGATAAATCCCATTTTCGCATGCCTGTTTGCGTTGTTTTTTGTGGGAGCGCTTTGTATTCGCCCCGAATCTGCCGCTTCCCTTTCCGAAAAAAATATTGTAGGATAGAAAAAACGATACAGGAGGGATCTCTTCATGTCCTATCAGGCAGTCATTCTTACCGTCAGCGATTCCTGCGCTGCCGGGACCCGGACCGATACCAGCGGCCCGGCCATCCGCGCCATGCTTGAAAACGCCGGCTTTGCCGTACAGGCAATGCAGACCGTTCCGGACGAGGAGGGGCAGATCTCTGCGGCCATCGTCCATGCCTGCGACATATTGCAGGCCGATCTGGTCGTCACGACCGGGGGCACCGGTCTCTCTCCGCGCGACGTGACGCCGGAGGCGACGCTTGCCGTGCTCGACCGCGAGATCCGCGCCATCCCCGTCGCCATGTGGGTCGAGGGACTGAAGTCGACGCCGCGGGCGATGCTTTCCCGTGCAGTCGCCGGAACCAGGGGGCACACGCTTGTGCTGAACGTCCCGGGCTCTGAAAAGGCGGCGCGCGAAAATCTCGGCGCTGTCGTCGCGACGCTCGATCACGCGCTCAGAATGCTCGCGGGCGGCGGGCACTGACCAAACTAAAAACACGCGCTGCAGCCGCAGCGCGTGCTTTTTCATTTTCTCTGATAGCCGAGTGCCGACGAGATCATCTTCCCCGTCTGCACCACCTGCTCGACCGCCTGCCGAAATTCCTCCGACCGGACGCTGCGGAACATGCCGAGCACCCCGATCCTCGCAAAGAAGCTGCAGGCCTACGGTATCACGATGACAGAGCATCTGACCGTCGGCGACGGGCTCGAGCAGGTCGCCGCGGCGATCGCGGAGATGCGGAAAAAGCCGGTCGACATGATCCTCTGCACCGGCGGCATGAGCGTCGATCCCGACGACAATACCCCCGGCGCGATCGCCCGGAGCGGAGCGCGGATCGTGACCTACGGCGCACCGGTCCTGCCCGGGGCCATGTTCCTGCTGGGATACTACGAAGACGGCCAGCCCGTGATGGGTCTGCCCGGTTGCGTCATGTACGCGAAGGCGACGATCTTCGATCTCATCCTGCCGCGCGTCGCTGCAGGACTGTCAGTCACGAAGCAGGAGATCGCCGCGCTCGGCTGCGGCGGGCTGTGCCTCGGCTGCGCGGAGTGCCATTATCCCGTCTGTCCGTTCGGTAAAGAGTAACGACGTTACGATTTATATATCAACAGCATGACGCTCAAGTGCATCGCAGGCATCGAAAAGCCCGACCGCGGCACGATCACGCTGGACGGCCGTGTGCTGTTCGACAGCGAAAAGCATATCAACCTCACGCCGCAGCAGCGGCGCGTGGCGCTGACGCGCATTCTGGCGTCGGAGCCGCAGGCGATCTTACTGGACGAGCCGTTCTCCGCGCTCGACAGCTACCTCAAGTGGGAGCTCGAGCTCGGCGAGCTGCTGGGGGCGTTTGACGGGCCGATCCTCTGGGTCAGCCACGAGCTTGGCGGAAGCGGCACGCCCTTCCGCATCCTGCGCATCATCCAGGATGCCGGGCACGCGATCCTTCTGCTGCAGCCGGAGGGCGCGGCAGAGGGGTCGCCGGTCCTGCGCGCGGAATGCGATGCAGCCGGTACATATGCCGCCGGGCAGGCGCTTCCTGTTTCCTTCCGGGAAGAAAAGCTGCTGTTTTTCTGAGCCGCTGGACAAAATTTCAGGATCCTGCTATGATGGAAACACCCTGAAGAACGGAGGACCCTGCCATGCGGACCGGAACGAAGAAATGCATCCTTCTGCTCCTCGCGATCATCGTCCTATGCTTCGCCGTGTGGCTGCTCTGGCCGCATTCCTTTGCGGAAGTGACCGGTATCCCGGCGGAATATCCGGATCTGAACATGGCCGCCATTGTCACTGCTGCCAGGTTTGAAAACGGCAGTCCTTCGTTTGACATCTGGAACCTACAATACTGTTCCGCCGGAAGCACAGAATATGAAGCTGTTTTATCCGTTTTAAGTTCTGCCTCCTACCGGCAGGATCTCAGGAATCTTCTTCCGGGCGGCTTGACTTCCGTTAGCAGCGATAAAGACTATGACAGCCGTTCTGTCAATCTGATGTTCGCATGGGGACGGTTTGAGGATGAATGCTGTAGTCTGACCTTCTCCGGCTCACAGGTGGTCGTCGCCGGACCGAACAACCGTGGATTTCAGGTTTATCATTCAGTCGATCCTGAACTTCTTGACCGGCTCACCGCAGAAGTGCAGACTTACGGCGTCAAAAACTGAATGGCAGGCCCGGCGCATGGATGCGCCGGGTCTTTTGTTACACTTCTCCCCTGTCTGCCGACTATATGGGTGTCAGCTGACCAAAACAGATTGGAGGACACTGCATGGACGAACAGAACCTGCTTTCCCGCCTGCGTCACGGCAACGAGCAGGCGCTCGCGGCGGCGATCACGCAGTACAGCGCGTATGTCGTCACCGTCATTCACAACCGCAGCCGCGGGCTTCTCTCGCCGGAGGATGAGGATGAGCTGGCCTCGAGCGTCTTTTTCACGCTCTGGCAGTCCTGCCGGACGGTGAAGGCCGGGCATCTTCGCGCGTGGCTCGGGAGCGTCGCGCGGAACAAGACCGTCGACCGGCTGCGGAAAAGCCGCTGCGAGGTACCGCTGGACGAGGATCTGGCCGGAACGGAGGATTTTCTTCTCGAGGAAGCCTCGAAGCGTGAACAGGCACAGCAGCTCCGCGCCGCTGTCGCGCAGCTATCCGAGACAGACCGCGAGATCATCTGCCGGTTTTATGATTTATGTCAACCGGCAGTAGAGATCGCCGCGGCGCTCGGGCTGACGCCTGCAGCGGTCCGGATGCGGCTGGTGCGCAGCCGGGAGGCCATCAGAAACGAATTATGCCGGGGAGGGTTTGTATATGAATCGGATTGACAGGATCCTGCAGGCCGCGGCGCTGCCGGATGTGCCGGTCGAAGCGCTGCCGGAAGATCGGCAGGCAGGGATTTTGAACGGCACGATGCAGCTTGCGCAGCAGGATGCAAAAAAGCACGGCCGCAAGCGCGTTATCCGCATTATGATCGCCGCAGCTGCAGCCATCGCGGTGCTGTGCGGTGCGGCGGCGGTGCTGCATTACGCGTCCGTTTCCAATGCGGAGACCACATATCATGCCGAGGGCGCATCCATTCGTCCGGATGGCACGCTGGAGCCGTTTTCCTATGATTTTTCCAGAGACGCGATCATCCGCGTCGATACAGAGGGCCGCACGTCCGGCACCTACTGCGGGGTGCAGTTTGGCTGGACGCCAACGGCGCTGATCCCGGACAATACCGCGTATCTGTATGACGTCATTGCCATGCGCAGTCCGGCGCAGCTGGACGGCATCTCCGATGCCCAGATGGAGCTGGCAAAGGACTGCGTTTACTCCACCGACAGCACAGCGCAGGTGCGCTTCACGTTCAGCTGCCTGTCCGCCAACGAGGTCGCGGGCTGCGATCTTCTGGTGCCCGGAGACGACCCGGCGATCATCAAGGAAGGGATGCTGAACGATCTGTATGCCTGCTGGATCGAAACGTATGACATAGACCGCAATGCAGACATCACCCATCATTTCCTCCTGCTCTATGACGCGGACAAGCTCTGCGTGGTGTTCCTGGGCGGCGACTGGGACGTCACAGAAAAGATTGCGGAACACATGACCATCGTGCAGACCGGGATCCCCACGCCGGAGGCTTCGCAGAATTTCACCTACGTCGGCGTATTTGGCTGAGAAAACCGCCGGTCCTCATGAAAAAGCAGCGCCCGCAGCGGATCTTCGCTGCGGGCGCTGTTGTGCCTTGGTCCTGTTCAAAAATGGCTCAGCGCAGACGTCCGTCGCCAGCCATGAGGGCCGTCATCTCTTCCAGGCGTTCCAGCGGGAACGGCGGCTCGCACAGCGGCTTCATGGCGATGCTCATGAGCTTCATGGGGTTATCGTCCGCCGCGACGCGGTTGGAGCTGAGCGCCCCGCAGCGGCGGCAGCGGTGGATGATGGCCCATTCCCCGCCCTTGCGCACCCAGACCGCGACCGGGTCCATGATCCCGCCGCAGTCGGATGCCCGGTCACCGGGCTCGAGGTCGACGTGGAGGCTGGAGAGGCAGTTGGGGCAATGGTTGCGGTGGTCACTCCCTGCGTTCTGCGGGGTGCAGAGCCGCCCGCAGACCTTGCAGGTAAAGCTGTCATTGCAGGCATGGGTCTTATAATAGCCTTTTTCGAACGTTCTGCGTTTATTTTCCCGATTCATGGTGGATCCTCCTGAAGATCGAATCGTAAAGCTTCGGGAGGCGCGGCGTGTGAGATTTGCCGGACCTCCCGGTCAGCCCACACGCTCCGATGTACAGGTGATCAGCTTCAAAAAGTTCTCCTTTTGATCGTAATATGATCCGCGCGGCCGCTGAAGCCGCCCGATCTGGTTCTATCATAGTCCTGCCGCGGCCGCCTGTCAATCTGTTTTTCCGGGTCGGCGGCGCCGGTTTTCTTCCGGGCCGCTGTTTTTTGCACACTTTCCGCACGCTGCGGCTTTACAGGTCCCGCGCAACAAGCTATACTGTACAGCAGAAAAGTGAGGGATATTCTATGAAATACGCATTCACGCACGGAAAGCTCCTGGACGGCACGAAGGACATGCAGGTGCAGGAAGGACTCTGCGTCCTGACGGACGGAGAGCGCATCAGCGCCATCGTCCCGGAGGGGGCGCCGCTTGACGGCTATACCGTCGTCGACCTGCAGGGCCGGTATCTGATGCCGGGCCTGATCAACATGCATGTCCATCTTGCAGGCAGCGGCAAGCCGCAGAAAAAGCAGCTGGACAACGAAAAGCTGGTCCGCACGATCCTCTCCACGGCGCTGACGCGGAAGATCGCCTATCAGATGGTCTGCGGCTTTGCCCGGACGGAGCTGATGAGCGGCGTCACGACCATCCGCACGGTCGGCGGTCTTGCCGATTTTGACACGCGGCTGCGCGATGAGATCGCGGCAGGCCGCCGCGTAGGGCCGCGGATCCTGGCCGCCAACGAGGGGATCTCCGTCCCGGGCGGACATATGGCCGGGTCGGTCGCCGTGGCCGCGCACTCTATTCCTGAGGCGCTCGCGCAGCTGGATGCCGCAGAGGCGCAGGGCGTCGACCTCATCAAGCTGATGATCACGGGTGGCGTGATGGACGCGAAGGAAAAGGGCGTCCCGGGTGAAATGAAGATGCCGCCGGAGATGATCAAGGCCGTCTGCGACCGGGCACACGCCGCGGGATACCGCGTTGCGGCCCACGTCGAGTCGCCGCAGGGCGTGCGCGCGGCGCTGGAAAACGGCGTGGATTCGATCGAGCACGGCGCAAAGCCGGACGCGGAGATCCTGCGCCTGTTCAAAGATACCGGCGCGTTTCTCTGCACAACGATCTCGCCTGCCCTGCCCTACGCGCTGTTTGACCGTTCCATCACCCACGCGACTGAGGTCGAGCAGTACAACGGCACGATCGTCTTTGAGGGCATCATCGACTGCGCGAAGGCCGCGCTTGCCAACGACATTCCCGTCGTGCTCGGCAACGACGTCGGCTGCCCGTGGATCACCCAGTATGATTTCTGGCGCGAGCTGTTTTATTTCCACAAATATACCGGTGTCTCCAACGCCTTCGCTCTCTACACCGCAACGAGCCGGAGCGCGGAGCTCGCCGGCATCGGCAGCGAGACCGGCACCGTTGCGCCGGGCAAGTGCGCAGACCTGATCGTGACCGCTGCAAACCCGCTGGAGGATCTGCGCGCGCTGCGGCACGTCGGGATGGTCATGGCCCGCGGCCAGCTGACCGGGCATCCGCGCTTCAAGCGCCGCCCGGAGGTCGAAGCGCAGCTCGACCGCTTTTTGACAGACGAGTCCGGCGCGGCTGCGCGCTGAGAAACGGAGGACAGGCTTTGCTGTATCTTGGATTTTTGCTTCTGGCCGGCATTCTGCAGGGCGTCATGGTCTCGCTCAACGCGCAGATGGGCAACTACTTCAGTCTGTTCGGCATCTGCTTCTTTGTCCACGGCATCGCGCTCGTGCTGCTGCTCGGCTATCTGCTGGTCAAGCGGCAGCCGCTGCGGTTTTCCGGCGCGCCGTGGTATGTGTATCTGGTCGGCGCGATGGGCATCGGGATCGTCGCAACCTCCAGCTGGTGTACGCTGCATGTCGGCGCGAGCGCGTTTATGGCGCTCTCCACGGCGGGGCAGCTCGTCTCCTCGGCGCTGATCGACCGGTTCGGTCTGTTCGGCATGCCGGTCACGCGGATCCGCAGGCGGCAGCTGCCGGGCTATGCGCTCGTGCTGCTGGGCGTGATCCTTGTAGTTCTGAACTGAGGAGGCGGCTGCATGATCTATTATCTGACTGCCCTGCTGAACGGGTTTTTCAACTCCATCAACCGCATGACGAACGTCCGGGCCGGAAAGCTGTTCGGCACGGCCAACGGCGCGCTGATCAACTATGTGGAGGCGACAGTTCTGTCTCTGCTGCTCGTTTTTGTGCTCAAAAACGGGAAGGAGCTCACGTGGGGCTACATCACAGCCGTCCCCTGGTGGGTCTATCTCGGGAGCATCTGCGGACTGCTCGCGCAGCTGCTGCAGATCATCGGGACGCTGCATTCCAACACGCTGGTCTCCTCCGTTCTGATGCTGGTCGGCAATCTCGGGATGTCGCTGACGCTGGACTATGTGTTCTACGGCACGTTCAGCCTGCTGCGTGCCGCCGGGATCCTGCTCATCCTGCTCGGCATGACCTGGGTGGAGAAGGAAAAGCACGCGCCTGCGGAAAGCGAAGAATAAGTTAACATAAAGCAAACGACCAACCCGGCTCCGGGCTGGTCGTTTTTATAGCAGGATCTGTGATGGGTAAGCCTCCAGCAGCGAAACATTGGGAAGTTCTGCACCGAAGCGGGCCATGTTGCGTTCGCATTTGCGGCGGACGCCGCAGGCATCCTTTTCGTCGACCGGGATGTGGTAGACATAATTCTTTTTCGCTGCCTCGGGCAGCAGCGCGCGCGTTTCGGGATAGGACAGGATCTGGCCGTTCCAGAACGCCGCGTCGGCGCGACGGCCACGAAGGATCGCGCGGTGCTGTACCGCGTCGATGCGCGCGTCCGCAGTCACATAGACGCTGACACCCGCGGCCGAGATGAAATACACACCGTGCGTGATCGCATCCCACCCCGGCACGGGCGTATGCGCAAACTGGTGGTATTCAACGCTGAACGGGCCGAACTGCAGCGCCAGCTGGGGCGGCGTCTGCGGCTGCGGAACGAAGACGGGCGCGCCGCTGGCTGCCTGCAGCTGCCGGGTGCGGAGCGCATTGTAATGATCGGGGTGCGCGTGCGTGCACAGGATACCGCAGAGCGCGTCATAGGGCGGCTCCCCTGCCAGCATCTGCGCAAAGGTCTCGGGCGGCAGGCCGTAATAGCAGCGGAACTGCTTGTTGAGCGCGTCGACCAGAAGCGTCCGCCCCTCCGCTTCCAGCACGAGCCCGCAGCTGCTGACCAGTGTGATCCTCATTGCAGCAGCTCCAGAAATTCCTGCTCGGAAAGCACGGGGACGCCAAGCTCCTGCGCCTTGCGGAGCTTGCTGCCTGCGTTTTCCCCGGCGACGACGTACGTCGTCTTTTTCGAGACGGACGAGGCGGCCTTACCGCCGAACGACTCGATCTTCTCCGTCGCCTCCTCGCGCGTAAACAGGCTCAGCGCGCCGGTCAGGACAAAGGTCTTGCCCGCAAAGCGCGTATCCGTCACCTGGTTGGTTGACATAAAGTTTACACCTGCCACGCGCAGCCGATCGATCAGGTCCTGTGACTGCGGGCTGGCAAAGTAATCGAGGATGTTCTGCGCCGTCGTTTCGCCGATATCGGGGACGGCCGTCAGATCCTCCAGCGATGCGTGCTGCAGAGCATCGAGACTCCCGAACGTCGACGCGAGCACCTTGGCCGCCTTGCTGCCGACCTGCCGGATGCCAAGCGCGCACAGCAGCCGGGCCAGATCGTTCTGCTTGCTGGCCTCGATGGCGGCTTTGAGGTTCGCGGCGGACTTTTTCCCCTGCCCGGGGAGCTTTGCGAAGGCGGCATAGTCCAGCGCGTAGAGGTCCGCGGGGTTGGAGACCATCTTTTCCTCGATCAGCAGGTCGATGATCGCGCTGCCGAGGCCGTCGATGTTCATGGCCTCGCGCGAGACGAAGTGCGCCAGATTTCTGGACAGCTGTGCCGGGCACTCCGCGCCCGTGCAGCGCAGGGCAGCGCCGTCCTCATCGCGCACGACCGGCGCGCCGCAGACGGGGCAGCGGTCCGGCAGGCGGTACGGCACGGCGTCCGCCGGGCGCTTTGCGGGAACGACCTCCAGGATCTCCGGGATGATCTCCCCTGCCTTGCGGATCCTGACGGTGTCGCCGATGCGGATATCCTTGTCGGTGATAAAGTCCTGGTTGTGGAGCGTCGCGGCGGTGACGGTCGTCCCGGCGAGATGGACCGGGGCCACGATCGCCCGCGGGGTCAGCACGCCCGTGCGCCCCACCTGCACGACGATATCCTGCAGCACGGTCTCCTTGATCTCCGGCGGGTATTTGAAGGCCGCCGCCCAGCGCGGGAACTTCGCCGTGCTGCCGAGCCGCTCGCGCCCAGCCAGACTGTTGAGCTTCATGACAGCTCCGTCGATATCATACGGCAGCTCGTAGCGGGTCTCGCCGAGCTGGGTGATCAGCTGCTCCGCTTTGTCCATATCGTGGCAGAGCGTGTAAGGTATGACCTTGAACTTGAGCGCCCGCAGATAGTCGAGCGTTTCGCTGTGCGTCCGGAACGTGACGCCCTCTGCCAGCTGCAGGTTGAAGACGAGAATGTCGAGCTTCCGCTTTGCCGCCACGCCCGGGTCCAGCTGGCGCAAAGAGCCCGCCGCGGCGTTGCGCGGGTTGGCAAACAGCGGCTTGCCGAGCTTCTCCTGCTCGGCGTTGAGCGCTTCAAAGCTGGCGCGGGGCATGAAGACCTCGCCGCGCACGATGAGACGCGCGGGCGCGCCGGTCAGCGTCATGGGGATGGAGCGGACGGTCTTCAGATTCTCCGTCACGTCCTCACCGATGAGGCCATCGCCGCGGGTCGCGCCGCGGACGAAGCGGCCGTCCATGTATTCCAGCGCCACGGACAGCCCGTCGACCTTCGGCTCGACGGAGTATTCCGCGTCCGGCTCCTCCTCGCGCACATGCGCATCGAAGTCCCGCAGCTCGTCAAAGGAAAACACGTCCTGCAGGCTCTCCAGCGGGACGGCGTGGCGTACCTTGACGAATTCGCTCAGCGCCTGCCCGCCGACACGGCGTGTCGGGCTGAGCGGCGAGGCATACTGCGGGTACTGTGCTTCCAGCTCCTCGAGTTGGCGGAGCTTGTGGTCATAGTCATAGTCGCTCATCTCCGGGTTATCGAGCACGTAGTAGAGATATCCGGCGTGCTCAAGTTCCCGGGTCAGCTGTTCGATCTGCTGTTTCGGTTCCATATTGATCCCAACCTTCTGCTGCGGTAAGATGTCCTAAGTTTACATAAGTTTCTGGTACCCGGCCGACGATCACGGTCTGCGCCACCATCACGTCGCTGTCCACGTCGACCGACTCATAGCCGACCGTCGTGAGAATGGTCAGGCTGATGGTGAATTTGACCTTGAGCGTCTGCAGGGTCTGGTTGATGCCGGCCTCTGAAAAATCCGAGAAAAAGTCAGCATTCGACACGGTGAGGCTGACGGCCTTGACGGGCAGGACCGGCCCTGTCCCGGCCAGAAGATCCGGCAGCAGGAGATTTCCGAGCGGAATACCCATCTGCTGCGTATTGATCTGGTCGATGAGCCCGTCGAGCGCGCCGAGCACCTCGATCTTCATCCGCTCGACCTGGCCCATGTCCGTGCGGAGCGCGGTAATGTTGCCCTGTACGTCCTTTTCCAGCACGATCACGCGGGAAAAATCCGTGTTGCCCGTGCGGAGCATTTCGCTGACGGATCCTGTGATGGCGTTCGATGCGGCGTTGACCGCCTGATTGCGTGCAAGCTCGCGGATATACGGTGACAGATGCAGCTGCGTGAGCAGGATCAGCCCCGTAATGACAAGCAGCAGCGCGATCAGAAGGATCCTTCTGCGTCTTCGCTTCCTCCGGCTCATCTCCATACACCCCCAGCATAGGCTATGCCGGAGCGCCGGGGATATTACAGCTTTTTCATGTGCTGCGCCGCCGTGTTGGCCATGAGGCGCTTGGTGCCGACGCCGTCAAAGGCGATCTCCAGCAGCGCGTCGTTGCCCATCGGCAGGACCGTCAGGATCATGCCGCGGCCAAAGGCCTTGTGCTGGACCATCTCGCCTGCGGCAAAGCTGACCTTTGGCGCAGGCTTCGGTGCGGTGTGGACGGAATAGTCCTTCTGCGGCTTCGGCCGCGTGGGGATCTGGGAAAAGTCGTTATAGCTGTCGCCGTAGATGCTGACGCGGCCGAAGGAGCCGTATTGCCTCGGCTCAGTCTGCTGGTAGCTCGGCTTCGGCGCGCCGATGCGCTTGACCGACTCGGCCGGGAGCTCGTCGACGAAGCGGGACGGCAGATTTGTTGTCGTGCGGCCGTAGAGCATACGCTGGCGCGCGTAGGTGATGACCAGATGCTGCTTGGCCCGGGTGATGGCGACGTAGCACAGCCGCCGCTCCTCTTCCAGCTCCTCCGGCTCGCTCATGCAGCGGTTCGAGGGGAACAGTCCCTCCTCCAGACCGACAAGGAACACGTTCGGGAACTCCAGACCCTTGGCCGCGTGCATCGTCATCATGACGACGGCATCGGCATCCGGGTCGTACTGCTCAATGTCCGTATAGAGGGCGATCTCCTCCAGGAAGCCCGCCAGCGTGGGCGTCTCGGTGCTTTCCATGTAGCTGAGGATGCTGGATTTGAGTTCGCGGACGTTCTCCGCGCGGGTGCGGGATTCCACGTCGCCCTTCTCCTCTAGCATCTGCAGATAGCCGGTGCGCGTCATGACCTCCTCATAGAAATCCGGCAGCGGCAGCTTCTGCAGCAGCTCCGCGCATTCCTCGATGATGACCGTGAAGGCCATGAGCTTCGCAGCCGCCTTTTCCAGGCTCGGGTAGCTGTAGGGGTCGGAGACGACCGTGTACAGCGGGACGCCGGCCGCGGCCGCCTGCCGCTCGGCCATTTCGAGCGTCTTGCCGCCGATGCCGCGCGGCGGGTTATTGATGATGCGCTGCAGCCGCAGCTCGTCGGCGCGGTTATTGATGACGCAAAGGTAGGCCAGCATGTCCTTGACCTCCGCGCGGTCAAAGAAGCGCGTGCCGCCGATGATGCGGTACGGGATGCCGCTGCGCTTGAACGAGTTTTCGACCGCGTTGGACTGCGCGTTCGTGCGGTAGAGCACGGCGAAGTCCTTGAAATTCTTCCCCTTTGACATGGAGATGATGCGGTTGGTCACAAAATTAGCCTCGTCCGTTTCGCTGGAGGCCTCATAGACGGTGATCTGGTCGCCGGCAGCGTTTTCGGTCCAGAGCTTTTTGCCCTTGCGGCCGCGGTTGTGCGCGATGACGGCGTTCGCCGCGTTCAAAATCGCCTGCGTCGAGCGGTAGTTCTGCTCGAGCCGGATCACGCGCGTGCCCTTGAACTGCTTTTCAAACGAGAGGATGTTCTCGATCGTCGCACCGCGGAATTTGTAGATCGACTGATCGTCGTCGCCGACGACGCAGATATTTTCGTATCCGCCCGCGAGCAGCGACGTCAGCTGGTACTGCAGCTGGTTCGTGTCCTGATACTCGTCGATCATGACGTAGTGGAACTTCTGCTGGTAATAGGTCCGCACGACCTCGAAGGTCTCGAGCAGCTCGACGGTCTTGAGGATGATGTCGTCAAAGTCGAGCGCGTTCGCCTCGTGCAGACGCTTGTCGTATTCCTCGTAGAGCTGCGCGATGCGGTCCATGCGGAAATCGCCGGACTTCCCGGCGTGTTTGGAAAACGCCGCCGGGTCCTGCCGCCGGTCCTTGGCCTTGCTGATGACGGACAGGGCCAGCCGCGGCGGCAGTGCCTTTTCGTCCAGGTCAAAATCGCGGAGGATATCCTTCATCACGCGCTCGGAATCGCTCGAGTCGTAGATCGTGAAGCGGCCGGTATAGCCGTCCAGCCGGTCGATCTCCCGCCGCAGGATGCGGCAGCAGGCC
>ENA-ORSL01001731-ORSL01001731.1-human-gut-metagenome-genome-assembly--contig:-NODE-1731-length-17588-cov-4.127189_pt1 | contig 17588 bp, 19 predicted proteins | sample MGYA00242190_ERZ509157 | MGnify/ENA primary metagenome ERZ509157 (study PRJEB26280, sample SAMEA2338664) | human gut metagenome | biome: human gut; feature: human-associated habitat; material: faeces...
CCCGTTCCTCGCCGTCTTTAACACAGAGATATTCTTTTTCGGTCTTGTACTGCCACTCGCCTCGTTCATCCAGCGGACGCACCGTCAGCAGAATGTGGGCGTGGGGATTGTGACCGGGAGGGTATGGGTCGTGAATTGCTACATCGGCGCACATCCCGTCTGCAACAAAACTTTCCTTAATAAAATCAGATAGAAGCTCCTGCCATTGGGTCGGGGTCAGTTCAACAGGCAGAGCCGGGACAAACTCACGGGCAAGGCGGCTGTCCTTTGTCTTTTCGTTTTCTTCTACAGCGTTCCAGAGTACGCCCCGGTCTTTCCATTCTGGTGGAGCATACTCTGGCAGAAACACCTCACGCCAGATCAGTCCTTTCTTACGGGTATAATCGTGCCGCACTCCATCGTAGTCATTGAGGATGTTGGTACAGCTCAGATATGCAGAAGCTGCAACGGCAGACCGCCCCGTTCCCCGGCTGACCACCTTGGCTTCTAAGTGGTAAATCGCCATTCATTCTCACCGTCCTTTCGCCCTTGTTTTTGTTTCTTTTTCGCAAAAAGAAAATGGGTATTGCGGCAAGCGATACCCATAACCGCAAATAAAGCTGCCGGTGGCAGCTTTATGCGGGCAGGCGGCGGGTTGTTTCCAAAACGGAAACAACAGTTTTGATGATGAAGCAAAACATATAGCCGACTGCGTGGCCAATGGCAGCAGCACAGATGTGATGTGGCATTGGACATAAGGCTCCCGCAGGAGCCGCATCCGCCTCGCAGAGCGCACGGTTGCCGCAGGCAATACCACCGCCCCTTCTGGGTGGTGAGTAAGTGCGCCCTTCGGGAGAAAAAAGAGGAAGGCCCCCGGTTTCCCGGAGACCTCCCAGCGGACTCAATCGTGCTGCGGCAGCTTCTGCATCAGGTAATCCTCCAGTATCTTCGTTATTATGTTCCAAGAGGTTTAGATACTGCTCCAGGGAACGGGATGTGACCTCGTTCACCTTCAGCTTCCCGATGATCGGCTTGATATAGTTCCGGATCAGGCCTGTATTGCTGGTATACATGGAGATCGACCACTTCGTTTTCCCATATGATCAAAAGTATTACAGGACGAAAGTGGATCTCTAATTGCTTTTTATGAGTGAGATTGTCAAGGGGAATTTTAGATCATAGTTGCTATTTGGGCTATTTTTGTAAAGAATCCTTCTGCCCCAGTTTGATTTGCCGATTTATACAAGGATAATTATCTATAATTTTGTCAAACCAACAGAGAAGATTTACAACTCGTTTACATCCAAGCGGTCCCCACTCTCCATTGCCCATGCTATAATGGTATGGGTGATTTTTCATGAATGAACGAATCCTGATCGTAGAGGATGACCCGGCGATTTCTAGACTAATTGACACAAACCTGATGCTGTCCGGCTACCAGACGTTCTGTGCAATGGATGGACGGCAAGCGGTGGAAGTTGTACAGGCTCAGTGTTTCGATTTGGCCCTGTGCGATATTATGCTGCCCGAATTGGACGGCTTTGAGCTGCTGCCCTACATGAAAGAAAAGGGCATTCCAGTGATTTATGTATCTGCGAAAGCGGATGTACAGAGCCGGGTGCAGGGACTGCGGCTGGGTGCCGAAGATTATCTGGTGAAACCCTTTGACATCCTGGAACTTCTGGTGCGAATGGAGAAGGTGCTGGCACGGGCGGACAAACAGCCGAAGCAGCTTACCTATCGGGATATTGCCGTAGACCTGGAAAGCCGCTCCGTCACGAAGGGCGGTGAAATGATTTCCCTCAAAAACATGGAATACGAATTGCTGCTCACCTTTCTACAGCATCCCGGCATAGTAATGACGCGGGAAGATTTGATGCATCAGGTGTGGGGCGATGAGTTTATCGGTGAAACCCGCACGGTGGACGTGCATGTGGCGGCCCTGCGTCGGAAGCTGGATCTGAACAAGGAATTGGTGACCGTATACAAAATCGGGTATCGGCTGGAGGGGAAGGCATGAAGCTATGGTTAAAGCAAACCCTCATCACCCTGGCGGTGATCCTGCTGTCGGTCAGCCTATGCCTTTATTTCTTCGTGGCGAAGGAGACGGACGGGCTGATCCAGCAGGCAATCCAGAACGGAGAGCGGGATACGGCGGTATTCTGCGATCATCTGTCCACCCTGGATCGCACATCTTCCACGTCCTATGATGCGGACGGCGTCGCTCGGCAGTCGCTGATCCAATACACTTTCTCCACCTATGCTCACCTGCTGCAAACCGGTACTTGCTCCTGGTCGCTGGTGATGGATGGGCGGTATTTTTATAATACGGCGGTGCACGATCCGCTAAGCGTCCTGCCGATGGCAGAAGAAATCATCACCGCCAGCCGCATCGTGGAAACAGACGGGACGCATCTGTTGATCTATGCGCAGAACATGACCGTTTTGCAAACGCCTATTACCGTTTACCGCACGGCGAACATCGACGAAACCTATCTGCATATCGACGATCTGACCCGCATGGCACAGCTTTCCCTGTTGGGGTGCCTACTGCTTTGCGGCATTTTGCTGCCTCTGATCCTGCGGAAAACGCTGAAACCGCTGCGCAAGCTGACCCGCGTTTCAGAGAAAATCGCTGGAGGCGATTATGCTCTGCGCTCCCAAATTCACACCGGGGACGAGGTGGGCGACCTGTCCTGTTCTTTTGACTACATGGCGGAAACGGTGGAGCAGAAAATCTCCGATCTGGAGGAAACTGCCCGGCGGCGGAAAATGCTGCTGGGGGCATTGACCCATGAAATGAAAACGCCCATGACCGCCATCATTGGTTTTTCGGGGAGCCTGCTGTCCATGCCGCTGACGGAAGAAGGACGGTTGGAAGCCGCTCATGAAATCTATGAAGCAGCCAAGCGCACCGAACGGCTCAGCCAAAAAATGATGCAGCTCATTTCCATGCAAGAAAACCTGTTAGTGCTGAAAAAAAGCATCGATGCAAGAGAATTGCTGGAAAAAGTTTGTGCAGCTATGACACAAGCAGCGGAAGGAAAGCGGATCGAATTGCAGACAGATCTGCGGGCGGATACCCTCACCGGCGACGTCGATCTGCTATTCAGCCTGCTGACTAACCTAACAGACAATGCTATCAAGGCCAGCCCGGAAAATACAATCATCCGTTTGATCGCCACCCAGGGTGGGAATACGCAAACGCTGACCGTTATAGACCAGGGTAGCGGAATCCCCGCTGATAAAATCGCCCTGGTGACAGAACCTTTCTACCGGGTGGACAAGGCCCGCAGCCGGAAGCTGGGCGGGGCCGGGCTGGGATTGAGTCTTTGTCAGATGATCGCTCAGGCCCACGGCGGGCGGCTTGAAATTCAAAGTGAAATCGGTAAGGGAACTGCTATTTCCATGATCTGGCCTTTGGAGGAAAAGCATCATGAGTAAGAAAAGCATAATTGCTGTTTTGTTCATCCTTCTGCTGACTGCGGCATCCATCCTGGGCTTGCCTCTCATGGCACATAGAATAGAAAAGTATGCAGAATCCGTCATGCCTACCGTGACCGCCACGCCCCTTCCTGATGATGATCTTGACAGCATGGAGTATGGCGAAGTTTTGGAATTTACAACTTAATAACAACTTGCTTACAAGTCGATAAAGACTTTTAGCCTGCCATTGTGATACGCTGATGCAGGAGGTGAAGGAAATGAAGAAAACCATTTCAATATTTCTGATGCTTTGTCTGCTGCTTCCTGGCATCGCCCTAGCGGAAGTGCAAAGCCAGGTGAGCACGCCGGCGGAGTACAAAGGAACGTACAACAGCCCATCGGGCAAATCCCACATTTATGTGGACGCCCAGGTCGTCGTGCCGGAAGCGAAAACGATCCCGATTTACCAGGTATTTGCCCGCGTGCCCGATGAAATGGAGTTCAAACTACTTGCGAACCTTACGTTTGGGGCAGGCGGATATACGCTGGAAAGAGGCAAAGTGGACGCAAACAATCCCTCGGGAGTTACATATGTGGAAGGTGCTCCAACCGAAACTGCTAAAGGCCTTTGCCTGTATTCTATCGACACCGGCCTTTTCTATGGGGATCGGGAATTCCGCGATGGCTATTACGATTTTGATAATCAATCGGTGTTCACCATCAACGCCATGGATGGCACGGTGATTGATCGGGAGTATGTGTATTGAGGAGATGTGCGCATGAAAAGGATATTTGCCCTTCTGCTTGTGCTGACGCTGTTTTGCCCCTCTGCCTTGGCGGAGACGATTCGGCAGCAGGTAAACGCTCCTGAATCTTTGCAGGATACATTTACATCAAATACAGGACGAATGACGATTGATATAAAGGCTGATGTCATTGTGCCTGACATTTCTACGCTCTATGAAATTGATGTAACGCCTCGTCTCTTCAATGATGAGGAATTAAGTCAGCTTGTGAAAGGATTTCAGCAGACTGATTCTCAGCTTGATGCAGACTATCAAGTGTTATTTGGCATTTCGAGACTATATGAATACAAGAATGATCATATCCATTTGATTGCTTCCGGTACGGAGGACAATGGTACTTGGTCAGACGTAACGGCAAAGTGCGTTGTAAGTGATGAAACATATTTAACTGGTTATATGTCCGTCCTTCAGCGAATGCATGAAGGGCCTGCAGCACATTGCCGCTATACCTTGGAGGAAGCAAAAGCGATTGCGGATCAAGCGGCTGCGATTGTCGCGCCAAACTATGCCTTTTCTGCCTGGGGATTGATGGAGCTATATCCACGGGATGGTTCCGACACCCGAACAAAGGATTATGATTATTTGGAGGGCTATCAGTTCTGCTATACGCCTGTTTTGGAAGGCATACAAATTCTTTATACACCAAATGAAGATCAAAGCGGCGGTTTGACTTTGCAGCCTGTGAGGCAGGCGAGACTTTACATTAGCATCACAGACACAGGAATATATGAAATCCGATGGTATGGCGCACAGGATATCGGTGAAAAAACACTGGTTGCTTCGCCTCTGCCGTTTGAGAAGATCTATGAAGTTGCAAAAATGATCCTTCCATTGGCCCACATGGAGCACGAAAAAATCTATGAAGATGCTGCTGCGTTGGTTGTGGATAGAATCCAGTTGAACTACTGCCGGCTGCAGCGACGTGACAAACCGGGGCAATTTGTTTTGACGCCTGTGTGGGATTTTTTCGGCTGTCGCGCAATTGAAAATAAAGATGGAACAGTGCGGCTGTGTGACATAAATCCTAACAACTCGCTTCTTACGGTCAATGCCATCGACGGCACGGTGATCGACCGCAACTACGGCTATTGAGGAGAAAACACGCATGAAAAAGACATTTGCTTTTGTGCTTGCGATCATACTGCTTTGCCCTGTTGCTCTTGCGGATACTCTTCGGGAACAGGTAAACGCCCCGATGGAGCACAAAGGAACGTACAACAGCCCCTCGGGCAAATCCCACATTTATGTGGACGCTCAGGTCATCGTGCCGGAAGCGGAAACAATCCCGATCTACCAGGCGTTTGCCCGCGTACCCGACGAAATGGAATTTAAGCTGCTGGCGGACCTTGCGTTTGGAGCGGGCGGGTATACGCTGGAAAGAGGCAAAACGGACGCAAGCAACCCCGCGGGCGTTACATATGCGGAAGGTGATCCAGCCGAAACTGCTAAAGGCTTTCACAAGTATTGCATCAGCACTGATTTGCGATCTGCTTCCCTGCTTCATCAGCAGGAGGACTTTTCCTATGTGCAAGCCTACTACGGAATATGGGATTATGCAAAAAACACATATGCTTTCCCCCGCTTGGTCTATTTCGCCCTCGGAGGCAATTTCGGAAAAAACCTGCCGCCGGAGGCAGACGCAAGGGCCGCGGCAGACGCGGTTGTATCTCAGGTATTTCCGGATTTTCAGTTCTGGGGGTCAGCGGATAAAAAGAATTTGAATCATTTGGGCGAGCGCATAAGTCAGGGAAATCTGATGGAGTATGGCTACCGCTTCTATTACACGCGCGTACTGAATGGCATTCCCGTTTCTTATGTATACGTGCAGGGAGGAGCGGATACAGAATCACGCGTTCAAACGACGATGTACGCGCCTGTGCCTCCTTACGAAAAACTATTTATTGATGTGGGGGAAAACGGCATTTTTCAGATTCAATTGCAGCATCCGCTGCAAATCGGGGATGTGATGGGAGAAGCCGCGCTGCTGCCCTTTGACCAGATCATGGAGGTGTTCGGCCGCATTGCGCCGCTGAGCATCGCCGCCAATGAATTGAATTCAAAATTTGGGAAAAAATATGTGAATAATCTTTACATCAAGGAAATCCGTTTGGGGTACATGTGCACCATGGACCGGGATCGTCCGGAACGGCATCTGTTGATTCCCGTATGGGACTTTTATGGAGAGCGGGAATTTCGTGACGGTTATTACACTTTTGATAATCAATCGCTGTTTACCATCAACGCCATGGACGGCACAGTCATTGATCGAGACTACGGATATTAAGGAGCAGCCATGAAGTGCATATACTATGATTTGCGCCGCGCCATCGCGGGGCGCTGGTTCCTTGCGGCCTTGATTGCCACCACGGTAGCATTGTACCTCTCGGTAGGTCAAGCAACCTATGGGCTGATCGGGTATCTGGAGAGCTATGAATTGTTTGAAGAAAATTCCTTTGGTTACTCTATGACTGACATGCTAACGATGGGGATGAAGGGCGACTTCGGCCTGCTGACCCTGCCCGCCCTGTCTGCGCTGCCCTTTGCGGCCCAGGCGCTGCATGAGATCAAAAGCGGAGCCATCCGTCCGGCAGTGTTTCGGACGGGAAGAAAGAACTGGATCATCGGTAAGGTCGCGGGATGCGTCATCAGCGGGATGCTGCTGGAAGGGGCAGCGGTTGGGTTGCTGTTTCTGATCCTGAACGGGCTCATGCGCGGCTATGCCGGGCAATGGTTCCCATGGGGGGATGGAGGGGATTTCTGGCCTATGCTCCTACGCCGTATGCTGTGCGGTGGTATTTGGGCGGGCGTGGGCTGCGTGATCGCGCTGGCGACGGAAACGGCCTCCGCAGCATATCTGGCCCCGCTGTGCCTGTGCTATGCCCTCATGATGATCGGCACCCGCTTTTTCCCGGACGCTATGATGCTGAACCCGATGCAGTGGGTGAGTGGCGCAACGTGGTTTTTGACTATTGTGTTGGCTTTCACGCTTGCTCTGCAAGCCCTTTCCCTGAAACGAGGTGTTCAAAAGTATGCCTAAAAGAGCGGTTTTCAGTAAGGGCGCGGGGGAGGCACTTTTGACTCAAAAGTGCTTCCCCCGCAAAACCCCGCCTGCCTTTGTCTGCGCGGGTTGGAACCTGTACAGCTTGCGGAAGAATCCAAGGTTTTATATGAGCTTGCTGCTGGGCTTCCTGCTGTGCTGGCTGCTGACGGACAAGACTATGGCCATCAGCCGGACGTACCTGACCAATGTGCAGATCGTGGAGCCCTTCGTCTGGTGCTATGCCGACGGGGACGGCATCCTGTACGCCGCCTTGGTGATGATGCTGATGCTCTCCGCCTTTCCCCGGATCGATACGCCCGCCAGCTACCTGATCTTCCGCACGACGAGGCTGAATTGGCTGATCGGGCAAATCATTACCGTGTTCGTCCTGACCTTCGGTTACTGCCTGATGATCCTGTTGGCTTCCATGGTAATGTGCATCGGCTGCAATGTGTTCACAGCGAATCATTGGAGCGAAACCGCCACCATGCTGTCCTTTTCGCCCGCCAGCTTTGAAGTGGCGCTTACCGTCATGCGCAAGACGGTGAAGCTCACGACCCCCTGGGGCTGCTGTTATCAGATTTTCGGGCTTCTGTTCCAGTATGTGCTGCTGCTTTCCATGATCCAACTGCTGTTCACCGTGCTGAAAAGCAAGAAAGCGGGCATCATTGCGGCGCTGGTGCTGAACTTCGCTGGATTTGTGCTAACGCCAGATCGGTTTATGACGTGGCTGAACCTGCCCACAGAAATGCGGTATTACGCCAATTTGCTATCCGCGTGGCTATCGCCGCTCCAACACGCCACCTACACCATGCACAACTTTGGCTACGATCTGCTGCCCCGGCTGCATGTTTCCTATCTGATCCTGGGCGGAGCCACGGCTACGATGATCGCCCTGTCCATGCTCAAAATGCGCACTTTTCAATTCAGTTTCACAGGAGGATACTCTGATGAATGACATTGCGGTGGATGTTCAGCAAGTGAACAAATCGTTTGCAAACGAACAGGTATTGAAAAATGTCTCCCTGCAACTGGAGAAGGGAAAAATCCACGGCATCATCGGGCGCAACGGCAGCGGGAAAACGGTGCTGATGAAGTGCATTTGCGGCTTCCTGCGACCCACTTCCGGTGCGGTAAAGGTGTTTGACAAAATCATCGGTACAGACTGTGATTTTGCTCCCGATACCGGAATGCTGATTGAAACGCCTGGATTTCTGATTCACGAAACGGGCATGAATAACCTGAAATGGCTCGCCCAATTGGGAAAGGGTGCAAATAAAGAGCGTATCAGTGAGCTGATCCGCATGGTGGGGCTTGATCCTGCCATGAAAAAGAAGGTGGGCCAGTATTCCCTGGGGATGCGACAACGCCTGGGCATCGCACAAGCTTTATTGGATGATCCCGCTCTCCTGATCCTGGACGAGCCTATGAACGGTTTGGACAAAAACGGAGTTAAAGATATTCGTTCTTTGCTGCTTGATCTGAAAGCACAGGGAAAAACCATCCTTCTCGCCAGCCACTTTGCCCAGGATATTGACGAACTGTGCGATACCGTGCATGAAATGGATCAGGGAATCATTTGCCAAATGGAGTAATGGAATTGGGTGACAGATTCGCCAGACGGCGTTTTTCATATTCTCCAATTAGTGCTGAGGCTGGTCCATCTGTTTTTCCCTATTCCGCGGCTCCCTTTCCCGACTCGCTGTATCCACACAATACTTCACATTGAGCATTTGATTTAGTTTCTCCCGAAGGGGATCGTATTGCGCTGCTCTGACCGCTTCCTCCTGCCGCAGGGTGGCCTGCTCATTTTTCCAGCCAGGTATGTCGATCTTCTTCACACCATGCTTTTCCTTCAGGATGCGCTGGGAGGTATAATACAGGTCGATCTCATCCTGATGGTCAGCCCGGAACTTTTCTCTTCTACCTTTCCAATGGATACCGTTCATCTCATCAATGACGGGCTGGATGCGGCGGATATGTTCAGCAAAAGTAATCATGTTATCCAGCTGCTTGATCCGGGAAGTACTGGCCTTGGATTGGGCCACAAGAGCATCGACGGCAGCTGACAATTCATGGGTCTGCCGTTCCAATTCCTCCACGGTAAAAATCTGATTCTCCTTCAGGAAATGGAAAGCATCCACAAACTTTTTCAGATTTCCTATCTTTGCCTTGTTGCTCCAGGCTCCGGCGTTGCGCATATCGTGATACCGGATCAGCAGATCTGCAAGATCAGGCTCCTTGGCTTTTGCCAGCTCTTCCTTCACAGCGGCAATCCATTCCACCAGGGATTTCAGCTTCTTTTTGATGGTGGCAATCAGGCGGTTGGTGGCCTTGATCCAACGGTTCAGATCACCTTTTTGTGTGCGGATGCCTCGCTTCTCCATCTGCTGCACCAGCGGCCCTTCATGCACTGTGGGGATTTGTTCAATGCCCTGGGCTTCATAACTGCGGTGGTCGATGCGGACATCAAGGCCCTTTCGCTCAAATTCATCGTTCACCATCCTGCACCAGGCTTCCCGCCAATGCTCCAGCGTTTCCGGCTCATGCCAGTCTGCGATGTGGACGGCATTGAACCCATAATCTCCCTTTTCATCCCGGATTCGCTCACCGTTTTCATCCAAGGCATATTCCCGGCGCTGTTTGTTGCCCCAGGTGCCGTCCGGGTTGAGGGGCCGCATGGTGGTCATCACATGAAAGTGGGGATTCTGGATGCCGTTCTCCTTGTCCGGTTTATGCACGGCAAGATCAGCAATCATCCCTTTGCTCACGAAATGCTCCCGTACGAAGCGCCGTGCCAAGGCGGTGTTCTCCTCCTGCGTCAATTCGTTTTGCAGGGCAATATCGAAGCTGTACGCCAGCTGCGCCTTCTTGTTTTTCTCCACCTTCTCCACAGCGTTCCATAAGGTTTGCCTGTCGGCATACTCAGCAGGAGCATTGGGCGGCAGCAGGATTTCCGTGTGCAGCACACCGCCCTTCCGGGTGAAATCGTTGGTCTCGCCGTAATATTCGCTGTACAGCTTTTCTCCCGCTCGATAGGCAGCAGCGGCAATTGCGCTTTGGCCTGCGCTGCATTTGATCTGATCCACATGAAAATGATACAGAGCCATTATCCAGCCTCCAATTTCTCTTGTGCGTAATGCCGGGAGACGGCTTCCTCAAGGATCGGGAAAACACCAGGCAGCTCCGAAAGCTGCTCTGCCATTTCGTAAAACTCCCGTTCCGTCAGGGGCTTGATGGCAGGAAAAATGCTTTCCATCGCCGCCCCTCTGGTGATCAGCCGGTGATTGCGCTGCCTGCGGGACGTGGCTTCAAAATATTCCTTTCGGTTCTCTGCCCGTTGCAGCCGGTGCTGCTCCTGGGCCTGCTGCCGCTGGGCGTCGGTCAATTCGTTCTGTAATTCGTCTTTTGTTTTCTTCATCGTCGCATTCCTCCTTCGTCGTAGTGTTGATGAGGCAACTGGCCCGAAGGGCAGTTGGCCGTGTCGCCGGCCCCCGTATGGGAGGACGGTGACCATCAATTTGGGATAGCCGCATAGCGGCGCAAGGGCCGCAGCCCTTGGAGGGAGGGGAAGATGCCGGTGGCCGCACCGAAAGCATCGCCCCCTCCGGCCTGCCTGCCGCATTCGGATGCGGTCTGACAGGCTCTCCCGGAGGGCGCGCGAAGATACAGGTGGGACACCTGTATAAAAATGCGCACTTCCGTGATCCATAGCTTGTCTCCCGTAAACTTCCGTGGATCGTTTGTCTTGTCGGCAGACTGGAACGGCCTTTTTTTCACTTCGCAAGGCCTGGAAAAGTGACAGTAAATCGTATTCATATTGGCAGAAATCCTCCGTTTCTTCGTTGCTCGGATTGACAGTAAAAAGCGGGGATTTACTGCCACTCCGAAAAAGTGACAGTAAATCGCCCACCGATTGACAGAAAGCATCAGAGCCCCATGTCCTTCAAAAACGCCTCCGCAATCTCAAAATCTTCTCCATCCATGCCGTTATTCTCCGGCTGGGGATCAGGTTGAACAGGCTGCGCCGGAGCGGTTATCTGAAGATTGCTCATGCCTTGGCCGATGCCATCCCTGATCGTGTCCAGCACCTGCCGCAGAAAACGATCTTCCTTCTCCCTGGTTTCCAGAAAGGGATCAGCCCGTATCCTCTCCTGCCGGGAAAAGAAATCGTTCAGGGCAGCAACCACAGCGCGGGTGTAAGATTTGTACTTCGTCCGATCCATGTTCCGCAGGTATTCGTATGCCTGCCGGTCTTCCTTCCGGCTCATATCGAAGCGGATATTGGTATTGACGATCCTTTTCATTTGGCATCATCCTGCTTTCCGCATCCGGGCATTCGCCATGTACTCATAGCCCTTGGCGGTGGCGCAGATGTCCTCATTGATCGTCACTCTGTCTGCGTCAAGATTGGCAAAGCTCTTCAAAAGACATCCGCCGCCTCCCACGATATACAACCGCATCATGGCAGGATTATACTCATGCTCCCGCAGACGGCGCAGGATGCCTTCCGTGTATTCCTTCGCCGCTTCAATGATCGCGTCCAGATACTGCCCGTCAATATCGGCGGTCCCGGTGCGCAGCACTTCTTCGATCACAGCGTCATCCACCGTCACATGGTACTTTTGCATCAGCTTTTCCCGGATGAGCAAGGTGCATTGATGGGTGCCGTACTTTTCCGTGAAGCACTTGCTGGAAATGGGCCGCCCGTTGGTGATCGTCATCACGTTCATGGTGCCGTTGCCAATATCACAGAGCATATTCACACCTTTGAAATCGGACAGGTGACTGACAATGGCGGCAAAGCCCTGGGGAAATACGTCCACGCCGATGATGCGGATGCGGTACTCTTTCCCTTTGAAGGTGAATACGATCTCTTCACGGGGGGCGTGCTGCATGAGATACTTTTTGAAATCGTCCTTCTGCTCTGCCACCCAGGTCAGGGGCAGGCCCACAGCCAGGTGAACATCCGCAGATTGCCGCCCATAGAAGGCTAATTCGGATGCGATGCCCGCCAGGGTCAGGATGAAATAATCGGGATCGTTCATTTTGTCGGCAGTGAATTCTTTGTGCTCTTCGCCGATGGTGTAGTACCAGCCATCATAGAACAGCAAATTGTTTTTGAAGGTGGGTTCCTTCTCATGCCTGGTTACGCCAGTCTGGAAACAGGCGTGCGCCGTTTTCATGTTGCCGTAGCCATGATCCAGGCCAATGATGACTGGACGGTTAGGGGTATTGTAATCAGTTATCATATCATTGTATCCTTTCTGCCTTCGTGACCTCCGGGGCGGGGTAAAAAATGGGTAAGGAAAAACGGCACACAAGCGTGTACCGTCAAAGATGGGAGGGAGCCGATTGACTGCCCTCCCTGGGATTATGCTGTTTTCTGCTCATCGTTTTCCGAAGGCATGAAATCGGCTTTCGCCATGGCGTCTTCCAAACTTTCCTGCTGTGCAGCTACCAGCTTCTTGGCTTTCTTCTTCTCGTTATACCGGCGATTGATCTCCCTGCGCTTACGTCGCTTTTCCTCTGCCGCCAATTCTTCCGGCGTCGGATCAGGGAGGGGCGTATCAAATTTACCAATATACTGGAGCCGGATTTCCACTTCCTGCACCCGTTCTCCGTCGATTTTTTCTGGGGCGTGAACGATGATCCTATCCACAAATTCATAGATCATCTGCGGCGTCAGCTCTGTAAAATCGGTGTACTTCTTCGCCAGCGACATAAACTGATCCACCCGCTGATTGTCGGCCTCATAAGTATCAAGCTGTGTTTGTTCCATACTGATCAGGGCATTTACTTCAGCCTGCTCCTTCTCATAATCCGAAATCAGCGCGGAAAATCGGCTTTCCGTGATCATCCCCAGGGCATAGGATTCGTACAGTTTTTTGATGACGCTATCCAGCTCCACGCTGCGCTTTTTCGCCTGGGCGATTTTCTTTTTCAGCTCCTTTGCCGCCTTGTTCTGCTTGATCTCCGATGCCTCCCGCACTTTTTGAGAAAACTCCTCCGGGTGTTCAATGGCGTATCGGCTGGTCAGACGGATTGTTTCCAGCACCAGTGTCCGCAGTGCCTTGGTGGAAATATAATGCGCTTTGCAGCCATTGTCCACCCGATTCATGGTCAGAGTGTAGGTAGAGCAGTCGTAATGATCGTATGGATAGAGCCCAGTTTCGGGATCAACTCCGCCTGGCTTCTTGGGGTCAGGCTGCATACGATGGTTATACATCTTGGCCCCGCAGTCAGCACAATGTACAAGGCCCGTAAACGGATTGGCAACGCCAGTTTTATCCACCCGATGGATGGTGCGCCGGGTATATTGCGCCTGCTTCCATGTTTCAGGATCAACGATGGCAGCGTGAGTATTCTCGATGATCACCCAGTCTTCTTCCGGATAATGGATGACCTTCTTGGATTTGTACGATTCCCGCGTGCTGCGGAAATTGACCGTGTGCCCCATATACCTGCCCAAGAACCGATTTATCAAAGAAGAGCAGCTGCACACAGAACAGTTCTTGCTGAACTTCTTTCCTTTTGAAAAGCCCCATTTGATGAAATCAGGGAAATCCTACGCCTGTAGCGTTTCCGGGGATAACCGCCTGATGGCCCTTTCTGCTACCTTCAGTGATGATCCGCTGGCAGTAACGCTGAGCTTCATGCTGGAATATACCGAGCGCTTCGATTGGATCGTGACCCAGCTGAAGGACTGGACGTTCCTGGTGACGACATGCGAGTTTTTCTATGATCCAGAGTACAAACTGATGGCCAACGCAGACAAGCAGCGCACTCTGCTGCGCCAGGCTATGAACGCATTCAGCGGCAACGCGCCGACTTATCACATTGCGCTGTTTGACGACGCCCCGGCCCTGGTATGGGATTTCCATTCCCTGATGCTGGCAATTACGCTGGTATTCAGTTTCATGCTCACGGATACGGATAATCCGATCCACATGTGCAAGAACTGCGGGAAGGTGTTTATTGCAGAGAAGCAAGGCAGCCTGTTCTGCTCTGCGGAATGCAAGACCCAGTATCGCGCGCAGAAAAAGCAGGAAAAGAAGTAAAGGCATGAAAAAAGGCAGCCCATCGAACGCGTTATTATGTAGAGGAAGGTTTACCCTTCATCGTCATGAGTCGCGGGAAATACAAGCAATTCAAGCAGTTATGGCTTGAAGGGAAACCTTCAAGTACATAACTTCTCCAAAGGCATACACAAATACACTTATGTTAGAAAGTGATAAATCAAAGGAGGGCTACTGTCAATGATGATTGGCAGCAGCCCTCGTCTATGTACATGCGGGAAATGTGAAAGCAACCATAAAAACAGACTTATAGCAATTTCAGTCGTACAATTCTCGGCTTGGTTTCTTCGACATCCAATGTGCCTTTTCTCAGATGGAGGATTTCTTCTACATCATCAGGGAATAAATCAATGCTTCTGGACTTTAGGAAGCGCATAAAAGTAACTGGCGTAAGAACATGCTCTTCAAAAAGCATATCGATTGCACCTTGGAACACATTGTCATTTAGCAGAAATGGAGAATCATCTGGTTCGCCTTTGCGCCAACCATTCTTAGAATACTGACGCATGAGATAGCTAAACTGATTATCAGTGATGATGTGCAATTGATGAGCTCGATATAGCATTGCTGCCACAGAAACATGCCACTTCTTTTTTAGCCAAAGATAATACTTTAGGTCTGTTGGATATGCCTGAGCATCGTTTCGGAACGAACCTGCAGGCAATAAGAAGGCGCTCGAAAACAAATTGGCTTGCTTCTCGCGAATCTTAAACTCTTCTTTTGTTATCATATCAAGGCTTTCGCTCCACGGATGCAAAAGAATATGTCCAAGTTCATGTGCAAGATCAAACCGAATTCGTCCTTCAGGCTTATCGCCTTGGTCAACAGCAATAGCATATACATCACGATCAGAAACGTAGGTTCTCTGACTAAATGCATCTATACCATCGGCAGCTGTAGGAAATCCGGTAACGATGATGCCATTGCTCTCCAGAACGAACTGCAGATTCTCAATCGGCCCATCTCCCAGTTTCCAATATTCTCTTAGTGTATTGGCAATCTGCTCAATTTCGTCAGCAGCATTTGCCATGGCAGCTTCGTCTGTTTCGCTATCTACGCCGCTGAATTCAATCTTGGGAATCCGGAGCGGTTCAAAATCTATGTACTCATCTTGAAGTGCTTTGTAAATCTCTACAGCGATTTCAAGCCTATACGATTGTGCAGCGCGTTCCATACGTTTTGCACTCATCAATGAGCGGAAGTATGTCGCCTCAGTATGTGCAGAGTATAAATCGCTTTGCATGAAAAAATCATATGGGAAATGCAGAATTTCGGAAATGTTGAACAGTCGCTCGTGCGACGGGCGACTGTCTCCATTTTCGTACTGGGAAATAAGCTGTTTGCTGATCCCTGACTCGTTCGCCAATTCGGTCAGACTTTTCCCACGGAATATCCGAGCGTATTTCAGGCGTTCGCCTCGGAATTCTCTCCTTTCCATCGTGCCAACTCCTTTATTTGATTAGACCTCATTTTCTTCTTCGAAAGATTTAAGCGTGGGTTTGATTCCTGGCTTTTTCTTGAGTTTGACCAGTGAACGCGCATTCTGTGTTGAGGCTGCGGTGGTTTCGGAATGGTTGCTTGACGCAGTAAGCCGTGAGAAATCAGGCTGGATATAGCCGCGCAAGCCATGCTTTTCCACAATTTCAAAATCACCATTCAGCAAATAGAAGGCGATGTCGCTGATTTCATCATGATCGGTAGTATATGCGACGATGCAGTGCCTAAAACCAGAGTTTGGATCCAGAACTCCCGCCATGATGCTGTCAAAGTCATCCTCGTATACTTCTGGTGCGAATTGCGAAGCAGGCGGCAAAAACGAGATCTGCGTTGCCGGACTTTCGAGGTCTCCATTCAGAATTCGAAGCAGCGTCTGCATATAGTTGGGGCAATTCCTGCCTTTCTTTCGCGGAATCACTTGCAAATTGGTCTGTGTGGTTACACCAATCGTTATCTTATTCTCCCTATCGATCAGAATTCGACCTTCCCACCCATAGCGCCTAAATGGATGAAGCTCAATGCCATCAATCGCAACAAGACGACGAAGATTATTGTTGAGGTAGTCACCACGGATGTGCGCAAGATAATTCTTGGTTTCAAGTTCCTTTTCGCGCCTTTCCTGGGGAATATCCTCCGCAATGGTCTTGTCGACCGCACGCACGATTCGGCTGAGAAGGAGTTCAAGGGAATCAAATGTGATAATCAAGCGGTTTTACCATCCGTTCTTAGAATCCACATACATTTTTACATAAATATGGCTGTTTGTCAAGTGAATTTTCAAAAAAAGTTTGAACGGTCATGTGGTGAACAGGATGATAGGGACGTGGTAAGACTTACTGCAAGTAATTGCATCCTTCACATACGAACTGTTAAAAGCGAATTACTTCGAATCAAAACACGGTTGCTGTCCAGCATCGTAGACAGCAGCCGCATTCGCATTGCCATGTTGGGGTGAATTATGCCACGATTCTTGCCCATGGATGAAAAATGTGAAAACAACCTTGACAAAACAAATCGAATTGACAAGCTGCCTTTCCGTGATTCTCAATCAAATATGATTTCGGCCAGAATGCTTTCCTCGGCGCCGTGCTTGATTTCGTTCATCCTGCCGACCCAGCCGAGCTGATCCCGCGCTTTCAATGCTTCTGTGATGCCCTGGGTCTTTGCCATCTGTGGAATCATCGTGTCGAGCCGCTCTTTGCATGTGCGTTCCACCTCAGCCAGATGTTCATGCAGTTTGCCGGAAAGGATGAGCCGGGTATAGAGCCCGGGACGGTGTTCCTTCAGGTACGCTTCCCGCATCCTGCCATATTTCCCGATGGGATAAGCAGACGCATCCGGCAAAGAGATGTCGGGAATGAGATAGTCACCCACCTGGGTATAGGTTCTGCCGTTCTGTTCAAAGATACTCTTCATTTTCAAGCCCTCCTGTGGTATGATTGGCCTATCAAGGCCATGTGATGGGGTTCGCATAGCTGCGAAGCGCTTCCTACCACAGATGAGCCTGTCCAGCTATGCTATGATTAGGTGACATCTTAAATCACCCTTCATAGCATAACAGTTAGAATGAGATTAGTATCACACCTCCGTTTTTACATACTTGATATGCGCTGTTAGGGAGTTAGTATACGATAACTCTCGTGTCTTGGAAAAGCCGCATCTCTGCGGCCTTCCGCTTATTCAAATAACTCCCTGCAAGCGCCGTACACCAGCGTTTCCAGCACCTGCGGATACAGTTCCCCGATCTGCTCCTTGTGGGAA
>ENA-ORSL01001739-ORSL01001739.1-human-gut-metagenome-genome-assembly--contig:-NODE-1739-length-17496-cov-3.917608_pt1 | contig 17496 bp, 15 predicted proteins | sample MGYA00242190_ERZ509157 | MGnify/ENA primary metagenome ERZ509157 (study PRJEB26280, sample SAMEA2338664) | human gut metagenome | biome: human gut; feature: human-associated habitat; material: faeces...
CTATCACTTACAATTACAATAGGCGTTTCTGTCGTGATTTTTCCATTATTCTTTAATACACAATATCTAACAAAATTTAAGAATTCCTCTTCATTATAAAACGTATCTCCAGTTATTTTCCAAACACCCTTCTTTTTTATAATAATATTATCAAATCTAGTCACCCTTATATCACTTACATCTTGATCATCAATATATTTTTGAAGTATGTGGTATCCAAAAAGTCTATTTAATATATCGTTAATTGTTGAGTCTGTATTCATGTCTGCATAGTCTGAATAAACCTTTTCTTTAACTAAATTTTCAACAAATTTTCTATTAACATCAACGTCACTTAAATATTCAGAATAATTATTTATAAGGAACCCTATAATGTCGTTTATAACTTCTCTTTTTCCCATACTTTTATTATTAGCTTCATAATTTGTAACATCATTTTTTAATGGATTAATTAGCATTGATTACACCTACCTTTCTACTTAATGGCACTCTGTTACTCTCAATTACTTCTTGATGTTTATTAGCAAATAATCTAGTTAATATGCTCACTTTTGGAATGTAGTTTATCGTCTCTAAAATCTTCAAATATGACACCTCAACATTTTCTTCGCCATACTTTATTCTTCCTATTAATTCATATCCTTCCAGTATCTTTTTTACTACTTCACTTTCTATTCCTCTTACTGATTCTTTGTTTACTATTATTTCTATTTTTTCTTTCCAAACACCCCATAAACTAGTAACAACATTAATAAGCTGGGTTGCTTTTTTCATGGATATATAATTATTTTCAACAATAAACATAATTCTGTTAGCTTGCTTTAAAGCCCATTTAGTAGAATCTAAAAATATATTGCTGCTTGTATCAATTATTACGAAATCATATTTTTCCTTGGCACATTCTAATATCGCATTATAGTGCTTTTCATTTAATACATTTTGACAATAATGTAATGATGTATTGCCGGTCAAAACATCAACATTTCCAATATTAATAACTAGTTCCTCAAATACGTTTGCATCAAACCTATTTTTATTAATTAACTCTGCAGCATAATTTAGTCCGCATTTTTTATTTTCATCTATTGCGATTTTCACATTTTGTGGTATCTTGTTTATTTCTAATATTTCATCCATATTTCCACTTAAAGTGTCCATATCTATTAATAACACTCGAGCAGACGTTTTAGTCGAAAGAACTTTTGAAAGATTACATGCAATAGTTGATTTTCCAGCCCCATTTATTCCACTAATAACTATTACTTCTTGTTTTTGAACTTTTTTATTAGAAAATATAGGTGCTTTTGGTATTTCACTACAAGCTTGACTTGATAAAAAATATTTTTTCTCATCTTCTTTAACAATAGCACATCTCTTTCGTAATGGTTCTTCTCTGTTTATAGAATCGATTATATCCTTAATTTCGACATCACTATCTTTAAAAACATCAATGATTTTTTCTTCGTTAAGTTTCATCTTTAATTCCGTTGTTATTTCATCCGTAACAACTATTATTCTTATCTGATTATTTAGTCCTCTTATTTTTTCTAGAAAATCTGGAAATTCTGACTGGCCTTGTAAAAGTGCGCTAACAATTAGTACATCATATTCTTCTTCTGTAATCAAGTCTATCACTGCATCTTGATAGAACAAGTCTTGCTCATTAACTTCATATTCACTATATCTTTTTAATTCATTATTAAGTGTGACATTCCCCATTGCTGTTAAAATTCTTTTCATTTTGTTTCCCCCTCATACTATATTAATTATCATTTCTGTCAGTTGAAATGTATTGGTGTTCTTTTTCAGATGATACAACTTTAACCATTAAATGGTTACTTCCAGCGTACATCAAGCAAGTACCTCTTTTTGCATTTTGAATCTTATATATTTCTTCATCAGACAAATTGATGTTTTCTTTTAATATTTTCAAATCATTTTCTTCAAGTTGAAACACACATTTTAGACTCGAATTATTTAATATTCCTCTTCCGTATTTTCCATCATCCAAAGAAAGGAAGTCATTAATATCTTGTGTAATTGCAGTGGCTGCTCCGCCATATTTTCTTATCGTTTTAAAAATTTTAAATACAAAGTTTGCTGTATTTTCATTGTTGCTTATTAATCTCCATGCCTCGTCTAAATAAATTATCTTCTTTTTATTTCTCAATTTTCTTAGCTTGTCCCAAAACAATTCTGTTATCACATACATTACAATCGGTAAATTTTCTTCTTCAATATTATATATATCTGCCACAATAAATTTGTTTGATAAATCTATATTAGTATAGCCATTTAAAAAACTCATGCTTCCGCTAATATACGGCTTTAATAATGTTGCAATTTTTTCAAGTTTCTTTTCTTTTTTTATAACTTTATATAGGTCATTTAATCGTGGCATATCGCTACTTTCTTTGAATCTCTTTCCAGATAATAAATTACTATCACTATTTTTATACAAGGATTCATCATTAAAAGTAATTCCTTTTATTGCATAACAATTAATCACGGCTTCTTCAAGCATACACTTTTCTTCTAGCGAAAGTTCAGGAAAAATCAAAGAAAAGAATGTATTGAGTTTTAGTAATTTACTTTGCAAATATCCCATATCATCCTCTTTTGCACATTCTCGTATATCCATAACATTTATAATATTTCCTTCTTCAAAATTTATGATACTTCCATTTAACTTCTTACAAACTTTAACATATTCTCTTTCAGGATCTATTACATATTGTGATATATTCATAAATCTATTTCTCATAACCATTAGTTTTATAAAATATGATTTTCCAGAACCACTTGTTCCCACTACAAACATATTTGCATTCTTATATTTATCTGTAGCAAATCTGTCTATTTTAATCATTGATTTATTTATTTCATTTGTACCAATTAAAATTCCTTCTTTATCGCAAAATTCATTTGATAGAAATGGATATGTGCTTACTATACCAGATATAAGTACATTGCGTTTTGAAAACTCTTTTAAACTTTTAGAATTGCTTAAGATTGGAGTATTAACTTCAAACACATCCATCTGTCTAAAAATCGCTCTTCTTGTTTTTAAACCAATTCCATTTGCAATGCCTTCTAACTTTCGAATATCATTTTCTAATTCTTTTTCTGAATATCCATATATTGAAATATAAATATAAAGATAGTAAAGCTCTTCACCATTAAGTTGCAATTGTCGCCTTATATATTTGCCATCATTATACGCTTCACACATCAATTCACTATCACTTTGATTTTCATTTGAATTCTTAATTTCAGAACCAGTATTTCCAATATGATACGTTATTTTCTTTATAACCTCAGCTGTATTTTGTTTTTCATAAAATATGCTAAGTTGCAAGTTAATATCTTGTGATAAAATTCTATCCAAAAATGTTTCTTCCATTTCTTTGTTATAACCTATAACAATTAAAGAACTTACATATTTTTCATCAAACTTGATAAACTTTGGATTTCTCGTATCTATCTCATTAGGATATACTGGCAATATTTCCTCACTAATCTTATTTTCATTATTCATGTACTACTCTCCAATTTGGTTTTATAACACTCGTGTAATATTTTAATAATCTCTTTAGTTTCACATACTGTAACAACATTACCAGTAGCTTTTAAGCCATCAATTACTTTATAAAGATTATTATTTTCGTCTTCTGTTTTGGAATTTAATATGATATAAAATTTTCTGGATATACAACCTCTTTCATTAGATATTTCTTTGATAAGATTTATATAGTCATCTGCTATTTCAGCCAATTCGGGTTCATATACTACATATCTTCTTACTTCTTCTATATGTTCTTTTATATCCATTTTTTCGGTTTGTATAAAGATTTGAAAATTAAAATTGCAACTCTTTAAAAAACATTTATATGCTTCAAGAATTGAATTTCTTTCTGTACTAGATTTAAGCCTAAAGTTAATCGGCTCAACTTTTAATACGTTAAGCATAGTGCCATTAGATAGGTAGATCTTATTTTTATCCACTTTAGAAATTTTAATTATAGATTCAAGTGGCTTCGTTCTTTCATTTATATAGCTCACCTCCTGTAAATAACTTTTTTATGTTCAAAATTATATTTTTGGACACAAAAAAGGGCATAATTATACTGTAATCATTTTTACAATATAATTATCCCCAAAGTTATTCATCTGCTATTATAATACAACCACTTGTTATACAAGTCAATTAATTTTGCTCGACACATTTCGACAAATTTAGTGTTATATAAATATCTTTGTTGACATTTCAACACATACACTTACTCTGTCTTTAGTAATTCTTTATATACCTCTGATTTTGATATTCCCTTTTTCTTAGCAACTAATTTCATTGCTTCTTTTTTATCGTAGCCTTCTTCAAGATATTGTTCCATTAGCTCTTTAATTGTCTCTTCAACAATTTCTTCTTTTTTATGAACACCCTCAAGAACTATAACAAATTCACCTTTAACTTCGTTTTCTTCATAATACGCTATTGCCTCATCTACTGTTAACCTTAACATTTCTTCATGTATTTTTGTTATCTCTCTTGCAAGAACAATTCTTCTATCTCCACCAAAGGCCTCCTTAAAATCTTGAAGCGTTCTTTTTAATTTATGTGGTGCTTCATAAAACACAATTGTTCTTTCTTCATTTTTTAATATTTCAAGGCGTTCTTTTCTACATCTTTTATTTATTGATAAAAACCCTTCAAATGCAAACTTTGAAACGTCAAATCCAGAACATATTAATCCTTGAATACAGGCAACAGAACCTGGTATTGGAACTATTTTTATATCATGTTCTATTAAAAGTTTAACTAAATCTTCGCCAGGATCTGATATAGCTGGCGTTCCCGCATCAGAAACTAAAGCCAAGTTTTTACCTTCTTCCAATAGCGAAAGAACATGTTCTGATTTAACACCTTCATTATGCCTATAAAAACTTATTAGAGGTTTTTGAATATCATAATGATTAAGCAACTTTAAAGTTTTTCTTGTATCTTCAGCCAATATAATATCAACTTCTTTAAGAATTCTAATAGCCCTAAAAGTAATATCTTCCAAATTTCCAATTGGAGTAGCAACTAAGTATAAAATTCCATTCATTTTTATTTTTCATCTCTCTTTATATTATATATTTTATAAATCTCGTCTGTATATTCCTTATTTTCTTTGTACACAATCAAAGGTTTTTCATGCTTTAAAAACTCTTTTCCGCTCCTTGTCCCCTCAACAAGAACTAAATTCGAAGGTTTATCTACTTGAGGATACACAAATCTAACTCTTTTAGGTTCAATTTTATACTTTCGCATTGTACAAAATACATCTGCAATTCTCTCTGATTTATGAATCATATAAAATTCACCATTAAACTTAAGTAATCTTGCTGCTTCTTTTATAACGTCTTCAAGAGTACAGGATACTTCGTGTTTAGAAATTATAATAGCATTTTTTTCATTTATAACGCCTGTACCTTTCTTCATATATGGCGGATTAACTGTAACAACATCAACAGTTGCTGAAGGTATAACATTCTTTAGAAGTTTTAAATCAACATTAATAATCTCTACTCTATTTTCTAAATTATTCAAAGCCACACTTCTTTTAGCCATGTCAGCACATTCCTCTTGTATTTCAACCCCAATAATCTTTTTTGCTTCAGTTTTACCTGCAAGGAGAATTGGTATAACTCCCGTTCCCGTGCACAAATCAACAACTAATTCAGATTTTTTCATATCTTTTGCAAAATCCGACAAAAGTATCGCATCTATTCCAAAACAAAAGCCTTGGCTATTTTGTATTATCTTTAAATCTTTAAACTGTAAATCATCTATTCTTTCATTATTTTTTAGTTCCATTCATTTAATCCTTTTCATATAATATTTTATAGGATGTGATAAAAATGAAGATAAATTGCGTTTTTCTCGATAATTTGTGTTGTTCTTTGCAAAACATTGAAAAATTTTTATGCTGTATTTGTAAATACAAAAAAGTAAGAACAATCTATGAAGTTCTAAAAAAGTAAAAATCTCAATCTTTCCAAATCAAAATTCCTTCATTAAATCTCACGCTTAATTTAATATTTATAGTATAAAGAAGCTGCCCTAATGTAAAAGGACAGCTTTGCAATTTTTATAAATATTTACTCTTGTTCTGGAGCAGAAACAGGGCATACTCCTGCACAACTTCCGCACTCAATACAATCAGCTGCATTTATTTCATACTTTGTTTCACCTTCGCTAATGCAAGAAACAGGGCAAGAAGCAGCACAAGCACCACATTTAATACAAGCGTCACTAATTTTATATGCCATTAAACTCACCTCCTTCAACTAATATACACCATTTTTAGTCAACGGTATTGATTATACAACACACATTATAATTCGTCAATCTTAAATCCTTCTTCCAAAGCTCTTAATTCTTTCATATCAACATCTTCATATCTTTCTTTTTTTCTTCCAGATTTTAAGACTTCTATTTCCGAATTCTTAAAAGATTTTCTTATAAAAGTTCCATCTTTTTCTAATTTAACCTTTACTTCTTCCTTTAATACTTCAACTTCTTCAACAGTGCCCTTTCCCTCTGGTGTTTTTACAAGTGAACCAACATTTGGAAGTCTTGAAATCTTTTCTTCATACACCTCATGTTCGTGTTTCAAACAACACATAAGTCTGCCACAAACACCAGATATCTTAGTTGGATTAAGCGATAATCCTTGTTCCTTGGCCATCTTTATAGAAACGGGATTTAAATCTGTCAAGTGGTTACAGCAGCATAATTCTCTGCCGCACATACCATAGCCGCCAAGCATTTTAACTTCATCTCTAACCCCAATTTGTCTTAATTCTATTCTTGTTTTATAAATCGCTGCAAGATCTTTTACCAAATCCCTAAAATCTATTCTACCATCAGCTGTAAAATAAAAAAGAAGTTTTGTATTATCAAAAGTGTACTCAACATCAATCAATTTCATATCAAGTCCGTGTTTTGCAATCTTCTCTTCACAAACCTTATATGCCTCAGCAGCTTTTTTTTCATTTTCTTCAAATATTTTTTTATCCTCATCAGTTGCTATTCTTACTACAATTTTTAGCGGAGCAACAATCTTTTCTTCGCTAATCTTGCTGTTACCAATTGCAACCTCACCATACTCAAGACCCCTAGCAGTTTCAACTATAACGCCTTTTCCTTTCTCCAAAGAAAAACCATTTGGATTAAAAAAATATATTTTTCCTAGTTTTTTAAACTTAACTCCTACAATTTCTTGCATTGTACTCCTCCTACATCTTACACGCATTTATCATAAGCATATCTAAAACTAAGTCTGTGTTAGCATTCTTCTTTAAATTTTGTAATGCCTGAGCTACATACTCAACAAGTTGTACAACAGATAAATCAGCATTTTTTAGTTTGCTATGATATATGTACATAACTTTTTCCAACACATTAGATATGTTTGCTTTCAAATTCTTGTCATTTTTGATTTCTTCAAATTTTTTATTAATTTTAAAAAAATCCTTTTCAATTAATAACTTAGATATTTCTTTTGCAACTTCATAAGATTCATCATTTGAAAATTCTATGACTTTTTCAATAGAGCCATTGGAAAAATCATAAGCGTCTTTACTTATCTCTTTTCCTGTAATTGTTTCTATTTCATCTTTAGTTAAGCCTTCAAATTTAAATTCAACCACCCTAGATTTTATAGTATTCAGCAACTTTTCTTTATTAGATGCAATTAATATTATTGTTGCGTATTCTGGTGGTTCTTCAAGCACTTTAAGAAGCGCATTTTGTGCCTGTTCATTCATAGAATCTGCATCATTTATTATAAAAACTTTTCTTTTTGAAATAGTTGGAAGTAAAAATATTTCTTTACTCATTCCCCTTATCATATCAACCTTGATTGCATCCTTTTCAGGACTCAATATCTTAAAATCCGAATTGTTCTCAAAAGTTCTACACGAAACACACTCATTACATGCAACTCCATTACTATTGTTATCACACATTATAGCTTTAGCAAATTCTATAGCAACAAGCTTTTTTCCTATGCTCTTCTTTCCTGTAAACAAATAAGCATGTCCAATAGCATTAGATTTAATTATGTCTTCAAGTTTAAGTTTTTCTTTTTCATGTCCAATACTATTAACCATGCTCATTACACCTCTTTTTTATTATTTATCGATGGCTCCGAACTTTGTAAGCGGCCATATTCTATACGTTACCCTTCCTTCTACTTTTTCAAGTGGAATACATCCAAACTCTCTACTATCACTTGAACCATTACGGTTATCACCCATTACAAAAATATATCCTTCTGGAACCACGATATCATGATACTCTCCAGTTATTGGAGTTTTAACTCCATTTAAATAAACCTCCGATAATTTTTGATCATTGACATAGACATTTCCATCTTTTATTTCAACATGATCACCAGCTAAACCAATTACTCTCTTAATGAAGCTTACTTTTGTCACTTCGATAACATCATGCAAAAAGAAATCCCATAAACCATGTCTTTCGTCATATACACCGCAACCATCATTAGTTCTAACTGGTTTTTCAAATGTTATAATATCCCCTCTATATAGTGGCAAATTAAACGTTCTTACAACTCTATTTATCAACACTCTTTCACCATCTAATATAGTAGGCGTCATTGATGTCTGTTTCACGAGTGTTGGTGTGAATAAATAATATCTTACTAAAATTGCAATTACAAATGCGATAAGAAGACACACTACCCATTCAAAAATTTCTCTAACTAAAGACTTTTCCTTTATTGGTAGGTTCTTACCATCTCTTAAATCAATTTGTACATCCTTCATCAAATTCACCTCTCGCCACTCATTATACTACAAATCAAAAAGGTGCACAATAGTGCACCTATAATATTTTAACCAATATTTTCAAATCTTATTTGGTTTATAAGTAGGTATTTTTATTATAACTTCTGTTCCTTTGCCAACTTCACTTTTTATATCAATACTTCCGCCATTTCCTTCTATTATTTCTTTTGCAATTGGAAGTCCCAAACCTGTTCCGCCCATTTCTCTAGAACGAGCCTTATCTACTCTATAAAATCTTTCAAAAACTCTTGGTAAATCCTCTTTAGGTATACCAATTCCATTATCTATTATCTTTATATATGCATCATCATGAACAGCACCAATGTAGACTTTTATATTTCCACCATTTGGCGTATACTTTACACTATTTATAAGTATATTAGTTATAACTTGTTCTATTCCATCTCTATCGCCATAAACCTCTGGTACATTAGACGTTACATAGCATTCTAATAATTGTTCTTTCTTTTCAGCTTGTATTTTATGCTTTTCGCATATTTGTTTTGTAAGTTCAGCAACATCAAAGTTAAGTTTATTCCATGCAACTTTTTTATAATCAAACTTTGTAAGTTGTAGCAAGTCACTAACTAATCTAGTCATTCTGTTAGCTTCTGAAAGAATAACATTTAAAAACTTATTTTTGTTTTCATCATCTAAATCATCTTCTTCAAGTAAAGTCTCGGTATATGTCTTTATTGATGTAAGAGGTGTCTTTAATTCATGCGAAACATTTGAAACGAACTCTTTTCTCATGTCATCAAGCTTTGCTTGTTTTGTACCATCATGAATTACAACAATAATTCCCGTTGGTTTATCTTGTTCATTTCTAAATGGTGCGAAGAATACATTTAAGTATTTTCCGTCATTAGATATAACAGTATCCGTCGAGGTCCAATCTTCCAAGTACACAATCTTTTCTATATTAACGTCTATGTTAAATTTTCCAAAAACATCCTCAAAAGTTTTTGCACTTTCAAAGCCAAGCATTTTTTTTGCAGCTAGATTCGCATGTGTTAACCTTCCTGAAATATTAAATGCTAAAACTCCATCTGTCAAATGCATAAGAATTGTTTCAAGTCTGTTTTTTTCGCTTGAAATTTCGTTCATATTATTTTGGATTTGCTCCATCATAAGATTAAATGTATCAATAAGCCTAGATATTTCATATCCTGCCTTTTGCTTGTCTGTAACAGTAACTAAAGAAATATTTCCACTAGCCATTAGTTCCGCCTTATTAGTTAATAACTCAATTGGTTTTGTAATAGATCTACCAGTAATTATTGCTATAACAAGTGTAATAAAGATTATAACTCCAACAGTTAAAAAATATAGTCCTCTTATTTGATTTAATTGATTATTAATATATGATTTGCTTTGTGAAATCAATAATATTATTTTTCCACCTTCAACATCATTAAGTTCAATAATGTATGCAAAAAGATAGCAAAAGTCATCTCCATCATCACGAACTGCATATCTGTTTGGCGAAGCCTCAGCATCTTTGATACATTTTTTTGCCACATCTGTCAATGTATATACTCTTTTAGTAATAACATCTTCATATTCAGAATTTAATATCACGCCATATCTAGTTGCATTGTTCAAAGAAAAATATATTTTAAAATTGTTATAAAATTCTTCTAAATTAACCTTTTTAACAAGTTTTGGACCTTGTTGAGTTGGCAAAAGTTCAATTTCATTTCTACGATTTCCGCCTATATTAATATTATATCCAGATATATTATTAAGCATTTCATCAATAAACCCTGTGTAATACACCTGTTCAATTTTTGCCATCGAAAAAATACCTATACCAGATATTATAGTAACTATTAAAATTACAAAGATTAAAATTAATCTAAGTTGCAAACTTTTCCAAAACATAAAAATACCTCCAAAACAAAACCCAGGTCAAACATTAGTTTTGCCTGGGAATCTTGCTTTATATTATTTATTAAAGTAATTATTCTGCGTTAAAATAATATCCAATACCTCTTTTGGTAGCAAGCAATTCCGGAGCACTTGGATTCTTCTCTATCTTTTCTCTTATACGCCTTACTGTAACATCAACTGTTCTTACATCTCCAAAATACTCATAACCCCATACTTTTTCAAGCAACTCTTCTCTTGAAAAAACTTGTCCCTTTTGTGTAGCTAAAAACTTTAAAAGTTCAAATTCTCTCAACGTTAAGTCAACATTTTTTCCGTCTACTTTTGTTTCATATTTATATGTGTCAAGTACTAATGGTCCAAATTCTAACATTGATGCTTTATTGTCGTTTGCATTATCCATGTCTTTTTTAGTTGCTTCTATGCCATCCCATTTTCTCAAGTTTGCTTTTATTCTAGCCATAACTTCTCTAACACTAAAAGGCTTAGTTATATAATCATCTGCACCCAACTCTAGGCCTATTACTTTATCTACAACATCTTCTTTTGCAGTCACCATTATTATAGGAATATTCGTAGTTTGTCTCATAGTTTTGCAAACTGTGAACCCATCCATCTTTGGCAACATAACATCTAATAATACTAAATCTGGTTTTTCTTCTTTAAAAACTTTTAAAGCTTCTTCACCGTCATATGCTTGAAGAGTATTATATCCTTCTTTTCTCAAATTATGATTTAATATATCAACGATTGCCTTCTCGTCATCAACTATTAAAATTTTTCTATTCATAATATATCTCCCTTCTTACGGATATAACCATTCGACTATTTTTATTATCTATTATTACCTAAGAAAAGTCAATGTTAAATTTAAGTTAATTTCATTATTTTTAAAACTATTTTTTCCACTTTGTAATCTAATGTATGTACAAGAAAGATGGGGCTGTAAAAAAAGCCCCTTCTTTTTTATTTCAAACTCTATGTTGCTTCTAGGGAAAGCTAGTAAATAAACAATGATGAAAATTTCAAAACTTATTGTAGTATAGCAAATTTTTTTCAAAACATTATAACTAAAAGAAAGGGGGTTACTTATGCCTAACGCAATTTATCCCATTAAAAACATCAAAAACAATCCTATTCTTCACTACAACATTATGTTTAAGATACAGCTTGGACATAATGAGTTCCTTAAAAGATTAGAATGTTATAAGCAGGCATACCCAACCTTTGACATAACAAGCATCGTTGATAGCAACTATCAAGAAATGACCATACACTCCTTGCCATTCACAGACATTGAGAAAATTAGCATAGTCATTGACAATGTTTTCTCATACTTTTTATTGCCTACCTCTTTCATCTCTCGTCAAGTAACATTGAGTGGCGACGATATTCTGAGTAATAACAACGGAAAGCCTTTGACAATCAAACTTTCGTGGGCTTATGACTTATTGTTGCAGTGCAACAAATATAAAGTGGACAGTGAGGGGATTAGAATGCTTTCTTACGTATTTGGCTCTCAAATTCCCGCTCCTACTTTTGGAGATATTTTGAGATGTACGAAAGAAATAGAAAAGTGTTCTAACATATCCAGTCCAAAATATCCCTTCTTTGTCGTTATTTATAATGTTATTAAAAACATTTATTCCGACAAAGATACATTGAAAGTTTTGCCTTTTTCTCCGGATTTTATTGAAATTGAAAGCAAAAATATTTTTGGAAATGACGCCACGCTTTCTATTGACGATGTATGCACACACAGGCGTTACATTATTGCCCCTAATCCAACTGGATTATCTGTAATTGGACGGGTTAATCCTTACCTTTTCAGGCAACTTGTAAGAAACTTTTCGATTTCTTACATTTAACAAAATTGTGTAAATTGAAATACTTCTTAATTTAAAAAAGAGACTATTTTTATATGTGATTTTAGCATAAAAGCTTTAACACATATTTAAATAGTCTTCTTTTTATTATATAACAAACACCGTTCATTATTTTTAATTATAGTTTTCCTATCAAACATTATCTTTCAGACAGTTCATCTTTTGGATCTTTCGACTTTTTTTCTTGCATTTCGAGCCATTGTTTTCTATGACGTCTCTCACTTTTCTTTTCAGCAAATTCTTTTTGCCCTGCTCCATACATTTCTAAAATTTCTTTCTTATCTTCTTCAATTTCTTTATATTTATTGACTAGGTCTTCTTCAAAACCATTTCTAAGTAAAATATTAGTTAGCACAACTATTTCTTGCTTGTCATCAAAATTATCTTGTATCGACTGCTCTTCTATATTTGTAGCAATGTCTTCGGCTTTTTGAGGAATTTGAGCTGAGTTTGCGTCTTGTGGTGTTAATTCCTCTGCCAAAGATTCAGCAATAGTTCCAAAAAGTAATAATGCAGCCAACGCAGCACCAGCTCCTAGTATCTTTTTAAAATCACTATTTAACTGTTCGTTTTCTTTATTCTTAATTTTTTCCCTAATTTTAGGATCAAACGAAAGTTCCCTTGGCAATGTACCATCTTCATATTGTTTCATAAGCTCTTCATAATGTTCAACCAACTTAGTTCCAATGCCACTCTTTTCCCACTTTTCACTTCCATTTTCATCATTTGCATACATTTGTGAATAAACGTCTACACAAATTCTTCTCAAAGCTCTTTTTCGCCCAGTTTCATCCATCACCATTTTTTGAGGAAAAAGTTCATCAAATGCTCTCATTGCTTCCTGTTCTAGTTGTTTTTCTTTTTCAATTCTTTCTTGTTCTCTTTCTTGTGCTAATGCCTCTTGCTTTTGTTCCTTAACTATATCCCTCATTTGTTCGGTATAACTTAAATCTAATAAAAATTTTGAAATAGAAAAACTTGTATTAAACATTCTGCAAGCTCTATTATATTCTCGTTGCAATTTACTCAATTCTTCCTCAGTAAATGAAATTTTTGTATTACCAATTTCATTTCTCATCTGCTTGTTTTTCTTAGATTTTAGTACTCTTCTAAGTTCTTTCACCGTATTCTCAGCACTTTTAAAAAATTTATCCTCTTTACTAATTTGATCTGCGTTTCCACCATTATGAAATACATACCTAGCATCAACAACTCTCAACATATGAGGATACTCTTTTTTTAATTCTCTTATTTGTCTAGGAGTCATCTGTCCCTGTTCAGATTTTGCATATCTTTCAATATCCTTACGAAACTGCATTTTTCTAACATCTTCCGACTTCCAATTGTTATATCCCCAGTAACTTTGTGCATACCTTGAACAGTTAGGACCCTTTAATTGTACAAAAGTTGAATTAGTTTTAGGAGAATATTCCACGAGACTCTCCTTTAATTTATCTACTATTTTTTTAGATGGCGTCTGCTTAGGTTTACTTACGTTGCAATCATCATACATCTCTTTTAGTTCCTTATTATAAATATCTAAGGCAACAACTGGTGTCAATACACGTCTTAATCTTTCAACTTCCTTATCTGTTGCGTCATATGGTAATAATAATGGTAGCACATCCTCTGTAACATATTTATTTATTTGATAATCAATTTTTTCAATTGGTATTATTTCATTTTTTGCCATAAAATCCCCTCCAATTATTTTACATAATATTGTACCTTTCATTCAAATATTTGTCAACTTTAATAAATATGTTTTTTATACTTATCTTTAATTGCAATCTCCGGCTTGCACTAAAATAGTCATTTTCAACAAAAAAGACATCTTAAAGTTTGCAATATCAATGTAATATTCTCATTGAATTACCCCTTTTAAGATGTCTTAAAAATATAATTAAATAATACGCTCCCTATCTTTAATAATTACATAGCCGCACGATATAAGTTAATAAAGTCTTCCTTTGAAACTTCCCTTGGATTACCTGGTTTGCAAGGGTCATGCATTGCCTTCTCAGCAAGCATTTCTAAATCTTCTTCTTTGCAACCTGTATCTTTTACAGTTTGAGTTATTCCAACACTCTTTGACAATTCTGAAATCATCCAAACAAATGTGTTTATAACATCTTGATCATTCAAATTTGCAGCATCAGGTCTTCCTATATTCACTAATATCTCTCTAAATCTGTTCGCACAAACTTCTCCATTAAATCTCATTACAGTTGGCAACAATATAGCATTTGCAAGTCCGTGTGGTGTGTCATACACAGCTCCTAATTGGTGTGCCATTGAATGCACAATTCCAAGTCCAACATTTGAAAATCCCATTCCAGCAATGTATTGAGCAAGTCCCATCATTTCAATTGCTTCTTCATTCTTGTCATTAACAGCTGCTGGTAAATACTTAAATATTAACTGAATTGCCTTCATATGGAACATATCAGACATTGTGTTATGTGCCTTTGTTATATATCCTTCAACAGCATGCGTTAAAGCATCCATACCTGTTGCAGCTGCGATAGATTTTGGCATTGTAGCCATCAAATCAGCATCTATAATAGCAAGTATAGGAATATCGTTAGGATCAACACAAACCATCTTTATCTCTCTATCCTCATCAGTTATTACATAGTTTATTGTAACTTCTGCGGCTGTTCCATGAGTTGTTGGCAACGCTATAACTGGTAATCCTCTGTTTAAAGTATTTGAAAGACCATTTAAAGATTGTAATGTTCTGTCTGGATTTGTCATTATTATAGATATTCCCTTTGCAGTATCAATGCTAGATCCACCACCAACTGCAACAATAACGTCAGCTTTGCACTTCTTGCAAACCTTTACACCATCCATAACATTTTTTATAGTTGGATTTGGCTTAACTTCATCATACAAAGTATAATTTATGTTAGCTTTTTCTAAAACGTCCATAACATTTTTTGTAACACCAGCCCCAACTAGTGATTTATCACTTACTAATAATACTTTTTTAAATCCTCTTTTGCTCATTTCTTCTGGTAAAACTTCTCTTGCACCCTTTCCAAAATAAGATGTTTCATTTAAAACAAATTTTGTAACCATATTCTTTTCTCCTTTGTTTTTATTGCAATAATTATTATAACGCAACAACTTAAATAAACACACTACTTTTTGTGTAACTTTTTAGTGTATTTATTTTTAGCATCGTACAATTAGAATATAATTACAATTTAAATTACTATATTCAATAAAAAAATTTCACTCGAATTTAGGAAATAAAAAATGGAACTTTGTGGTTAAATATTATGTTGACTTATTTTATTCTCCATTATATAATATGAAAGCTTTAAAAGATTAAATTTGGAGGTTCTAATTAGTATCTTCTGTTACTTTTTACCAAATTTCTGTTGTGAATAAAGGAGAAAAAATATGATTTCAACTATCAGTATTATTTGCTTTGATGTTGTTGTTTTCTTTTTGGTGGTAAAAATACGCCTCCGACACAGAGTGTTTTGTGCCACTTATGGAAAAATTCAATAACTTTTATGGACATTATCCTAAATATCCAGTAGCTGATGCAGGTTATGGCTCATACAATAATTACATATATTGTGAAGAACATGGTATGGAAAAGTATATGAAATTTACTATGTTTGAAAAAGAGACTAAAGATGAAAAATATGCAAATAATCCATTTAAATCAACCAATTTTAAACAAGACGAAAATGGAAATTTAATTTGTCCAAATAACAAAAAATTCAATTTTAAATATACCAGAAATGTTAAAGGCAATAAATATGGTAGAACAGAAGAAATCTATAAATGCGAGGACTGTACAGGATGTCCTTACAAAGAAAAATGTTCTCCAAAATCCAGAGAGAATAGGACAATAAGATTAAATAAAGAATTAACGTTGATTTACGAAGAAGTGTTGAGAAATTTGTGTTCAATTCATGGCGCACTACTTTGCATGAATAGAAGTATTCAAGCAGACGGAACATATGGAAATCTTAAATGGAATAAATCATATAAACGTATCCGTAGAAAAGGAATTGAGAATGTTGTCCTAGAATTTGCACTTATCGCTTGTGGATATAATTTGTTCAAATATAACTGCAAACAAAATCGTATAAAACACTGTGCATAGACTAATACAAGATAAATTTTAAGGTATATTTTATACTTTAGCTTTGCTATACTTTAAAATAAGTTATTCACATTTTTGAAAATATTTATTTAGTTATTTTACAAAAAAATAGGATTCGAATCAAAAAAATGATTCAAATCCTATTTTTGTTAGGGACTTTTTTACAGCCCCTCTGCTTGATTAATCATATATAAATACTTCCGGATTTAATGGACTTCCATCATACCTTATCTCTAAATGTAAGTGAGGTCCAGTAGATCTACCTGTACTACCTACTTTGGCTATTACATCACCTTTTTTTACTTCTGCACCAACTGTAGTCAATATCTTGCTACAATGTGCATACCAAGTTTCAACATCATTTCCATGAGAAATTTTAACTAAATTTCCATATGGTCCATTTTTTTCTGCAAATATTACAGTTCCAGATGCAACAGCTTTTATTGGTGTTCCAATTGCAGAATATATATCTGTTCCTGTATGTGCACCAGATCTTATTGAACTAACTGCTCCAAATCTGGATGTTACCATTCCATTTACTGGCGTTACTGCTAACAATATTCCATTTACTTTTGGCATCTTGCTCATTTCGTCTTCTTCAATAAGTGCTGCTACCTTTTCCTCTACTTGGGCTTGAGCTACTTGAACTGTTTCAAGCGATACTGATTCCATGTTTTCTGTATAATTTTCTGTAATGCTTAAATCTAATTGTATTGTATCATCTTTATGCTC
>ENA-ORSL01001750-ORSL01001750.1-human-gut-metagenome-genome-assembly--contig:-NODE-1750-length-17427-cov-3.464713_pt1 | contig 17427 bp, 17 predicted proteins | sample MGYA00242190_ERZ509157 | MGnify/ENA primary metagenome ERZ509157 (study PRJEB26280, sample SAMEA2338664) | human gut metagenome | biome: human gut; feature: human-associated habitat; material: faeces...
AAATGGCTATAAATTTAATTAGAGTGAAATCTCTAATCAAATTATATACGAATAAACATAAATAATTAAATGGTGGCTAATATGATTAAAAGAATACCTAAATATGTGTGGATAACTTACTTATTACTAGCAATACTTCAGTTTTCGACTTATTATTTAACACAAGTAATAAATCGAAATCGTTTGCTATATGATTTTACCATTCATTTCATTGATGACAAAGTTCCATTCATTTCCTCCTTTGTTATTTTTTATATAATATCATACCCTTTTTGGATAATATCTCCACTAATCATAAGTAAAAGTTCTAAAAGAGATTATTTAAATTGGGTCATTACTGCAGTAATTTTATATGTAATTACATTTATTACATATATAATTGTTCCAACAACAATAATAAGACCTGTTGTTGAGAACAATAATATTTTTGATAGACTTGTTAATATGATTTACTTAAGTGATAGCCCCGATAGACCTACAAACTTATTCCCAAGTATGCATTGTTGGTTAAGCATTCTTTGTTATTTAGGAGTTTCAAAACAAAAAAATATAAATAGAAACTATCGAATATCTTCTTTAGTGCTAGCAATACTAATTTGTTTATCAACACAATTTATAAAACAACATTATATAGTTGATTTAATTTCAGGAGTAGGATTACCTATTATAGTCTTTTATATTGTAAGGAGGACTAATCTTTCAAAAATATTCTTTAAGGAGCAAAAAAATGATAATAAATAGATTTAATGTAGTATATTTTATGCTAGTGTTCATAACAATTTTTTTAATTGTAGCAGTTTACCTCATATTTAGAAAAAAAGAAGAAAAAGTAAAAATAAGATTTATCTCCATAGTTTGTGTATTTAATATCATATTTTTCTTTGTGTATAAATATTGGTTATCACAAGATTCTGAGTTTTTACACTTAAGTCATTTAGATAAATTTAATTGGTGGAATGAATTACCATTACAACTTTGTAATATTAGTTTATTTTTGATACCGATTAGTTTAATTTCTAATAAGAAGTTTTTGAAAAGTTATTGTTTATTTATTACACCATTAGGTGCATTTTTGGCAATAAGTTTTCCTGAAGCTGCATTTGTTGGTGATAGTATTTTTAAGTTAAGAAATATTGGATTTTATGGAACACATATGATATTGATTATAACAAGTTTCAGTATTGTTACATTAGGATTTTATAAGCCAAAATATAAAGATATTTTATTGCCTGCTATAACAACCTTTGGCTTAGCAGCAATTATGTTTGGAGTTAATACTATTTTAAGAAATACTGTTTGTCCTGAGGCAAATTATTTCTTTACTTATAAATGTGATGTTCCCATTCTTTCAACATTCTATAAGTGGATTCCTGTTCCCCTTATTTATGAGCTTTTAGGAATTATTATTTTAGTACCGTATTGTTTATTAGTTACTTTTCTTTATAACTGTTTTGTAAAGGAAAGAAAAGATGAACAAAATAAAAATAATTATGCTTGAAAAAAAGTGTCTAAAAGTGTATAATAATTAAAATGAGTAAATTGTTGTTTAGGAGGCAATAATATGATAGTAAAAAGAATTGGTGTTTTGACTTCTGGCGGAGATGCACCAGGTATGAATGCTGCTATTCGTGCAGTAGTTCGTGCTGGAATCGATTATGGACTAGAAGTATATGCGATATATAATGGATATTTAGGTCTTTATAAAGGCCAAATCGAAAGAGTATTTCGAAAAAGCGTTTCTGACAAATTAAGACTTGGAGGAACTTTCATTGGTACTGCTCGTCTTCCTGAATTTACTGAGGAAAGCGTTCGCCTACAAGCAATAGAGAATATTAAATTATATGGTCTCGATGCTTTAGTAACAATTGGTGGAGATGGAACTTATCATGGTGCATTAGCGCTTCATAAAATGGGTATACCTACAGTTGGTGTTCCTGGAACAATTGATAATGATTTAGCAGGTACTGATTATACGATTGGTTTTGATACCGCTTTGAATACTGCTGTAGAGTGTGTGGATAAACTACGTGATACGTCTGCTTCTCATCATCGTTGTAGTATAATTGAAGTTATGGGCAGAAACTGTGGTGACATTGCTGTTCATACTGCTATTGCTGTCGGTGCTGAATATGTTATTTGTAAAGAAACAGGTTTCGATATGGAAGCAATGATTGATACAATCAATCGTGCGGCATTAACAAAAAATCATGCAATAATAATAGTTGCTGAAAACATGGTAGATATTAATATGCTTGCTGAAGAAGTTTCAAAAAGAACTCCTTTCCAAGCTCGTACAACAGTTTTAGGCCACATTCAACGAGGAGGAAAACCTTCAGCAAAGGACCGTGTCTTAGCCTCAGAAATGGGTGCTAAAGCAGTAGAAGCCCTTTTAGCAGGTGAAAGTGGCGTCTGTGTGTGCGTTGATGGTGATGAAATAAAAACTAAGAAAATAGCTGATATCTTAGATAAGAAGGATAGTAAGCTTGATAGTAAATATAAAGTATTTAAGAGGTTATGGTAAAAAATATTATGAAAAAGAAAACTTGTTATGTTACGACACCTATCTATTATTCAAGTGGAAGTGTGCATGTAGGAAATTCTTATACTACAATTGCATGTGATGCTTATGCTAGATTTCATAGATTAAATAATTATGACACATTCTTTTTAACAGGAATGGATGAACATGGTCTAAAAATTGAAGAAGCCGCTAAGAAAAAAGGCATTACTCCACAAGAATTGACTGATGAAATCGCGTTAGATACTCAAAAGTTATGGAAAGAATTGAATATAACTAATGACTATTTTATTAGAACGTCAGATAAAAAACATATGCGTATTGTTCAAAAATTATTTGAAAAAATGTTAGCCAATGGAGACATTTATTTAGGTAGTTATGAAGGCGATTATTGTGTGTCATGTGAATCATATTTTACTAAAACTCAATTAGGTGAAGGTGGAACTTGTCCTGACTGTGGGAAACCTACTAGAAAAGTCAAGGAAGAGTGTTACTTTCTTAAATTAAGTAAGTATCAAGATAAACTATTAGAGTTCATAAAAAGCCATCCCGATTTTATTGAACCTGAGACAAGAAGAAACGAAGTTATTTCTTTTGTGGAAAGTGGTTTGGAAGATTTATGTGTAAGCAGAACAACATTTACATGGGGTATACCTGTGCTATCAAATCCTAAACATGTTATATATGTATGGATTGATGCTTTATCAAATTATCTAACTGCTTTGGGCTATACTGAAGATGATGAAAACTACCAAAAATATTGGGTTAATGGCGATAAAGTAGTTCATGTTGTTGGAAAAGATATTTTACGTTTCCATGCAGTTTATTGGCCAATTATGTTAATGGCTTTAGGTGTTCCTATCAATTATAAATTGTATGTTCATGGTTGGATCCTAATGAAGGATGGTAAAATGAGCAAATCAAGAGGTAATATCGTTTATCCAAGAGATGTTATCAATCGTTATGGCCTTGACTCACTACGCTATTATTTATTAAGAGAAATGCCACTAGGAAATGATGCTATCTTTTCATATGATAGATTTATCGAAAGATATAATTCAGATTTAGCTAATGATTTAGGAAATCTTCAAAGTAGAACTATCTCTATGATAAACAAATACTTTGGTGGTAGTATTAGTAAACCTATATCATTATCTAGCGATTATAGCAAAGATTTACAAAAAGTAATTAATGAATCATTTGCAAATGCTAATAATTATTTCAGTAATTTCCGTTTTCAAAATGGTTTAATAGAATTATGGAATATTATTCATCGTGCTAATAAATATATTGATGAAACTACACCATGGATTCTTGCAAAAGATGAAAGCAAGAAAGAACTATTAAATGAAGTAATGTATATGCTATATGAATCATTGAGAATAGTTTTAATAGCTTTACAGATTATTATGCCTGATACAACAAAACAAATGCTTGATGAGTTAAATTGTCAAGAAGAAGATCGTACATTCGATAAGGCAAAATATGGCTTATATGATAATATTAAAGTTATTGAAAAAGTTGAAATAATTTTCAAACGATTAGATGTAAAAGCAGAGCTTGAGTATCAAGAATCTAAAAAAGTGAAAAAAGTAGAACTAAAGCCTGAAATATCTATTGAAGATTTTGAAAAAATAGATTTAAGAATTGGAAAAGTATTAGAAGCTAAAAAAGTTGAAAAATCAGAAAAACTATTAGTATTACAAGTTAAAATAGAAGATGAAGTAAAACAAATAGTATCTGGTATTGCACAATATTATAAACCAGAAGAACTAATTGGAAGTAATGTTGTGGTGTGTGCTAATCTTAAACCAGTTAAAATAAGAGGCGTAGAATCAAATGGAATGATTCTATGTGCTGTAGATAAAGAATCACTCGAAGTAATTAAAACATTAAAGAAAGGTGAATATTCTAAGGTGCAATAATGAAAGGACTAAAAAAACTATTTCGTAATAGAAACTTTATGGTCGTTTTTAGCACAATTATCGGTACATTTATTTATTGTATTGGTATTGTCTTCCTATTAGATTTAACAAAATTTTATGCAGGTGGTATTACAGGTATTTCACAGTTAATCGTGAACTTAACTGGTAGCAGCATTGTTGGTTTAAAAAGTATAATTATAATTCTATTTAATATTCCTCTTTTACTTATTGCCTGGCGTGGTGTAAGCAGAAGATTTGCTATTCTTTCAGTTGTATCTATTGGTTTACAATCTCTATTTATAGCTATATTTGAATATTTCCAAACTCTAGGATTTAATCCATTTGTTGGCTTAAAAAATGATCCTCTAGCAATAGCAATTTTAGGTGGTCTTGTAACTGGAGCTGGCTGCGGAATATCTTTAAAACATGGCTCTTCAACTGGTGGTTTAGATATAATAAGTCAATATCTATCTTTAAAAAAACATATTTCATTTGCTAAGTTTTCTTTAGTAGTTGACTTATCTATAATTGGTATAGCTGCAATCTTCCAAGATGTGTCAATTGCTTCATATACAATTATCAGACTAATTATTACAGTTCTTGTATTAGATAAGATACATACAACTTATAAGTATGGAAGAATTACAATAATTACTGAAGAAAAACAAAGAATGCGTGATGCAATAATGAAACATTTCAAACATGGTATTACAATATACCAAGCAACAGGTGGTTATACAAATAAACCTAAATATGTTATTGTCTCTACAATCTATACATTTGAGTCACAAGATTTCATTGATTTAGCTAAAGAGATAGATCCATTATGTTTTATTACGTTCTCACAAGTAGCAAGAGTTGATGGTAATTATAACATTCAAGTTGTTGCATAATATTACAAAGAATATAAAAGAGCTAACCTAATTGATGGCTCTTTTTTGTTTTTTGATTAAAAATATTTAAAAAGTTTTATTAAAAAAGCAAAAGAAAAACAAATAAAAAATCATTGACTTTTTTGGAAAAAAGTAGTATTATATATATGGTACATTTTTATTTAAACCCACAAATAAGAAAGCCCTCTAAAACAAATACACCCACAGTATTTGTATGATATTATAATATTTCGGAGGAATAAAATGAATAAAAGTTTCATGGCAAATGCTCAAAATATTGAGCGTAAATGGTATGTAGTTGATGCTACAGATTTAACATTAGGTCGTTTATCAACAGAAGTTGCAACACTTTTAAGAGGTAAACATAAACCTACATTTACTCCACATGTTGATTGTGGTGATTATGTTATTATAGTAAACGCAGAAAAAGTTGCTTTAACAGGCTCTAAATTAGATGATAAGATGTATTATCGTCATTCTGGATATCCTGGTGGATTAAAGAGTAGAACAGCTAAGAGAATGTTAGAACTTCAACCTCAAAAAGTTCTAGAAAAATCAATCAGAGGTATGTTACCTAAAAATAGATTAGGTGATGATATGTATAGAAAGCTTTACGTTTATGTTGGACCAGAACATCCACATCAAGCACAAAAACCTGAAGCTTATACACTTAGAGGATAGGAGGCAAAGTTATGGCACAAGTTCAATATTATGGAACAGGTAGACGTAAAAGTTCAGTAGCTCGCGTTCGTTTAGTACCTGGAAGTGGAAAAATTACTATTAATGATCGCGCATTCGCAGATTACATTCCTTCTGCAGCCGTTAGATTAGATGTTTTACAACCATTAAATATGACAAATACTCAAACTAGTTATGATGTATTAGTTAATGTTTGTGGTGGTGGAATTGTTGGTCAAGCTGGTGCTATTCGTCATGGTATTAGTCGTGCATTACTTGAAGTAAATCCAGAATTTCGTGCAGTTCTTAAAAAAGCAGGAATGCTTATGCGTGACCCACGTGCTAAAGAACGTAAGAAATATGGTCTTAAAGGTGCTCGTCGTGCTCCACAATTCTCTAAACGTTAATCGATTGAGTTTTGTTACGAATTATTTTAGGGTCTGCGTATGTGGACCCTATTTTTGTTTATAATAAATATGGGCCTGTATTTGGTTTCGACAGGCAATTGGAGGTTTCTTAAGCAAGTTGTGGTCGCGCACATAAAAACGTAAGCTAGGTTTTTAAATTAAACGCAAAACCAAATCAAACTTTAGCATTCGCTGCTTAATTGAATGCGTACGATAAGATGCCGACCCTCAGGGCGTCTTAAAGTACTTCAGATACTGCGGGTTGGGAAAAAGGAATGCCTTGGCCTTTCTCCTGAAATTAAGAGGATAGGCAATAGTATCTTGCTTATTACATGCTATTGTACGAACTAAAGAAAATAAGATAAACTTGTAGAAGTAGAAATTAAAAATTGTTTGGACACGAGTTCGACTCTCGTCAGGTCCACCATAAGAAAAGCATAGGTTTGATACAAATTGTGTCAGACCTTTTTTCATTGCGGATAGGAACATTTATCCTTTCCGCCACCAAGTTTCAGAGCCTTGTAGAAGTGTCAAATGACATTTTTATGAGGCTCTTTTTCTTTTTAGATATTGCTACGGAACGAAAGCCTTATCAACGGGACGATAGGTGTTGCTACGGAACGATTGATTTCGCGATATATTACTACAAAAAAATCTTGGCTCAGTGACAGTTGATTTTGCCAAACTGCTTGCTTTATTTTGCAATAAGTGCTATAATTTTATATATAGTTTGATATTTTGTAGGGAGGCGATAATATGAAAATAGACTATCCAGCGACTATTATCAAAGTGAGAGCAACGCTTAATTTATCGCAAGCTGAACTTGCAGAAAAGCTTGACGTCTCTTTTGCGTCTGTAAATAGATGGGAAAATGGCAAATATGAGCCAACTAGATTGGTGAAAGAAAAACTTAGATTAATTTGCAAAGAACACAACATAGAGATGGAGGCTAGACAATGCAATTAATTAAATCTCCGCTAAATTACACAGGAAATAAGTACCGTATTATGGATCAGATTAGAAAGTACTTTCCTGAAAATATAGAATCCAATAAGACATTGGCTAAAAGAATAGACAGACTCGGCTTTGCAAAGTACATGTATATGGGCGATAGCGATATCGATAACCATGTTGAAAAGCAAGAAAAAGTCAAAGCTGATTTATTTGAGGCGATACTGGGCGCGATCGCGATCGATAGTGACTGGAACCATGATGAGTTGCAAAACTCTGTTGAATTTATGCTACAAATCGAAGATTTCTTACAAGACGTGGACACTGAAGAAGAAAGGCCAGATAAATTCAAACTCGAAAATGCGGTAACCACACTAAAGGAACTGGCGGAACACGGAAGATGCTCGATACCTGAATATGACATTCCTGAGGAACAGGTGTATCAAAATGGCAAATATTGGTGGTCTTGCACATGCCACATCAGAAGCTGGTCTATGTACCATACTGGGCTCGCTACTTCGAAGAAGGAAGCCAAAAGGTATGCAGCGTATTTAGTCCTTTGCGATTACTACGGGATACCTGATGAATTCAAGGAGGAAGACGGCAATGAGTAAACAAAATGGCGTTAGCGGAAAAACACATACGCAACAGCAGATAAACCATTATTCGAATCAGAACAATCCTAACAATTCGGCATATAGAGCTAATCAAAACAATCACTCTAACCAATGCAATCCAAACAATAAGAACTATCAAGGACACAAGAAGTAATTGATAGTAAATAACACTTGCAATAACAGAGAATAACAACAATAAAACAGAATAGTTAAACGATGGAAAGCCTACTTGAGATAATTTCTTGGGTAGGCTCTTTTTTTGCGCCTAAAATGAGCAATTACATAGTTACTTGTCCATTGAGTCTTGGAAGGAGGCTTCGTTATGTCTACGCAAGCAAAAAAGGAACAAGTAATAAATTTAAGAGAGTCTGGATTGTCTTTCGGAGAAATCGCTAAGGAACTTGGTGTTAGTCGTAGCACTGTGTCGAGCATCTGCAAAAGGGCAAGCGAAAAACATGAATATAGATGTAAAAAATGTGGCGTTTTATTAAAGCAAACCAACGGCCACCGCAAGAGGGTATTCTGCTCGGATAAATGCCGTAAAGCTTGGTGGAGGTTTAATAGCGCTAACAGCCATACCATCAATACAGAAGCCACTTGTTTGTCGTGCGGAAAGAAATTTGTTTATCACGAATCAAGGCCGAGAAAATACTGCTCGATCGAATGTTTTTATCGAAGCAGAAAGAAAGGTGTGGGCGAAAATGAAAAGTAATATAGAACGTTATTACATGTCGCTTGCACCTATTCAAGCTATGGAAAGAAATGGGCTCATATTGCACTCTGAATTTCTCAAGGCGGAGGATTTTTTGGCTCAAAAATATAAACTGAAAAAACACAATATTTATAGGTCAAATGACTTGATAAAAACCGAGAAAAGAGTGATAGATATACTACCAAAAAAGGAGGCGCAAAATGATAAAAAAAATGATAACGACAATAGACGTTGCACCGAAATTAGAAAGACTGATTAACGTGGCAGCATATGCCAGGGTATCTAGTGGAAAAGACGCAATGCTTCATTCGTTGGCAGCACAAATCACCTATTATCAGAATCTCATTACTTCGCATCAGGGCTGGAAGTTTGCAGGTGTTTATGCCGACGAGGCATTTACAGGTACGAAAGACAATCGACATGAGTTCCAAAGATTAATACAAGACTGCAAAGACGGAAAAATCGATATGGTTATCGTCAAGGCAATTTCTAGGTTTGCAAGAAACACGGTAACGCTTCTTAAGACGGTGCGAATGTTAAAGAGCATAAATGTTGACGTTTATTTCGAAGAGCAGAATTTGCATACGCTTAGTGCGGAAGGCGAGATGGTCTTGACGTTCCTTGCCTCGTTTGCCCAAGAAGAAAGTAGATCCGTCAGCGAGAATATGAAATGGCGAATAAAAAAGGACTTCGAACAAGGGCTAATCTGGGGCTCGAAACCGCAACTAGGATATAGGATTGTTGATAGACGATTGGTCGTTGTTCCTGAAGAAGCAGAAATGGTTAGAAGAATCTTCAGCTTGTATCTTGATGGTTACGGCTTTCAAGGAATAGCAAATCTTCTGAACGCCGAAGGACAAACAAGTGTGTTGGGGAATAAATGGTCTAAGACGGCAATCGAAGCAATCATAAATAATTACAATTATACAGGTAACCTAATTCTTCAAAAGACTTTTCGAGTTGACCATCTTACAAAACATAAAAAATTGAATAGGGGCGAGAAAGCTCAGTATTTAGTTGAAGATGCTCACGAGCCTATTATTACTAAAGAGCAGTATATGATGGCTCAAACATTAAAGAAGCAACGAGCGCAACATTTCAATTTGCTGGACATGACAAAGCAAATAAACCTATTTACTGGCATCGTTTGGTGCGGAGCTTGCGGCAAGCATTACAGAAGGAAAAAGCAAGAAAGGCGAATGTGGTGGACTTGCTCTACCTTCAACACGGCTGGCAAAGGGGCTTGCGATTCAAAGTCAGTGCCAGAAGAAATTCTCATAGAAATCACAAAGAAGGTATTAGGCGTTAAAGAAATCACCGCAGAGATAATCAAGAGCAAGGTGGACCACATTGATGTCCTTAAAGGTAACAGACTGGTTTTTCATTTGAAGAATGGCTCGGCTATCGAAGAAACATGGAAGAGCCTATCTAGAAAAGACAATTGGACACCAGAAATGAAGGAAAAGGCTCGTCAAAGGGCGATAGCGCAATATCGAAGAAAGGAAGGCAAGCACAATGGCTAAGGTTACCATCATCCCATCGAAAATAAATCCAATAACACTTACCCCCGTAGGGCAAGTGGCCAAAAGGAAGGTTGCCGCTTACGCTCGTGTTTCAACCGACAGCGACGAGCAGTACACAAGCTACGATGCGCAAGTTACTTACTACACGAACTTCATAAAGGGCAAACCGAACTGGGAATTCGTGAAGGTCTACGCGGACGAAGGAATTTCAGGCACGAGCACAAAAAGGCGAGACGAGTTTAAGGAAATGATTGAATCGGCGTTGAATGGAAAGATTGACCTAATCATTACTAAGTCAATCTCAAGATTTGCCCGTAACACATTGGATACCATTTCGATTACCAGACAACTCAAAGCAAAAGGCATCGAGGTCTATTTTGAAAAGGAAAACTTATGGTCGCTTGACGATAAAACGGAGTTCTTGCTCACGATTATGGCTTCGATAGCGCAAGAGGAAAGCCGCAGTATTTCGCAAAACATCACCATTGGAAAACGATGGGGCATGAAAGAAGGCAAGGTGAGCTTCGCTTACAAGAATTTCTTAGGCTATAAGAAAGTGGATGGGAAGATAGTGATAGACGAAGCACAGGCAGAAACTGTAAGGCTCATTTACATGATGTTCCTAAAGGAAGGCAAGACATGCACGGGAATTGCGGAATTCTTAAAATCAAAAGGAATTCCAACGCCATCAGGCAAATCCTGCAATTGGACGAAGAACACGGTCTATTCTATTCTTACGAACGAGAAATATAAAGGCGACGCACTTCTTCAGAAAAAATATACTGCCGATTACCTTGAGCATAGGGTGGTGCCGAACAATGGTGAGCTTCCACAATATTATGTCGAGAATAACCATCCTGCGATTATCGAGCGTGAAGTATGGGAAATGGTGCAAACGGAAATGATGCGCAGGTCAATGCTTGGAGCCGCTTATTCGGGCAACTCGATATTCGCTTCAAAACTGATATGCGGTGATTGTGGCAAGCCATATGGCAAAAAGAAGTGGCATTCGACAAGCAAATACGCAAGAGAGATTTACCGATGCAATGCAAAATACAACAAAGGCCAAACGCAATGCCAAACCCCGAATCTTACTGAAGAAGATATTAAGGCAGGATTCATCAAAGCCTATAACCTTGTGATGTGCGACAAGAAACAGGTTATCGAAGATACCTTAGCGGTCATAGAGTTACTTGCAGATACCGCTGACCTTGATGCCGAGATTGCTAATCTCCAAACTAAAATTGAAAGAATAAGCAGTGATGTATCGTTGATGGTGAGAGAGAACGCTAGAATGCAGCAAGACCAGATTAAATTCGCTGCAAGGTACGAAGAGTTGACAAAAGAATACGAAACACAAAAAGCCGCTCTCGAAAAAGCGGTAAAAGAAAAAGCTTACAAGACAGGCAAGGCAACGAAGATGCGTGCTTATCTTGAGGCAATGAAACAGGCAGATGATTTCCTTGAAAAGTGGTCTGACGAAGTCTGGCTTCTTATGGTAGAAACAGCTACCGTCAATAGGGACAAAAGCATTTCATTCAGGTTTGTAAATGGTCAAACGATACGAGTGTAATGATTCACTGATATAAAGAAAAGGCTCCTACCGAATAGATGGTAAGAGCTTTTTTGATGATTACTCAATGTCATGTGCCTTTATTCTCCATTTGGGCAATTTGTATTCAAGGATAGTACCGTCGATATGATTTCCCTTCTATATGAACAATATGTACCAAAAACAATTAGGTGGAAACAATTAACGTAATAATCACATATTGATGTGGTAGAGTTGATTTTTTGAGAAATTTATGGTAAACTTTAACCAAGAAAATTTGTTATATAAATTTGCGGAGTTGCTAATTCAGAATAGCCTATAAAAAATTATAATTTTTAGTAAAATAAGGTTTTGAAGATATGACAGTCTATGACAATAGCTAACTATCAAATGCAAGATACAAACACACAATGTTAAAAAGGTTTTAAGTCACATATGTGGCACAGAACATATTCTAAAATTGAAAGGAGACTAACTATTATGAAACACAAAAAGGCGAGTAAATCAAAAATTTTTGCACTGCTATTCAGTCTTATAATGTGCCTTGCTTTTATTCCTAGCATAGCAATGGCAAGCCCGACGAGTACGGTCTATGCGGAAGGAGAAACGCTTACGCCGTATGATCGTATATACGTAAATGACGAAGCATTAAACAGCTGTTGGTATTTGAACGAGTCTTACACTCAAAAAAAAGGCAACCCTACGTCGGATTACGTTGCCAAATACAATAACGGCGTTTTGACTCTTAACAATTATCACGGCGGGGGCATAGGTACAAGCGCTCCCGCATCAGGATATTACAAAATTGACCTTATTGGAGAAAATACTATTAACGATGGGCAACGAGGCGTATTTATCGATACATTACGTGAAGGACGAGTAACTATTACGTCTAGTGTAAACGGAAAATTGACGATAAACGCTTCAAGTGCAATGTCTGTATGGGGAATAGCCTGCGGAGCGTCGAATTCAGTAAACACCACTGACGTTGTTATTGGAGGCAACGCACAAGTCACAATTAACGCAACGTCTAATGGAGAAAACCGTCAAGTTGATGGTATTCATGCAAGGAACGTAACAATCGAAGACAATGCAAGCGTTAATATTACAGCCAAAAACACAAACAATAGCACCGCAAGTCAATGGGTAGCAGGTATTTTTGCAGAAAATAATGTAACTATAAATACAAACGGCAATATCGATATTGACGTTAGCGTGGCGGGTGGCGATAGTGCTTATAGTTATGGTGTTCGAAACGGCAAGACTATGACTAAAGCAGGCAATATGACCATAAAATACAAGAAAGTAGGAAGCAATGGCTGGCCTATTACCGGTGGTGACGTAGATAGTACAACCCACGCCATAAACGAAGATCACACAAATTGCTTTGCGTCCTATCGCTATGGCACACCGCGCTATGTGGCAGCAATAAACGGCACACTTGCAGGCCCGGGCGTACCTAAGGAAGCAAATAGAGGTAGCGGATATTTCCTTGCGGGTGACGAAATCACTTTGAATGCGCCTTCTTTGCAAGTGAGCGAAGAGGATACGACAAACATACCGTTTGACAAATGGTTTTCGTTTGCAAGTGACGCGGTTATAACCAACGCAACAAGTCAAAACGGAGCAAAACTTACCGTTCAAGATAAAAACGTTGAAGTAAGAGCAAATTATAATGCGTTTACCGCACAACCTGTTTTTGAAAGAGAAAGCGATACAAAAGGTACGGTGACCTTTACTCTTATTAGTAATGAGTTTAATACAAATCGTTGGCTAAAAATCAGACCGATAAACGATTTAGAAAAGTCAAAGGGTGACGTTAGGTCCGTTGGCGGAACTACTTATAATGCAACTCTTGAAGATAATGGGACTGTTTATGGAACTCCTGCCGGCGAATATTTGGTTGAGGTTGAGTATAATAACAAAACATTATACAGCGCGCCTTTCACCATTGACTACACCGAAAGGAAAGCGACCGTAGATAGCGTAACTATTTCCGGTGAGCAAGGCGAAACGATTGCAAGCACGGACGTTACCGTTACACTTACGGGATATACGTTTGCGACTGCTCTTTCGGGAAATTGGATAACAAATCTTCCTGCCGGACTTATTCAAACGCTTACGAGAATAAGCGACACTAAGGCGAAAATCACCGTCAGCGGTACGCCTACCGCTCTTAGCGACCAAGTTGTAAATATCACAATTCCAAAGGCAAATATCACGGGACTTACAAGCGATTTGACTGCCGAAAGCAACTCGGACGCAAAATTTAATGTCGTTGCTACGCTTACAGAAATTGCCGTTCCGACAGCAAAAACGGGGCTTGCTTATACAAATAGTGAGATAACGGGCGTTGATGATGGCGTCGGCTATACGCTAACAGGCAATAAAGGCGTTGACGCAGGTAATTATACCGCAATAGCAAAATTAAAGAGCGGATATAAGTGGAACGACGGCACGATAACCGACAAGGAAATCTCTTGGAGCATAGGAAAGAGAAAACCTGTTGTAAGCGATTTTAACTATTATAACCCAAGCAATCTTACATATGACGGCAATGCCAAAACCGCAACCGTTAGTTTGATTGCCCACTATGGTGATGAAACAGGCTTTGCCATCACGGTTATGTACAAAAAAGGCGGCGTGATTGTTGCAGAGGCAAAAGATGCAGGCGAATATGAAGTGTTTATCGACACAACCGAAACGGCAAACTTCAAATCGGCAACCAACATTCACGGCGCATCTTGGAAATTTACAATCGCAAAGACAGAACGATCTGCACCGTCTGCATCGTTGTTCACAACCGTTGCTCCTACTTCGGAGACTTCAACGGACGGCAAGATAACGGGTATAACAGCCGAAATGGAATACCGCAAAGTAGGCGATTCTGCTTGGACTTCGGGAACAGGTAGCGATGTTACAGGACTTTCGTCCGGTAGATATCAAATAAGGTTTAAGGAAACAGATAACTACAATGCAGGAGCAGTTACCGAAGTGGACGTTCCTGAAAGCGGTGTTTCTTCATACAATCTTACCGTAAACGGCGGAACGGGTGGCGGTGTGTTTATTCAAGGCGCAAGCGTAACTATCACCGCAGACGCCCCTGAAACCGGAAAGAAATTTTCGGGTTGGACGATTGATGGAATAAGCGGCCTTGATACAACTAAAACAAGTCTTACCTTTAATATGCCTGCAAATGCTGTAACCGCAACCGCAAATTACGAAGATATCGAGTACACTATTACCGTAAACGACGGAACGGGTGGCGGAACGTATAAACAAGGCGAAAGCGTAACAGTAACGGCAGAAGATAAAGAAGGTAAAGTATTCAAGGGCTGGCAGGACGAAAGCGGAAAAATCGTAAGCACCGAAAAGAGTTATACCTTTACCATAAACGGCGACACAACCCTTACGGCTGTATATGAAGATAAGCCTTCGGACGGTGGCGAAATCATCCCGCCTACTAAAAAGGACGGACTTTCGGGCGGACAGGTTGCAGGTATCGTAATCGGTTCGGTGCTGCTTGCCGGAATCGGCGGATTTGCAATCTTCTGGTTTGCGATTAAGAAAAAGACTTTTGCAGACTTAGGCGTTGCCTTGAAGAATGGCTTCATGGCTATTGGAAACTTCTTTAAAAATATCGGAGCAAAGATTAAATCATTGTTCACCAAAAAGAAATAATACTGAATGATTAGACAAAATTAAATATCAACAAAAAGGCTAGAGGAACTAAATTCTTCTAGTCTTTTTTTAGCTGTACGCATTTTCAGCAAACTGTACGCACTTTCTAAGCGGTGTACGCAAATTGTATCAAAATAGGTTATTCCACACATTAAAAAAGTAATAGGTTTGATACAAATTGTTATCAAGCCTTTTTTTGATTAAGGTTAGTTAACAAAATAAAGTACTCCTTATATTTTGGACAAATAAAAAGTTGTTATAAAAAAAGTAAAATATGTACAAAAACTCCCTGTAAAAAGTGTATAATAAACGTATAATAAGTGTATAAAGAAATAGGTGGTGTCAAATAGTGAAAAAGCCTATGAATTATCAAAAATAGCAAAAGATTTAATGACATTTTTTGATGGAAACAAGAAAAAGCATGGTAATTTAAATGCAAGAATAAAGACATTAATTCCTTTTGCAATTACATTAATTGGATTAATCATATTATTAATAATCGGTGTTTGGTATAAATTCATCAACTCCAATTAGTTTTGAGTGATTAGATAATATTGAGAACGATCATATTATTATCATTAATAAAATAACACTAATGGCTTGGGATGACATTGCAAATAAATTATATGATGGTAGAAGAACAGTGTTCAGATTGCATGAGGAGGTTTATTTTCTATGACAAAAATAAGTAGTAATTAAAAAATAATGAAAATCAAAAATCATACCGAATGAAATATGTAAAATCACTGAATAAAATAAAACAAATTTATCAAAATCTAATTGATGAATATTCAATCGCTTACTCAAACAAATAATCGCTTATTTTAGTGGCTAAAGTAAGAGATTAATTGCTTTAATGTTTGACAAATTGCTTACTTTTTGGTATAATATAAGCGATTACAGAAAAGGAGTTAGTGTTCATGCGTGAATTTAATTATAATTTTTTAAAAGAAAAACAATGGGATAATGAAATACTTGGGTATATTGGTCTTATTCACGAATATAAAGGCAAACAACAACTATATTTGCAACAAAAACCTTTTGAATTTGATAGACTAGTTGAACTTGCTAAAGTACAAAGCACTGAATCTTCTAATGCGATTGAAGGTATAGTTACAACAAATCAGCGATTAAAGCAGTTGATGGAAGAAAAAACTACTCCTCGAAATAGATGTGAACAAGAAATTCTTGGTTATCGTGCAGTTCTTGAAATGGTACACGAGAGTTTTGAATATATGCCAATTACAGCAAATGTAATATTGCAACTTCATAAAAAATTATATTCTTTTTTGCCTACATCTTTCGGGGGTGTATTCAAAACCACAGCTAATGAAATTGATGAAATTAGATCGGATGGAACTGTTGTGGTTAAGTTTAAACCACTTGAACCATTTGAAACCCCTAATGCAGTAGATAGCCTTTGTAAAACTTATAATGACATTATCTCATCAGGAGAGATTGACCCATTAGTTGTTATTCCCACTTTTATACATGATTTCCTTTGTATCCATCCATTTAATGATGGTAATGGTCGTATGAGTCGTATTCTTACAACACTGCTTTTGTATAAGAGTGGATATGTTGTTGGCAAGTACATCTCCCTTGAAAAGAAAATTCACGATAATAAAGATGAATACTATAGTGACTTGCAGCTTGCTTCTGAAAATTGGCATGATGGTATAAATGATGACACAGCATTTACAAAATATATTCTTGGTGTTGTTCATTCTGCTTACAGAGATTTTGAGGAACGATTACAAATAGTATCTAGCAAGAAAACTGCAAAAGAAATGGTGAAAGAAGTATTTGCTGTAAAACTTGGTAAGATAACAAAAAGTGATATTATGGAGATGTGTCCTAATCTTAGCCGTTCTGCCGTTGAGAAGGCATTAAGAGAACTTGTAGCAGAAAAACATATTGTTAAACATGGTAACGGTCCTGCAACATTTTATATTATGCTTTAAAAAATT
>ENA-ORSL01001752-ORSL01001752.1-human-gut-metagenome-genome-assembly--contig:-NODE-1752-length-17420-cov-4.303138_pt1 | contig 17420 bp, 21 predicted proteins | sample MGYA00242190_ERZ509157 | MGnify/ENA primary metagenome ERZ509157 (study PRJEB26280, sample SAMEA2338664) | human gut metagenome | biome: human gut; feature: human-associated habitat; material: faeces...
ATAAGCATAACTATACCTACGGCATAGAAATGAAATCTCTATTTGAAAACCATAAGAGTGCCACGAACAGGCGAGGATTTTTTTAACAGATTATCCTCGTTCCTGCGTGACACTCTATATGTATCCGCTGCTTCTGATGAGCAGCGCTACGGTCATATTAGACCAACACATAAAAAATCCCTCCAATCCAAAAACTCGGATTTGAGGGATATGGGCGTGTTTTTAGACCCCGTCAAAACCTCGTTTTTTTATTTGGCGGGGTGATGTCTTTATATAGAACATAAAAACAGAGCCGACGAACTGTGAGGTATCTCACAAGTTTGTCGGCCCTGCGTCTATGCGTCTGGCTCCTTAATAATTGTAATGCTTAGATTTTTTACGCTGACAAGCAACTCACGCTTACATTTCGGACAATAAAGCGGGTAGTTTATCATAATCGTTTGGGGTAGAATTTTATCTCTTGTCTTGCTCCCGCATTTCGGGCAGCGAAGCCAAACGGACGAATTCTTTTCGTCCATAGTTGCACCTCCTATTGAGGCAATTAGCATCATTCCATAACGGCGTCTTTCAGTCTGCAATACTGAAATCCGTTTTCTGTATAGAGTTCAAAAGTACCAGTCACAGTTATTTCAGACCCCACTTCAGGGTAATCATTTGGATACTTTCGGCTTTGGCAGCAGCTTCGGTTTCCGTCACAAGCTCACTTTCATAATTCCGTGTGGGGACTGTTGAAACATCGGAGCAGCCGCTAAGCAGCATTATCAGCACAAGAAGCGCTGCAAACATTGATTTTCTCATCATATCGACCTTCTTTACGGCTTCATTATACGAAAAAGAGCCGATGTCCTCAAAGGTACAAACAGATTTGCGAGATATTGCAGGTATTCTTTTTTCGGATAGTCTTGGCAGTAGTTAGGGGGTGAGGTGTGGAGAGGGGGAAGCGCAAAATATGGCTATCCACGCAAACAGGCAGACCTCGCCCTCGGTGTGCGGCTATCTTTCGTGCGCTTTGTTCCGTTGCAGGTGTCGGTTGTAAAACTCCAACGCCTTGACAACGAAATCTGCTTCCTGTCCCTTGGGAACGGTTTTCGGAATGAGCTTGGTTATCCTTTCGTCACGGAAAGCAGGCTTTTCCTTTTGGTTTGGCTTTTCTTCCTCCATAATGGATTGGATAACCTCGTCCGTCAGTTTTCCGTCTTGCTTAAACTTTTTCATTTTGATAGCCTGCGCCAATGAGGGAGTAGCGTCGTTATAGCTCATCGCTTCAAGCAAGGTGTATTGCTGTTCCTCGGCAAGATAGGAAATCTCCACCGCAGGACGGAAAGCAATCTGCTTTTCATCTACCATCTGGAGAATTTCGGGTACAAGCTCGGTCAAGCGGATAAAACGGCGGATTTGCTCACGGCTTTCGCCAACTTTGTCGGCGAGTTCTTCGTTAGACCTCGACTTCGACACCAATGGTGTCGAAGTTAAATCATTCCGTTTTCCTTGTCTGTCCATTGCTTCAAGCCGCATTTTATAGGCAAAGGCTTTTTCACTCGGCAGAATAACAGACCTTTGCAGATTACTTTCCACCATAATGATAATGGCTTCATCACGGGTAAGGTCTTTGACCTCGCATTTGAGGGTTTCAAGCCCCGCAAGCTCACACGCCTTTTTTCGTCTGTGACCGCTGATAAGCTCATACCGCCCGTCCTCTTTCAAACGCACGGTAGCAGGGGTCATTACGCCGTTCCGCTTAATACTCTCGACAAGCTGCTCCATATCCTCGTCCATTAAAACCTTGAACGGATGGTCTGGGAACTCGTCAATCTCCGATATGGGAATATCCCGTATCTTGCTTAAAGCTGCTTCCGCACGGCTTTCGTCCGTCTGGAACAGGTCATCGTAAGCGGTCAGCTCGATTTTGGTTTCTCTGTTTCTCGCCAAGCTCTGCCACCTCCTTTGAGAACTGTTCATATGCTGCGGCAACCTTGCCGCCTTTGTCGTAGGCGAAAATGCTTTTACCCTCTGCGGTTGCCTCCACAGCACGGATAGAATGAGGTATCTCGGTATCAAATACCTTGATTTTCTGACCGTAGGCGTTCTTGACCGTCGCCGTGATTTCTTTTGAAATGTTGGTGCGAGGCATAACCATTGTCATTAAGATACCGTCAATTCTGAGTTTGGGATTGATTTGCCGCTTGACCATTGACACGGAGCGAAGCAACAGCTCTAAGCCTTTTGCAGAAAGATAGTGGGGCTGTGTTGGGATAACCACGCTGTCAGCCGCCGCCAATGCGTTAATGGTTATCATACCCAAGCTCGGCATACAGTCGATAAGCACATAATCGTAGTTTTTCTTAACCTCATTTACATAGGTTTTCAAAACACGCTCACGGCTCATCGCATTGATTAGCCTTACTTCAAAGCCCGATAACTCAATGTTTGACGGGAGCAGGTCAACGCCTTCGCTGTGGGATAAAATCCCTTGCGAAACATCAAAAGATTTATCGTCTATGATGTTCTGCATGATTGTGGAGAGCGTAATGGGTAAATCATCTGGTCGGTTGTAACCCAGAGCCATTGTGAGATTTGCCTGTGCATCGGCGTCAATCAATAACACTCTTTTTCCTTGCTTCGCCAGACCCACACCCAGATTGACCGCTGTTGTGGTCTTGCCAACACCGCCTTTCTGGTTGGTCAGAGCAATCACTTTGCAATTTGACATAGCTGCGTCCTCCTTTCGCATAGATTTAGCCGCTTTGTCAAGGCGGCTATGTAAATCGTACAGAGAACGCAAAAAAGCCGCTTACTCTTATGGAAAAGAATAAGCGGCTCACTCTTGAATTGCCTTAGTCATATTTGACTTTCATTCTCTTGACAGGCGCATTGGCTACCTTGAAAATGAGTTCGTCGATGCAGTCCGTATATCTGCCTTGCCGTATGAGAGCGTTTTTCAGCTCCACAAGGCTATGTAATATCAGCGTTCTTTCGTGACTGTCTACATATAGATGTGTGGTTTGGTCTTTCATACGCTCGACCTCCTTGCATTTATATTGTACCGTAGGTTGATGTTAAGTTCCAATGTGCAATAGGCTTGTCCTACGCCACATCGGGAACAGCGGCGTAAATGTTGATTGTTCTAACGCTGCCACGCTTAACTACCGTCGGATGCTCGGAGAAGTCCACTTTGTTATTTTCACCGTACTTCAACACCTTGTCCGAGGTCTTTAAGCTATGTACCCAAAGCCCACGAAACGCAGAATTTTGAGCTGAATTTGCGCTGTGGAACATTTCCGATGCTTCTCTGGGGACAGAGGAGCTTGGACACCTTGAGATGATCGGGGCGATCGTGCACCAGCTCACGCGCAAGCTGACCGAGGAGCAGCAGAGAGAGGCGGGCTTTGCACCGTACTTTGTCGATCACACGGTCGGCATTTACCCGCAGTCGGCAGCGGGGACGCCGTGGTCCGCCGCGACAATGGCAGTGAAGGGCGACCCGATCACCGACCTGACGGAGGATATGGCGGCGGAGCAAAAGGCGAGGACGACGTATGACAATATTCTGCGGCTGTCGGACGATCCCGATGTGAACGATGCGATCAAATTCCTGCGGGCGCGGGAGGTCGTGCACTTCCAGCGCTTCGGCGAGGGCGTTGAGCGCCTGCGGGAGCACCTGAACAGCAAGAACGTATATTTTATGAATCCCGCGTTGGATACCTGATACCGATTCTTGATGAAAATATTTCATCAAGAATCCCATGTGCTACGCACGATGCACCGTCTCATGCAGAATCTGACGCGCCTTTGGCGCAATAAAAAGCTTTTCCGGCTTCTTAACAGATTTTAGTATGAGAATAAAGCACCGATAAAATACGGAGCTGTCCCGCACCCGCAGGACAGCTCCAAAACGTGGGGTAGATTTTCTTGATAAAGCGACGGACGGCTGCAACCTTAGCAGATGCAGCCGTCCGTATATTTCAGTGAGTATGATCTTAGGAGAAGGAGACAGCGACGTTGACGGTCTTGCCCTGCACGGAGCCGAGCATACCGTTGACCATGTCGACGAGCGCTTCCGCCAGTGCGTAGACGCTGTCGCCGTTGACAGCAGCGCCGAGCTTTGTCAGAGCGCCGTCCACAGAGGTATCGACGGTGATCTTCGTATCCTTCGTAAGGACTGCCTTGGTAGCGCCGACCTTCAGCGTGGTGCCGGCGGCGACGAACGCCTCGATGTCCTTGCCTTCGACCGTTTCAAGCTTAACGGCATCCTGGATGTGCTGCTTCAGTGCATGCAGATCGCCGACGTTGTTCAGCGTGAGGTTGCCGTTGTAGCTCTTGTCGAAGCCGAGCTTCTCGGTGCCGTTGCGGAGGTAGGAGCCGTTGACGAGCGTGAAGTAGCTGTCGTTATCGAGACCGCTTTCGGTCTTGATGTTGGCGGCGAGAGTCTCCCAAGCGGCGCGGGCGGCTTCAATGTCCTTCGGCGTACCGCTGATCTCGACGGGGTTGCCGAGCAGGACATCATGCGGGGTGTAGACTGCGTAGGAAGCGGTCTTGCCGGCGATGTCGAGGTTGATCGTCGCATTATTGGCGGTGCCCTCCTTGCCGAAGGTCCAAGCGTTGCTCAGCCAACTCTGCAGGGAGATCGAATCGTGACCGGTGATGCCGGTGTTCAGCGTAGCGGTGTGCTCACGCAGCTTGCCGATGTCGAGAGAGCTGATGTTCTGCATCCGGACGGTCGCCTTGAATTCGGAGGCGTCAACGGTGGTATTGGGGACAAGGACGACGAAGGAATAGTCGTCATAAACGGTGACCTTAACGGTGGACTTGCCGGAGGTGACCTCGAGCTGAAGCTTCATTGCCTCGCTCTCAAGGACGCCGCAGCGGGTGCACGCGCCGTTCTTGAAGTCGTGACCGGTGGCCTTGACGACCTCGGTCTCGCCGCATTCGCAGGTCTTGACGCCGTCATGGGTGCAGGTCGCGGTGCTTTCGCCGAACTTGTGCTCGTGGGGCTTGGGCTCGGGCTTGTCCTCTTCAACAATGTGGATGGTGTGATCGGAGATCGCCTTGCCGTTGACGGTGATGCCGTTAGCCTCGCCGGTGACGACGGTGGTGCCGACGGGAACCTCGGTCAGGGTGACGTTGTCCGCGACGACAAGGATAATGCCCTTGCCCTCGGGCTTAACGGCAGCCTTGTCTTCGGTGATGTAGGTGGTAACGGTCTGGCCGAGCAGGCTGACCGCAGAGGCGCGGTTGATGTTGCGCTCGGGAGCGACGACGGTCTTACCGCCGACGACATCGATACCGCGGACAAAGCCGTGGTTGAGCAGAGCGTTGATATAGCCCTTTGCCCATCTGCTGCACTTATCCATGTCGGTGGTGCCGACGGAGAGCTTGTCCTCTTCCTTGAAGCCCAGCGCACGCGCGAACATGACGAAGAACATCTCGCGGGTGAGGGTGCCGTTCGGGTCCATCTCGGTCTCGGAGACGCCCTTCAGGATGCCGGCGGCGACACACTTTGCGACGGCATCGGCGTACCAGTCGGTGGACTTGACGTCGGTGAGCTTGCTGATGTCAGCCTTTTCGGTGAGCTTGAGAAGTCTGACCATGATCTGACCGGCTTCGGCGCGGGTCATCTGACGGTCGGGATAGAAGCTGCCGTTGGGTTCGCCCTTGACGATGCTGTAATCGCTCCACTCGTCGATGGCTTTCTTTGCCCAGTGGTTCGCAGTGTCCTTATAGTCGGCTGCGAAAACGGGGAGGGTCAGAGCGGACAGGATGCAGAGTGCCAAGATAATCGAAATAAGTTTTTTCAATTTGAGTCATCCTTTCTTGTGGTTTTTCGGCTTTTGCCGACGGAAAAGGGAGGACGCAGCTCTGCCTGCGGGCAAATCGGCGAATGTCCCTTGACGCGTTGGCACAATCCGACAATCTACACGGATAGTATAGCCGTTGCATGTCGTCTTGTCAATATAAATCACAAAAAAACGAACAGAATTTTCCGACGGAAATCTTAAAAATCCTGCGTGCAGCAGCGTCTGCCCGCAGGAAAGGAGACGTTATTCCGCGAACAGCGGCGTGGAGAGATAGCGGTCGCCGGTGTCCGGAAGGAGGGTGACGATAGTTTTGCCCTTGTTCTCGGGACGCTTTGCCAGCTCAATGGCTGCCCAAACCGCCGCGCCGGAGGAAATACCGACCAGCACGCCCTCTTTTCTGCCGACGCGTCTGCCGGCGGCGAAGGCATCCTCGTTTTCTACGGGAATCACCTCGTCATAGACCGCGGCGTCCAGCACGGCGGGAACGAAGCCCGCGCCGATCCCCTGAATCTTGTGCGGTCCGGCGGTGCCCTTACTCAGAACGGGAGAGGAGGCAGGCTCGACGGCGACGATCTTAACGGCGGGATTTTGGCTCTTGAGATACTCGCCGACACCCGTGACGGTGCCGCCCGTGCCCACGCCCGCAACGAAAATGTCCACCTTGCCGTCGGTATCGCGCCAAATCTCGGGACCGGTCGTTGCCTTGTGCGCGGCGGGGTTTGCGGGGTTGACGAACTGCCCGAGGATAAAGCCGTTCGGAATTTCCTTCGCCAGCTCTTCGGCTTTGGCGATTGCGCCCTTCATGCCCTTTGCCCCGTCGGTCAGCACCAGCTCCGCACCGTATGCCTTCATGAGCTGACGGCGCTCCACGCTCATCGTCTCGGGCATGACAATGATGATGCGATAGCCGCGGGCGGCGGCAACGCTTGCCAAACCGATGCCGGTGTTGCCGGAGGTCGGCTCGATGATGACGGAATCGGGCTTCAGAAGTCCCTTTTGCTCCGCGTCGTCGATCATTGCCTTGGCGATACGGTCCTTTACGCTGCCCGCAGGGTTCAGATACTCCAGCTTGGCAAGGATTCTTGCCTCCAAATGCTCCTCGCGCTCAATATGGACCAGCTCCAGCAGCGGGGTGTTGCCGATCAGACGGTCAGTGGATGTGTAGATCTTGGACATAATGGTTTCCTCCTCAACGGTAATTTTGTTGCGGTCAAGGTTAATACCAACTTAACCAATAGGTTTGTTCGGATTATAAACCGCCGGTGTCGGTTTGTCAATAGGCAAAATGAAAAAATCGGTTGATTTTCCTATTAACCATGCTGTATAATAGGTTGGTACAGGAGGGAAGAATATGCTGGTTTCAACGAAGGGACGCTATGCACTGCGCGTTATGATCGACCTTGCGGAGCATCGGTCGGAGGATTATATTCCCCTGAAGGTGATCGCGCAGCGTCAGGACATTTCGGAAAAGTATCTGGAGAGCATTATTAAGCTGCTGGTCAAGGCGAAGCTTCTCAACGGCGTGCGCGGGAAGGGCGGCGGCTATCGGCTGACGAAGGCACCGGAGCAGTATACGGTCGGGAGCATTTTGCGGCTGACCGAGGCTTCCATGGCGCCGGTTGTCTGCGTGGAGCCACACAGTGAGGTCTGCCCGCGTGCGTCGGAATGTCGGACGCTCTCCCTTTGGCGCGGCTTGGATAAGGTCATCAACGATTATTTGGACAGCGTTACGCTGGCGGACCTGATGCACAGCGACGATGCCGGATACGATTATGTGATCTGATGGATTTCCGATCGGAGCAATATAATAACTGCCTGCCTCGGCTGTGAGGCGGGCAGTTTTTGCGTCCGGCCGCAGGAATAATCGGTACACGGGACGTTGAAAATGCTGCCAACTATACCGCACGGAGGACGTGAGTGCCTGCGTGCGGCGGGGTGTACCCGCAAGAGGTATGCCGCATCCGTAGCGCTCCTTCGTCCCTGACGGCTGCGCAAAGGGCACCCCGCCCTACGGATTCTGTCGGGCGTACCTGCACCACGAATAAGCGGCGGACTATTTCGTTTTGCGGACGGGGAACTGTCCTGTGCCGTCGCCGACGGCGAGACGGTACTGCTTGGCAAGGCACTGCCAGGTGTGTTTGTCAATGTCGCCGTTGACGGGAATGCCCGCCTGCTTTTGAAACCAGCGCACCGCCTGCACGGACTGCGGATTATGTACGCCCGTGACCTCCAGCGCGGGCATATTCAGATAGTACCTGCCCAAGCTCTTGAGCAGCGCCTGCACGAGTAAGATATGAACGTTGTCGGTTCCGGCGGTCAGGACCTGATGGGGCTGCAAAACGATCCGCAGCGGCTCCGCCTCCTCCAAATGCACCAACTCATAGAGATAGGCGGCGCGGATGGCGTCCCACGTTGCAAGATCGACCACGCCCGTGACGGGCAGACCGTGCTCCTGCTGGAACCGCCGCACCTCTGCCTCGGTCTCCTTGCCGTAGATGCCGTCCAAATTCAGTGCGTTATCGGAATAGATGACCCGCAGCATCTGCTGTAGATCCAAAATCGGTGTGCCGAGCGACTGTGCCATGGAAAGCCTCCTTAAAAATCAGTGTCGCCGAGACGGAGCGGCGTGCCGGGATACTGCCCGTTCACACTGCTGAGATCGACGCCGATGCCGACAACGCGCTCATACAACGCATTCCATGTGGCAGGTCCGACGATCCCGTCCACCGGCAGCCCCGCAAAGCGTTGGAAGGCACGGACGGCGCTCTGCGTTGCCCCGCCGAAGATACCGTCCACTGCGACGGTCGGAATGCTGTTGACAAATTGCGAGACGACGTTGAGCATATACTGGAGCTGGCGGACGGACTGCCCGCTGCTGCCGGATTGCAGATTTGCGGGCGCCTGCCAACTGATGCCGACAAAGCGCTGCCCCTCGGATTCCAGCTCGGCAAGGCGCGTCACGCCGACATAGAGCCGCACCATCTGATACCACGAGGATTTCCCGACGATCCCGTCCTCCGTCAGATTAAAGATGCGCTGGAAGGCGCGGACGGCGTTTTCCGTCTGCTGACCGAAGATACCGTCGGCAGTGATGCGGGGAATGGCGGGGTAATTCCGACCGATACGGTTGAGCATGACCTGCATCTGCACAACGTCCGGTCCGCGTGAGCCGCGGCGGAGCGGTGCGCCGGGATAGGAGGGAACGTAACCGCGCACGGGGGCATTGGTGACGATCTCAATGTTATTGCCGTAGTAGCGGCGGAGAATTTGGACGGAGTTCAGCCCCTGCTGCGCCAAATTCTGCGACCCCCACTGGCTCAGTCCCTCGCAGGTCACGGTCGTCCCATTGCAGAACTTTGCGGCGAGCGGCTCGATGAAGCCCTGTCTGCGCAAATAATTGCTGAAAATGTTGTCCGCAATGCGCGAAATGCTGCCGAAGTAGTTGCGCCCGTTGATGAATTTCTGATCGATCGCGGTCGAGGAGGTGATGTCGAAATTGTACCCCTGACTGCGGTAGAATTCGGTATAGACGCGGTTAAGCGCAAAGGAAATAATGGCAAGGATGTTCGCTGTCAGCGCACTGTCGTCCCATGTGGGGTAGACCTCGCTGGAGGCGACGTTTTTCACATAGTCCACAAAGGGAACGGTGACGTTTGCGGCGGCTGCGGAGGGTGCGCCGAGATGTACCGTGATATTCTTGGGAACGTAAGGCACGAAGGTGACCATGGCGACCTCCTATAGCTGCTGGGCGGAGATGTCGAAGATCTCCGTCATATTGAAGGCGTCCGGACGGGCGCTGAGCGGGAGCATTTTAAGATTCTGCTGTGTTTCGATGCCGGAAAAAATCTGGACATTTTCCACCAAAATTCGTTCGTAGCCCGGGTATTCCGCCGTGACATCGACCACGGTGAACGGACGCGAAAAGCCGGGGGCTTGGCTCTCACTGCGATTCGGCGTTTCAATCGTAATGGGACCTGCCTTGCCGCTCTGATCGGTCAGACGGGTCGCAAGCAAGTGCAAACCGCTGCTTGCGGGCTGCGTGACCGTGATCGCGGCGCCGTACAGGGGAAGCTGCGCATTGGACTGATAGACACGCAGCGTGAGATAACCGCTTTCGGGCATAGAAGCACCTCCTTCCCCATACTATATGCGGGCGGGGGAGAAACTGTGCCGCCCGACGGAAGCGCTCCGCAGGCGGCACGGCTGATTCACAGATACTGCTTCATCTGATCGATATTCGCCTGCTCGGTTTGCAGGAGGCGGTTGGACAGGGAGGACACCTTCGGATCGAGGATGCCCATCGTGCGGATGTTGTGCATACTCTTGATCATGCCGCGTGTGTTGCCCTGCAGCATCAGCTCGGCGATCTTCGAGGTCGGGTCGGCGCTGGAGCGGACCCTCATCTTGGAGGTCATCGCCGAGCCGAGCCTTGCCATCGGATTGACGCTTTTCGGCGTCACTCCGTGCCCGTGCAGCAGCCGCGCCGCTTCGCCGGAAAGCTCCTCGTATTCGGCAAGCTGCTGCCGCAGCGCCGCACGGAACTGACGGTCGCCTGTCTCGTTCAAAACGGTCTTGATGCCATAGCTCCCCATCTGCGTCGCCTGATGAATCGCGTTAAGCATCGGAATGTCATTCGTCATGCTATCACCTCGAAAATATCTTGCCGCGCGGGGATTTTTTTATGCAAAAGGGGCTTGAGAATATTTTGCAATCGGCTATAATAGGGACGTGCGAGAGCCAAACAAAATACAAAGGAGACTATGCTATGGTTTACTCGATGACGATTGCCGGCGTCAAGCGCGATCTTCCGATCTGCCGCGTTTCGGACGAGCTGTATATCGGCGCGTTTGTCATTTTCGGCGATGTGGAGCTGACGGTGAAAACAGCGGCTGCGCTGCTGAAAAAGGCGCCCGAATATGACTACCTCATCACGGCGGAGGCGAAGGGAATTCCGCTGGTGCATGAGATGGCGCGGCAGAGCGGGCAGAACCGCTACTTCATTGCACGCAAGGCGCCGAAGCTCTACATGACGGGCGTTTTTGACGTGACGGTGAATTCCATTACGACCGCGAAGGAGCAGCACCTGTATTTGGACAAGGCGGACGCCGAGCTGATGCGCGGCAAGCGGATCCTTGTGGTGGACGACGTGATCTCCACGGGTGAGTCGCTGACGGCGGTGGAAAAGCTGGTCGAAGCCGCGGGCGGCATCATTGCCGGACGTATGGCGATCCTTGCCGAGGGCGACGCACAGGAGCGCGACGATATTATCTATCTTGAAAAGCTGCCGCTGTTCCATCCCGACGGAACGGTAATTGAGTAATATATAATAGAATTGCCTCGAAAATAGAGCAGCACCAACTACCTCCCTCTGACGAGGGAGGTGGCAAAACCGAAGGGTTTGACGGAGGGAGAGAAAATCCAAAATTGTTGCGATTTCCCCAAAATTGTACAAAATATTCCGCTTTTATCTCTCCCTCAGTCAGCTTTGCTGACAGGTCTCGCTGCGGCTCGGTCACCTCGCGGCTCTGACATGCCACCGGCATGTCATTCACTTCCGCTCGGTCGCTTCGCTACCCTCGTCAGAGGGAGCTGGTAGAGGAGCCTATCGTTCAAGGGCGTTTTGAGAAAACCGGACTTTTTCGACAAAGCTGACGGGTGCCATGCGGCACCCGTTCAGACTGTAGATAAACCACCCAACGAAAGGTTTCGGAGGGAGGAAAAGTGTGAAAGGGAACCGTCAGGGTTCCCTTTCACGTTCAATAACCCCGCCGCAGCGGGCAAAATTGCAAAATAATCTTACTTGTTTCTATTTTGCAATTTTGAAGGTCAGCTTGTCAAAAAGTCTTTCAAGACTATTTGACAAGCTGACGGGTGCCGCACGGCACCCGTCCTTTTATTTATTTGCGGTTGTTCTGCTGCTGGTTTTGGTTCTGATTCTGATTCTGATTGTTCTGCTGATTCTGCTGACGGTTCTGATTGTTCTGATTCTGATTGCGGTTTTCCATGATAAACCTCCATGTTGATCGAATTGATTTTCGCGGTTTTTCCGCGACGGTAGTATGCCCCGTCGGGAGCGGTCTATACATCGCTACTTATCCTTCGGCTTGCAGAGCAGCCCCGCAAACCAGCCGAACACGACCGCCGCAGCGATTCCGCCCGCCGTAGCGGTCAGACCGCCGGTAAAAATGCCGAGAAAGCCCTTCTCATCCACTGCCTCCCGAACGCCCTTCGCCAGCGAATAGCCGAAGCCGGTCAGCGGAACGCTCGCGCCCGCGCCCGCAAAGTCCACAAGATACCGATACAGCCCGACGCCGCCCAATACCACGCCCGCGACGACATAGGATACGAGGATCCGCGCGGGGGTCAGCTTTGTTTTGCAGATCAGGAGCTGTCCAATCACGCAAAACAGCCCGCCGACAACAAATGCTTTCAAATATTCCATATGCTCAGCCCCTTTCGACAGAGATCGCGTGGCAGACGGCGGGAACGGACTCGCCCTGCTGCGTGGAAAGCGGGGACAGCAGCGCGCCCGTGCCGCAGAACAGCAGCCGCTGCAGCTCTCCGCGTTCCAAACGCCCCAAAAGATGCCCGCAGAGGACCGACGCGCTGCATCCGCAGCCGCTGCCGCCGCAGTGAACGTCCTGCTTTTTCGCGTCAAAGATCATCACGCCGCAGTCGTCGTACCGCGTGCCGAGGTGAACGCCCTCGCGCTCAAACAGCTCGCGGACGATGCGGCTGCCGAGACTGCCGAGGTCACCGGTGACGATCAGATCATAGTCCTCCGGCGCGCAGTGCAGATCGTCAAAATGGGCGCGGAGGGTTTCAAACGCCGCCGGCGCCATTGCCGCGCCCATGTTATTGGCATCCTTGATGCCGCGGTCAACGATCGTGCCGACGGTCGCCTTTTTCAGCCGCGGTCCCTCGCCGCAATTGCCGAGAATGACCGCGCCCGCACCCGTCACCGTCCATTGTGCAGTCGGCGTCCGCTGCCCGCCGTAGCCGAGCGGGAAACGGTACTGCCGCTCCGACGAGGCAAAATGGGACGACGAGAGCGTGAGCGTTTTCCTGCAAAAGCCGCCACTGATCGCCATTGCCGCTAGGACCAAGCCCTCCGCCATCGTCGAGCACGCGCCGTACAGCCCGAAGGTCGGCACGCCGTTGTTGCGCATGGAGAAGCTTGAGCCGATGCACTGGTTCAGCAGGTCGCCGACGAAGGCTGCGTCAAGATCGGTCTCCTTCAGACCGACCTTCTGCATTGCCAGCAGCATGGCGGTTTTCTGCATTTGCGTTTCCGCCTTTTCCCATGTTTTCTGCCCAAAGAGCGTGTCCTTTGAGGTTACGTCAAACGTATTCTTGAGCGGACCCTCCGACTCCTTCTTTCCCGCGACGGAGGCGTAGGACAAAAGAACGGGCGGCTGCGGAAAGACCATGCTGCGTTTTCCCTGATGTGCTGCTTCCATAAAGCACCTCCGATGTTTCGTTTTCCGTCGATATTATGTGAAAATTATGAAGAAAAATCCGTTTCGGCTTGCAATTCCGCCGATTTTTCAGTATAATGGAAAAAAACGAAAGTGAGGAAGCTTTGATGGAGCCTGTTACCCGCAATCCCGCCGAGATCGAGCCGAAGGAGAATGTTTTCCTCGGCGTTGTCGGTGCGCTTCTGTTTTCCCTTGCCGGAGCGCTCGTCTACTTCTTGCTCAGCCGCGTCGGTTACATTGCCAGCCTCAGTGCTTCGGTCGGTGCACTTTGCGCCTGCTTCGGCTACGGTCTGTTTTCCCGCAAAAAGGGGACTAAGGCGGGTGTGATCGCCGCAGCGGTCACGACTGTCATTACGATGGCGCTTGCGGTCGTGTTTTGCCTTGCCTTTGATTTTTACGAGTACATTCAAAATGACTATGCGAATGTGAAGCTGACCGAGGTGATTGGCAGAACGGTGCGCTGCCTGTTCGACGGCACACATCAGCTTGAGTACGGCGCCCATGTTTATTGGTTTGATATGTCGGGCTTTGTGAAGGACCTGATCGGCACGGCGATCTTCACCGCGCTCGGTATTTTCGGCTTTGTCGGAACGGAGAGGAATAAGCGCAAGGCTGCTGCACAGGCGGCACAGCCGCAGACAGTTCAGCCGCAGACCCCGCCGACGGAAAACGATTCGCCCGAAGAGGAGTAAAAATGAGAAATTAAAACGGAGTGGAGCTCTTTTGAACTCCACTCCGTTTTGTTGTGTTGTTATTTTGCGTTCAGCGCACGTTCCAGCCACACGCAGCCGACATCCAGCGCGGTGTAGAAGCCGTCTTTTTCGCTCTTCTTGACCACGCGGTCACGCGCCTTTGCGTTGGGGTCCGTCCGCTGAAGCTGGACGGAGACCTTCGTTGCAAGGTCAAGGTCGTTCAGCTTCTTGGATTCGAGAATTTGCAGCATGACGATGTATTCATCCGCCATCGAGCCGTAATAAACCAGATTGTCCTTGCGCATCAGGGGATGCCCCTTGTACATCAGGACTTCGCTTTTCTCTGCCATAGCTACCTCCAAAGTCAATGTAACCCGAATCGATCAATCGAACAGGTAATGCCGCACCAGCTCCTGCAGCAGCTCATCGCGGTCGAGCTTGCAGATCAGGCTGCGCGCATTGTTATGATTGGTGATATAGGTCGGGTCCTCGGAGAGGATGTAGCCGACGATCTGGTTAATGGGGTTATAGCCCTTTTCGGTCAGCGAGCGATAGACCTGCGTCAAGGTCTGCTTCATCTCCTCGCTGCCCTCGGCAGGAACGGCGTACTTAATCGTGTTATGATCCAAAACGACTACCTCCTTCACGGTTTTTCTATATCATATACCAAATCCCCGATAATGTAAAGAAAAAACCGAGAACATTTTGGTAACAAATTGAAATTGCCCCGGGTCGGGAGCGGCGGTCAGCGCAGCTTCGCGCCCAGCTCGGCTTCCAGCGCGGCGAGAACGGCACCGATGACGCCCTCGGAATCGGTGTCGGTCAGGGTGCGGTCGTCGGCGCGGAGGGTCAGCGAGAAGGCGACGCTCTTTTTGCCGCAGTCAATGCCCTTGCCGCGATAAATGTCGAACAGACGTACCTCGCGCAGCAGCTTGCCGCCCGCCTTGCGGATGCAGTCGGTCAGTGCGCCGACGGTAACGGCCTCGTCACAGACCACGGCGATGTCGCGCGATACGGCGGGGTACTTGGGCAGCGGCTGATAGGTCTTTTCCGGTCGGACCAGCGCGGTCAGAGCGGTGAAGTCCAGCTCGGCGGCGTAGATCTCCGCGTCGATGCCGTAATTCTGCGCGACCAGCGGGTGGATTTGACCGAGGGTGCCGATCTTCACGCCGTCCACGGTGAGCGCGGCGCAGCGCCCGGGATGGTAGGCGGGGTCGTCATGAACGGCGGCGTACTGTCCGGCGCCGGTGTTCATGCCCTTCAGGATCGCCTCGATCTCGCCCTTGAGGGTGAAGAAGTCCTCGCCCTCGCCGTAGGTGCCGAGGACCAGATGCTTCGGCTCGTCGGGCAGACGCTGCTCCTCGACGGGAAGGTAGACCTTCGCCAGCTCGTAGAGCTTGCAGGCGGCATTGTGATAGGCGTTGTTCCGCGCAAGAATCGCCAGCATCGACGGCAGGGCGACGGTGCGCATCACGGAGGCATCCTCGCCGAGCGCGTTCTGAATACGCAGGGGCTTGCGGAGCGGGGAGTCTGCGGGCAGGCGGATCAGGTCGAACGACGACGGCGAGACGAAGGAGTAGGTCAGAATCTCGCTGTAGCCGAGGCTGCGGCAGAGACTGCCGACGCGGTTTTCCTGCACCATCGTGCCGGTGTAGCCGCCCTCCAGCGCGATACCCTTAAAGACGGTGGTGGGGATTTCGTTGTAGCCGTAAAGACGACCGACCTCCTCGGCAATGTCCGCGGTCTGCACAAGATCGGGACGCCAAGAGGGAACGCGGATCGTTCTGCCCTCGACGGGGATCTCCAGGCGGCGCAGATATTCGACCATATCCGCCTCGGAAATATCGGTGCCGAGCAGGGCGTTGATGCGCTCCGGCTCCAGCTCCAGCGTGCGCGGCTCGGGAATGTAGTTGAGCACGTCGATCATGCCGTCCATGACCTCGCCCGCGCCGAGCAGCTCGACCAGCTCACAGGCGCGGTTGACGGCGGGAACGGTGAGCAGCGGGTCGATATTCTTCTCGAACTTGCCCGATGCCTCGGTACGCATACCCAGCGCCAGGGCGGTCTGACGGATGGAGATGCCGTTGAAGTTCGCGGATTCGAACACGACATCGGCGGTGTCGGCGACGATCTCGCTGTTTTCGCCGCCCATAATGCCCGCAAGACCGATGGGCTTCTCGCCGTCGGCAATGACGAGCATACCGGCAGTGAGGCGGCGCTCGGTGCCGTCGAGCGTGGTCAGCGTCTCGCCTGCCTCGCTTCTGCGGACGACGATCTTGCCGGAGCCGACGTAGCGGTAGTCAAAGGCGTGCATCGGCTGACCGTATTCGAGCATGACATAGTTCGTGATGTCCACGATATTGTTGATGGGGCGCACACCGTTGGCACGCAGACGCTGCCGCAGCCACTTCGGGGACGGCGCGACCTTGACGTTGCGGACCATTCTTGCGGTATAGCGGCTGCACAGGTCCTCGGCGGGGACCTCGACGTCCAAAAGCTCGGTCAGCTCGCCCGCAGCGCCGCCCTTCACGGTCGGCTCGTGGTGGCGCATGGGCAGATTGAAGGCGGCGGCAGCCTCCCGCGCCAGACCGATGACGGAATAACAGTCGGGACGGTTGTTGGTGATCTCAAAATCCACAACGGTATCGTTGTTGCCGATCACGGCGTTGATGTCGTCGCCGGGCTTGCAGTCCTCCTCCAAAATCCAAATGCCGTCCTCAATGGCATAGGGGAAGTCGTTGAGTGTCAGATTCAGCTCCTTGAGGGAGCAGAGCATACCGTTCGACACGACGCCGCGCAGCTTGCCCTCGGTGATGTGGATGCCGCCGGGCAGATAGGAGTTGTGCAGCGCGGCGGGAACAAGGTCGCCCTCGCGGACGTTCTGCGCACCGGTGACGATCTGCACCGGCTCGTCCCTGCCGACATCGACCTGACAGACCCACATATGGTCGGAGTTCTCGTGGCGGACGACGGAAAGCACCCGACCGACAACGACATTGCGGATTTCGGCATCCAGCCGCTCGTAAGTCTCAACCTTCTGCCCCGCGACGGTCAGTGTTTCCACAAATTCTTTATCCGATACCTCGGAAAGATCAACAAAATCCTCGTTGAGCCAATTTCTGTTTAATTTCATTGCCGCACCTCCTTAAAACTGCGAAAGGAACCGAATGTCGTTGTCGAAGATCAGACGCAGATCGTTGATCCGCAGACGACCCATCGCCATTCGCTCCAAGCCGATGCCAAAGGCAAAGCCGGAATACTTCTTGCTGTCAATGCCGCAGCCCTCAAGCACCTTCGGATGCACCATGCCCGCGCCGAGCAGCTCGATCCAGCCCTCGCCGTGGCAGGTGGAGCAGACCTGACCGTTTGTTTCGCCCGTGCCGCGGCACTTGAAGCACTGCATATCCACCTCGCAGCTCGGCTCGGTGAACGGGAAGTGGTGCGGGCGGAAGCGG
>ENA-ORSL01001755-ORSL01001755.1-human-gut-metagenome-genome-assembly--contig:-NODE-1755-length-17394-cov-3.084838_pt1 | contig 17394 bp, 14 predicted proteins | sample MGYA00242190_ERZ509157 | MGnify/ENA primary metagenome ERZ509157 (study PRJEB26280, sample SAMEA2338664) | human gut metagenome | biome: human gut; feature: human-associated habitat; material: faeces...
CCCTGCGAGTCGATCGACAGCGCTGTCAGAGGGAATGAGGCGCCCGCCTCATCGATAAGCTCACGACAGATAGCGGTATACTTTTCCGGAGCCAGCTCTATGTAGCCCGTGGAAGGGTCTGTGTCAAGGCTGTATTCAATCGAGCGGACGTAGTAACGTTTACCGTGTTCGTCAAACACAGCTGCCTTCACCGAAGTAGTTCCCAGGTCAAGTCCGAGTAAAAACATTTCTTTTCTCCGATGTTATATTGCCAACAGGCAAGGTTTTCTTTCATATGAAATGTTTTCTTTTTTATGTTCGCTTGTGTTATATTGCGAAAACATTTCGATTTGATTGATTTTATATAATGATATCATAAATGCAGTCTTTTGTCAAGCCCGGATCTCGATATGAAACTATTTTTGTTTATTTTGCTTTTTTTGAGCGTCTTTTTTTGTGTATTTTTTTCGAAACTCTTATAATTCGTATTTTTGAGTACTATTTGTCGAGATTATGACTAAATATGTCATTTATTTCACAATAATTAATATTAGTGCAGGTTTAAATGCTCACACTGTAACCGTTCGGTAAAAATATTTTGCTAAAATCGAAAAGATTGTTGACAGCGGTCATGATTCGTTGTATAATTCACTTACATAAGGCAAACGAAGTATTTTCATAACGTTTTCGTAACCCTCATTCTTCATAAAGGAGCTTTATAAATGAGCAACATCAAAATCGGTTGGTCGGAAGTCAGCATTACGCCCGATAAAAAGATCATGCTTGCCGGCCAGTTCTACAAAAGAATATCCGATAGCGTTGAAACACCCATCACCGTAACTGCGCTCGCAGTCGACTCAGGCAAGGATCATATGGTAATATGCTCCATAGATATAGAAAGCATAGATCCTATACTGTGCGAAACAGTCCGCAAAAGAGTCAAAGCAGAGCTTCCCGATCTCGACCCGGATAAAATAATCCTGGCAGCCACACACTCCCATACTTCATTTGAATATGAAGGATATCATGACTCCGGCCTACAGGCGCTGAGCAAATATCTCGGCAAAAAGGAGCCGGAAATGCAGGTTGCCCCCGGTGTAATGTCACCTCACGAGGCCACACAGTTCTTGACAGAACGCATTTATGCTGCCGTTCACGAGGCATGGACGGGTCGCTGCCCCGCGCTGTACGCCTTCGGCTTCGGCCGTGCAGCCGTTGGCATGAATCGCCGCGCCTGTTATTTTGACGGCACAGCCAAAATGTGGGGTGACACCAATACCGACCAGTTCAAAGCGCTTGAAGGTGGCAATGACAACGGTATTGAACTCATGTTCACATACGATACCTACAAAAACATTACCGGAGTTGTGGTCAACATCGCCTGCCCCGCTCAGGTTCTGGAACAGCGTAGCATCATTTCGTCTGACTACTGGGGCAAGGTCAAGATCATGTTGCGTGAAAAGCTGAACAATCCCGGTCTCAAGGTACTGGGACTGTGTTCGCCTGCCGGCGACCAGTGCCCCCGCGACCTTGTACGCTGGATAGAACCTGAAACGCCCATAAAAGATCCCAACGTCATACACGTCAATCCTCCCATGCGCCGCGCCGACCCTTCAATGTACGACATCAAAGGAACCATAACAATCGGCCGTCGCATAACCTCCGAGATACTGGCAGTGATGGAGGACATCAACGAGTATCACTCCGAAGCCGTGGTCGAGCACAAGGTATATACCGCAATGCCGCTGCCATTGCGTCGTGTCACAGAAGAAGAGAATTCCGCCGCGCGTGCCGAGTTGGCTCGCTTCGCCACCGCTCACAAGGAATCCGAACCTACCTTCAAGGAGGAAGCCATGATGCACGTCTACGCCGGAACGGCAGCACGATATGACCGTCAGCAGACCGAAAGTACAGTTCCCTGTGAAGTACACATCATGCGGTTGGGTGACGTCGCTTTTGCAACCAGTCCGTTTGAGCTTTTCCTTGATTTTGCCAACATTATCCGGGCGCGCAGTGTTGCCCGCCAAACTTTCCTTATTCAAATGGCCTGCGACTCCAAGGGCTATCTGCCAACCGAAAAAGCCGAGCAGGGTGGACATTACTCTGCATACGTATCCAGCGGTCACGTCGGTCACGAGGGTGGCTACATGCTGGTTGAAACCACGCTGCGTGATATTGACAGTATGTTCTCCGAATAGCCCCGATGAATTCCTATATATCCCATATAAATAAAAATCTGAAAGGATTTAAACAATGGCTAAAGTAAGTATTGATTTTTCCGCACCCTCCTACGGCAAAATCCGTCCGTTGCACGGTCTTAACTCCGGTCCCTACACCAAGGCATTTACATTCGATATGCGTAAGTTGTACCGTGAGTCAGGCATACCCTTCGTCCGTCTGCATGACACGGAATATCCCTACGGATCAGGCGAATTTGTCGATATTCCCTGTATTTTCAAGGACTTTGACGCAGATGAAACGCTTGAGTCCAGCTACAACTTTGACCTTACCGATGAATATATCCGTCACATAATTGAGTTGGATGTCCAACCCATTTTCAGGCTGGGAGTATCAATCGAGCACGCTCCCGTAAAGCGCTATATATACCCGCCCAAAGACTTCAAAAAATGGGCGCGCATCTGCGAGCACATAATACGTCATTACAACGAGGGATGGGCCAACGGCCACCACTGGAATATTCGCTATTGGGAAATCTGGAACGAAGCAGACGGCCAAGGCAATATGTGGCTTGGCACACCGGAAGAGTATTATGAGTTTTACTGCGTTGCGGCACTGCATCTCAAATCCTGCTTCCCTGACCTCATGATAGGCGGATGCGGCTACACCCGCTCTAAGAATGCCTTCATTGAAGGATTTTTCGATTACATAACGTCACGTGACGTGCGCATACCGCTCGACTTTTACTCATGGCATCGCTATTTCAGCGAAATAAAATGGCTGCGCGCCGCCGCCGCTGACGCCGATGAGCTGCTGAAAAAATACGGATATACAGACGCAGAGAATGTGTTTGACGAGTGGAACTATGTTGAAGACTGGTGCGCGCAGGGGCCCAGCTACATAAAGCTGAAGAACCACATCGGAGCTTCATACTGTGCCGCCGTGCTCAGTGTGCTTCAGCAGGAAACAGACGTTGATATCGCAACATATTTTGAAGGTGATGTTTCCAAGGAATGGTGTGGCTTGTTTGAAATAACCAAGATGGCTATCGGCCAGCGCGACAAGGCCGAGATAGGCCCGCTCAAGCCATTCTATTCATTCCGGTCATTCAACGACATGTACAAATTAGGCAATGCCGTCAAGGCCGACTCCGACACAGACGGTGTCTACGCCTGTGCGGCTGTCAACGGAGAGCACGTGGGACTTATGGTATCCAACTTTAACAATGCCGATACCGATGTCACGCTTGATATGTCCTCCCTTCCCGATGTACCGCTTGATGTTATGCTGGTAGATGAGGATAACACATGGACGCGGCTGATGACCGTCCGCGGCGGAAACCGGCTTGCACTTACTCTCTCATTACGCAATAATTCGTTTATTTACATATGTAACGCCTGAGTAAAATCCGCAAAATGCACAAGCAGACTGCATAATTTCAGCCTGCTTGTGCATTTATTTTAAATTTTATATTGCATTTACATTTCGATTGTGTTATAATATTAACAATGATATTTCGTTTGTGTTGAATTAAACATTGCGATTAAAAGATTTGAGGAGTATATAATGGTTATCTCAGCCGAACAGCGCAGGACCGGAATAATTGAAAGAGTCAGAGAAGCAGGCAAAGTACGCATATCAGATCTGAGCCGTCAGTACGGCGTGTCTGAGGTATCAATCCGCAAGGATCTCGAGCTGCTCGAAAAACAAGGCTATCTAAACCGCATACACGGCGGCGCGGTCAGCGTAAACAAGTCCTATATAAATATGGATCTGGACGAACGATTCACCACCAACTCGGCTTCAAAAATCGAACTTGCCCGCGCCGTGGCGGCGCTTGTAACTGACAACGACACGATAATGCTCAACGCCGGTACAACGCTTCTGTATGTACTGCGGGCGATTCAAAGCAAGAATAACATAAGCATAGTCACAAACTCGATCCAGAATGCCATTGAAGCCATATCATATGAGTCTTTCAACGTCATACTTCTCGGCGGACAGATAGATAAAAAGTACCAGTTCACATATGGCACGGACACTCTCAATCAACTGGATCAGTACCACGCGACAAAATGTATTCTGTCGCTGGACGGCATAAATTCGACGACCGGACTGTCTCTGTATTACGCAAGCGAAACAGATGTCATCAACAAAATGATAGCCTCAGCCGGCGAAGTTATTGTGGCCGCGGACAAATCAAAGCTCGGTAAAAATACCTTTACCCGTGTGGCGCCGCTTTCCTGCGTTGACAAAATCGTAACCAACAAGAACGGAAACAGCTCCGAGCTTGAAAAAATCCGCAAAATGGGCATTGAAGTTATTGAAGCATAAAACATAAAGAACGACCTGACAGATTCATAATTCTGCCAGGTCCGTTTTTTATATTTTATATTCCGTTTCGACCGCATAGTCGGCATCGCGTCCCATTGGTATCTCAACCAAACCGTAATCGGATACGCGATAGTTCACAATACCTGCTGCCGCCAAACGCTCATTGAATGCCGTCCACACAAGATCATCGCAGCAGGACACCAGCATTTTTGGAGCAACAGCACTATACCATGCCGGAGTATTGGAAGTAAAGGCTCCGTGATGATTGGTTTTCAGCACATCGGCGCGCAATCGCGAGCCGTACTTTTCAACAAGCTCTATCTCGCGCTTAGCGTAAAGGTCTCCACAACTTAAAAAGCTGGATTCACCATAAGTGAATTTCATCGCAAGCGATGCATTGTTAACGGTTTCATCGTCAGATACAGATTGCGTCATGTCGGAATCCACCGGGTTGAACAGCTCGATCCGTACACCGCCAATGTCGAGCACGTCGCCGGCACGCAAATCACGGCGCATAACGGTTCCCTGTCGGCTAAGATAATCCGACAACTGTGATTCCAGACGTTTGTACTCCAATCCCGAATAAAGATATGTGCCTACGCCGCCGCCCGTCTTTTCACAAAAGTATTTTGCCATCTCGAGCGCATTACCGAGATGATCACCGTGCGGGTGTGAGGCAACAAAATAGTCCAACCGTCTTATTTTCAGTGCCTCGATAAGCTCCATGACATGCTTTCCACAGTCGGACAGTCCGGCATCTATAGCCATTACCTGTCCGTCCGGGAAGACCAGCATCAGAAAGTCCCCCGATTTGCCCTTGCACCCGGGAATTGTCAGATCGGGAGCAACTATGTAAAACCGGCCGTTTCCTCCCGATGCAATTATCCCGGCCAGCTTTTCCGCCATAGCAATATAGCGTGTGGTCACCGGCGCATAGTCAAATACTGCCGCTTGCAAAAGCGGTGCGTTGCCGAGCGCAGACATGCTGACTCGCACCTGGCGGCTCCATTGTGTTGCTGTACCGTTGTAGCATACATGCTCAATTGCATCATCGTACAAAAACGCCTTGAAATCAACTGCCCGAAGTGTTGACGGCAACGACACATCACACAAAGCAGTGCACTTATAAAAAGATTTTGGACCGATAACCTCTACTCCTTCCGGAATTGTGATATGTTCGAGCTTGCCGGCCCCCGTAAAGCAACTGCAACCTAAGTACTTTGCAGTACCGGGTATAGTTACATTCTCTAGGTTTGTAAATTCACAAAAAGTATATCCTCCGACAGCCGTAATGCCGGGCTGTATAACAACATCAGTAACAATGTCGCGGAATTGCGCCATGTATGATTCCCTTGCGTTTATACAGTCGGTCATGGGTCCGTTTCCACTGACCGTAAGAGTTACCCGATCGCTATCCCGATCAACACTGTACTCGGCCGACTCACCGCAGCTGCCTTTGAAAATATTTTCCATCAGTTACTCCTTTGTTCGAAATGTTAGGTATGATCATTTGTCACATGCCAGCATAACACGCTTGAAATTCCCAAACGAATCCTTGGTAAAGCCTATTTCAATCTGCTCGTTATCCCGCAGATATGTAAGCACGATACATTCATCGTTGCCTATCCGTCCGATGCCGATGCCCTGGACCGCATCAAACGGGATAGCAGCCGTTCTTACGCCGCGCCCGCCCGATGCCTGATCCAGATCGTTCTGGAAGCAAATCGTTTCATCATCAACCCAGACGTCAAACAGATCCCCGGACAGACCTCTGACCTGCAATGTTTCCTCCGGTTTGTGGTGAGCCAGTCCGAAACTGACATACTTGCGCTCTATCGGAGTAAGGCTTTCCCACAGCTGGCGGGTACTTACCGCTACGCTTTCATCAGTGTCGTCATCCGATATGTCATCCGCACCGTCGGAAGCAACAGATTTATCATCGTCGGAAGCTTGCTCTCCGTCAGCATGCATTTTCGGGCTGTTATCAGCCGTTTGCCCCTTTGCATCGGCTGACGCTACAGTAGCAGCTGTGCGCTCAAGCTCAAGCACGCTGTCGTCTACCAACACACCGTCTTCCTCAACTACGGTGATCTGCTCGTCCGCATCATCGTCAGCCAATTGCTGCGACGCATTATCACCGGATGTAGTAATCGGCCTGACACTGCTGTCAACCGACGTATCGGTGTTGTCATCATACGGAACATAGCCGAAATCGTCCAGCACCTCATCTGACTGCTGCTTCGCCGCGTCGTCTGCCGATTCGCGGCTGTCATCCTCGGTATTATGGACTTTTGCCGCAGTATCCGTCCTTTTCTCCGTCTCGTCATCGTCAAACGGAACATATTCCGCCTCATCGGTCTCGGCCGGGCGTTTATCAGACGGCGTATTATTATGATGGGCTACAGGCTCATGATGATCCGCCATGTAGTCTGAAGCGCAGGCAGCCACATCACGCTGTGATACCACCTCATCAACCACGTGACCGAAATATCCGAAGCCGTCGAAGTGGCATATCATCAATATCATAACCAATATCTCGCAAAATCCGCGCGACATGACGCTGAGGACCTCCGCCGTACCGGCCGCTGCCAGCTTGTTGCCTCCGGCAATGATCGTAGCTAAAATAATAATCAGCTTAAGCAGTGCTCCGCCGTAGATCAGCCAGTATTTCAGCTTTGAATCACTCGGATTGAATTGATCTATAAACAACGTACCGTAAAATGCCGCACCCGCAATCAGCGACAACACCGCCACTGCCATCATAAATCCGCTCGCATTGACAACGCCGAACACATCCCGAGCCACCGACATCAGTGAAAACACAATCACTGCCAATGAGCGTCCGCGCACCACCAATATGCGGTCATACACCGTCAGCAGCACGATCATAATAAACCAAATAACCTTCTCGGTGAATGCTCTGACAATAGTCATGGCATCTCCGCCTTGTATGGCGGTAATAACCGACAGCACCAGTGACATAAGCGCCACCAGCACCGTAGCCCAGCACAGCACCTGCTCTCCGCGTGAAGGATTGTGCAACAGCTTGTCCTCGCCGACTCTCAGTGCGGTATTGAGATATTCCCTGCTTTTTCCCTTGTTTTTCATATATCCCGATCATCCTTATTCTTGCTTTGAATTTCGTCCCTGAACATTGCAAAAGCCGCATGCTCCTCTGTGGGCATGCAGTAAAACTCACGCCTTTTCCCGTCCCGGATATCGCAAAAGCCAAGTCTGTATGCCCAAAGCCCTATTGCCTGCCAGCGTTGTCCTCCGTATTTGGCATCACCGAGCAACGGCACCCTGCGTGAGGCAAACTGCACTCTTATCTGATGTGTTCTTCCGGTAACAAGATGCACATCCATCAGGCAAAGCCCCGACGGATGCACCGAGTCCGGAGCACGTTCCGCCAGACAGCGATACTCCAGCTCAGCCAGTCTGACGCCTGCGCGCTGTCTGTCCACAACATAAGTTTTATTGCGAACGCGGTCGTGATACAACAGATCGCGAAGCACGCCCTCCACCGAGGCAGGCATATCCGGCGTACAATTAAACGAGGTATCGCCCATATTGCCCAAAGCGCCGTTCACGGCAAATGATGCCGTAGTCAGTGAGTCCGACACACCGCAAATAACCGCAAGATATCGTTTATCAAATCCACCGTCATTTCGGTGCTCCTGTGTCAGCTGTCCGGTAATCGCCGCGGCCGCACGCGGATTTTTGGCATACACCATAACGCCGCCGACCTCACGATCAAGTCTATGCACGACGTAGAATCGGTTCTGACCGCCAAGTGTACCGCCTAACAGCTCAGGCATTCCGCCCGGACAGTCCTGCGAGTTGACGCCGATCGGCTTTACGCACACTGTAAAATCCGGGCAGTCAAAAATCACATCAACCGGTATCACCGGACCTCAGATCTCAACATCGGCCACGACGCGCGCCGTGCTCACCTTGCCCACATACTGCGACACCTTGACATGCTCGGGGTGCACCTTGTAGGTGTGCAGGTCATCAAGCGAATCAAACTCGGTCAGCAGCATCATGTCGTATGACATATCTGTGTGCGAAACATCGAAGCCTATTTCCATGCGTTTGATCTGCGGTATGACAGGCTTCAGCGCCATGAGGCGGTCACGTATATATTGCATATTCTGCTGCTTGGTCCTGCCCTCACCCTCGTCCGCAAAGCGCCACATAACAACGTGTCTTATCATAAAAACATCTCCATATCTGACAATAATTATTCATATTAATGATACCACACAAAGCCCGGCTTGTCAACCGGACACCAATATATTGCCATAATTTTCTTAACGAAAAACGGCGGAGACGGATATTACCGTTCCCACCGTTTATTTGTCGGCACTTAATTATTTACAACGTTTGCCCATTCAAACAACTGCCCGAGCAGCTTGTCCCACAACAGGCACTCATTAATATACTGCTTTCCGTAATAATCCTCAAGCTGTTCGGACGACACGCCCGCCTCGGCGGCCTACCCCGCCAGCCCCTCGACATATTCATCTTCGGAAACCATAATATTTTCGATCTGAGCAATGGCAAAAAACACCAGATCCTCTTTGGTATATTTTTCGGCATTTTCCCGGAACGACTCTTCGCTGTATCCCATAACCTGCATAATCGTCTCAACCGTCATGCCGTACATTTGGGCATAATACTCGCACTGATTTATCTGCATGGCATAGTAATAATCCAACTGTTGCTGAGGATAGCTGATGACCTCTGCTCCGTCCATGATCTCTGTCCACATTGCAGACACCGCGGTTTCCTTAGCCTCGGCCTCGTTGTCCGAAGCCAGCTTTTTGCGGACGTACTCCTCCAGCTCGGCCACTGTCTTAAGCTCGCCGCCCGTGTAGCGTACTACAAACTCGTCATTCAGCTCCGCGTCAATGTACTCTCCATGAATGTAATTGACCGTCACTTCAAATGTTACCGGCTTCCCTGCGTATTCCTCGACATGATAGTTCTCAGGAAACGTCAGGTCAAGTATGACCGTAGTCCCCGGCATGATCCCGACAAGCCCTTGCATGAATCCGTCGATGTAGCCGTTCTGCTCCGTCAGTTCAATTGTGCGGTCGTCGGCAGTTCCGCCCTGGAATTGGACCCCGTCCATAAATCCCTTAAAATCAATATTAAGCGTGTCACCATCGGCGCTCACCCGATCCTTTATCTGAGTGTAGGTACCGTTGTTATCGAGAATGTTCTTGATTTCGGAATTGTAATCATCATCGGAGACCTGCTTTACCTCAAGCATTACATCAATACCGCGGTACTTACCCGGCGTGACATATTGCAGCACATCGATCGTGGAAAAATCCATTGCCTCTGCCTGCAGTGCTTCATTGCCTGATGACGCTGTTGTCGTTTCTGCGATGGTGCCGGTCGTTGTTTCTGCCGTCGTATCCTTGCCGAGCATTTCGGAAAGCTGGCATGAGCTTGCTGCAAGGCACATTCCGGCAACCATCACCGCGGCAAGTGCTCGCTTTATTTTATTTTTCATAAGTATACTTCCTTATATTATTTGCAGAAAAAAGGATTCAACCCGAATATGTACTTCCGGTCGAATCCTTTTTGCCGTTTAATGATCAAGCCTTTTCAACTTTGAGAACTTCCTTGCCATCATATGTTCCGCAATTTTTGCAAACATGATGAGCCAGAACCTGTTCGTGGCACTTGGGGCACTCAACAAGTCCGGGAGCCGTCAGCTTGGAATTATTGGATCTTCTCTTATCTCTGCGTGCGCTTGACACCTTTTTCTTCGGTACTGCCATGGTTAACCTCCTCTATCATGCGGCGTTTCGCATAATAATATATAATTTTTATTTTTCTGTTTTTCCGTCGCATTCGTCGGAATCATCTTCAAGTAACTTTGCCAGGACTGCAAGCCTCGGATCAATATGCTTTTCCACACAACCGCACCCCAGCCGTTTGGGCTTTCCGCACACCGGGCACAAGCCCTCACAATCCTCCGAACACAGCACCTTGGTAGGAAACTCAAGTATCAACGTTTCCCGCAGCTCCTCGTCAACATCAAGTACGCCGTTTTCAACAACAACATACTCGTCCACATTGTCTTCGATCTGCTGCTGGCTGAGCATACCCGGAGTAACCACCGTACGTTCGAAATCGGTCCGGAAGGTGCGCTCTACAGCATCAAGGCAACGTGCACATTCGGTAAGATAGTCAAGCTCAACCACAAGGGCGAGCCGCATATACCCCGCGTTGTCCGTAACACTGCCCCGGACGCTGGCATCCGACCTGAATTCAACACCCTCTATAGGGGCGGGAGTCAATGTAAAATCAATATCGACAGCTTTTTTCTCACCGCACAGCAGTGGCCTGATATCGACTTTCATAGCACCAATTCCCTTCCGCACAAGGCTGAATATTCAAATACACAAAATGCGACAGTAATTATTATATCCGTTAAGCGCATTTTTGTCAAGGGCTTTTGTTAATTTTTCTTGTTTATTTTACCTGCATTACGGCATCAATACGGCTGTCCGGCACACAACTGTCAAATTATGCGATATTTCCCCGCCTCAAGCGTAAAGCTGATCCCGGCACCGTCAGTTTTTGCGCCAAGCTCCGCCGGCACAAAGTCAAGTCCGTTGATATTAATTCTTTCCCACTGCCCGGGCAAAGTAACATCTGCCACCGTGCCCGATGGAATTTCAAATTCATACTCAAATCCGTCATCCACGCGGCACCAAGCACTGCCGATGTGCCCCTTTATGCTGTCATAGCCTGCACGGACACGGTTTATACGGCTCTGTCCTTCGGGCAGAACAGTGCGCATATCCGGCTTGGGGGCTAATCTGAAGCGCTCAAAGCCGGGGTACTGCTCCTCGGGGCAGATACCTGCCATGCCCGAGAACATCCACTCGGCTACAGCGCCGTAAGCGTAATGATTGAACGAGTTCATGCCAACGTCCCCGAAACCGCGCTCCAGCGTGTATGAATTCCAGCGTTCCCAAATTGTAGTTGCTCCCTGATTTACGCTGTACAGCCATGACGGATCGGCTGTCTGAAGCAGAAGCGAGTAGCACAAATCATCAAGTCCCACCTCGGACAGCGTCTGATTGAGCACACCCGTTCCTACAAACCCGGTCGACAGTGTATAATTGTTATCGATTATCTTGCGCTCAAGCAATTTGACAATTTCACTGCGCATTTGCTCCGGGACCATGTGAAATTTGAGTGCCAGCAAACATGCGGTCTGTGTTGTCTGCGTCAGTTGTCCGTCAACTATATAGTTTTCGGCAAAATACTGCTTTATGCGAGTCTCGAGAACACGGTAATACTCAGCACGATCAGCCTTACCCAATATTTCGGAAAACCGGACCATCAGCTGTGCATCACAGGCGTAGTAGCAAACGGCAATATACCGCTTATCGGTAACATCATAGTTCAGCCAGTCACCGTACGCCGTATTAGGTCCCTTGAGCCCGAACTGACTGAGGTAATTCATATACTGCTCCATGGAGTCATAATGCTCGGCCACGGTATCATAGTCACGGTACATCAGCCAAAGGCGATAGGGCACGATAAGCCCGGCATCGCCCCATGCGGCATTTCCGTTGTTCCCACCGGCAAACACACGCGGAATAACATCGCAATATGCACCGCACTCACCAGCCTGAGAGTCGCGTGCGTCGCCCAACCACTTTTTCATGAAGCCATCGATATCACAGAGATAGCTGGCTGCACCGCAGAAAATCTGAGTATCTCCGGTCCAACCCAGCCGCTCATCACGCTGCGGACAGTCGGTCGGCACGGAAAGATAGTTGCCGCGCTGTCCCCACACAATGTTTGAAATCAGCTGGTTGACATTGTGGTTGTCTGTTTCAATGTGTCCTACCTCGGCGATATCTGAGGACAGCACCATTCCGCGAACGGACAGTATCTCAATATCGCGGTCGGCGCTCAGCTCGAAATAACGGAAGCCGTAAAATGTGTGCAACGGCTCAAAGCGTTCGATTCCGTCACCTGCGGCCACATAAGTGTAACGCGCCAACGCAGAACGGTAATTCTTGATGTACATACTGCCGCGGGGACCGTCATTTCCGCGCGAGGCAAGACCGGAGTCGTTAAGCAGCTCAGCAAAATAGCCTTTTATAACCGTTCCGCACGGAGCACTGACACATATCTCCGGGCGTCCGACGATATTCTGACCGAAATCGAGTATAACACTCTGACCTGCCTTGAGCGTCATGCACTCACACCCGGCTGAAATGCGTCGGGAAATCACCTTTATCTCACCGTAATCGGTGCCGTTATCAACCGTTCCGCAGTGCACCACAGCGCTCTGCGGTACTCTTGTAAGTCGGTCGATCCGTCGCACGGGACGACCTACCGGCGTCACGATATCGCAGGTAATATCACTTGCTGCAACAGCATCGATCCATTTATAAGCACCGGGATTAATAGCGGGATCGAACACGCGGGCGTCGTAATATTCGCCGTCCCATATATCGGCCCGGCGTACAGGTCCGCCTATAGCCGTCCGCCAGCCGTCACTTATTATTTCATTCACGCCGTCCTCATACATGATCTCAATTTCTCCGCAGAAAGCCGATGGACGGAAGCCATAAAAGCCGAATGAAATACGCCCACTCCACCATCCCGGAGACACCTCAGCCGTTATGCGGTTTGAAGCCGTGCAAAGCCCGGTTATGTCATATTCGTATTCAAAAACACGGCTTCTATAATCGGTCCAAGTAGGTTTCAACTCGTCAAACTCGGAATTGTCTGTTCCACCGCCGACACGACGTCCGTTGAGATACAGCTCAAAAATTCCCAGTGCGGTAGCGCGGAGCATGACACGTGACACCGGCTTTTTAAGCCCGAATTCACGTGCAAACAACACTAGGCCGTTACCCGGCTCAAAATCTATTTGCTTGGAATTGAACACCATGCCCTCAGGCCGCTTCCACGGGTGCTCGTACGTCACCTTGACATCATTGGGATTTGAAACAAAAACGGCTTTTTTCATATAAACAGTTCCTTTCGGATAAATATTTCGGTTAAAGAAATTTTACCACACCATGGCGCATATTTCAAGCATTTTATTATTTTTCTGTTGCGGCAGAACACGATTTGTGATAAAATTATAAAAACAGCAAAGGAGCATCGCCATGTCGGAAATAAAACCGTCCGAAATAAAAAAATCAATGTTGTCTGTTGACGATATCGCCACGCTTATGCCGACAAGGCCGCAACGTTCCAACAAATCCACCTTCGGGCGGGTTGTGGCAGTCTGCGGGTGTCACGGCATGAGCGGGGCAGCTTATCTTGCAGGTCTTGCCGCTTACCGCGTTGGCTGTGGGCTGGTGGAGATAGTCACGCCGGAGGATAACCGGATCATTCTTCAAACGCTCTTGCCAGAAGCAATACTCACCTGCTACTCTGCCGAAGCTCCAGATAATTCCCGCATTGCTGCAGCCGTGTCCCACGCCGACGCGGTTATTGTGGGCTGCGGACTCGGCACCGGGGCGGCATCGCGCGAGGTGCTTGAAACCGTGCTGGCAGCCCTGCGCAGCCCCGCCGTGATCGACGCCGATGCGCTTAACATCCTTGCCGCAAACCGAAACCTGTGGGCAATGGTGCCGGAAGACGTAATAATCACACCGCACCCTGGCGAGATGTCGCGGCTGACCGGAATAAGCATTCCGAAAATTCTGTCTGCGCCGGTTGACATCGCCTCTGCCTTAGCTCATCATCACAACATTGTGTGCGTGCTCAAGGATCACAATTCAATAATAACCGACGGTCAAAGCTGCTATATTAACGGATTCGGAAACAGTGGAATGGCCACCGCAGGTTCCGGGGACGTCCTTGCCGGCATCATCGGAGGGTTGCTGGCACAGAGAAAAAATACCGTAATGAATGTCTCCGACGCACAGCATATCGCCGCGTCAAGCAACTGTTACGAGACACACACCTCCCTCTCTACTGCCACGCTCGGAGTTCTGCTCCATTCACTGTCCGGAGATGCGGCAGCACGTGAACTATCGGAATACTCTGTCATGGCCACCGACATTATAAAAGCTCTGCCCGGTATACTAAAGCAGTACACCGGCATCATACCTGCTTGGTAAAAAACGCATGTCTGAAGCGGCTGAAGGTGTCCTGAATGATACGAACACATTGTCCTCACTTTGCATAAATGAACATTTTTCATCAACAATCCGCATAATTCGACATTTTTGCTTGACAAAGCATTTAATGTATGCTATAGTGATAATAAATATACAGTACAACTGTCAAGCGAGGTAATTATGATGACTGATTCAGCAACCGGCATCAAGTACACCAGTTACACTCAGCCAACCGTCAGATTTGTGTCGTTGAGTCAACATGACATAATCTGCACCAGCCAGTACAGCATGATGTCTCCGAACGCAATTATCGGTGAAGAAGATAATTGGGTGGAAGAGACAAGTGGTGAATGAATTTTTCGCCCCAATTGAAACACTGATATAAGTTCTGCCGGGGGGGGGGAACTTTTCAGGCGTCTTTTTTGTGCATTAATTTGCGTATTTCAACTTGACAATCAATGCATTATTTGATATAATGACACGTGTTGTTGAGGTCAGCAGGGTCAAGACGGTTGTGAAAATTAATTCTTTGTCGTAGCTGATGACGCGACATTTGTGGGATATAGACCGTTTTGCGCTATATGACAATAAATAACGCCGCAAAGCCTTATCTATTCGGATTTATTTTGGTTTGTAAAGTGAAGAAAATCATTCAAATCTGTGACTTACCACAGATTTGACCGCTTACAAAATATAGCATTTGTGGTATAATTTAATACATCGAAGCGTGGCGCAGTTGATAGCACGGGGGGAGCATGCAGGCAGTTTTCTGCCGTGAGTTTTCCAAAACGCTGAAAACCCTTGAAAACACTAACTTTTTCGGGTGTTACTCTTTTCAAAAAACACCGACAAAATATTTTGACCACAGATTTGACCACTTACGGAAAAACCGCAAAAATTGAATATTTTACACATTTCGGGGTGTAGCGAAGCTGGTATCGCACCGCATTTGGGAGCATGAAGGCGGCGGGGACGCCCCGCGGGCAAAAGGGCGCCTCGCGCCAAAGAGCAAAATCCCGAAAGTGCTTGCAAACATTGAAGGAAAGTCCTTGTAAACACTGACTTTTTCGGGTGGTTGCCTTTTCAAAAATACACTAACAAAATGTTTTGACCACAGATTTGACCACTTACGGAAAATGACCTAAAAATTGAATAATCGGGATGTAGGGTAACGGTCACCCACCAGTTTTGGGAACTGGTCCAAGCAGGTTCAACTCCTGTCATCCCGACCAAATTCGGTATTTTGAGTACCACAAATCGCGGTTTCGACCGCAGCTGAAGCCGCAGGGGAAACTCTGCGGCTTTTTCACATATAGGGGGATTTATTTTATGGCATCTGTTACACAAAGAATTTCACAAATCAAACAACCTTACGGTGGATATTTACCCCTAAAATCTTTTTCAAAAGCAATATTTGATGACGGATTTACACTAAACGAAAGCGAAAACATTCACGCTTCATTGGTCGGCATGGCCGTTGACTATTTAACACGTTTTTTATTGGGTGATTCTGTCGATAAAGCGTTTCACATTTCGTGTTTAGGCGCATCCAATATTGGAATGCTCAACAAAGCTACAATGTTGATGTCTAAAGTTACTGGTTTAGACGATATCTCAATTATTTCCGCTTGCAAGCTCGCAGGTTTTGACGTTTGTTTTAGATCTTCCAAATCTGCATATAAGCCAATTGAAAATATAAATCCTGATATACCTACCATTGAAAATATAAGAATAATGGTTAATCGAAGCGTATCTTTTTGGAACAAATATGGACCAATTGTATGTAGCGAACCAACTTTCGAAGGTGGTTATACCGATGCCGTCAACACAGGAGATGGCGATTTTCTAAGTAAAGATACTTTGTGGGATTTTAAAGTTTCAAAATCCGCGCCATCATCCAAACATACATTACAAATTTTAATGTATTATGTTATGGGTTTACACTCTATACACAAACATTTTAAAAACATATCTAATCTCGGCATTTTCAACCCTCGATTAAACATCGCTTATATTTGTCCAATAAATTCCATATCGGCAGAAACTATTGCGGAAATTGAAAATTCTGTTCTCTGCTATGGTGGTTCTTTCTTTGAAAATCGGGAATATATTTCACACTCCGAATCATCCAAAACCACTTTTGATGAATACACTGTCGCAGACATTTGTAATATGACTGGATTTAAAAAAAGTATAGTGTACGCAGATATACGTTCCGGCTGTCTTAGAGCGTACAAAAAAGGTAACAAGTATTGTATTTCTCAGGCAGATTGCTTCGAATACATAGATCGAAAAAAATTGCAGCAAAGAATACAGATAGGTATATCTATCGCAGGTATAATTATTGCTATTCTATTTGTAATTTTTATGTCCGGTAAAATTTGAATTATTCTTTGCCTACAGCGATGCAATTATTGAGGGGCGACTGTTCGTGGTCGCCCCTCTTTCGTTATGCGTTTTTCGCTTGCTTTTTCATCTCCGCGATTTTGGCTTTCATGGTTTTGATCAGCTCTGCGAGCTTTTCCTCGCATTCCTCTCGTGTCTTGGCGTAGACATTCTTGGATATGCGTTTGCCGCCCACTCTCGGTGAGAACCGCCCCTCGTACAGGTGGTCGTTTATCATGGTGACGCATCCCGTGCCACTCTTGCGTATCTTGCCCTTGTAGGGCTCAAATTCCTTCTCAGGCGTGGCTTTCGTGGGGGGTGGTTCACTTGCCTTGGGTAGCTCCGGTTCGGGCATTTGGGCGTCTGTACCGCCGATCTCTCGGTCGATTTTGAC
>ENA-ORSL01001758-ORSL01001758.1-human-gut-metagenome-genome-assembly--contig:-NODE-1758-length-17388-cov-10.357526_pt1 | contig 17388 bp, 14 predicted proteins | sample MGYA00242190_ERZ509157 | MGnify/ENA primary metagenome ERZ509157 (study PRJEB26280, sample SAMEA2338664) | human gut metagenome | biome: human gut; feature: human-associated habitat; material: faeces...
TCTTTTCGGACAAATTCGACATAACGAAGCACCCGAAATACAAGTACCTGTCCGACGCAGACCCGAAGAACGCCTTTGACATGGAAAAGCACCTTAAACGCCGCCCCGCCATTGTCAAGCCCGACGAGGTTTTTGACTATTACGAGATTGACGCGGCAGACTTACAGGAGGACGCAGACCATGAGGAAACGTAGCGCAGAGGAAAAACAAAAGCAGCTTGAACGGTTTTTAATGAATGTTGCGGAAGCCGCCGACGCTGCATTATGGGAGTATTGGCGGGAAAAGGAAGCGGAACACCGCCGTTTTGCAACGGAGTATGTCACGCGCCGGGGGCTTATCCCGCAACAGTGACAGCATGGCAGACCGCCGGGGGACAGGGGAAGCTACACTTCCCCTACGCTGCCTTGCGGCAGCTACCCCTTTGTGAACTTGCGGGAAGCGAACACCTTGCTACGCAAGCTATTCACTTCCCGCAAGTCTGAAAAAAACGTCCGGCAGCACAGCGGGACACAGAAAGGAGCGATTGAAGCAATCACATCTATCCATACCGGCTACATGATACGCGCCCCCACTTTCCGGCGCAGTACACAGCGGCAGGAGCCGCACCCCCTACAACTGAATACCGCCGCGCCGCAGAACTTACGCAGCGCGGGGACAGCCGCCTTTACCAGAGGGCGGTTTTTTTGTGCGGCGGCATATGCTGACCGCCTTTTGTCCGCTTGCCGGACAGCCGCAGACGCGGCAGAAAGGATATATTTATGGCATTTTTCAATAGCGCAGTAGACGTTTTGCAGACCCTTGTTGTAGCACTTGGAGCCGGGCTTGGTATCTGGGGCGTAATCAATCTGATGGAGGGCTACGGCAACGACAATCCGGGCGCGAAAAGCCAGGGCATGAAGCAGCTTATGGCGGGCGGCGGCGTTGCCCTTATCGGCATGACCCTTGTACCGCTGCTTTCCGGGCTGTTCGGTTAAGAAGCGCGGGTAAAGGCTTATGCAGAGCATACTTGACGCGATTAACGAATGGATAAAGGAAATCCTTATCGGAGCTATCAACGGTAATCTGTCAACTATGTTCGGGGACGTAAACGAGAAAGTCGGAACTATCGCACAAGAGGTAGGACAGACCCCGCAAGGTTGGAACGCAAGCATATTTTCCATGATACAGACGCTATCGGAAAATGTGATTATCCCCCTTGCGGGGCTTGTCATTACCTATGTCCTGTGCGTGGAGCTAATCAGCATGGTAACGGAAAAGAATAATATGCACGACGTTGATACATTCATGTTCTTTAAGTGGTTTTTCAAAGCGTGGGTAGCAGTCTATCTTGTTACCCACACCTTTGACATTACTATGGCAGTATTCGACGTGGCGCAGCGTGTCGTTTCCGGCGCGGCAGGGGTAATCGGCGGCAACACCAATATTGATGTGACCGCCGCCCTGTCGTCCATGCAGGACGGGCTAAACGATATGGAAATCCCCGAACTTCTGTTGCTTGTCATGGAAACAAGCCTTGTGAGCTTGTGCATGAAAATCATGTCCGTTCTGATAACCGTTATCCTCTACGGCAGAATGATTGAAATTTACCTTTACTGTTCGGTGTCGCCTATCCCATTTGCAACTATGACAAACCGGGAATGGGGACAAATAGGCAGCAACTACCTAAAATCCCTGTTCGCACTTGGCTTTCAAGGCTTTCTCATTATGATTTGCGTCGGCATTTATGCGGTTCTTGTGAACACGCTGACCGTTGCGGATAACCTGCATAGCGCGATTTTTTCAATCGCCGCCTACACCGTTATCCTGTGCTTTTCCCTATTTAAGACCGGCGCACTTGCAAAGTCAATCTTTCACGCCCACTGATGAAAGGAGGTTTTTTCTTGGCGTATGTACCCGTACCCAAAGACTTAACAAAAGTAAAAACAAAGGTTGCGTTCAACCTTACCAAACGGCAGCTTATTTTCTTTGCGGCGGCGTTGGCTCTTGGCTTGCCGCTGTTCTTCCTGCTCAAAAACAGTGCAGGGACAAGCCTTGCTGCTATGGTAATGATTGTGGTTATGCTCCCGTGTTTCCTCTTTGCCATGTATGAAAAACACGGACAGCATCTTGAAGTGGTAATTAGAAACATTATCAATACAAAATTCACCCGACCAAAGGAACGCCCTTATCAGACACAGAATTTCTACGCCGTTCTGGAACGGCAAGCAAAACTGGAAAAGGAGGTATCAGCGATTGCAAAAGGCAATTTCAAAAAAGGCGCAGCCAAAAAGCCCCGCAGCCGGGGCTAAACGGAAGCTGACCCGCGCCGAAAAGAAACAGATTGCGGAAGTCATACAGACCGCAAAGGGCGACGGGAAGCCCCACACCGCACAGCAGACCATTCCCTATATGCAGATGTTCCCGGACGGTATCTGCCATGTTTCCGGGAAGCGGTACAGCAAGACCGTAGCCTTTGAAGATATTAACTATCAGCTTGCACAGGCAGACGATAAGACCGCCATTTTTGAAAACTGGTGCGACTTCCTCAACTACTTTGACGCAAGCGTACAGGTGCAGCTTTCATTTATCAATCAAGGCGGGCGCGGCAGCGAAGCCGAAAGTGCTATCCATATCCCGGCGCAGGACGACGCGTTTAACTCTATCCGCAGCGAATACGCGGATATGCTGAAAAATCAGCTTTCAAAGGGCAACAACGGACTGGTGAAGAGTAAATACATTACCTTTTCCATTGAAGCGGACAGCATGAACGCGGCAAAATCCCGTCTTGCCCGTATCGAAACCGATATACTCAACAATTTTAAGGTCTTGGGCGTACCGGCACACCCCATGACAGGCTATGACCGCTTGGAAATACTGCATGGGATTTTCCACCCGGAGGGAGAACCGTTCCGTTTCTCTTGGGACTGGCTTATCCCGTCCGGGCTTACCACAAAGGACTTTATCGCCCCGTCCTCTTTCCGTTTCGGTGAGGGGCGCACATTCCGTATGGGAAAGAAAATCGGTGCGGTATCATTTCTTGAAATCCTTGCGCCGGAACTTAACGACCGTATCTTATCGGAGATTTTAGACTTAGAAAACGGCGTTATCGTCAATCTGCATATCCGCAGTATCGACCAGAGCGAAGCTATCAAGACCATTAAACGCAAAATCACCGACCTTGACAAAATGAAAATCGAGGAACAGAAGAAAGCGGTACGCAGCGGCTATGATATGGATATTATCCCGTCTGACCTTGCCACATTCGGCAACGAAGCAAAAAATCTCTTGCAGGATTTACAGAGCCGCAATGAGCGAATGTTTCTGCTGACGTTCCTTGTGGTGAACATGGCAGACACGAAGCGCAAACTTGACAATGATATTTTCGCCACGGCGGGCATTGCACAGAAAAACAACTGCGCCCTTACCCGTCTGGACTATATGCAGGAAGCAGGCTTTATGGCGAGCGTTCCGCTTGGGGAAAATCTTATCCACATTCAGCGGGGACTTACCACATCAAGCACCGCTATTTTTATCCCATTCATCACGCAGGAGCTTTTTCAGACAGGCGCAGCCCTGTACTACGGACTGAACGCACTTTCTAACAACATGATACTCTGCGACCGCAAGCAGCTTAAAAATCCAAACGGGCTTATCTTGGGAACACCGGGCAGTGGTAAATCCTTTGCGGCAAAACGGGAAATGGCAAATGCCTTTCTCATTACCGACGACGATATTATTATCTGCGACCCGGAAGCCGAGTATTTTTCCCTTGTGCAGCGTTTGAACGGTCAAGTTATCCGGCTGTCCCCGACAGGCAGGGGCATTGACGGAAAGCCCCAGTATGTGAACCCTATGGACATAAACCTCAACTATTCCGAGGACGACAGCCCGCTTGCCTTGAAGTCCGATTTTATCCTCTCCCTGTGTGAACTTGTTATCGGCGGCAAGGAGGGCTTGCAGCCCGTGGAAAAGACCGTCATTGACCGCGCCGTAAGGAATGTGTACCGTCCGTTCCTTGCCGACCCAGACCCGGAGAAAATGCCTGTCTTGGGTGATTTGTACGACGAGCTTTTGAAGCAGCCCGAACCCGAAGCTGCCCGTATCGCGGCAGCATTGGAGCTTTATGTTTCCGGCTCTTTGAATGTCTTTAACCACCGTACCAACGTGGAGCTTGAAAACCGCCTTGTCTGCTTTGATATTAAGCAGCTTGGAAAGCAGCTCAAAAAGTTAGGTATGCTGATTGTGCAAGATCAGGTGTGGAACCGAGTGACCGTCAACCGGGCAGAAAAGAAATCCACCCGCTACTACATGGACGAATTTCATTTGCTCTTAAAAGAAGAACAGACCGCAGCCTATTCCGTGGAGATTTGGAAACGATTTCGTAAATGGGGCGGCATACCGACAGCAATCACACAGAATGTCAAGGATTTGCTTGCGTCCCGCGAGGTGGAGAACATTTTTGAAAACTCTGATTTTGTCCTCATGCTCAATCAAGCGGCGGGCGACCGGGCTATCCTTGCAAAGCAGCTCAATATTTCTCCGCAGCAGATGAAATACGTTACCCACTCCGAAGCGGGCGAGGGATTGATTTTCTATGGGAATGTGGTGCTGCCATTTGTTGACCGCTTCCCGAAAGATACCGAGCTTTACCGTGTAATGACAACAAAGCCGGAGGAAGTCGAGGGCGCATAATGCGTCCTCTGGAAAGGAATGGAGGTGATACTGCATGAAAGACCCATTGAAGCCCCGTGATAAAATCACGCAGAAAATGAGCCGTGACGGACTTGTTGAGGTAAACGAAACCAAAGAAACCGCCGAGCGTATCAGCCGCCGGGAACAGGAAACGGATTTTTCCAAACAGCCGGAACAGGCAGCGCAGGACACGGCGGCACAGCTTACCTCTCCCGGTACTTTTCCAAAAAACGATACCGGAAAAACAGAGCGCGTCATGGAGCATATCGGCGCAGCGCAGACCAGGCAAGCGTCTAAAAACGCAGTACGACGGGCGCAGGAAGAAGCCGCAGCTAATGTGAAAACGTCCCGGCTGCAATTTACCGCCGAAGAATTATCCAACCCGGAGCTTGAAGCATATATCCGAAAATCCCAGAAAGCGGCTGACAACTTGGACGCAGCGCGGGCAGCTCTCCCAAAGGAAAAAGTGATTGTCAAAGAGCGTGTCTTTGAGGAAGCCAAAGGCAAAGGTAAGACCCGCCTGCACTTTGAAGAACGGGAAAAGCCCATGCCAAACGGCAAGCACCATAAAAATCCGCTGTCCCGTCCGGCACAGGAAGCGGGAATATTCGTCCATAACAAAATACATGAGGTGGAGAAAGACAATTCCGGCGTGGAGGGCGCACATAAGACCGAGGAAGTCACCGAGCGCGGCGCAAAGTATGGGGCAAGGAAAATCCGTGAGGGCTACCACAGGCATAAACTGAAACCCTACCGGGCAGCGGCAAAGGCAGAAAAAGCCACGTTCAAGGCAAACGTGGAATTTCAGTATCAAAAGTGCTTGCAGGAGAACCCGCAGCTTGCCGCGTCAAACCCACTTTCCCGGTACTGGCAGAAACAGCAAATCAAAAAGCAGTATGCAAAGGCGGTACGGACTGGCGGCATGAAATCGGCAAAGACCGCAGCCGACCATACCCAAAAGGTAGCGAGGAAAACCGCTGAATTTGTGACAAGGCACAGGAAAGGTGTTGTGCTGCTTATAGCTGCGCTGCTTCTGTTCATTATGACAGCAGCCGGGGTGTCGTCCTGTTCCTCTCTGTTTTCCGGGCTGATGAACGGCGTACTTGGAACGTCCTACACGTCCGAGGACAGCGACCTTGTGGCAGTTGAAAATAACTATGCCGCTATGGAAAATGAACTGCAACAGCGGATTGACAATATCGAGCGTGATTATCCCGGCTATGATGAATACCGCTATGACCTTGATAATATCGGGCATAATCCCCACGCTTTAGCTTCTTATCTGACCGCACTTTTGCAGAGCTATACCCCGCAGAGCGCACAGGCTGAATTAGAACGTATCTTTGATATGCAGTACACCTTGACGCTGACCGAGGAAGTGGAGATACGCTATCGCACCGAAACAAGCACCGACCCGGAAACCGGGGAAACAACCACCGAGGAAGTCCCTTATGAGTATTACATTCTCCATGTGTCCCTTACCAACCGGGACATTACCACGATTGCACCGGAAGTTTTATCTGCCGAGCAGCTTCAAATGTTCCGGGTGTACTTGGAAACAAGCGGCAATAAGCCCCTGCTGTTTGGCGGCGGCTCTGCAGATACGTCCGCGTCCGAGGATTTAAGCGGCGTTCAGTTTGTAAACGGGACGCGCCCCGGTAATCCGCAGCTTGTGGAGCTTGCAAAGGGGCAAGTCGGAAATGTGGGCGGTGCGCCGTATTGGAGCTGGTACGGATTTGACAGCCGTGTCGCATGGTGCGCCTGCTTTGTTTCCTGGTGCTATGGACAGGCGGGATTATCCGAACCGCGCTTTGCCGCCTGCCAGTCGCAGGGCGTTCCGTGGTTTACCTCTCACGGACAATGGGGTGCGCGGGGCTATGAAAATATCGCTCCCGGCGACGCTATCTTTTTTGACTGGGACTTAGACGGAAGCGCAGACCATGTAGGGCTTGTCATTGGCACAGACGGAAACCGAGTCTATACCGTAGAGGGCAATTCCGGCGACGCTTGCAAGATAAAGAGTTATCCCCTTGATTATGCCTGTATCAAAGGCTACGGACTGATGAACTGGAACTAACATTTGAAAGGAGTATTGACCGTATGGCAACAAATAAAATTGACCGTATCAGTGCGGAAATCGAAAAGACCCGCGAGAAAATTTCCGAACAGCAGGCACACTTGAAAGAGCTGCTTGCACAGAAAACAGAACTGGAAAACCTGCAAATCGTACAGCTTGTGCGCTCCATGCGCCTTACCCCTGCCGCCCTTACCGACCTGCTTTCCGGCGGCGGTATTCCCGGCATGAAAACTGTACCCGAAGCACTCACCAGAGAGGAGGACACCGACCATGAAGAATAAACCATTTTTCCGCAGCTTTCTTACGTTACTTTTTGCCCTTATCTGTATGGGCGGCGTTTCCGTGACCGCGTATGCACAGGGCAATGATATTCCCACCGACGACAGCGGCGTTATCGTGGAAACCGAGCCGCAGCCCCTTACCCCGGAGGGCAATATGAGCCTTGTTGATGATATTTCCGGCGAAGCGTCCGGGGATAAACAGTTTATTGTCGTGAAAAGCAAAGGCGGCAACTATTTCTATATTGTCATTGACCATGCAGCCGAGGGCGAAAATACCGTCCATTTCTTAAATCAAGTGGACGAAGCCGACCTCATGGCGATTATCGGGGAGGAAGAAACTACCGCCCCGGCAGTCTGCACCTGTACGGATAAATGCGTGGCAGGCGCAATCAATACCACTTGCCCTGTATGCTCTGTAACAATGAGTGCGTGTACGGGCGTAGAGAAACAGACCGAGCCGGAGCAGACCGAAGAATCACAGGAAAAGCCAAACAAAAATATAGGCGGTTTGGTTATCTTCCTTGTGGTGGCAGCTCTTGGCGGTGGCGGTGCGTTCTACTACTTTAAGATTTGGAAACCGAAACAGAATGTGAAAGGCAGCACAGACCTTGACGAGTTCGATTTTGAAGATTACGACGAGGACGAGCTGGAAGAAACCGACGACACAGGCGGCGGGGAAACGGAGGGCGAGGAAGTATGACCTTTTTTACTGACAGTCCTTTTGAAAAAATGATGATACAAAGACCTACCGGGCGGCGTGAACCTACGCCGCCCGTTCCTGTTTCTCCGGCTTGTGCGTCCTGTCCCTATCGGGGGCAAGCCCCTTGTGTGGGCTACTGTTTGAAACAGCTACGGGAGAAAAAATTTGCGGAAGTTGAACAATCGGGAAATGACACCACCTAAATAAAAAATCCGCTACCAATTTTGCTTTGATAGCGGATTTCATTTCAATATTCTGTGGGAATGGTTTTGGTAAAAGTTATTCCATAAACACTCGACAAAAGGTTTATGTTTTCTCTGAATACATTTCTAAATTGCTTCATAGCAAAAGAAAATGCACTATTCGCCCAGTCGCCCTTTTCATTTTTAAAGATTATTCCTGTTTCTTTTACAGTGTCTAATCTATCTAAAAAGTCATTGCAAGCACCAATCATTGAGCGAATACAACCGATTGTATCTTTAGAAAAATCACATTCAGAGAGTGTGTCTACCAACCTACGCTTGATTTCAAGAGTAGATTCAATGCACCATTGCTTAATTTCCATTTCAATCGGGTTTGTTAAAAGCCTTTTTGATTCAAGAAAAAAGAATAACTTTTGAATTGCCTGTTTCTCTGTTTCAGTATATTCCCATGAAATGCCCCCAAATGGAACATCAATACCTGTTATTCGGATTCCCATATTTTCACCCCCTGTTCAAACGTATTTTATCGCAAATTTAATTCTTAGACAATTACGAAAGGAGATTTTATATGCAGTTAGTCATTGCAGAAAAGCCGAGTGTGGCACAGAGTATCGCCGCCGCACTTGGCGTAAAAGAGAAAAAAGACGGATATATCGAGGGCGGCGGCTACCTCATTTCATGGTGTGTCGGACATTTGGTACAGCTTGCGGAAGCTGCCGCCTATGGGGAACAGTACCGAAAATGGAGCTATGACAGCTTACCTATTCTGCCCCAAAACTGGCAGTACACCGTAGCCGCAGACAAAGGAAAACAATTCAAAATCCTAAAAGAGCTTATGCACCGCGCCGACGTTTCGGAAGTCGTGAACGCCTGCGACGCGGGACGCGAGGGAGAATTGATTTTCCGTTTCGTCTATGAAGTTGCCGGGTGCAAAAAGCCCATGCGCCGCCTGTGGATTTCCTCAATGGAGGACGCAGCTATCCGCAGCGGTTTTGATAACCTCAAAGACGGGCGGGATTATGACGCGCTCTTTGCGTCTGCGCTCTGCCGCGCAAAGGCAGACTGGATTATCGGTATCAATGCAACACGCCTGTTTTCCTGCCTGTATAACCGCACCTTGAACGTGGGGCGTGTCCAGACCCCAACCTTGAAAATGCTTGCCGACCGGGACGCGGCTATCTCTACATTCAAGAAAGAAAAATACTACCATGTGCGGCTTACCTTATCCGGCACAGAAACGGTAAGCGAAAAGCTCTCCGACGCTGCCGCAGCGGACGAACTGAAAGCAGCCTGTGAAACCGCACAGGCAGAGTGTATTTCTGTGACCCGTGAGAAAAAGACGGTATCGCCGCCGAAGCTCTTTGACCTCACCAGTTTGCAGCGCGAAGCAAACTGTATTTACGGCTATACCGCGAAACAGACCCTTGATTTGGCGCAAGCCCTTTATGAAAAGCGACTGCTGACCTATCCGCGAACCGACAGCGCATTTTTGACCGACGACATGGGCGGTACAGCGACGAATATTGCCGCGCTGCTCTGCGGAAAGCTGCCGTTTATGCAGGACGTATCTTTTACCCCGGACGTGTCCCGCACCCTTGACAGTAAAAAGGTGTCCGACCACCACGCAATCATTCCTACTCTGGAGTTTGCGAAAACCGACCTTGCAGCATTGCCCGAAAGTGAACGGAATATCTTAACCCTTACCGGAGCACGCCTGCTGTTTGCTGCCGCCGAGCCGCACAGTTATGAAGCAGTCACGGCGATATTTTCCTGCGCGGATAATTCTTTTACGGCAAAAGGAAAATCGGTACTCTGTGCCGGGTGGAAAGACCTTGAACGCCGCTACCGTCTGACACTGAAAGGAAAGCCGGACACGGACGACGGGGACAGCGATTTTGTATCTGATGTGCCGGACTTTACCGAGGGACAGACGTTTTCCGACTTCTCCACAAAGGTAACAGTTCACGACACGCAACCGTCGAAGCCCCACACGGAAGCAAGCCTTTTGTCTGCCATGGAACACGCCGGAAGCGAGGACACAAACGCCGACGCGGAACGCAAAGGATTAGGCACACCTGCCACCCGTGCCGCTGTCATTGAAAAACTGGTGAACTCCGGCTTTGTGGAGCGCAAAGGCAAGCAGCTTTTCCCTACAAAAAACGGTATCAACCTTGTCTGCGTCCTGCCGGACAGTCTGACTTCCCCAAAGCTGACAGCGGAATGGGAAAATACGCTGGCGCTGATTGCAAAGGGAAACGCCAACCCGGAGAACTTCATGCAGGGCATTGAAGCAATGGCACAGGAGCTTGTGAAAGCCTATCCATTCCTTTCCGAGAAAGACAAGGAACTTTTCAAGGAAGAAAAGCCCGTCATTGGAAAATGCCCGCGCTGCGGTTCTCCCGTCCATGAGAGCAAGAAAAACTATTATTGCTCTGACCGGGACTGCACCTTTACCATGTGGAAGAATGACCGTTTTTTTGAGGAGCGTAAAACTGTCTTTACTCCGAAAATCGCCGCTGCACTCTTAAAATCCGACAAAGCAAGTGTCAAGGGGCTTTATTCCCCAAAAACGGGAAAAACCTATGACGGAAACGTGGTTTTAGCCGATACAGGCGGGAAATACGTCAACTACCGTGTGGAACTGCCAAAGAAGAAATGACTTGAATAGCAAGCATAGGAAGTGTGTACCCACTTCCGTAAATTCCCCCTTTTCTCTCACCGAGGACTGCGGGGAATTTTGCTTGTTGGGATAATCCCAAACCCTTATGGAAACTGCCGCGAAAGGAGGACTGCACATGGCAAGTTTACGGGACACTGTGAAACAGTATCAAGAGGAATTACGAGACGGTATCGCTTGGATTGCCTTTTGGCGTGAGGGGCGTTCATGGAACGGTGAGGACTTCTATCTGGACACAGGCGACAGCCTTACCGCCGAACAGAAAAGCCGCCTTGAAGAAATCCGGCAGAAAGACCCCGCAGCCGTTATTCTGAACAGCTATTACTGCGGCTATTTAGCCGGGGATATGACCGTTGACGAGCTGACCGCCGGAGTGCGTCGGCATTATGAAAACGGCTATAACGACGTGGTGGATTTTATCGCTGCACATGATGATACCTTATCCCCGGAAGTCTTGGAAAAGGCGCGGGCATTAGCCCATGCCGCAGGGCTTCCCTTTTATGAAAAACCTTATAACGGGGAGGAAATCGACCCGTATATTTATGACGGATATATGAGCATTGAGGACTACGAACTCATGCACCAAAAGATTGAACAGGAAAGGAGCGAACATTTGGCAGAACAATTTTCGATTTTGATTGACAGCCGCAGCCGTTTTGAAACCGGGCAGCCGGGTGGCGTATGGCTTTCTATGCCGACGACTATAGAGCAGTTTCACAAAGCGATGAACCGTATCGACATTACCGCAGAAAATTCACAGGATTTTTTCATCAATGGATTTGCAAATACCGAACAGCAGCCCTTTGACGTACCGCTTTCCGTTATCCAGAGTGCAGGAATTGACGAGCTGAACTATTTCGGGAAGCTCTTAGAAATGCAGGGTGACGCGGACAAGGGAAAATTTACGGCGGCGGTAACACTGGGCGAATATGCCGGAAGCGTGAAAGACCTTATCAACCTTGCACAGAACCTTGACTGCTACTGGATTTATCCCTCCATACAGGACGAAGAAGCCTACGGACATTATCTTATCGACGAACTGGACGAATTGGAGCTGCCCGAAACAGCAAAGAACTATTTCATGTATGAGGAATACGGGCGGGACGCGGTAAAGAATGACGGAGGTATTTTTACCGCGCAGGGCTATATCTACAACAACAAGAATACCTTTTCGGAATGGTACAGCGGGCATGAGAATGACATACCGAAAGAATACAGGGTTATGAGCTTCCCGCAGCCGGAACGTCCAGACCCGGCAAAGGTGGAAATGGACGCTGCCGCACCACCGCAGCAATCTGTACCGCCTGACGCAGCGCAAGAGCCGCGCCCGGTTATCCCGATTGTGCTGACTTCCGAGAAACCCGCAGATAAGCTCAAAGAAATCACAGACCGCTTGGAACAGGGTATCATGCAGCTGTTCGACAGTGATCGCTACAAAGAATATCTGCGCGTCATGTCAAAATTCCATAATTACAGCTTCAACAATACGCTGCTTATCGCCATGCAAAAGCCGGACGCTTCCCTTGTGGCAGGCTTCCAGTCTTGGAAAAACAACTTCAAGCGCAATGTGGTAAAGGGGGAAAAAGGTATCAAAATCCTTGCCCCGTCCCCGTTCAAAATTAGGCAGGAAATGGAGAAAATCGACCCGGAAACGCAAAAGCCCGTAATCGGCGCAGACGGGAAACCCGTCAAGGAAGAAAAAGAAATCACTATCCCTGCTTTTAAGGTGGTATCGGTCTTTGATGTTTCCCAGACCGAGGGAAAGGAGCTGCCGGACATTACTGTGGATATGCTGACCGGGGACGTGGAACACTTCAAGGACGTTTTCGCAGCCCTTGAAAAGACTTCCCCTGTCCCTATCGGCTTTGAAAAAATCGAGGGCAATTCACACGGGTATTACCACTTGGAGGAAAAGCGCATTGCCATTGACGAGGGAATGAGCGAGCTTCAGACCATAAAAACCGCTATCCATGAAATCGCCCATGCGAAGCTGCATGACATTGACCCCAACGCCCCGAAAGAGGAACAGGCAGACAGACCCGACCGCCGTACCCGTGAGGTACAGGCAGAAAGCGTCGCTTATGCGGTCTGCCAACATTACGGGCTTGATACGTCGGACTATTCCTTTGGATATGTCGCCGGGTGGAGCAGCGGACGGGAACTTGACGAACTGAAAAGCTCCCTTGAAACAATCCGCAGTACCGCAGCGGAAATCATCAACAGCATTGACGAGCATTTGCAGGAAATTCAAAAGGAACACGACAAGGAACAGGTACAGAAAGAAGTAGCCGAGCCGGACAAAGACACCTTTTCCATTTACCAGTTAAAGAGTGGTGATGAAACGCGGGATTTCCGCTTTGAACCGTATGACCGTCTGGCAGCAACTGGACGTACCGCAGACCGGGCAAATTATGACCTTATCTATACCGCCGAGCTTACGCCGGGGACTTCCCTTGAAGATATTTATACCCGGTTCAATATCGACCACCCGAAAGATTTTAAGGGACACAGCCTTTCCGTTTCTGACGTTGTGGTGCTTCATCAGAATGGACAGGATACGGCACACTATGTTGACAGCAGCGGTTACAGGCAAGTGCCGGAATTTTTACAGCCGCCGGAAAAGGAAAATCCCTTAAAGCACGTCGAGGACACTATCGAGCAGAACGACAACAATTTTGACGGGATTATCAACAACACCCCGTCCGTGGACGAATTGGAGAAAAAAGCAAAATCCGGGGAACAGATTTCTTTGACCGACCTTGCAGACGCAATCAAAGCAGAGAAAACACGCAGCAAGGGTAAAGAAGAAAAGCCCTCTATTCGGGCGCAGCTTAAAGCGGATAAGAAAAAGGTGCAGAAGAAAACCGCAAGACAGAAACCACAGGATTTGGAAAGGAGCTGACGCATGGGAAAATTAAGCAAATTTGAAGATGTGGACGTGTTTGCTTCCCTTAGTGCAATTTTGAAGCAGAACACAGGATTTTATCAAAGTGATTTTGACATTGATAAAAGCATAATCACGCAGGCGGCAGCAAGCCCACACAAAGAGGATAAAACCCTCTTGTGGCTCTGCCGCCCTATGGGAACGCATTGCTTTCGGGAACGCGACGTGTTTCTAAAGGACACCGCGCCCCACAACACTTGGCGGTTTTATAGGGAACAGACAAGCGACCGTATTCTTGCTTACGCAATCGAGCTGACAGGTACAGAACATGGGAAAATCAAGGGTAATCTCTATGAGCTTGACTATGCAAGGCATTATGAGCGCGTCAAGGACAAGGAGCTTGCCGCTGATACGGTGCGTCTGATTTATGAACACGGCACACGGGATATACCCGCCGGACAGTATTTTGCAGGCAATCCCGATACGCTTTACGGAAAATTTGAACGCTTTGAAGCTATCCCTAACGACCCGGACGCGCTGCGATTTCTCTTGCAGGAGGAAAAGCATAGCCGAGAGCAGCTTGCGCCGGGGGATTTCAAAGCTCATATCGCTGTTTTGCATGACGGGTTGCTTGAAACAGAAGCGCGACGCATTGTGGCAGAAATGAAGCGGCGCGATACGCCGAACAGTCCCAACAGGACACATTTCATGGTAGAGCTTTCCAACGCATTTATGCAGCTTGCGAACAGCAAAGATTTAGACCGCCTTTTTTCTATGCTGCCATATCAGACACTTTCCTTTTCCAAAATCGAGGGCATACACGGGACGTATGCACTGATTGATAAAAACGAAAGCAGGAATAAGGATATACGAAAGCCCCGTCCCTCTATCCGGGCGCAGCTTCAATCCGAAAAGGAAAAAGCTGCCCCGAAAAGAACAGCCAAAGTAAAAAAACACGATTTGGAGGTATGACTATGAACCGTTTTACCGTGGAAGAAACAAACCTTTTGAGTATTTACGCAGACAGCAGCAAACCGGCAGTGCTTGAAAATATCCGCGCCGCGCTGCCATACATGGACGCTGATTTGCGGGAACTTGCACAAAGAACCATACAGAAAGTAGGCGCACTGACCGAGGCGGAATATACCGAGCTTGCCGTTTATGCCGCTGATGAAGTATGATCGGGAATAGGCGGCTGACACCGCCGCAAAGCCGCAGGGTAAATTCCCTTGCGAAAAAATCATGCTGCAACTGCGACAATGGAAAATGTATGCTGCTTGACGACGGGGAAGAATGTGTATGCCCGCAGCTTATTTCTTATTCGCTGCTCTGTAAATGGTTTCAGACAGCGGTGCTTCCTCTGGATAGGGAATTGCACGCGGAATTGTTGAAAAACGAAGATATGCGGCGTTGTACTGTATGCGGTGCTGCCTTTGCGTCAAGCTCCAACCATGCGAAATACTGCCCGGATTGCCGGAAGCGTATCACCCGGAAACAGGCTGCCGAGCGTATGAGGAAACGGCGGGCTTCCGTTACGCAGTAGGGGTGAAAAAAGCCTTGATTTAAGCGGCTTTCCGAGCGTGAAAATCCGGCGGCAAGGGTTTTCTACCATATCCCTTAAAAATGGCATTCTACACCGTAACAAGCACCAAAAACGCACCTACACAAAGCAGGGCGCGGACAGTCTTTCGTTGGCTGTCCGCGCCCTGTTCTTTTTCTTTTTATTTAGTTATAGCGTAATAACAAATTTACTTCTTCTTTTATCTCTGACTTTAGTTGTTCAGCATTTAACTCATTGACATTTACATATATTTTGAAGCAATATTCCCCGTCACTACTAAAATCACGAAGTATTCTATTGTCAACAATCATATCTCTGACTACCGATTCCTGTTTATAATTTTTATACATTAAATCAATATGTTCTGTACAAATTATTCCAGAAAAGTACCCCTCATTTGTTAGTATATTTTCTATTGTTTCAATCCACTGTAAAACTGGCTTTGAAGATGGTTCTGTAGAAATAGTAAATGACTGGGTATCAAAGTCGTATGAAGAATATCCATTTTTTATATATTGACCCAAAATAATGTAACCTTTACCCAAATAAGTATAATCCTTATCATATATTATTATAACCAATGCTTTGTCTAAAATCAAACTTCCATACCGTATAGTGCCACCAGTATTTATAATTTTATATTTTTCTTCAGTCTCACTTATTTCTTGTTCCAAAATAAATGTTGGTTGCTTTTCTAAATCTTTAATACGATTTTCATTTTCTGTTATTTTATTAGCAATTATTCCAACTTTTACACCTGCGATTGAAACGATAATTCCAGTAACAGTGAGTATTAACATCATAATTGTTTCAAAATAAATTTTATTTTGTTCACAAAAAATCTTGAATTTATTTATAACATGAATATCTGTATCCACACTAATTATTTTTGTGATTTCATCATAATGTAAAGTGGTTTTTGATTTCCTTTTTTTCTTCATAACAAACACCTCTTTATTATTATAGCACTTAGTTACTATTTTTTCTATTTCAATTATCGCTCTGTTTCCTTTTCCCGTTCCGGCTCTCTGCCCTGCCGCAAAATGCTGTCAATGTTGCTCTTGATAACGTCATATTCCTTGACCTGTTTTTTCAACTTCCCATAGTCCGCATACAGAGCTTCTTTCTGTGCTTGGAGCTGTTCATATTCTGCTTGCAGCGAAGTAAGGTTCGGGAGCTTCTTTATGCCTGCCGTTTGGAGTGCCTTTGCTGCCGCTTCATGGAGGATTATTGCCCGTTCATGGTCTGCCCGGTATCTGTCCTTATTCTTGGCTTTGCGGTATGCGTCATAGGCGGACTTTGTTTTCTGGTAGGTGGTAACATTCTTAATCAGCACCGCCATATCTGCAAGCCGTTTTTCGGCTACCTTTAAGCTGTCCGCTGCCTGTTCGCTTGCAGCCGCAATTTCCGAGATTTTGGCGGTCAAATCTGCATACTGCTCAATCTTGTGTTCGGTAAGGAAATTCAGTGTCTTTGCAGCCTGTTTCAGATTATGGATTTTCGCCCATTGCTCATAGCCTTTGCTTTCCTGTGCCTTGATACAATTTTGAATATCAATCAACAGATTGATACCGCTGCGCTGCGGCTTTGGAGCTTTGAAAGTGCGGGTGCGCGTTCCGCTGATACGTTCCCGTAACACTTCCTCTGTGTAATCTGCACCGAGGGCTTTCAGACGGGTAAAACGTTCCTGTCCCGGAGCGCGACAGGAAACATATTTCCCCGGTTTTATTTCATAGCCTGCCGCTTGCAAACGGGATAGTAATTCTTCAAAACTTGATACTTGGGGAATGAGTGCGTCCACCGCAATTTTAAGTTTGCCTTTCCAACTTGTCCCTGTCTTTTCGGCTTGATATTCTGCATAGCTTTTTCCTTTGCTGCCTCTCCCCGGAACGACCACAGACAGCCCGTTTTCCCGGCATAGCCTGTCACTTATATTGCGTATGCCGTAATAGCTGCGCTTGTTGGAATTGTACTTGTGGTAATCTACAAAATTTACCGCGCAAAAAATGATGTGGTTATGGATATGCCCTTTATCAATATGCGTTGTTAAGACATACTCATGTTGTCCCTTTGTAACCGCGTCGGCAAGCTGCCGCCCGATTTCATGTGCCTTTTCATAATCGACTTCTCCCGGTGCAAAGGACTGTATCAAATGGTGGGCTAAATTGTTCCCTTTATCTAATGCCTGCGCTATGGTAAATTCAAACTCAATATCTGCCGTTTCATAACTGCACCCGTAAGAGGACACCAGTATTTTTTCATCGGTCTTATCCGGGTTCTGGATATAGTCAAGGGCTTTGCTCAACGTGCTTTTAATAGGCTTAATCTTTGTAA
>ENA-ORSL01001762-ORSL01001762.1-human-gut-metagenome-genome-assembly--contig:-NODE-1762-length-17312-cov-3.619285_pt1 | contig 17312 bp, 12 predicted proteins | sample MGYA00242190_ERZ509157 | MGnify/ENA primary metagenome ERZ509157 (study PRJEB26280, sample SAMEA2338664) | human gut metagenome | biome: human gut; feature: human-associated habitat; material: faeces...
ATTTAGTAATTATAATAGGAATAGCACCTTTAGAAAAGTCTAAAATGAAAACTAAAATCCCAAGAGCTGGTCCTAATACTCTTAGAGCATTGGTTGCCCCAATATTGTGACTACCATAATTTCTAATGTCAACGCCTTTTAATTTACCTATTAAAATACCAAAAGGAATTGAACCTAGTAAATATGAAAAAAACATTAAACATATAGGTAAAAATACTTTCATGATATGCCTCCTAGTTGATGCGTCTAATTATACTATTTTTTTCTTTTTTTTTCAAATAATAGTTCTTTTTTTTATTTATCGAATAATGTAAAATTTGGTCAAATTGTTAATTTATCTATGATTTAGTTAGATTTTTTAACTATTTTTCTTGCAAAATATTTTTGGTTGTGTTATAATGAAAATAATGTTTGAAAAAAGGAGTGATGCAAATGGCTAAACAAACAAATGTTTATAATGAAGATTCCATTCAGGTTTTACAAGGGCTAGAGGCAGTTAGAAAAAGACCTGGTATGTACATTGGATCAACCGATGCAAGAGGATTACATCATTTAGTTTGGGAAATTGTTGATAATGCGATAGATGAAGCATTATCTGGCTATGGCTCACAAATAATCGTTAATATCCATAAAGATAATAGTATAGAAGTTATCGATAATGGACGTGGTATTCCTACCGGTATTCACAAAGTAGAAAAACGTCCTACCCCAGAAGTAATTTTCAACACTCTTCATGCCGGAGGTAAATTTGACGCAGAAGGGGGATATAAAGTATCAGGTGGTCTACACGGCGTTGGTTCAAGTGTTGTTAATGCTCTTAGTGAGTGGCTTACTGTAACAATTTATCGTGATGGTAAAATCTATAACCAAACTTACCGTAATGGTGGTAAAATTATAGAAAAACCACGTAATTTAGGTGATACCAAAAGAACTGGTTCAACTATTCATTTTAAACCAGATCCTAAGATTTTTTCATCAACAATCTTTGAATATAAGACTATTTCACAAAGACTTAAAGAATCGGCATATTTAATAAAAGGTTTAAGAATTGATTTAAATGACTTAAGAACTGGTAAGTCAGAAAGTTTTCATTTCCAAAATGGTATTGTTGAATTTATCAAATCACTTACGGTTGGAAAAGAAGCACTTTATGAACCAGTGTTCTTGAGTGGTAATATGTACAAGATTAATGTTGAAGCTGCCTTAGTATATTGTGAAAAAACTTACAATGAAAATATTCTTTCATTTGTTAATAACATTCGTACACGTGATGGTGGAACTCATGAAGTAGGTTTTAAATCTGCAATTACTAGAGCCTTTAACGATCATGCAAGATTAATTGGTGCGTTGAAAGATAAAGATATAAATTTAGATGGTGCTGATATTAGAGAAGGTCTTACCGCTATAATTTCTATCCGTGTTCCTGAGGATTTACTACAATTTGAAGGGCAAACTAAAAATAAATTAGGAACTCCTGAAGCTAAACCGGCGGTTGAACAAGTAGTATATGATCAAATGAAGGCATATCTTGCGGAAAACGGACAAATTTCTGCTAACCTAATAAACAAAGCTATTAGAGCATCAAAAGCAAGAGAAGCAGCTAAAAAAGCTCGTGATGAAGTTAGAATGGTAAAACAAAAAACTTCAAAACCTGCTAACTTGTTAGGTAAACTTACTCCTGCTCAATATAAAAATCCAAGTAAGAATGAATTATTCCTAGTCGAAGGTGATTCAGCTGGTGGTACCGCTAAACAAGGTAGAGACCGTTCATTCCAAGCCGTTTTGCCACTTCGTGGTAAGGTTCTTAATACCGCAAAAACTAAAATTGAAGAAGTATTAAAAAATGAAGAAATAATGTCAATAATTAATGCGGTTGGAGCTGGTTTTGGAGCAGACTTTGATTATACTAAATCTAACTATAATAAAGTTATTATTATGACCGATGCCGATACCGATGGTGCCCATATTCAAATACTACTTATGACTTTTTTCTATCGTTATATGAAAGGTCTTGTTGAAAATGGTATGGTTTATATTGCCACACCGCCATTGTATAAGATTACATACAAAAATGTAGTAGAATATGCTTGGTCTGATGAAGAACTTCGTGAAAAAATTCAAAAAAAGAATGCCCAAATTCAACGTTATAAAGGACTGGGTGAAATGAATGAAAGACAACTTTGGGAAACTACTATGGATCCTGCTAGAAGAAGTCTTATTCAAATCAACATTGGCGAAGAAGGCGATGTTGAAAATAAAATTAATATTTTAATGGGTGATGATCCTGAACCAAGAAGAGAATGGATCGAAAATAATGTTGTATTTGATTCAGATGACAATTTTATATTAGAAGGAGATGATGAAGATGAATAATCCAAAAAATGCTTCTAAAAAAATTGACAAATTTGTTGAACATTATGTAATTGAAAATTTTGAAAACATCATGGGTGATAGATTTGGAAGATATTCTAAATATATCATTCAAGATCGTGCTCTTCCCGATGTAAGAGATGGTTTAAAACCTGTTCAACGTCGTATTCTATATTCAATGTTTAAACTTGGTCTTGCTTCTAACAAGCCTACTAAAAAATCAGCTCGTATTGTTGGTGATGTTATTGGTAAATATCATCCCCATGGTGATACTGCTGTATATGATGCAATGGTCAGAATGAGTCAACAATTTAAAGTAATGCTACCACTTGTAGATATGCAAGGTAATAATGGTAGTATTGATGGTGACCCTGCTGCCGCAATGCGTTATACTGAAGCGCGTATGAGCAAGTATTCTGAACTAATGATTGAGGATTTAAATAAACATACAGTTGGATTTGTACCAAACTTTGATGATGAAGAGTTAGAACCAATCGTTTTGCCTTCAAAATTTCCTAATATCTTAATCAATGGTGCAAGTGGTATTTCTGCTGGTTACGCAACTGAAATTCCACCTCATAATCCTGGGGAAGTAATTGACGCAACGATTTATCGTATAAATCATCCAAATTGTACAACTGAAGAATTAATGCAATTCGTCCAAGGTCCCGATTTCCCTAGTGGTGGTATTGTCCAAGGTATTGACGGTTTACGTGATGCCTATGAAACTGGACGCGGAAAAGTAATAATTAGTTCAAAATATACTATTGATACTACTAAAGCAAATGATCCTAGAATTGTAATTACTGAAATTCCATATGATGTTAATAAAGCATTACTTGTAAAGAAAATGGGTGATGCATTACAAGCCAAAAATGTTGATGGTGTTCGTGAAATTCTTGATAACACAAGTAGTGAAGGTTTACAAATCGACATTCATTTAAGAAAAGATGTAAATCCTGAAACAATATTAAACTTCTTATTAAAACAAACCGATTTACAAACAAGTTATAACTTTAACGTAGTTGCCATATCGCAAGGTCGACCAATGCAAATGGGACTTGCGGAAATACTAGATGCTTATATTGTTCACCAAAAAGAAGTTGTTACAAACAGAAGTAATTTCGAACTTGAAAAAGACTTGAAGCGTCAAGAAGTAGTTAAAGGGTTAATATCAATGGTATCAATATTAGATGCAGTAATTACAACTATCCGTAATTCGAAAAATAAAACTGATGCCAAAGAAAACATCATTTCAAAGTATGGTTTTACTGAATTACAAGCAGAAGCCATTGTTACATTGCAATTATATAGATTAACCAATACCGATATATTTGCATTAAAAACAGAAGAAAAAGAATTAGAAAATGATATTAAGCGTTTACGTCATATCTTATCTAGCGAAACTGCTTTATTAAAAACCGTAATTGCTGAATTAAGTAGAGTAAAAGAAATTATTGATTGCCCTCGTAAAACTTTAATTCAACATGAAATTACCGAAGTTGAAGTAAAAACAGAAGAGTTCATTGCAAAAGAAGATGTAATTTTAATGATTACCCATGATGGATATCTAAAACGTCTCAGCAAAAAAGCTTTCTTTGGAACCAATGAACCTACTAAATTAAAAGATGGTGACGTTATTACTGATTTATATGCAGTAGCAACAACTGATACTTTGATTCAGTTTACTGACCGTGGTAATTACATTTTCTTACCAATTCACAAGATTCCTGAATCTAAACATAAAGATCAAGGTATTCACATTAGTACTTTAATTGGTATGGAACCTAATGAAAAAGTTATTTTCTCATTCCCAGTTACTGACTTTAAAGAAGAAAAATATGTACTTCTTGCCACTAAGTCTGGTTTAATTAAACGTATTCAATTATCTAGTCTTTACGTTACAAGATATTCTAAAGCTCTAAAGGCTACTAAATTAAAAGATGATGATGCGGTAGTAAGTGCTGACGTTGTTAAGGGTAGCAATTATGAAGTTGTTATTGCAACTAAAGATGGCTTCATGAATAGATACGATGCATCAGAAGTTAGTGTTATTGAGCCTGCTTCATTTGGTGTTAAATCAATTGAGCTTAAGAATCGTCCAAACGATTACGTTGTCGGTGCTAAATATGTTAGTGAAAAAGACATTGTCTTGATCTTAACTAACCGTGGAAACATTAAACGTATGCGTCCTGAAGAAATCAATAAAGGTAAGAAGAATAATGTTGGTAAGATGTATTTGAAAGCAGTTCGTTCAAATATGCATGAGGCAATTGATTTAGAAGTAATTCATGCTAAGAATGCCAATTCAGATTTAGCATCTTATGTTTTCTGTGAAAAAGGCTTTGTTGAAATTGACTACACAGTCTTACGTACAGCTATTGCCGATAATGGTAAAAAGTTTGTAACCAACGATTTAGGTAAACCTTCTGAGATTGTAATATGCCGTAATGATGCGGATTTAGAATTGTAAAAAATATTTATCATTAATACAACTTGAAAATACAATTTATGGTATAATGTGGCAAGTGAGGTGAAATTATGTTCAAAATAGCCATTGATGGACCAGCCGGTTCAGGTAAATCAACAATTTCAAAAATACTTGCCCAAGAATTAGGATTTGAATACATAGATACTGGCGCAATGTATCGTGCTATTACACTAAAAGCAATGCGTTTAGGTATTGATATGAATGATGAAAATGCCTATGGTTTTTTGAAAAATACTGAACTTGATATTTGTAATGGTCGTTTCATAATGGATGGTGAAGATGTTAGTGAAGCTATCAGATCAGTAGACGTTACTAACCAAGTTTCAACTCCTTCCAAAATAGGTTGCGTCCGTGATTTTCTTGTCGATTATCAACGCAAAATAAGCAATTCAAAAAATTGCATTATGGATGGACGTGACATTGGAACAGTTGTGCTAAAAGATGCACCACTGAAAATCTATCTAGATGCGACAGTACTATGTCGCGCTAAACGTAGAATGCTTGAAAGAGCAGAAAAAGGAATTGTTTTACCACTTGAAGAAACAATTCAAGAAATTGAAATACGAGATTGGAAAGATTCAACTCGTAAACACAGTCCTCTACGTTGTGCAGAGGATGCGGTAGTCATTGATAGTACCGATTTATCAATTGATGAAGTAGTTAGTCGGATTATACAATTAGTTAATGAGAGGAAAAACAAAATGAGTAAAAGCGCTTACAAAGAAGGACAAATCGTAAAGGGTTGCATTATCAATGTTACTAAAGATGCAATCTATCTAATCTTAGGCGATGAAACAAAAGCTGTAATTTATAGCAATGACTTAAAAGACTATAATGAAGGGCAAAAGCTTTATAATATCTATCATGAAGGTGAAGAATTTGAAGCTACCGTTAAAAGTGTTACAAAAGACAAAAAGACAGGCGAACCACTTTGCATTTTGTCAACTAAATTAGAAGATGAAAAAGAGAAATTAAATCTATTTGAAGAAATTAAGGAAAAAGATGAAATTATTAAAGCGAAAGTTGTAAAAGTTACTGCAGCTGGTGCTGATTTAGATTATCAAGGATTTAAATTATTCTTACCTATCAAATTTATCGATTTAAAAGAAGAAGCATTAAAGAACTTAAGAGGTCAAATGCTTGATGTTATGGTATTATATGTAAATAAAGATCGTCTTCAAGTTACTGTTTCAAATGTAATGGCAATGAAAAAACAATATCGTCTTGCTAAAGAAGCTGCATATGCTGCATTAGCTGTAGATATGGTTGTAGAAGGTGAAGTTGTTAACGTTTTACCATACGGTGCCATAGTTAGTCTTGGTGAAGTAAGTGGCTTATTACATCAATCAGAAATAGATCATAAACCTGTTCGTAATGTTAGCAACAGATTAAAAGTTGGTGACAAAGTACAAGTTAAGATTATTGGTATTGACGGAAATAAAATTTCTTTATCAATGAAAGCACTTGTTAAACATCCTTGGGATGTATTAAAAGAACAATATCATGTTGGTGACGTATTTGAAGGTCACGTTGAAAAGATTATTCCTGCAGGTTTAATTATAAAACTTACTGATGATTATTCAGGCTTAATGCCAAGAAGTGAATATTCATGGTTCAGCAATGTTAAAATTGAAGATGAAGTAACTGAAGGTTCTACATTAACAGTTAAAGTTTTAAATATTGATGATGCTAAAAAACGTGTAAGTTTATCACACAAAGCTACACTAGATAATACTTGGGCAGATGTCCGTTTACATCGTGGCGACAAGATTATGGTTACAGTTGCATCTGTTAACGATCGTGGTGCATTAGTTAACTATAAAAATGTTCAAGGTTTCTTACCAGTAAATGAAGTAACTTCAACTAAACGTATTACACGTGTTGATGAAGTTTACCCAGTTGGTACTGAAGTAGAAGTAATGGTACAAGATTGCGATCCAAGCGTAGCTAAATTACGTGTAAGTTCAAAAGCAATTGAAGTTGCTAAAGAAAGAGAAAGCTTTGATAAATATTTTGCAGAACAAGCAAAAGAAACTCCAACAAGCACAATAGGTGACCTAATCGGCAACCTTAACTTAGACGATAAGGAAGAAAAATAGTCTATGAAAAGAGGTACAGTAGCGATTATTGGGCGTCCTAATGTTGGAAAATCAAGCCTATTTAACCGACTTTCTGGCGATAAACTAGCAATCACTGATGATGCTAGTGGTATTACCCGAGATCGCTTGTACACTAAATGCGAATGGCTAAATCAAGAATTTTCAATTATTGATACTGGTGGGATTGAACTTAAAAATGTTCCATTTATGGAAGAAATAAAAGCTCAAGCTCAACTAGCAATTGATGAGGCCGATGTAATAATCTTAGTAACTGATGGCAGAGTTGGTGTTACTAATGGAGATAAAGATGTTATTAAAATTCTTCACAAAAGTAAAAAACCTGTTATCGTTGCGGCAAACAAAATAGACGACGTAAAATTCATGGATAATATCTATGAATTTTATAATTTAGGCGTAGATGATGTTATTGCCGTGAGTGCATTACATGGAATTGGTGTTGGTGATTTACTCGATAAAGTAGTAGAATTATTACCAGAAAAAAAAGAAAAAAGATACGATGATGCGGTAGAATTTTGTATCATCGGCCAACCTAACGTTGGTAAAAGTTCACTTACTAATGCAATACTAGGAACTGAAAGAGTTATTGTTAGTGATATAGCAGGAACAACTAGAGACGCAATTGACTCAAAATTTACTAGAGATGGTAAAAATTACGTTGTTATTGATACCGCTGGTATTAGAAAACAAGGCAAGATATACGAAAATGCAGAAAAATATAGTGTTCTACGTGCAATTAAAGCAATTGAACGTTCGGAAGTAGTTTTATTTGTCTTAGATGGGACTAAAGAAATAGAAGAACAAGATAAACGTATAGCTGGTTATGCGGCAGAATATAATAAGGCAGTTATTATAGTTGTCAATAAATGGGATGCTGTTGATAAAGACGAGAAATCAATGAAAGAATTTACAGAAAAAATCAGAAAGAATTTTTTATTTATCAGTTACGCACCAATTGTATTTGTTTCAGCGTTAAAGAATCAACGTATTCAAACTTTATTCGAACAAATAAAAATAGTATACGAAAACTACACTCGTCGTATTGCAACCAATGTATTAAACGATATAATACTTGACGCTTCAATAATGAATCAAGCTCCAATATTTAACGGAGATCGTATAAGAGTATATTATGGATCACAGGTTGATATTAAACCACCAACATTTGTTTTATTTGTTAATGATCCTAATTATATGCACTTTTCATATCAACGATATTTAGAAAACCGTTTTAGATCGGCATTTATGCTAGAGGGAACACCAATAAAGTTAGTTTTAAGAAAGCGAGAAAATTAATGAGTAAAGTAACTGTTATAGGAGCCGGAAGTTGGGGTAGTGCTCTAACAAGAATACTAGGTGACAATAATAATGAAGTATTATTGTATGATAGAGATGAAAAGACAGTTGATGAAATTAATAATTTTCATACTAATATAAATAAATTACCTGTTGGTAAATTACCAGAGACAGTAAAAGCTACAACTGATGTTAAAAAAGCTATTGACTTTTCTGATATTATAGTTATTAGTGTACCAACTAAAGTCTTAAGAACCGTTTTAGAACAAATTGCACACGTTATTACAACCCCTAAGCTTTTTGTCAATACTTCAAAAGGCTTAGAACCAGTTACATTCTTGAGAGTCTCAGAAGTTGTAAAACAAGTAATTGATAGTAAATACATTAAAGGGTTTGTAGCGCTTACGGGGCCATCACATGCCGAAGAAGTAATACAACAACTTCCGACAACAATTTGTTCAGTATCAGAAAAACATGATGATGCTAAACTAATTCAAAAATTATTTAATAATTCAACATACTTCAGAGTATATACTGGTCATGATCTGATTGGCTCTGAATTATGTAGTTCAATAAAAAACGTATATGCGATTGCTTCAGGAATGCTTGAAGGATTGGGATATGGAGATAATGCTAGAGCTGGCCTAATATCTAGAGCTCTTGTTGAACTGCGTAGAATAGTTGTAGCTATGGGTGGAAAAGAAGAAACAATATATGGCTTAACTGGTGTAGGTGATTTAGTTGTAACAACGACATCACATCACTCTAGAAACTACCAAGCAGGGGTAAAACTTGCAACTGGAAAAAATCTTGAAGAAACGATTGCTTCAATGGCTATGGTAGTTGAGGGTGCAAGAACTGCAGAAGCTATCTATAACGCTTCAAAAAAGATGAATTTAGAAACTCCGATTATTGATGCGGTGTACCGCGTTATATATGAAAAAGAAGACGTAAATAAGGCTGTTTTAGAGCTTATGAGTCGTTCTTTAAAGGATGAATAGAGGAAAGATTGGTTATAAAACCAGTCTTTTTTTAGTTAAAAATTAATTTTAATACAAAATTAATTGCAAAAGCAGATAATCGGTGTTATAATAAACTGGTAAAAATAGGAAAGGAATTTAAAAAAATGTCAAAACTTTGTAAAAGAATACTATTAATTCTTGCAGTGTTTAGTTCATTTTTGACTTTATTTGCTTGTTCTGCAATTCAAATTGACACATACCACGTAGAACTTCCTCAAGATAAATATCAATTGAGAGTAGGTCAAGAAATTGAAGCTTTACCAATAGTTTCAAAAAATGGTCAAGAATGTGATTTAGAAGTATCATATCATTCATACGATGCTTCAATTGCAACTTATGTAGATGGCAAAATCGTTGCTTTAAAATCCGGAGAGGTGCGAATTAAAGTAACTTTAAAAAACAATTCAAAAGTTTATGCTACAGCTTTAGTTACTGTCGTAAACGATGATTCTTAATTGTAGATTTCAATTATGAAAAAACAATGATTAAAGGAACTACTCAATTGTTAACTTATGAATTGTTGGTAGAAAAAAATCGAAAATTAACTTTTACATCAAGTAACGAAAATGTAGCTACTATCGATAAATTAGGAAACATCAAAGCAATCACAGTAGGTACTACAACAATCGAAACTGTTGTAAGCTCACTTTATGATGAAGGTGTTTAAAAAACTTACAAATTAGTGATTGAAGTAAAAGATTTAACATTCGCAATAAATTACGTACTAGATGGTGGTACTAATTCTGAAAATAATCCAAATGAATATGTACCTGAAAAATTACCATTGTTATTAGAAAATCCTAATAAGAGTGGATATAAATTTGTTGGCTGGTACGATAATGAAAATTTCACTGGCGAATCTATAACTGAAATTTCAGCTGGCATAATGGGGGATGTCACTCTATATGCTAAATGGAATGCCCTTGATTATAGAATTTCTTATGAATTAAACGGTGGAACAAATGCAGAAAACCCTGATGGATATGATGTATCAGATCTTCCAGTTAGTTTACATGCTCCTAGTAGAACTGGTTACATTTTCAAAGGTTGGTATATGGGTGAAAACCGTGTACTTGCTATTCCAGTAGGAACTACTGGTAATGTAGTTGTTTCCGCAAAATGGGAACCAATAACTTATACAATTGATTTTGATACTAATGGTGGTTTACCAACTTTATCTTCAATCGATTATATAATTGAATCTGATAGCTTTACTTTACAAGAAATAACTAAAGCAGGCTATACATTTGATGGATGGTATAATGGGGAAACTAAAGTAACTGAAATAACAACTGGTACATATGGAAACATGACACTAGTTGCAAAATGGACTGCTGATTTATATACTATTAGTTATAACCTAGCTGATGGTGTAAATAGTCCAGAAAACCCAACATCTTATACAATTGAAAGTGGTTTAATTACTCTAAAAGAGCCAACAAGAGTAGGCTATACTTTTGTGGGCTGGTATAATGGAGAACAATTAGTAACAACTATTGATTCTAACACGCTTGAAAACATTTCTCTTACTGCTAAATGGACAGTTAATTCATACAAATTGACATTTGATGTTGATGGAAATTTAACAGAAAAGAATTTCAAATATGGTGAATCTGTTACAGCAATTGAAAATCCAACAAAAGTAGGACACACATTTGCTGGTTGGAGCAAAGAAATTCCTGAAACTATGCCTGCAAATGACATCACTGTTGAAGCAAAATGGGCAATTAATTCATATGATATTACATATGACCTAGCTGGTGGGGTAAATAATTCAGAAAACCCAACATCTTATACAATTGAAAGTGGTTTAATCACTTTAAAAAATCCAACAAGAGAAGGCTATACTTTTTTAGGTTGGTATAACGGAGAACAATTAGTAACAATAATTGATTCTAACACACTTGAAAACATTTCTCTTACTGCTAAATGGAAAATTACTACTGATCATGAAGGTACTGAAGATGATCCATATAGTGTTGATGATGCATTAAAAATAGCCGGAACTCTTAGTAGTGGTGAATATACTGAACTAGTATATATTACTGGTGTAGTTACTGATGCAGGTACTTTTGATACATATTACAGAAATGTTTATATTTGTGATAAAAATTCAAAGGAAACTATTTTAGTATATAGTTGTAATATTTCTGAAATTGTTGATGTTATTTATGTAAATGACACAGTAGTTGTAAAAGGATACATCACAAATTATCGAGGAAATACAATGGAAATATCTAGTAAAGGAAATTCATATGCTACTTTTGTAAGTAAAGAAGCAGGACTTTCAACTATTACAGTTAGCGAAACTTCAAGTGAATTTGCAATAATAAATGAACTTAGCACAATGGAAGGTTTAAATGGTTCAAGTTTTACTTTCAAAGTTTCAGTGACAGAAGGATATGAAATTGTATGTGTTAAAGTAAATGGTGTTGAAATCACTCCAAATAATGATGTATACACTGCGACAATTTCAGGAAATACTATAATTTCCGTTGAAACAAAAGTTAAAGGTGCAAAAGATCCAGAGACAATCGTATCACTTACATTCCCTGATGACAATAGTTCAAATAATGGAATAGGTTCATATACAGATGAATGGACTGCAAAAATTGGAACATATGAGTGGACAATTACTGGTTTCAATAATAATAATTGGAATAGTAGTTGGACGTATATTAAGGCAGGTAAAAAAAGCACCGCTGGTGTTGCTAAGATTAGCACAAAGTTTACAGAAATTATTACTTCAATAAAAATTGATGTTGGTTCTATAACAACTGCTTATATTAATAATATAAAATTAATTGTATCTGAAAAAGCTGATGAATCAAATGCATTAGAAGAAATAAGCTTTGATTTAAAGAGTGGAACTAATGAAATAAAAATTTCAAAGGCGACAAAAGATTGTTATTATATTCTTACTTTTGATATCAATTCTAGCACAAATAAAAATGGCGCAGCTATACAAATAAATAAACTAGAATATAATGGATACAAGACAGGTAGTTCTGATCCTTCTAAAACTCATAATATTAGCTATGTAAACTTACCAGAAGGTGCAACTAATAGTAATCCTACATCTTATACTGAAGGTGAAACAATTACTTTAGTAGATCCTGTTATACCTGGATATACATTTGAAGGTTGGTATGATAACGCAGAATGCACTGGAACAAAAATTACTGAAATTTCTGGTTATACAACTGATATAACTCTATATGCTAAGTTTGCAAAAATACCAACTCGTTCTATTTCTTATAAATATAATGTAGATTCTACTGATATAACAAATGATAACCCTACAGAATATGCAGAGGGTGATAGTACAGTATTGAAAGATGCTAAATTAACTAATTACGCTTTCAGTGGTTGGTATTTAGATTCAGAATATACTAATAAAATAACTGCAATTGATCCTAGTTGGACTACTGATATAGTTATCTTTGGTAAGTTTGAAACTTCAACTGAAAAAATAATAGTTTCAACGTTTAAGGATAAAAATTTATCAACTAATGAAACTATAGATTTAACATGGAAACTTAGTGTTGACGCTAATAGCTTTGAAACAGCTTCACCTGCAAGAGGTGTTCAAATTGGTGCAGCTAAAGGAACTGTACTGTTGTCTGCTACTAATTCTAAATACAAAGTAAATAGAATAGTTATGACAGTCTCAACAAATGGTACAGCTAACAAAAATTCAATTGCATTAACAGTTGGTGAACAATCTGCTTCAACAATTAGCCTAAAAAAAGCTAATAATTATGAGATTGAATTTGCATTAGAAACTGCTACACTTGGAGATATACTATTTACAATTAACGATGCTAACAAATCTGTGTATATTAAATCAATAACTATATATTATATGTAAACATATCAGGATGGGAATTTCCCATCCTTTTTGTAACATATTTAGGTATTTGTCATATATTATACTGAGGTGTTAAAGTGAATTTAAATAAAGTTATGAATTTTATTTCTGAGAATAATATTCAGCCAGATGCGGTATTCGCATTAGTTGAAAAAGTTAGGTATATGGATCTAAATGATGAAGCAAGTATTAGACAAGTAATTAAAGATGTATCAGTGCTTGCAGGAAAAAATTTAGATAAAGCAGAAGAGAATAAATTAGTTCGAGACATTATGACAAATGGTGTCAACGAAAATATCTTTCATTCTTTTAATAAAAAATAAAACTTGTTAATTAATTTACAATAAACACTCCTTGTGGTAAAATCTTACTGTATATAGGAGGTGTTATTAATGAGTATCATACATAAAGAAATGTTTGGTATTAATGAAACTTTAGCAAAAGAAATTCTTGAAGTTGCATTGTCAACTGGTGGAGATTTCGCTGAAGTATATATGGAAAAAACAACAAATGAAGTTCTTAGACTACATTCTGGTAAATTGTCTACCGCAAACGTATCAAAGGTAAAGGGTGCCGCAATTCGTATTATTAAAGGCGAATTAGAGGTTAACTCATCAATTACTGATTGTACATATGAGAATTTATTAAAAGCAGCTAAGACTTTAGCTGGAAGCTTTAATGATAAGAAACATGTTGAAGTGCAACCATTTGTTGAAAAGAAAGTAGAACTTGTTGTTAACCCTAAAAATGTTAGAGGGAACGACATAAGTCATGAAGTTAATTTATTGAAGACCGCAAGTGATACAATTTACGCATATAGTAAAGAAATTGTTCAAGTAATTTGTAATTTAACAAAAACGGAAAAACGTATATTTGTTTTTGCCAGTGATTCAACTTGGCAAACTGATTATCGTTGCAATACTAGACTTTCTTGTCAAGCTGTTGCTAGCGATGGTAAGGAAATGGAAACTGGTTTTGATTCATTTGGTCGTAATCAAGGTATGGAAATGTTTGATGACTTTGATGTTGTTCCTTTCGCAAAGCAAGTTGCCCATGATGCTGTAGAAATGCTACATGCTGAACCAATGCAAGGCGGCGAAATGCCAGTAGTTATTAACAATGGTTTTGGTGGAGTTATCTTACACGAAGCTTGCGTTCATGGATTAGAGGCAACATCAGTCGCAAAAGGCATGAGTGTATTTTGTAATAAATTAGGACAAAAAGTAGCTAGCGACATTGTTAATGCCGTAGATGATGGAACTAACTTAAATGCTTGGGGTTCAATCAATGTCGATGATGAGGGAACTCCTTCAAAGTGCAACGTCTTAATTGAAAATGGTATTTTAAAATCTTATTTAGTTGATAAACGTAATTCAAAGAAGATGAATCATCCAATCACTGGATCATCTCGTAGAGAATCTTACAAATATCAAACTACTTCAAGAATGACAAACACTTATTTCTTAAATGGTAAATCAACATTTGATGAAATCATCAAGAGCACTGAAAAAGGTTTATTCGCTGAAAAAATGGGTGGGGGAAGTGTTAATCCCGCAACCGGTGAATTTAACTTTGCCGTTCAAGTAGGTTACATGATTGAAAATGGTAAAATTACTAAACCAGTTAAAGGCGCAACTTTAGTTGGTTCAGGAAAAGACGTTTTACTTCACATTGATATGATTGGCGACAATTTATCTTGTGGGTACGGAATGTGCGGTTCAATGAGTGGATCTGTTCCAACAATTGTTGGTCAACCTACCATAAGAGTTTCAAAAATGACTGTTGGTGGAAAAGGAGGTAACAACTAATGACTTTACAAGATGTAATTAAAAGAGGATTAGAACTTGGTTTAGAAGCAGTAGAAGTGTACGCTTGCAATAGTGAAAGCAATACTTTAAAACTTGATGAAGGTAAGTTAGAATCATATAATATAAAAGAAATATTTGGTGTATCTATCCGTGGCTTATATCAAGGTAAAATGGGTTACGTTTATACTGAAACACTTGAAGAAAATGAGGTTGAACAAATCTTACACCAATTAGTTGAAAATACTAAATTACTAGATATGACAGAACCTGAATTTATGTATGAAGGTGGCGCATCATATGAAAGCGTTCCAGTTGTTGAATCAGACTATAAAGAACATTCAACTGCTGAAAAGATTGATTTGTTAAAGAAACTTGAAAAAGAAACGCTTGCAACAAGTGACAAGATCAAAAAGATTGGTTACTGTGAATATGATGAAGTATCAAAAGAAATTAATATCTTAAATTCTAAAGGATTAAATCTTAACAAAAAGTATTCTTATGTTGAAGCATTTGTTGGTGCTCTTGCTGAAGAAAACGATCAGACCGTGATGGGTTACTCAGTTGATGTTAATTTTAAATTAAATGATTTAGATACTAACAAAATCGTCAAAGAAGCATCAGAAATGGCTGTTTCACAACTTGGTGCAGGTTCTGTAAATAGTGGCAGATATCCTGTTGTATTAAAAAGAGATGTTGCAACTCCAATATTAGCTGCTTTTAGTTCAATTTTTGAAGGATCATCAGCTCTTTTAAAAACAACTATTTTAACTGATAAAATTGGTCAAAAAGTATTTGGTGACAACATCACTATTTATGATGATCCATTCTACAGTGATTCATTAATTAAAGTTGCATTTGATGATGAAGGTGTGCCTTGTAGAACTAAAAAAATTGTTGAAAAGGGTGTATTCAAAGGTTTCTTACATAATCTTAAGACCGCAAATTATTTCAACGTGGAGCCTACTGGTAATGGTTTCAAAGAAGGTGTAGCTGGAAAAATTGGCACTGGTCCTACTAATATGTTTATAGAACCAGGTAATTTAACCAAAGATGAAATTATTAGTACAGTTGAAAAAGGTATTTTTGTAACCGATGTTAATGGTTTGCATGCTGGTTTAAATCCTATTTCTGGTGATTTTAATGTTCAAGCATCTGGCTTCATGATTGAAAACGGTAAAATTGCCAATCCTGTAACATTATTTGTTATCTCTGGTAACTTCTATGAAATGATGAATAATGTTGACTTAATTGGTAACGACATAGAAAAACGTTTCAATGAAATTGCATCACCTACTTTAAAGATTAAAGAACTTGCAATATCAGGAAAATAAAAAATATGCAGTGATTTATTCACTGCTTTTTATCTAATTTATTTAAATTATGGAAAAAAAGAATAAAATATGTTAAAATTACAAAGGTGAATATTGTGAATAATTATAATGAGTTACTTATAAATTTGCCTAAAATTCATACCACAGAATTAGGCTATAAACGCATAAAAAACAATTTAAATATTGGTGATAGTGATGTTGTTAATTATTGCAAAAATTTAATTAATGATTGTAATTGTGAAATAGTGCGAATCGGAAAAAATTGGTATTGCAAATTAAACAATATTTGCATTACCGTAAATGCATACTCATTCACTATTATTACTGCACATATCATTAAATAGTTGTGTCAACTAATAGTAGACAAATTAGCATTGACTTTTATTTTTATAAGAAGTAAAATAAAAATGCTTATGTGCGCGTTTGAAAAAAATTTAATCGGTAAATATTTAGCTCAACTTTTAAAAATGCACGTTAGGAGGTAAGTTGTGAAATTATCAGAACAAATAAAAAAATATCGCAAAGAAAATAATTTGACACAAGAACAATTTGCCTCTAAACTTTTTGTTTCCAAACAGGCAGTTTCAAAATGGGAAACGAATCGAAGTTATCCGGATATTAATTTATTACCCCAAATTGCTGAAATGTTAAACATTAGTATTGATGAACTTATCGGAAAAAAAGAAACAGAAAATAGCACAAATAATCAGGAAAAAATTATTGAGAAAAAAATACCAAAAAAGAAAATATTTATATGCAGTGCTATAGTATTATTTATTGCCATATTTTGTGTTTTTTTAATATCAATATTAAATAGCAATAAATACTTAATTAAAACCAAAAAATATTTTAAAGTTAAAATGCCTGATATTGAAAGTTTCGAAATACAAAACTTTGAAAACTGGCTCAATCAAGAAACTGAATTTGGTAACTATTATCCTAAATCAATGTATTACTATATCTTTAAAGATAATCAAAAACTTGAAGATTTTTCTTTTCATTTAAA
>ENA-ORSL01001763-ORSL01001763.1-human-gut-metagenome-genome-assembly--contig:-NODE-1763-length-17300-cov-2.964801_pt1 | contig 17300 bp, 14 predicted proteins | sample MGYA00242190_ERZ509157 | MGnify/ENA primary metagenome ERZ509157 (study PRJEB26280, sample SAMEA2338664) | human gut metagenome | biome: human gut; feature: human-associated habitat; material: faeces...
AAACCGCGAGCTTTTGAAAAAGCTCGACCAAAACTTCTCACAAAGAAACGGCCGGCGCTCATCCGCAAAAGACGGGAACACAATCAAAACCGCCCGAACGCTTTAGAGTAGCTTTATGTCTGTCTGCGTACCCATTCTCCCTCTTTTGGAAAGTTTTTGGAGGTCCCGGAACCTTTTTCAAAAAGGTTCCGGGTGGGGTTCGGGGTAGTGCACCGGGAATAGCTGTCTCGGGCGGTGCCCCGCATCAAAGATATTTCATTCCTCAAATCGCCGAACGCTACCTTTTTCGCTGAGTTCAGGCGGGAACACCACCCGGCGCGGCGGTATGTCGTTGCGGGCAATACGCTCCATAAGCAGCTCAGCGGCAGTGCGTCCCATCAGCTGCGGATTTTGGCGGAAGCAGGTTATATCGGCGTTGCAGGGCATATAATCCTTGCTGTAGTCGTCATTACACACCACGCTGATGTCGTCCGGCACACGTAGTCCGGCGTCACGCAGTGCGTCTATCATTCCGGAGGCCATGAGTGCCGTCGTGGAAAAAACCGCACTGCAGCGCTGCCTGCTGGTGGCAAGTCTGCGTCCGAACTCGTAACCGCTTGGGTATTTCCTGTCTCCGTAAAAAATATCTTCGGGAGACGGGGACAATCCTGCGGCGGTCAGTGCATCTATGTAACCCTGCGTGCGGTTACGGCAGGTTATTGAGGTTTCGGGACCGGCAATGTGTGCTATACGGGTGTGACCGCGACTGAGAAGATACTGAGTAGCCATATATCCGCAGCGATAGTTGTCCACTGTAACGACATCGGTGTCCAGCGCTTTGAGATAACGGTTGACCAGCACGACTGGTAGCCCGAGTCCCGACATAAGCTCAATCAGCTGCTGACTTTCCACTACGTTGAGCATAAAAATTCCGGCGAATCCGCTTGAGGCGGCGTAGCGTATCAGACCACATTCCGTGCTGCTGTCGTAGTCACTCAGCGAGATCAGCGTGCGCAGTCCCGACTCGGCGAGACGGCGGCGTATGTCGTCGATATACCCAAGTGTTATTGGATTGTTAAGCTGGCCGGCAATTATCATGGCGGTGCCGGAATTCTGTGCTGCAACACTGCGCCGGCGTTTGCGCGGCGTGTAGTTGCGCGCACTCAGCTCGGACAGTATCCTGTCACGGGTAGCGGCAGAAACTCGGCTGTCGCCGTTAAGCACCCGGGACAGTGTTGCGGTTGATACATTTAACTCATGTGACAGCTCGTACAGCGTTTTTCCCATGACACACCTCCTGTTGAAGTGATATCATTATACAACATTGTGATTGTTTTGTCAATGTAATTTCAGCAAAACATTGCGGTAATTACGATGGATCAGGTATCACAAAACAAAATATTATTATCGCTAAACACACAAAAACATAAAATTGAGAACAAGTAAGGTGGAATAAAATGAAAAAAAGACTTTTGGTTTTTTCGGTCGATGCCATGATAAGCGAGGATATTGACTATCTGCGCAATAAGCCCAACTTTGCAAAATATCTTGCCGGAGGAAGCGAGGTGCGCAAGATACGCACGATATATCCGTCCGTTACATACCCGGCGCATGTCAGCATGATGACGGGGTGCTATCCTGACCGGCACGGCGTGGCGTCCAATTATGCTTTTACTACTAACAGCAAGGAGGACACCTGGCAGTGGTTTTCATCGGCAATAAAGACGGGCGACATTTTCACGGCGTCCAAGGCCGCGGGATACTCAACAGCCGCCATATTCTGGACGGTGACCGGAAACCACCCTGCGATCGATTATAATATTACAGAATACTGGATGCCTCAAAAAGGCGACACACTCCGTTCGGCGTTTGAGCGTGTCGGAGCCAACGAGCAGTGCCTTGAGATAATTGAGGCCAACGCCGGCCTGCTGGCAGAATCCTACAAGCTCACCGGGCGCAAGAATTTTATGGTACATCCTCAGGTCGACAATTTTCTGATCAAAAACGCTTGTGATATAATTTTGCGATATGCGCCGGAGGTGTTGTTCGTTCACAACGGAAATATGGATAACGGCCGGCACCAGAACGGAGTTATGGCCGATTGCCTGCAGCACGAGCTTGATCTGGTAGACGGTTGGATAGGAGATCTCGGCCGTGCCCTTGAGAGCGCAGGAGTGCTTGAGGACACCGATATATTCCTTGTCAGTGATCATGGCCAGCGTGACATCAAGCGTACTATAAAGCCCAATGTTTATCTTATGGAGCACGGCTTCATAGAGCTTGACGAGAGGGGCAAGGTCCGGGACTGGCGTGCCTACTGCCTGTCCAATGCCATGTCCAGTGAGGTGTTTCTCAAAGATCCCGACGATAAAAAGACCTATGACGAGGTCTATGCGCTGCTGAAGCACATGTGCGAAGAAGGCATTTACGGTTTTTCACAGGTATTCACACGCGAGGAGGTTGAGGAGCGCGAGCATTTGTCGGGTGATTTCAGCTTTGTGCTTGAGTCTGACGGATATACTTCGTTTTCTGACAGCTGCCGCCGCCCGGTGCTGGCGCCGCTTGATCTGACCGACTTCCGGTTCGGTCACGCGACACACGGATATCTTCCCGACTATGGCCCCCAACCCACGCTGGTGGCTAAGGGACCGCACATCAGGGAGGGTGTAGTGCTCGAGCGCCGCCCGATCGTCGACGAAGCGCCCACATACGCAAAGCTGCTTGGTGTCGAGCTACCGGATGCCCAGGGAAGCCCAATCGACGAAATTCTGAAATAAAAGACTGTTAGCTCCGCCCGGACGGGCGAAAGCAGAAGAATAAACGCTTATAAGACTGCTATCGTATATAACTCAAAGTCCAACCGACGCACCCGCCTGAATTGCGGGAACGCTTTGGTTGGACTTTTTTAATGTTTGCAGTGGGGCATCGCTGTGGTTTGTACCGAGTGGACATGTGTCACTATGCTCATCAGTGCTCCGCTTCACAATAATCTTTTACCGCCGAAAGCAATACGGCGCGGTCGGTGTCGTTAAGCGGACAGAGCGGCAGACGGTACTCCTCGCGGCAAAGTCCCAGCTGCGCCATGACGCATTTGACCGGAACCGGATTGACATGCGAGAACATCGCCTTGATAAACGGCAGCAGTGCGGTCTGTTCAGCTGCGGCGCGGGCAAAGTCGCCCGCGCGGAATGCCTCATACATACCGACCATGTGCCGTGGCAGTACGTTCGACACCACAGACACAACGCCTGCTCCTCCAAGCGACAGCACGGGAACGGTCATATCGTCGTTGCCTGAATAAAGCGCCAGACGCCGGCCGCATCGTCCGATGATTTCGGCGCATGCCGCTATACTTCCCGACGCTTCCTTGATGCCGACGATCCGCGGGTGTTCACTGAGTGCTTCGCACAGCTGCGGTGACAGGTTTACCCCGGTACGCGACGGGACGTTATACAGTATAAGCGGCAGTGGTGTTGCGTCTGCAATCGCGGTGAAGTGCCGGATCAAACCTTCGGGCGTGGCCTTATTGTAGTACGGTGTTACTGCCATGAGCGCATCGGCCTCTGCGTCAGCCGCAGACAGCGCCAGCTCGACACTGCGCTGAGTGCAGTTCGACCCGACACCGGCTATGACCGGCAGTGGGGAGGCCTGTGCGACAAAGCCGACAAGCTCGCGATGCTCGCGGTATGTAAGTGTTGATGCCTCTCCGGTAGTGCCTGCCACAACGAGCGCCGATATGCCGGCTTCGTGTTGCTGCTCGATAATACGGGATAGTGCGCCGTAGTCGGGACGGCCGTCAGCAAACGGTGTTATCAGTGCGGTGGCGACACCGCGGAAAGGTGGGGATTGCTTATAATTCATGACGGATACCTGCCTTGTTAATTTGACGTGCTTGTAAATAATGCTTGCATTTAACGTAATAATGTAGTATAATAATTATAAGTGTTTTTACCGCTCACTACAGTTTATTCGCCCCAGGTGGTGAATGACCGCGAAAAGTGCCGCGGAGAAGGGAAAATCCCCGTATTTTGTTATGGAAAACGTTATAATAAATTCAAAACCCGAAACCGATCTGCGCCGCTCGGATTTTTACTATGAGCTGCCGGACCGTCTGATTGCTCAGCATCCCGCCCCGGAGCGTGACGGCTCGCGCCTGTTGGTCATAAACCGTGCGACAGGCGAGCTGTCTCACCGGCATTTCCGGGACATTATTGAGTACCTGAACCCGGAAGATACATTGGTCGTCAATGACTCCAAGGTTATTCCGGCACGGCTGTACGGTCATGTACAGGGACGTCCGGAGGCCTCGGTGGAGCTGCTTCTGCTGCGTTCCCGCGGGCTTGACAGCTGGGAATGTCTGGTTAAACCTGGCAAGCGTGCACGTGTCGGCGGTCAGATGGTGTTTGGCGGCGGTATGCTGACAGGGCAGGTGACGGAGCTGGTCGAACAGGGCAACCGGATAATCAGATTTGACTACGATCACACTGAATATTCAAATATTTACGAGATACTTCACATCATCGGACTTATGCCGTTACCGCCATATATAACAGCCCAGCAGCAGGATTACAGCCGGTATCAGACGGTTTATGCGCGCGAGGAAGGTTCAGCTGCCGCGCCTACTGCTGGATTGCATTTCACGCCGGAGCTGCTCGAGCGGATAAAAGCCAAGGGCGTTGCCGTGGTGCCGGTGATGCTGCATGTGGGGCTTGGCACCTTCCGTCCCGTTAAGGAGGACCGTGTTGATCAGCACATAATGCACACCGAATATTTTTCGGTAAGCCGCGAGGCTGCCGATACGATCAATGCACGCCGCGCGGCGGGCGGACGCATAATCTGTGTCGGAACGACATCCTGCCGCACGCTTGAGAGCGTTACGGACGATGCAGGTATAGTGCACCCCATGTCGGGCGACACCGGAATATTTATTTATCCGGGCTATCGGTTTAAGGCAACCGATGCGCTTATTACCAACTTTCACCTGCCCGAGTCGACGCTGTTGATGCTGGTTTCAGCGCTGTGGACGCGCGAGGACATGCTTAGGGTATATAATGTGGCTGTGGAGCAGGAGTACCGCTTCTTCAGCTTCGGCGATGCGATGTTGATTGTATAAATTGCCGTATACTTCGTTGTCGGGCGACGCGGTCGGCTCGGAGTAGGGTACTACACCGTCGCCTTCCTTGCGCCCTTACGCCTCGTCTACGACAATTTCTACCAACCAACATTCAATTTTTCTTATATCGCATACAAATCGGGGATGCGATGTTCATCCAATAAGCGACGCGATACGGTGTTGCTCCCCGAAAGCGGGTTGATCAACTCTATTTTTCACTAACATCTGTTCCAAGGGGGGTTATTTCTTGAATACCACCACCATTCCCAATAAGCTCGTGGCGGTTGTCGGGCCAACGGCGTCAGGCAAAACAGCGCTGAGCATCGGTCTTGCTCAACTCCTCGGGGGAGAGATAATTTCATGTGATTCAATGCAGATATACCGCGGTATGGACATCGGCACTGCAAAGCCGTCAGCCGACGAGCGTGCGGCTGTGCCGCATCACCTGATCGATATAGCCGACCCGGATACTGACTTTACTGCGGCCGATTACGTTGCTGCGGCAGAGTCGGCTGTGAAGGATGTGCTTTTGAGGGGGCGGCTACCGGTATTCTGCGGTGGTACCGGACTGTACCTTGACAGCTTTCTGCGCGGTGGCTTTTGTCAGACACGTGAGGACGCCGAATGTCGGCAACAACTGGCGAGATTTGCGTCCGAGCATGGAAACGAGGCGCTGCACGCGCGGCTGGCCGAGGTAGATCCTGACAGTGCGGCGGCAATTCATCACAACAATGTTCGCCGTGTCATACGTGCGCTTGAGATATATTACACCACCGGTATGACCAAAACACAGCTTGACATACAGTCGCGTCAGGGCGCGGGACGCTATGACGCACTTATAATCGGCTTGCGCTTTTTTGACCGCGAGCTGTTGTACCGACGCATTGATGAGCGCGTGGACGCCATGCTTGCCGCCGGACTTTGCGGCGAGGTTGAGAGGCTTGACCGCGCAGGTGTGTTTGAACGTTCGCACACTGCGGCGCAGGCAATCGGATACAAGGAGCTGTTGCCGGCCGTGAGGGGGCAACTGCCGCTCGACGAGGCGGTTGCGCAGTTGAAGCAGTCTACGCGCCGGTATGCCAAGCGCCAGCTTACCTGGTTCGGCAGACACGGTGATGTACACTGGCTGGATTGTGACAGATATGCCGGTCCGGCAGAGCTGCTTGATGCGGCGTTGAAGCTGTGCCGTGACGCCGGCATTGAATAAATAATTATTACGTAATCAAGGAGTGGGGCATGGAGCAAAAAGCCGCAGACCGCCGCAGAAAAATCGCGTTGTATATTGCCGTGTGGGTGGCGGCCGTGCTTATTCTGGCCTTTCTGCTTTACCGTGCATTGGGGCTTAGCACCGTCAGAGCGCAAACGGTGACGGCAGTGCGGTCGGTAGAATATAAAATTGCCCGGCTTGACGGGTATATATTCCGTGACGAACAGGTCCTTTACAGCGACAATACAGGGGCGGCGGTATACCTTGTAGAGGACGGTAGCCGTGTGCGCGCCGACACCGAACTGTGCCGCGTTTATACGACGGGAGATACCTCTGAATATCTTGAGCGACGCCGTGACATTGAGCAACGTCTTTCACTTTTGTCCGACATTATGTCACTCGGACGCACTACGTCGGGCGGCATCGACCGTACCCAGTCGGCGCTGGATAAAAGCTACTCCGCTGTTATGGACGCGTTGGAGGCCGGCCGGCTTGATACGGCCGGGGAGAATTCGCACGCACTGCTGATGGCGCTGAGTGCCCGGGCGCTGATAAGCGGAGATTCGCTCGATGACGAATATGCCGCGGCGAAGCAGGAGCTTGAAAACCTGACTGCGTCTTACACCGGTACGTATCAAAGCATACATAATGATGCGGCGTGTTACTTTTTTTACAGCTGTGACGGATATGAAGACGCTTTCAAAGTGTCACTGATCGATACTGTTGATGTGCAGACATTGCGTAGCATGGCGGCTGCGCCGCCGGCATATTCGGGACAGGGAACTCCTGTCGGCAAGCTGGTGGGCAGCTATGAATGGTATTTGGTACTGGCTGCCGACAGCAGTGTTACGTCGGCGGTTGAGGTCGGAAACAGCTATACCGTCGAGATCGGCAGACAGGAGCTGTCCATGGCGCTCATACGTGCTGACAGTGCGGCCGGAGTGCTGGTGTTCAGCTGCGGAGTCATGCCCGAAGGATTTGATTATGCCCGGGTGCAGTCAGTAAAGCTTGTCATGGGGCAGACTGCAGGGTACCGTGTACCGTTGCAGGCACTGCATACCCAACATGGACTCGACGGTGTTTATGTGCTGTCCGGCTCCCAGGTGATATTCAGGCGGGTTACGGTGCTTCACCGCGGCGATGGCTATGCCGTTGTCGCCGAGCGTGACTATACCACCGAAAACTACACCGAATTTCTCAATCTCAATGACCAGATAATTGTTTCGCTGTCGGACGGAAAACTGTATGACGGCAGAATACTTGATTAAGGCAATGGGTGATAATTATTATGGACTACTCATATCTTGAATACAATGTGGCAGAGGTCCGCCGCAGGCTTGAACAGGCGGCCGTCCGGGCGGGACGAAATGCCGCAGAGGTTACGTTGCTGGCGGCTGTCAAATACGCCGATACCGATGAGATCAACTATCTTCATGACAGGTGCGGCATCAATGATATCGGTGAGAATCGCGTACAGCAGCTGCTTGCGCATTGGGACGGACTGCACCGCGAAGGGCTGAATGTTCATTTTATAGGTAGCCTGCAAACCAACAAAGTAAAGTATATCGCTGACAAAGTGTGCATGATACACTCGGTCGACAGTCTGAGATTGGCTGAGGAAATAGACAGCCGATGCTCAAAGCTCGGCCGCGTCATGGATGTGCTGATCGAGATAAACTCGGGGCGTGAGCAAAGCAAGACGGGAGTCATGCCCGAGCAGGCAGAGGAACTTGCCGTGGCAGTTGCGGGACTGCACAGCGTCAAATTGTGCGGATTTATGACAATGGCGCCGAAATCCGACAGCGAGGCTGATTATGATAAATATTTTGAAGAAACATACAAATTAATTGTTGACATTTGGTACAAAAAGCTACATAATATAAAGGGGCCCGTTATCTCAATGGGAATGTCGGGCAGCTTTGAATCGGCGGTGCGTCACGGTTCCACCTGCGTGCGGGTGGGGCGGGTACTGTTCGGGCAATTAAATGCCGGGAGGGAAATATGAATTTTTTCAAAAAGTTGCTTAAAGACGAAGACGAGCTTTACGATGACAAATTCAAGGATGATTACACGCAAGACACGGGCGGCAGCGGCGATATGATTGACGATATCCCGCCTGCTGACTCAACTGAACAGCATGAGGTGTCGATAGCCAAGACACCGGGAATGTCACTGCGGGTCATGCGCCCCAAAAGCTATGATGACGGTCCCGAGATCGCCGACTATGTGGCGCGAGGCTGTACAGTGGTTATGAATATTGAGGATCTTAACCGCGAGAATGCCCGGCGTCTGATCGATTTTTTGCTGGGAGCCGTTCATGTTATCGGCGGAGATCTGCAGATGGCATCACAGACAACATTTGTGGTAGCCCCCTGCCGGGTCGGCATGGGAGACGCCGCTGAGAGCGATGACGGCACTGCCGGCTTTACATTCAAATGACCCGGGAGGATTCGATTTGCCGACAGTAATTTATTTTATAGTTGTGCTGCTGCGGGCAGTGGTTATGGTACTGCTTGTGGCAATGCTGTTGCGGGCGGTCATGTCGTGGTTTATCAGCGACGACGGATCAAAATTCTATAATTTTGTATGCCTTATCACCGAACCGGTGATAATTCCCGTAAGAAGCCTGTTCGAGCGACTCGGCTGGTTTCAGAATCTGCCGCTCGACATATCGTTTTATATAACCTATTTATTGCTTTCGCTGCTCCAGCTGTTTCTCGAGCTGGTGGGCTGAGCTTAAAATCATTTAACAGACAGGAGTTTTAAACAAGCTATGCCAAAGGACTACACAAGCACTCTCAATCTGCCGCAGACAAATTTTTCAATGCGTGCGAATCTGCCGCAGAGAGAGCCGGAAACATTGAAATACTGGGAGCAAACGGACCTGTATCATAAAATGCTGGAGCGCGCCGAAGGCCGGCCGCAGTTCCTGCTTCACGACGGCCCCCCGTTTTCCAACGGCAACATACACATGGGCACCGCGCTCAACAAAATACTTAAGGATTTTATTAACAAGTCCAAGTCCATGAGCGGCTACTATGTTCCGTATATTCCCGGCTGGGACAACCACGGTATGCCGATAGAGAGCGCTATCATAAAGCAGAACAAGCTGGATCGCAAAAAAATGTCCATTCCCGAGTTCCGCAATGCCTGCCATGACTTTGCACAGAAATTCATTGACCGTCAACGCGAGCAGTTTATCCGTCTCGGCGTCACGGGAGACTGGGAACACCCGTATATGACTATGGCGCCCAGCTTTGAGGCGAGAGAGGTCAGGGTGTTCGGCGAGATGTTCAAAAAGGGCTACATTTATAAAGGACTCAAGCCGGTATATTGGTGCCCGCACGACGAAACTGCGCTTGCAGAGGCTGAGATAGAGTACCAGACAGATAAATGTACCTCCGTGTACGTCAAGTTCCGCGTGTCGGACGATCTCGGCAAGCTCGGCGACATCAAGGACAACACATATTTCATTATCTGGACTACCACCCCCTGGACACTGCCCGGAAACCTGGCCATAGCACTGAATCCCGTAGAGGATTATGTAATAGTCCGCAACAATGTGTCCGAAGAAAACTATATCGTTGCACGCGCACTGCTTGAAAAGTCCATGAAGGACGGAGGTGTGTCCGATTATACCGAGATAGGACACATGGCCGGACGCGAATTTGAGTTTATGAAGGCGCGTCACCCCTTCCTCGGCCGTGACAGCGTATTGCTTATGGCCGATTATGTTACCATGGACAGCGGTACAGGCTGCGTTCACACCGCACCCGGCTTCGGTGCCGATGACTATATTACCTGCCGCCGATACAATATCGACATAATTGTTCCGGTCGATGACCGCGGATATCAGACAGCCGACGCAGGCAAATTTGCAGGCATGTATTACGAAAAGTCCAATGAGGCTATTATCAATGACATGAAGGAGTCGGGCGCACTGTTCGCTTCCGAGGTTATAGAGCACGAATATCCTCACTGCTGGAGATGCAAGAATCCCATAATCTTCCGTGCAACGCCCCAGTGGTTCTGCTCGGTCGATGCCTTCAAGGACGCCGCCGTTGAGGCCTGCCACAATGTAGAATGGATTCCCGCATGGGGAGAAGAGCGCATTATCCAAATGGTGAAGGAGCGCGCCGACTGGTGCATTTCGCGTCAGCGTCACTGGGGACTTCCTATTCCGGTGTTCTACTGTGAGGACTGCGGAAAGCCTATCTGCAACGACGATACCATAGCGTCTGTTTCGGAGATGTTCGGTAAGTACGGCTCCAATGTCTGGTACGAAAGGAATGTCGACGAGCTACTCCCGGACGGCTTTGTCTGCCCGCACTGCGGCGGTAAGCACTTTACCAAGGAGACAAACACGCTGGACGGCTGGTTTGATTCCGGTTCTTCGCACCTTGCGGTGGTCGAAAACGGCGGATATAATGAAGCATGGCCCAAAAATGTCACATGGCCGGCTGACCTGTATCTTGAGGGCGCCGATCAGTACCGCGGCTGGTTCCAGTCGTCGCTGCTGACAGCGGTCGGCTCCAAAGGGCAGGGAGCACCGTATAAGACCGTACTGACACACGGCTGGACAGTCGACGGTCAGGGGCGCGCAATGCACAAATCGCTGGGCAACGGCGTTGACCCGGCGGATATGGTCAAAAAATACGGTGCGGACCTCGTACGTCTGTGGGTCGCGTCGAGCGATTATCAGGTGGACGTCCGTGTATCTGACGATATATTCAAGCAACTGTCCGAGACCTACCGCAAGATACGCAATACCTGCCGTATTATCATGGCGAACATAGGCGATTTTGATCCCGAGCACGACGCGGTAAAACCGGCCGACATGCTTAGCATCGACAAGTGGATACTGCATCAGCTCAATGAACTGGTTGCCGACTGCCGCCGCGCATACGACAGCTATTCGTTCCATCTGATATATCACGCTATCAATAATTTCTGCACAATAGACCTGTCAAAGCTGTACATTGATATTACCAAGGACAGGGTTTATACCGGCAAGCGGGACGGCTTCCCCCGTCGCAGTGCGCAGAGTGCCATGTATATCATATTGTCATCGCTGACACGTCTGCTGGCACCCATACTGTCCTTTACTGCCGAGGAGATATGGCAGTGCATGGCGCATGTCGCGTCCGACAATACCGAGAGCGTGCTGCTGAATGACCTGCCCGCCTATCGTGACGACCTCAGCTTCCCGAAAATTTCTGAGCATTGGGAGCGTTTGTTTGCGTTGCGTGATGACGTTATGAAGGCGCTTGAGCTGGCGCGTGCAGATAAGCTGATAGGCAAGTCGCTTGACGCTGCTGTCACCATCTACACTACAGACGACGATATTTATGCGCTGCTTGAATCCTTCTCGCAAGACCTGAGCACGGTTTATATCGTGTCCGGTGTTACGCTGGTCAAGGGCGAGGCTCCAGCCGACACATTCCGTGAAACTTCGTCCGGCATCGGTGTCAGAGTCGAAATTGCCGAGGGCGACAAGTGCGACCGTTGCTGGATGCATTCCACCGAGGGCATACACACAGAGGATGGCTTTATTTGCGCCCGCTGTGCCGCGGTCATACAAAACAAATAATTATCAGGTCCGGGGGACATTTTATATGCCCCCTGATTTGATGTGGAGAACAAAATGTTAGTTTGGCTTTTCGTAATAGTCGGAGCGGTATTGCTCGACCAGTTCACCAAGTGGTTGCTTGCCGTCAATCTGCCCGTGGGTGGGACAGCGGTAATTCCCGGTGTTCTGAATTTCACCTACGTTGAAAATGAGGGAATGGCCTTCGGATTGCTGAGCGAGCACAGATGGGTGTTTATCGTCGGCTCGGTTGTCGGGCTGTGCGCGCTGAGCTGGTATCTGTTCCGCTACCGCCCGGGCAACACGTGGACAAAGCTGGGACTCAGCTTTATCATCGGCGGTGGCTTCGGCAATATGATCGACCGCATGATGCTGGGGTATGTCATTGATTTTATCGATTTCCGCGCGTTTCCCGAGGTGTGGACGTGGGTGTTCAACGTGGCCGACTCGTTTGTCTGTGTCGGTGCCGGGATCATTGTGGTGTATCTTGTTTGTGATATAGTGCGCACGTCAAAGCAGGAAAATGCGGCAAAATCCGCGGCTGCGGCAACCGCGGCCGGGACGGATGGCAGCACCGGAACACCAGGACAGCGGACGGATACCTCTGACGACATTTCCACGGAGCAACAGTGCTCATGTGAAAAAAATACGGCTGTGGGGCAGTCCGCTGCTACGGCTGCTGATGAGCCGGAGCAAGACGGTGCGCATACCGGGACAGGAACGCCCCACGAGCTGACGGATGGATCCGACATTAAGCAACAGCATGAAAACACTGACTCTCACCCCCGCTCCTGATAGGGTCGGCTGCCGGCTGGACACCTATGTTGCCGCCGAGACCGAGCTGTCACGCTCCGCTGTGGCGCGTTTAGCGGATGAGGGCGGAGTAACAGTCAACAAAAAATCGGTCAAAAAAAACTATTTGTTGCGCGCAGGCGACGTGGTTTGCATAAGTCTTCCCGACCCGGTGCCGGACGAGGCCCGGCCGCAAAGCATACCGCTTGACATAATTTTCGAGGACGGGGACATAATTGTAATAAACAAGCCGTCGGGTATGGTGGTGCATCCCGCCGCGGGCAACCGCGACGGAACACTTGTCAACGCACTGCTGTATCATTGCGGGAACTCACTGTCGGGCATCGGCGGAGTCACCCGCCCCGGAATTGTGCACCGGATAGACAAGGATACGGCGGGACTGCTGGTCGTTGCCAAAAACGACGCGGCGCACGCCGGATTGTCGGCTCAGCTCAAAGGACATCACATGAGCCGCGTTTATTACGCCATCCTCACGGGCAATCCGCGCGAGGACAGCGGCACGGTAGATGCGCCGCTCGGACGTGACCCCAAAAACCGTAAGCGTATGGCTGTCATACGGGACCCTTCTATCCGCAGCCGTGACGCTGTGACGCATTGGACGGTGCTCGAGCGGTATGCCGGTTTCTGTTTTGTGCGCTGTGAGCTTGAAACCGGCCGCACACATCAGATACGTGTCCACATGGCAAGCATCGGACACCCGCTCGTGGGAGACGTGACTTACGGGGGCGGCCGCACACGTTTTGAGGCGGCTCACGCCGGACTTATTCACGGTCAGTGCCTGTTTGCCGGTGAGCTGCGGCTGACTCACCCTGTGACCGGAGCGCAGATGTGCTTCCGGGCACCGCTTCCGGCAGATTTTGAAGCTCTGCTGGAAATACTACGGAAACGAGAACAAATATGAGTAACAAATTCAGTGGTCTTCTGATCATGACCGACCTTGACGGCACCTTTATGGGGCGCGGAACCAGTCTTGTCCCGCGTAACCTTGAGGCCGTGGAGCGCTTCAAGGCGCAGGGTGGTCTGTTTACCTTTGCAACCGGACGCGGACCGTCCAACCTGTTCAATATAATTCCGCACCCCGAGGACATAGTCAACGCGCCGCTCAGCCTGTCGAACGGAAGCTGTCTGTACGATGCAGCGTCCAGACGGTCGCTTCAGGATTATGTCATGGAGCAGCCGGTGGCGCTGGAGCTTGTCCGGTTTTTGCGGTCAGCTTACCCCGAGCTCGGTATGCGCATTTCCGCAACAGACGGCTTTGTAGTGGATCCGGATGACGAGGTGGCACGGCACAATCTGCGCACAGTACCGTCAGAGGATATTATGCTTGTTCCGTATACCGACCTTATGCCCGGAGCATGGTATAAAATCGTGCTCATAGGCGACCCGGAACGGCTGGAGCAGGTAAGGGAGGCGTGCCGTGAGCGCTATGGCGACGATGTCGGTTTTGATAAGTCCGGCAAGCGCCTGCTTGAGTTTCACCGCAAGGACCGTACTAAGGCTACCATGATAGATACCTTCAGGGAAATGTATGACCGCTCCGACCGTCCTCTGACGGTCTGCTGCGTCGGAGACTATGAAAACGACATAGAAATGCTGCGCCGCGCCGACATATCTGTCTGCCCGGCAAACGCATCAGATGCCGTAAAGAGTCTGTGCCGGCTGTGTCTGTGCTCAAACTATGACGGCGTTATCGGCGACTTGGTTGAGTATTTTGAACGTAATTACACCGACGGCACCTTACAGGCGTCCGCCGCATTGACGAAATAACAACTGTGAGGACCAAAAATGAATGATACCACTGACATTTCTGCGGCGCCGGTGCTCTTGCAAAAATGGCTTAAGATAAAAGCATTTATCAACAGAGCCATAATGAGCCCCGCCTGGTGCGCAGCGGAATTTGCATTGGCTTGTTTTATCATTTTCTGCGATCTCGAGGTGCCGGGGGCCATGGTATTTGCTTGGATATTCATTGCCAAGCTGATACTGTGCAACGACGTGCTGGCACCTTTTCTGACACTGCTTTTAATGAGTGTTTTTCTCTCGGACTGTTACGACTCGGCACAGACGTTTCTGCCGTTTATGTGGATGTCTATACCGCTCGTCGCAGCCCTTCTTTTCCATGTTCTGGCTTATAAGCCTGTATTCCGCCCCGGAGTCAATCTGTGGGGAGGTGTGGCGGTTGCCGTTGCGGTAACGCTTGGCGGACTGGGTACGATCTCACACGAGGAGTATTTCAACGGCACGTCGCTTTATTATGTCGGATTTCTCGGCATAGGCATGCTTCTGGCATATATCGCTGGCAAATCGTATATCAGAGTGCGCCGGGAATACGATATTTTCAGACGTTTTGCGGGTATGCTTTACGCCATGGGACTTTTATGCTGTTTCTCCATTGCGGTGTTTTACTATCGTGACTGGAGTGCGTTTACCGAAACACACACCATGGTTAATTTTCAATGCAGCAACAACCTTGCAACAATGCTAATGATCGCGCTGCCCATGCCATGCCTGTTTGCCTCAAAGGGCGGTAGGCAGAGGTGGCATCTTGTGGCAGTTGCCCTCATGTACGTCGGGCTTGTCCTTTCCGGTTCGAGAGGTGGCCTGCTTATGGGCACGGTTGAGCTGTTTATATGCATTGTATATCTGTGTTATGCCGATAAAAAGCTGTGGTATGTCTACGGATTGGTCGGTGTAGGGGCGTTTATGCTGCTATTCTTTAACCTCAATAACATACTTGCATTTTACAGCATTGAAAATCTCGGCGGCTTCATTTCTCATGATGAGGCGCGCTACGGTCTGCTTGGCCGTATGAAGGATGATCTGTATTCCAACTATCTGTTCGGTCGCGGGCTCGGATATCGCGGCAACGAAGATCTATACCAGCCGCGCGCAGGAGCCATGAACTGGTATCATATGATGATTCCGCAGGTGGTCGGCAGTCTTGGGATCGTCGGAGTAGTCGCCTACTGTATTCAGCTCGGACTGCGCGTTTATACGGTGTTTCGCCGTCCGTCGACCTTCAAGCTGGCAATGGGTGTGTCGTATGCCGGGCTGTTTCTCATGTCGCAGGTAAATCCCGGTGAGTTTTGTCCTGTTCCGTACGCGATAATTGCAGTGCTGCTGTTTGTCATGTCGGAGTTGCGGGACGAGGCAGCCTGCGGACACGCAGAAAAACGCTCGGGAGAACATTCCGGCTCATACCATGGAGGACGTGCCCCGCGCGAAATCAGGCGCAGTGGTAGTAGCTTCAGCGGCAACCATTATAACGGAAGCGGCAACTACAGTTTCTGATGAGATAACAGTCATGGCGGCAGTCTCTGACAAATGCGCATAAAAAAGCCACATTTTGTAAAAAACGGGTGCATTTTGATGATTGACAAATACAGGCATATATGATATCATAATGTGCCATGCCTTTTCCATCAAACCGTCGGACATCCCTAATATCAGGTAGCTCAAAGGAGCGTTAATATATGAATGTTCTTAAGAAAATAATAAAATGTACTCTCGACATCTTCGTGGTGAACTCAGTTGTTCTCATTTCTCTGCTGCTTTTTACCGATTTTAACTTTACCGAGCTAATGGTGTACATGCCGTCATATTTGTGGGGAATACCGCTGCTCAGCGTTACCTTTGAATTGATGCTGTGGGGACTCAGAGGCTACCGCGTGCTGTGGCAGTTTGCCGGTACGCGTGACCGCCTTGAATTTGAGGGTAAGGTGATACTGTCGGCGATCCCTTACTGCATAATTCATCCGATTATTTTTGAACAGCACTTTCCTCTCAGCGTATATTTGATGTCGGTGGTGTTCATGTGCTGCGGGATGATGCTGTTGCGCAGCTGTTATAAAATTATTTTCAAAATACACACGCATATGCGAAATGCTCCGGAAGACCGTCATCAGATCAAAAATGTTATGATCGTCGGTGCGGGTGAAGCCGGAAATATGCTTGAGCAGGACATAATCAACAATCCTGCTATGCGCGATTACCGCACAGCCTGCTTCGTCGATGACGATAAGCGCAAAATCGGCACGTTTGTGCGGGGAGTCCGGGTGGTCGGCAACTGCGACACGATCCCGGAGAACGTGGAAAAATATAATATTTCACTGATAATATTTGCTATTCCTTCCTGTACCAAAGCACGCCGGGCGGAGATACTGAACGTGTGCAGCAGCACCGACTGCAAAGTGAAAATCATTAACAGCATTGACAAAATGCTCGATGACAATGTGCATGTCGGCATCAAGGATACGCGCGATATCCAGGTCGAAGACCTGCTTGGCCGCGACACAGTGAAGCTGGATCAGGAAAATGTCAAGCAATTTATCGCCGGCAAAACGGTACTGGTCACGGGCGGCGGCGGATCGATAGGCAGTGAGCTGTGCCGCCAGATAGCGGCATACGGTGCGCGCCGGCTGATTATTTTCGATATATATGAAAACAACGCATACGATATCCAAAACGAGCTGAAGCGTCACCATCCCGAGCTTGATCTTGTGACGCTTATCGGTTCGGTACGCGATACGGACAGGCTTGACTCTGTGTTTGAGCAGTACCGCCCCGAGGTGGTATATCACGCCGCGGCGCACAAGCACGTG
>ENA-ORSL01001767-ORSL01001767.1-human-gut-metagenome-genome-assembly--contig:-NODE-1767-length-17260-cov-5.527637_pt1 | contig 17260 bp, 10 predicted proteins | sample MGYA00242190_ERZ509157 | MGnify/ENA primary metagenome ERZ509157 (study PRJEB26280, sample SAMEA2338664) | human gut metagenome | biome: human gut; feature: human-associated habitat; material: faeces...
ATTTGCCGGTCTGGTCTATATGGAAAGCCTCGGTGGCTATAGCCTTGTTCAGGTTGTCTATCTTCTTGAGCAGGATGCCTACCGACTGTTTTATTTCCTTCACGTCGGTACCACGGCTGCTACGTATGATTTCCTTTTGGGTCTCCAGTGCCTGTCGTTTGCGTGGCGTTTCGTTCCAGATAGGAATGGTGAATCTTACGCCCACGTCGGCATTGTTCGATATTTTGTTGTTGCTCTGCCAGTAGCTCGACCATCTTGCAAATGGTGTGAGTCGGGTAGTGCTTAAATAGTTGGTCAGCTTGCTGTCGTTGTCAGCAATCTGTTCTTTCACCATCATGATGCGTGCATCCAGACTTTCCTGGTTCAGATGGTTCCAGAGGGCTGTTGTGTCTACCACAATCTTGGTTGGTTTGATGCGGTAGATAGGCTTGTTGCTGATATCTCGGTCTGTGCAGAGTACGGAGATGTCGTATTCAGCCTCCAGCTTATCGTTCATCACTTTCAGCATCTTGTCGTTGCTGATTCGGTCTTTTTCCAGCATAAACTGGTACGCTTCGTTCATGATGTCGAGGTTGTCCAGTCTGTGTGCTATGACAGTACCGATATAGAAGTTATATTGTTCGGTCAGCTCATCGGCTGCCTTTTCATAGATGTCTGCAGTTTGGCGCTTTTTTATTTGCAAGCGGTCGAGTTCATTGGCAAGAGCAATTTTTGTTCTTTTCTCCTTGCCTTGGTAGAACTTCGAGTTGATGATGTTCCAACCCAGTTCGGCTTGAACCTTCATCTTATATTTTGATACCTCTTTTGCATCGTCTTCATCAGAATCGAAGTACGCGTCAGGTCGGGCATAAACCTGTCCGGTCACTTCCAGACCGTTGTGTCTGTTGAGCGCTAGGTGCTCATGTGCAGTTTTCGACCAGAACAGAGAGTCGGTCTTGTTGATATCAGCGTGATGCTGTTTATTGAGTCCCAGTGCGATGACTGGTGATTTCACCCAGATTGGGTTTTTGATGAGAGTGTCGAGTTGTGCGAAGCGTTGGTTGAAGTGTCTCAATACGTTTTCGTTCTTCAGATTTTCGTAGACGAGCATTTTAGGGCTGAAACTCTTCTGCTGTTTTTTGCCTTGAGTTTGTGCCCATCCTTGCTGTCCTCCGATCATCGTCAGAAGAACCGTTGTTGTATATAGTATTAATTTACGCTTCATAGCTTTACTTATTTAAACACGATGAATGCAGCTGCAAGCTGTTGCAGCTGCATTCACTATGTTCTTAGTTTATTAAAATATCTATATTGCTGATGCAATGTCAATTAGCTTACTCGTTGTAAGAAACGTCTGTATCTGCATCGCAGTTATACAGTCTGTAAACCTGTAAACGGTCTTTACCATGTGCTACATAGATATAGCCGTTGTAAACAGTTACGTAGTTGGCAGAGTAGTTGCCTTTCTTGATCTTCTTGTATCTTTCAGCTACCAATTTTCCATCCATATCCAATACCTTCAGACCTGCTGAACCGTATGCAACATAGATGTACTTTCCACCGATAAAGCAACCGTTAGCAGTTGCTTTATATAGACCAGCCTTGTCACCTTGAGTATTCAAAGCATTCTTAATCTGGTAGTGCCACTTTACGTTACCATCCAAATCGTAGCAGTAGAAACCTGCACCTCCCAAGCATGCGTATACTCTATCACCAACAAGTGCAATTGTATTCTTACCATTGTTTGGTGTAATAGCTTCTACAGCGAAAGAATGCTCTGGTGTTACACTGAAGTCTGTTGTACCAGCTGGATATATATTGATATGTGCTGGTATTGCTGTATTTTCATCTTCAGTTTCTGTGAGCTGTCTGTCAAATGTCAGAGATGCAATCTTACCATTATTTAAAGAGAGGTGCTTTACTCTACCATCAGTTTTGGTCATTTTGATTTCATTGAAATTTGTATCGTAAACCATGTATCCTCTAGTAGTAGCAACAACATACTTGTCACCATCTCTAACAATGCAGTTCTCATCGTAGCCGAGCTTGGCATTTTCTGCTGTAGCTGATACCAGATTAATCATCTGCATTGGCTCAATCGTCTTTGTCTCCTGGTTCTCTGTAATCTCAGTAGATTCTGTATTCAAAAGACCATCATTCTTGATGTCTATGGTAGCAGTCATTGCTCCCTTCTTGAAGTGTGAACCAACAGTCAAGACTCTTGGAGTTGTAGTCTTTCCATCAATGATAAGGTGGTTGAAGTCTATCATATTCTCTGTATCCTGCAGGTATTGTTCCATTGTCACCTGATTATTTGTAACAGGAGAGAATACTTCGAGACAAGCACCATGTCCAGCGCCACGTGTATGGTAAGACAGATACATCTTGTTATTGTATTCCTTGACACATGTAGCAGAGATGTCATGTGTATGATTAGGATACTCAATCGTTGTAATCAAGTCCAAATCTGGCTTTGGCTCTGGTGTTGGGTCAGGTCCAGGAGTTGGAGTAGGATCTCCATTATCATTGTATCCTGGGTTACAAGCATCCTTCTTGATGGTGAATTCATTCTGGTTTTCTGTTGTTACCTCGATGACGTTAGCCTCATTGTTCAGAGTTGTTTCTACATGATTATTAGTCCATTCTTCACAGAATACGCCATTGAAGTAAATCTTACTCTCGTTACCGGAAGTTCTGAACATCTTCAGGTCGTTTTTGTTTTCGTCCGAATGGTTGTAATGCAGTTTCTCACCGATGATATATGCAACAGCATTGTCGCCTTCCAATGTTATACTTCCTACGCCTGCGTTATGGTTGACATAATTTGGCGTTTTGATGAAACTGTTGTTCTTTAAATATATATTAGAAGTCGAACTCTGCTCAAGATTTTGTGCATTCAGGTATGCAACGTGCAGTTCATTATTTCCTGTTATCTTTATTTCCTGTGTAGCAAATACACCGCATTCATTATAGAGTTTTGCGTTGTTAATGAAAGTGATGTTTTTTGCAGAAAGCTTTCCTCCAATATAGAAGTTGCCGTCAAAAGTTAAATCTTCATTTGGATATTCGAAATTTCCAGAGACGTAGAGTGTGCCACCTCCTTGGCTTCCCCAGGCTTTAGCCTTGAAATCTCCGCCAACGTAGAGATGACCTTGATTGAGGATTGTATTATTTGCCCAATTAGCATCTCCATAATTGTAAATGTATTGGTTTGGTGCTATATACTTCTCATTATTTGTGAATTGTAATGTACCATAATTATATATTGTAATTCCAGTAGAAGCCAGGTCGCGTGATGGATCTATTAAAGTAGCACCTGACATTACATAAATGTTCACATTACCTTGTAATTGGTAGACATTTAATTCAAGCGTAGCTCCTTTCTTTACATATATCGTCGTATTGCCGACATTTCCCATATTTATTTTCTTGTTGGAAGAAACAATATATGTACCAGCTTGATTAGACGAGTAAATGTCACCTTCAAGTTCTGTTCCTGTAGGTGTAATTGAAGATTCTGCTGGCATTGAATTGAAGCCTCCAAAAACATCAGAGAAAGATGCTCTTGTTCCCTTAGTGTTTGTAACTTTGTAATTAGTTACTCTTGCACTCAATTCCTTTGCATCTGTGTTTGATTTAACAGAAATACCTAACAATTTAGAATTGGTTATAGGTGTAATTGGATTTACGGGATTGTCGGTCCCGTTATCACTACATGATGCGAGAAGCAATGCTGCAAAGCTGAATGTTGCAAGTTTAATATTGATTGCTTTCATTTTAGCTTTCTGTTTAAATGTTATTTATAGATTGATATTTAGCGGATAACCTTAAAGTTAGCTTTAGTTAGTTTGTTTTTGATTTGCTAGTTAAGCTTTGAATAAGGTTTGTTCTCCCTCACTCAAATGTGAGAGTGGGGGAGAACAGGATTCTTAAATACAATGTTACTTTATCTTTGTCACCTTAAATACCTGAACACGGTTCTGACCGTATGCGACATAAGCATACTCTTCACCGCTTGCGGTAGTACTTACTGCTACGTAGTTGGCAGATCCGGTATTATTCTTAGCGTTGTAAGCATTAGCCTTACGATGGCAAACAGGGTTACCATTTCTGTCGAGAACAACGAGACCGTAGCCACCACATGCTACATAGATGTATTCTTTACCGATAGCGATGCCGTTAGCACGTCCCTTGATCTTACCTGTCAATTCTGATTTCTCAGGATTTGTAAATGTAGGGCATGTAAAGAAGTTATCATCTACGGTTCCATCTGAAGAAATCTTGGCAATGCCATTCTCACCTTTACAAACGTAGATGTTACCATTCTCGTCTACAGCAATAACAGACTTGTTGTCTTTTGGAGTTACCTCGGCTACTTTATATGTATTAACAGCATTCTCTAAATCTGCATTGTTATATACATTTACATTGCCTTGTAAATCCAAGGTATAGAGCTTTCCATTTGCTGCAATAACATGCTTGCCTTCCAAACCAGATTTGTCCACGTGACCATTTGTCTTGAATGTAGAAAACCCTGTTGTTGTTGCTACAACATATTCTCCTCCGAATGCTGCCACGCAGTTTGCATCCCTCTTGGTCTTCAGGTCGAATGACTGAAGAGTTACGTTCTCACCGAGCTTGTCACCATTAAAGTCTACCTTGCCCAAGAATGCACCTGCTGATTTTGTGCCGCTTCCTGCCAAGTAGAGACTATTGCCATCCACGATAAGATGGTTGTAGTCGCAGTTTTCTGCAGCCTTGCTATCTGTAACCTGCAGTTGGTTGCCATTCATGGAAAGAATCTCAATGTTGCCACCAAACTTGTTGTCGCCATAAGTGTGATATGAAACATAGAGCTTGCCGTCTGCTGGCTGAATACATGTAGCTGACTGACCGTCTGCTGAGCCCTCAGAAGCAATCAGGTCAAGTTTAGCCTGTTCAGCAATTGTGTTAGGGTCGCCAGACCATTCGTAACCATATTTCTTGTGCGCCTCCTCTCTGAGCGTAACGTTAGGAGTAGTTTTGTCAGCTACCTTGTCATAGTCAGCGTATGTAGCTGCGATGTCAAGATCCTCGAAAGTGGTATACTCTTTTGAACCACTATAATTCTCCTGGAACTGAAGCAGGAATGTTGAGTTGTTGCCTGTTGTAGCCAAAGCGACAATATTGCTGTTACCATTATTGGTAAACTTATGTGCCTTGATGACTGCTACGGCATTATCTCCAGCCAATGTTATCTGACCTTCAGATGCATTGTCTGTAACCAGGTTGTTGGCTGTGATTACATTCTTGTTGCCAATAGTAATCTTACCTGTTCCGTTGAGAGTCAAAGTAGCTTCACCCTTTTCGATAACCTTCTGTCCGTCCTTTGTATTGTTTGTAACGTTAATGTAGGATGCTTCTACGTTGGCACCGTTATTAACATTGAACTGATTAGTAACCTTGATAGCTGTTTCTGACTTCAAATAGCCATTTACGTCCAATGTGCGTGCTTTAACAAAGCCTTTTACCCAGAGATTACCGTTGATGGTAGAGTTGCCATTGGCATCATTGTTGAAGAGGTTGCCCGCTGCGTATACATTGGCGCCTGATTCAACATTGAGATTGATGGCACGGATAGAACCGTTGATGTATACATTGGCTTTAGGACCGAATGTGATGTCCTGAGTAGGAGTGATTGATTTCTCTTTTTCTTCAGAACTGGTTTCTTTGATAGCTCCAAGACCTGTACTCAAATCTTTGTCCTGACTAGTCTTGCCACGGAAGTCAGCATAAAGATTACCGTCAATCTTTATAAGACCTTTTGCTACTACGTTGTTCTTTGGATTTGTGCAGTAGATTGTACATCCTTCTGGAATCATTACACCAGTACCATCACTGTTGTTGTATTCCAAAGTTGCAGAACTCTTCAATACAATTGTTGTATTTGTCATTTGGGTGTCCTTAGCATACTGCATTGTGCAACCGCCATTTACGAAGATAGTAGCTCCCTCGATAGTTTTACCTGCAAAATTGATGGTCTTTTTGCTGGCAATCTCGTATGTTCCAGCAGTGAGGTCTGCTGCTCCGTTCAAAGCCAGAGCATTGCCTGTGTTTTCTGGAGCTGTAGGCATAGTTGTAATGAAGTTCTCACCTGCTCTGGTCAGGAAGAACTTTCTTGCCTTGGCTGTGCTGTTCTTGTAGTTGGCAATACGGCTGTTGTCGATTTGCTGTGATACGAGTTTAACAGTAGTGAGGTCAACTGGGTTGACGATAGGTGCATCTGGTGAAGCAGGATCCGAAGAACTGTCGCTACATGATGCGAAAACGAATGCTGCCAAACCGATAGCAGCAAGTTTAGAATTGAATACTTTCATATCTATTTAAGTTTAAATTGTACTTTCAGTTTCTTATTAATACCATTTACTTGTATTTTTGTCCTCCAGCTCGTTGTTTTTTTGGGGTAGTTTGACTATCATCATCTTACGTACACTTACAAGTGGAGCCGTTTGACGCTGCAAATTTAATGAAATTATTTCATAAATAGTTGTTTTTTAGGGTTAAATAAACTTAATTCGCTACTTTTTGTTCTGATACTCATTAGGTTGGCTTCTTGTGGGCGATAACGAATTGGCTCTTCCGCTTGTCAAACGATAACTATTTCTGAACTCATTAACCCGAAAATTACTCCGAAAGATAGCAGAATATCTCCGAAGAATACGAAAATATCTCCGAAAGATAGCAGAATATCTCCGAAGAATAAGCCAGGAAAACAAATGTTGGGAATACGATGATGGATATGTGTTGTGGTGACGAGGTGAAGGTAGTTCTTTTTCTTAAATCATAATTCTAATCTTTTAAAACCTGCTGCAAATAAGCTGCTTGTTTTAAGTTTCTCATGTTTTACCCCACACACCCTGAAAGGGCAGAAGCTCCTAGCCCAGGGCGATGCCCTGGGCTAGGAGCTTTTGGGCCTTCAGCCCGTACTTAAGCCACATGCGAAAGTTCAGTAAAGCAAAGGTAATGCGATGCTTTTGTCGGCGAGAAACCTTTCAAGGCTATCCTTCTTTGTTGGCAATGCCTATAGCCCATTCCGGAATCTCCTTCACGTATTCCTTAAATATTTTACCTTCTGTCATTCTGAAAAGAAGTTGAGCTTCTACACCGTCAATTGAGTTGTCATATACGTATGTACGGTCGGCTAAAGAAGCGGCTAGCTTGCAGTTACCTATTGATTTGAAATATCGACTTATAATTTTTTTGATGGGTACATCGTGTCCACCTTTTAATACTCTTGCAGCAATACGAGATGCATTAATTGTTGGTGAAGAGGTGCTTACGAAAAAAAGCCGGATGAAGAATCCTTGCTCCTTAGCTCGGTGAATGAAATCGATTTTTTCTTCTGTTGACATAACGGTCTCGAAAATCATGCTGTGCTTGTTTTGAAGGCATTCTTCTCTTTGTGCTTGGCAATATTGAGCTGCTTTTAAAACTGCATCTTGATTGTTCCAATCGCCAAAAATATTTTGGGCAACATTGTCGGGGTTAATGTAGAGCGAGTCTTCTAGCCATTCGTGTTGAAGAATGCGGGAGGTGATTGTTGTCTTCCCTGAACCATTAGGACCGGCAATAATTATTAAAACGGGTTTATGTGTATTATTTGCCATATAGGGTTTGATATTTATGAGCAGCTTGGTTGGAAGCTTCTCTTATCATGTTTATTACTTTTTTCTTTGTGTCTTCGTGCTCTTCTCTGTATATTTCGGCAGCCTCATGCATAATCTGAGCCAGCATTTCATCTGTTGGCTCTTCCATGCTTGTCAGCCGATAGCTATTTAATTCTTTTTCTGAAATCATAATTCTAATATTTTAAAGTCTGCTGCAAATTTTCCGTTACTGAATTTTCGCAAGTTGGCTCCACTCGCCCTGAAAGGGCAGAAGCTCCTAGCCCGTACTTGAACCACATGCGAAAGTTCAGTAAGTAATCTATATTTCTGCTTTTAGCTGCAGTATATGTTCCGCCGACAGCCCGGTTATTTCCTTTACCGTCGCTTCATCTATGCCCTTTGCCAGCATCTTTCTGGCAATCTCAAGACTTCTTCTTTCCATGCCTTCGGCTATACCTTCACGCTTGGCGGTGTCTACGGAATTCTTGATGTCGCGATATGCCATCTTGCTGGTTTCGTACTCCCTCATTTCCTGCGGAGTGAACTTGGCTATCTCGGCTTTGATGTATCTTTCTTCTGCCTGTTTCATACGCGATTCATTTAAATTAATACTTTTGCAAAGATTATGTCAGTGAGTGCAATGAAAGCTTGCTTTCGAATTGCCGAGCGCCGTACAATCTTCTGCAAAGATACACTGAAAATTTGTAACTTCCAAATTTTTAGGCAATTTTTTGCATTGGGGGATAGAGAAAAATAAATCTATTGGAACGCCTTGTAGAATTTGTGCCTTTTCCTTGAATACCTTAATGTTATGGCGTGTTGCTTGCTTGAAATTGGAGTGAGGCTTACTTCAATAGTCAACGAATATTATTTCAGTGACTAACGAAGGCTATTTCAGTAAGAACAGGAGACTGTTCCAGTGAGAATAGCTTTCTGTTGCACTTTTTTTTCTGCATTTTTTTCTTATCCTGCAACCTTTCTGTGTCTTCTTACGTCTAACCATCAGAATTCCGAAACAGAAAGGTATTCGGTATATCACGTATTTAGAAACATAAAATTAGATATGAGTATGAAGAAATTTGGTATTTGGGCGGTGGCTGCCGCTTTATTCTTTGCCCCAATGGGCATGAGTTCTTGCAGTATGGGATCTTCTTCAAGTGAAATGAAGGGAAGTCTCAACTTTACGCAGGATGATTTGACCGAGAAGCCTTTCAAGGCTATCGACGTGGATGTGATTGCCAGCGTTTATTATACCCAGAACAATGGCGATGAATGCAGCGTTCGATTGGATTACTCTGCCATCAAGGATGCTGAGTTCGTACAGAAGCTTAAGGAGAAACTCAAGGTGGTTTATCGAGACGGCGAGGTGAAAATCGGACTCAACGGAAAGCTCAAAGTGCCTGCCGTTTGTAACTCTGAAAAGTATAGGCTCAAGATTTATATCACCAGTCCTGACCTGGTGAAGATTGCACAGGAAGGCGTGGGGTCATTCTATGCCAAGAGCATCAATAGCGACCGCCTGAAAATCGATAACGAGGGTGTAGGCTCTATCAAGATTGGGAAGATTCTTGCCAACAAACTGGAGGTAACCAACGAGGGTGTTGGCTCGGTAAATATCGATGATGTGGCTGGAGATGATATGAACATTGATAACGAAGGCGTAGGCTCAGTGAAAATCTCTAAGGTTGAGATGGGAAGTGTGAAACTGGATAATGAGGGCGTAGGCTCTGTTAGTCTGGGAATGTTTAAGGGCGGCAGTCTGATTGTCAAGAATGAAGGCGTGGGCAGCGTGAAAGCCAAGGTTGACTGCCAAAGTGTAAACGCTACATCCGAGGGTGTTGGCGGAGTTAACTTGAGCGGCGTAACTCGTCAGTATAATAAGAATAAAGGCGGAATCGGAGGAATTTCTGATGGCGGTTTGATAGTAAAAAAGTAACGTAAGTTATTGAAAAACAGAAAATAAAGTGGTTAAGAATTAGTGCGGAAAATTTTTAAAATGAATTTTTGAAAATTTTCCGCAGCTAAGAAATTCGTAATTAGAAGTCCCACTTTACACCGAGGCAAGGACGAACCATCCAGCCGGCATTGCTGCCGAAGTTGTGGCTGATTTCTACCTCGCTACCTACGCTCAGGTTCTCGCAGCCGAAGTGCTGGCCTACGTTGTACCAGAGCTGTGGCTCAGTAGTAAAGACGGTGTGCTCAGCTTTGTAATCGATGTTGCCATCCTTGTCGAGCTTCAGGTTGCCATCCTTATCCTTGAAAGAACTGTGGTCCTCCCACCAGAAATCTGCGAAACCGCTAAAGTTCAATCCCTTTAATCCAAAGATGTCTTTGCATCCCCAAACAGCAGTAAACTGCATTGGCACGTTCTGGTCGGTCTTGCGGATAGTCTTGTAGAGTGCCTGGAGTGTCAAGGTGTTCTTGAAACTCTTGCCGTGCATGAAATACTCTACACCGAAGAGCCAGGCATTGTTGATAGGGTAGTTTCTGGTAATACCGCCATTATACTCTACGTGGAGACTCCAGTTCTTCATTGGGCTGTTCTGCCAGAAGTTCAATGCACGTGAAATCTCAGTATAGGTTCCACCCTGTGCCACGTTTGGACTGTTGGTGTCCATTTTGTCGTAATTGAAGTCGTGGTCTACAAAGAAATAGGTGTTACCCCATTTGTCCTGCTTGAACATTTCGAGTGTGAGGGTAACAAACTTGCGGTCACTGCCGAAGTCGTAGAAAACTTGGGCGTTGGTCTGTGCTAAAGTTTTGCTCGCAGGGAGCAACGCAAGTGCCATGAGCAGTAGGCTTTTCATCTTTTTCATAAATTTTTTCTTTTCTTTATTGTTTATTAAATGAAACAAAAAACTGCGGACGGAAGGCCCGCAGTTTGTAATTATATTTATCCGTAACGATTAGTATGCAAAGAGAGGGTAATTCTTCATCGTAGCATTCACCTTTTCGCGAACGCGGGCAATGACCTTCTCGTCCTCAGGAGCATTCAGAACCTCCTCGATGAGTTCGGCAATGAGGTGCATCATATCTTCCTTGGCGCCACGTGTGGTCATGGCAGCTGTACCCAGACGGATACCTGATGTCTGGAAGGCTGAACGGCTGTCGAATGGGACCATGTTCTTGTTGACTGTGATGTCGGCTGCAACCAGCGCATTCTCAGCGACTTTACCTGTAAGGTCTGGATATTTACTTCGGAGGTCTACGAGCATAGAATGGTTGTCTGTACCACCGCTCACAATACCGAATCCGCGACCGATGAGGTCATCTGCGAGTACGGCAGCATTCTTCTTTACCTGAGTAGCATACTCCTTCCATGAAGGCTGCAGATTCTCATTGAAGGCTACCGCCTTGGCAGCGATGACGTGCTCCAGCGGACCACCCTGCTGACCTGGGAATACGGCAGAATTCAAGAGCATGCTCATCTTCTTAACCTCGCCCTTCTTGGTAGTCAAACCCCATGGGTTGTCAAAATCTTTGCCCATCAGAATGATACCGCCACGAGGACCACGGAGGGTCTTGTGAGTAGTAGAAGTAACGATGTGTGCATACTTCAATGGGTTGTCGAGCAGACCGGCTGCAATCAGACCTGCAGGGTGAGCCATATCGATCATGAGGAGAGCGCCTACCTCATCGGCAATCTTGCGCATGCGGGCATAATCCCACTCGCGGCTATAAGCGCTACCACCACCGATAATCAGTTTTGGTTTGTGCTCAAGAGCCAGTTTCTCCATCTCGTCGTAGTCTACACGACCTGTCTCCTTGTTCAGGTTGTAGCCGATAGGGTTGTAGAGAATACCGGATGTATTGACGTGGCTACCATGAGAGAGGTGGCCGCCGTGGTCGAGGTTCAAGCCCATGAAGGTATCACCTGGCTTCAATACGGCAAGCAGAACAGCAGCGTTAGCCTGCGCACCAGAGTGAGGCTGTACGTTGGCATACTCAGCACCGAACACCTTCTTTACACGCTCGATGGCGAGGTTCTCTACGATGTCAACTACCTGGCATCCGCCATAATAACGCTTGCCTGGCAGACCCTCGGCATACTTGTTAGTAAGGTAAGAACCCATAGCGTTCATCACCTCGTCACTCACGAAATTCTCAGAAGCGATAAGCTCCATACCCTTCAGCTGGCGCTGATGTTCTCTTTCGATTAAGTCGAAAATCTCTTGGTCTTTTACCATTTCCCTTTACTTTTTATGGTTGATGTTTAATGAAATCGGCTGCAAAAATAAGCAATATCTCCCAAACTACCAAATAAATCGTAACATTTTGAGTGATATTGCTTACTTTTTGTTATAAACTACCTGTTTTTATTACTTGCAGAGCTCTACTTTGTCCAATTGCTGCTCTTTGTCGCAGTAGTGGCAACGTACGATACCGAGCACTTTGTCTACGGTATGGAAGAGGGTCTGCATAGGCTCGTTGTTGGTGATGCACTTAGGGTTGTTGCACTTTACGATGCCCTTCAGCGTATCAGGAGTCTTGACGGTCTTCTTCTCTACGATTTCGTAGTCTTTGATGATACTCAGTCCGATGTTAGGCGCAACGACAGAGAGTCGGTTGATTTCCTCATCGGTAAAATACTTGTTGGCAACCTTGATGATGCCCTTCTTGCCAATCTTCTTGCTTGGCAGGTTGTAGCCGATAGTAACAGGAGTCTCCATCTTCTCCAACTGGAGCAGATTTACTACCTGATAGGTCTTTTCGGCTGGTATATGGTCGATTACGGTACCGTTCTCGATAGCCGCAACCACTAATTGACTTTTATTGTTTCCCATCTGTCTATTAACTATAAACTATTAACTATAAACTACTCAATAATGGTCTTATCGTTCTTCACATCATCGAGCGAGATGCCGAGGCAGTGGCAGAAGATAGCCTCACGCGCATAGAGACCGTTCTGAGCCTGCTGGATATAGTATGCATGTGGATCATCATCTACATCGTAAGCAATCTCGTTCACGCGTGGCAGCGGATGCATGATCTTCATGTTTTCCTTCGCCTTGCAGAGCATGTCGCGCTTCAGGATATACACGTTCTTTACGCGTTCATACTCCATCAGGTCGCTGAAACGCTCCTTCTGTACACGGGTCATGTAGAGGATGTCGGCACCTGCAATCACATCTTCGTTAAAGTCCTCGTGCTCAACATATTTGATATTGTGCTCCTTGCAGTAGAGTTTATACTCTTCTGGCATGGCGAGTTCCTTAGGTGCGATGAAATGGAAGGTAGGATTGAAGTGGCGCATAGCTGTGATAAGTGAGTGAACGGTGCGGCCATATTTGAGGTCACCCACAAGATAGATGTTCAAGTTCTCCAGGGTACCCTGGGTCTTGTAGATAGAGTAGAGGTCGAGCAGGCACTGTGAAGGATGCATGTGAGCGCCGTCGCCTGCATTTACGATAGGCACTGGTGCTACCTCACTGGCATACTGGGCTGCTCCCTCGATGAAATGGCGCATGGCGATTACATCGGCATAGTTGCTTACCATCAGGATGGTATCCTTGAGGGTCTCGCCCTTGGTGGTACTGGATGTCTTGGCATCAGAGAAACCAATGACACGGGCACCAAGACGGTTGGCAGCGGTTTGGAAACTGAGTTGGGTACGAGTAGATGGCTCGAAGAAAAGGGTCGCTACGACCTTTCCCTTCAACAACTCCCTGTTCGGGTGCTTTTCGAACTCTTGCGCCATTTCCAGGAGGTACATGATTTTCTCCTTGGAAAGGTCTGCAATGGTCACAAAATTATGTTTTTCCATTTGAAATATGATTGAATGTTCTAAAATCGCCCCCAAAGTTACATAAAAAATCTGATTTATGTGCGATAAGTCAAAACTTTTATGTAATTTTGCACAAATATTTAAAGAAATAGTGATGAGAAAGCGATTTATACATATTTTATGGGCTGTTTTCGGCACTGGAATACTCACGGTAATTCTTGCCTTTGTTGCCATCTGGTTTGGAATGATTGGCTACATGCCCGACATCGAGGATCTGCAGAATCCTATCAACAGATTTGCCACCCAGGTTTACTCTGCCGATGGCAAGGTGCTTGGTACGTGGAACCTGAATAAGGAGAACCGTATTGTGATTCCTTACAAGAAGATGTCACCTTATTTAATAAAGGCACTGGTGGCTACCGAGGATGAGCGATTCTATGAGCATTCAGGTATCGACTTCCGTGCACTGGGACGTGCCATCGTCAAGCGTGGTATCCTGGGACAGACTAATGCGGGTGGTGGAAGTACCATCACGCAGCAGCTCGCCAAGCAGCTTTATTCTGAGAAGGCAGGCAGTACGATGGAACGATTGTTGCAGAAGCCGATAGAGTGGGTGATTGCGGTGAAGCTGGAACGCTATTATACCAAAGAGGAGATTCTGGCTCTCTATCTCAATTACTTCGATTTCCTGCACAATGCTGTAGGAATCAAGACGGCGGCCAATACCTATTTTAATAAGGAACCGAAGAATCTGACCCTCTGTGAGTCGGCAACGCTCATCGGACTGTGCAAGAATCCGTCGCTCTTCAATCCGGTTCGCTATCCGGAGAGAGCGAGGGAGCGCAGAAATGTGGTTCTTTCGCAGATGGTGAAGGCGGGATATCTGAGCCGGAGCGAGTATAGCCAGTATGCTGCTGAGCCGCTGACACTCAATTTCCACCGTACCGACCATAAGGATGGTTCGGCTACTTATCTGCGTGAGTTCCTTCGCCAGTATATGATGGCTAAGCGTCCGGAGCGCAGTGATTATCCATCCTGGAACCGTGCCCAGTTTGTGGTGGATTCTACCCAGTGGGAGAATGATCCGCTCTATGGATGGTGCAACAAGAACTATAAGAAGGATGGTTCGCCATATAATGTATACAGTGATGGACTGAAGGTGTTTACAACTATCGATAGCCGTATACAGCAGTATGCGGAAGAGGCTATGTATCAGCATGTAGCCCGCTATCTGCAGCCTCGTTTCAGTGCAGAGATAGCCCGCAAACCAAGCTCGCCATACAGCGATAAGCTGACACCAAAACAGATTAAGAGTATACTGAACCGCAGTATCACCCAGAGTGAGCGTTACCGTACGATGAAGGCTGCGGGATATTCTGAGGATGAAATCAAGGCGGCATTCCGCAAGAAGCAGGAGATGACCGTATTTACCTATCATGGTGATATTGATACGCTGATGAGTCCGCTTGATTCTATCCGTTATTACAAGAGTTTTCTGCGTAGCGGTTTTATGAGCATGGATCCTAAGACGGGTGCTGTGAAAGCGTATGTGGGTGGATTGGATTATACTCATTTCATGTATGATATGGTGAGTCTGGGACGCCGGCAGGTGGGTTCTACCATCAAGCCATTCCTTTACAGTCTGGCGATGTCTAACGGCTTCCAGCCTTGCGATCTGGCGCCTAACCGTCAGCAGACCTATATGGTGGCAGGTCGTCCGTGGACACCTCGCAATGCCAACCATTCACGTGCCGGACAGATGGTTCCGCTGAGTTGGGGATTGGCGCAGAGTAGCAACTGGGTGAGTGCTTATCTGATGAGTAAGCTCAATCCGCAGCAGTTCGTACAGATGTTGCGCGACTTCGGCATCAACAGTCCTGATATCCATGCATCCATGAGTCTCTGTCTGGGACCATGTGAGGTAAGTGTCAGCGAGATGGTGAGCGCTTATACCGTATTTGCCAACCACGGCATCCGTACTGCTCCCATGTTTGTGAGCCGTATCGAGGATAATGAAGGTAATACGATTGCAACCTTCCAGCCACGTATGAACGAGGTGATCAGTGCCGATAATGCCATGAAGATGCTCACCATGCTGATGGGCGTTGTGGATAATGGTACGGCAGGAAGACTGCGCTACCGTTATAACCTGGAAGGACAGATTGGCGCCAAGACCGGTACTACCAATAACAACAGTGATGGTTGGTTTATCGGCTTTACTCCACAACTCGTAAGTGGCTGCTGGGTAGGTGGTGAGGAGCGTGATATCCACTTCGATTCCATGAGTATGGGTCAGGGTGCTACCATGGCTTTGCCTATCTGGGCGATATTCATGAAGAAGGTTTATGCCGACCCGTCGCTGGGTATCAGTCCTGCTATCAAGTTCGATTTGCCGGAAGACTACAATCCTTGTTCCCGCAAGGCAGCCGAACAGGATGACTTTGAGGAAGTTGGAGGTGGCAGTATCGACGAAGTTTTCGAATAAAAACCAAGGCATTCGCTATTTTTGCATGTATTTATTTTAAATAGTGCAAAAATGGCGAATGTTATTTGTTTATATGCATTTTTTTTTGTATTTTTGCAGAGTTTTAGAACATGCATAGCCCGAATGATGTTTCTTCGGGTTTTTCAAAATAGAAATAAAATAAAAAATCATTATAATGAACGTTTCATACAAATGGCTTAAAGAATACGTTGATTTCGATTTGACACCACAGGAGACTGCGGACGCGTTGACCTCTTGCGGACTCGAAGTTGACGCTTTGGAAGAAGTTCAGTCTGTCAAGGGCGGACTGAAAGGTCTCTATGTGGGTAAAGTATTGACATGCGAGGAGCATCCTAACAGTGATCATCTCCATGTTACAACCGTTGACTTGGGTAAGGGCGAACCTCAGCAGATTGTCTGTGGTGCTCCTAACGTTGCTGCAGGTCAGAAGGTTATCGTGGCTGATTTGGGCTGCGTGCTTTACGATGGCGACCAGAGTTTTACCATCAAGAAGAGCAAACTCCGCGGTGTAGAGAGTTTGGGTATGATCTGTGCTGAGGATGAGATTGGTGTAGGTACTTCTCACGACGGCATCATCGTACTCCCAGAAGATGCTCCGGTAGGTCAGCCTGCTGCTGAGTATTATAAGCTGGAGAGCGACTGGCTCATCGAGATTGATATCACAGCCAACCGTGCTGATGCGCTCGGTCACTGGGGTGTAGCCCGCGACCTGTATGCCTGGTTGAAGCAGAATGGCTACAAGACAAGCTTGCATCGCCCATCTTGCGATGAGTTTGTGGTAGACAACGAGGATCTTCCTATCGATGTTGAAATCCAGAATACTGAGGCTTGCAAGCGTTATGCCTGTGTAAGCATCACCGGTTGTGAGGTGAAGGAAAGTCCTAAGTGGTTGCAGGATAAGCTGAACATCATCGGCTTGCGCCCTATCAACAATATCGTGGATATCACCAACTACATCATGATGGCATACGGCCAGCCATTACACTGCTTCGATGCAGACATGGTTACCGGTCATAAGATTGTAGTTCGTACCCAGCCAGAGGGCACCAAGTTTGTTACTCTCGATGGCGAGGAGCATACCTTGGGTGAGCACGACCTGAGCATCTGCAATGCTGAGGAGCCTATGTGTATCGCCGGTATCTTCGGCGGTAAGGGTTCTGGTACTTACGAGACAACCAAGGATGTAGTCTTGGAGAGTGCTTACTTCCATCCTACATGGATCCGCAAGAGCGCTCGCCGTCATGGTTTGAGCACAGATGCCAGCTACCGTTTTGAGCGTGGTGTAGATCCAAACGGACAGATTTATGCATTGAAGCAGGCTGCCATCCTCTGCAAGCAGTTGGCTGGCGGCAAGATTTCCATGCAGATCAAGGATGTATATCCAGAGCCAATGCAGGATTTCCC
>ENA-ORSL01001769-ORSL01001769.1-human-gut-metagenome-genome-assembly--contig:-NODE-1769-length-17259-cov-4.155196_pt1 | contig 17259 bp, 18 predicted proteins | sample MGYA00242190_ERZ509157 | MGnify/ENA primary metagenome ERZ509157 (study PRJEB26280, sample SAMEA2338664) | human gut metagenome | biome: human gut; feature: human-associated habitat; material: faeces...
GCGAGCATCTCCAGCGCGGCACTCTGCATGGGCGCGCTGCGCTTTTTGCTCTGCGCATACCGCATGGCTTCCTCGGCGGAAACCGCCAGAGCGGCGATTTTCTCCGTCTTGTCATTGGCGCGGCGCAGATATTCCGTTTCGGCGGATATCCACTTTTTCCGCGCAAGATACGCGATCACGCCGGAAAGGGTTTCCTCGTCGGGAATCAGAGCGCGCAGAGCAGATTCCTCCGCCTGACCGCCCAGATTTTCCAGCAGCGCCAGCACCTCCGCCGCGCCGTCCTTACGGATGGCCTTTTCCTTCCATGAGCGTTCGCTGGTGAGAGATATCCGTTCCCGCGCCTGAAACCACAGTCCCGCCGGGAGCATGACCCGGAGGCACTCATAAAAGGTGCAGAAATACCGCTCCCGCAAAAATGCCGCCAGCCGCAGTTGATGTTCCGACAGAATCGGCGCTTCGTCCAGACACCGCTCCACGGCTTTCAGCTTTTCCTCATTGCCTGTCTCCACGGTGAGGACGACGCCCTCGGTGCGCTTGTTGGCGCGGCCGAAGGGCAGCTGCACCCGCTGGCCGGGCTGCAGGGTCATCCCCTCGGGGATTTTGTAGGAATAGGGCTTGTCAATGGCATAGGTCGCGGCGGAAACCGCGATTTTCGCAATCATCCCTCACCCCATCCTTTCCGCTGCTTTTCCGGAGGGTGTTCGCACCCCCCGAAAAAGCATCATTTCATATACTCTTCCTTCACGGTGGCGGAAAGCTCGCCGTCCGCCACTTCCTCAATGGCCATGGTCACGGGCTTTTCCGGCAGATCTTCCTGAAACGCCTCGGCCTCAGCGGCGATCTGACGGGCGCGGTGCGCCACCAGATTCACCAGCAGATAACGGCTGTCCACTTTCTTCAGCAAATCAGCAACAGGGGGGTATAGCATAATTTCGTTCCTCCAATAAAGTAGCAATATATTCAGTCAGCCAGATTGGCAATGATTGTCAGAATTTCTTCGGCGCAGCGCTTCGCGTCGTCGTTAACGACGGTGTAATCGTACCAGCTTCGCTGCTCCATTTCCCAGGACGCCCGTTCCAGACGCATTTTGATCTGTTCCTCCGAGGTATCGCCCCGGCTGCGCAGACGGCGCTCCAGCTCCTCCCGGGACGGCGGCATGATGAAGATCAGCACCGCGTCAGGGGCGGACTGCTTCACCTGCTTCGCGCCCATGGGTTCGATGTCCAGAAGCAGCAGTCCCTGCTCCATTTTTTCCTCCGCCTGGGCGCGGGGGGTGCCGTAGTAGTTGCCCGCGTGGGCGTCGTATTCCAGAAACGCATTTTCCCGGATCATTTCCTCGAAGCGCGCCTTGGTCACGAAGTAGTAGTGTACCCCGTCCACCTCCCCGGGTCGGGGCGGGCGGGTGGTGGCGGAGACGGAAAATTTCAGGTCGTCCCGGCCGGCCATCACCTGTTTCAGGACGGTGCTTTTCCCCACGCCGGAAGCGCCGGAGATCACAAACATTTTTCCCTTGCTCACGGCTCAATCCTCCTTTATTTCTTCTTCCGGTCTGTCCATCCACCGGGCATACAGCGTCTCGGTGGGGATGCCGGAGAGGATCACGTGGTCGGTATCCATGAGAAGCACGGCCTTTGTCTTGCGCCCGTAGGATGCGTCAATGAGCATTCCCCGGTCTCTCGCCTCCTGAATCACCCGCTTGATGGGTGCGGAGTCCGGCGCTACAATGGCAAGCACCCGCCCCGCAGCGACCATGCTGCCGAAACCGATGTTCACAAGCTTCATAGCTACTCCTTACTCGATGTTCTGGGTCTGCTCCCGGATTTTCTCCAGCTCGGCCTTGATCTCCACCACGACCCGTGCCAGACGCACATCGGTGCACTTGGAGCCGATGGTGTTGGCCTCCCGGTTCATTTCCTGCAGCAGAAAGTCCAGCTTCCGTCCGACGGCGCCGCCGGTGGTGAGCATGTTGTTCATCTGCTCCAAGTGGCTTCTTAAGCGGACGGTCTCCTCGTCCACTGCCACCTTGTCGGCGAAAATAGCGGCTTCCGTCAGGATGCGGCTTTCGTCAATGGCGGTGCTCGCCAGAACCTCTTTGATCTTATTTTCCAGACGGGTGCGGTAGTCCAGCACAGTCTGGGCGCCGCCCGCTTCCACCTGACTGACCAGCGACAGGATCGTCTGTCCCCTGCTGCGCAGATCGTTCTCCAGCGCCTTGCCCTCCGTGGTGCGCATGGCGTCGAAGCCTGCCAGCGCCTTATTCACAACGGACAGCATATCGTCCAGCAGCTGCTGCTCGTCCACCTCCGGCTTCTCCACGGTAAACACATCTGGCATCCGGGACAGAAGCGACACGCTGACGTCCTCTTTCACGTCGAAATTTTCTGCCATCTGCTTCATAGCGGCCAGATACCCCGCCGCCATGGATTCATTCAGGGTAACCTTTACGTCGGCGGCACCCTCGGAGCGGACGGACAGGAACACGTCCACCTTGCCCCGGGAGATGGCGTTCTTCACGGCCTGCTTCACCGCGTCCTCTCCAAAGGACAGGCTGCGGGGCAGCTTCACGGTGCAGTCCAGATAGCGGTTGTTGACGGAGCGCAGCTCCACCGTAAATTCTCTTCCGTTCACGGTCTCCACGGCGCGGCCGTAGCCGGTCATACTTTTAACCAAACTCATTATCCCCTTTTTTCATGGCTTTTCTCATATTTTCCTTGCGAAAGCTGTGATCGTATAGTCAATATTGGCTTTCCTTGCCACTTTGCGGTCGTATACCAGCACCAGAAGGATGCCAAGCACAAACCCAAGCCCCCCGACCAGCGCGCCGAAGCCGCCCAGCCGGAAGCCCAGATAGTACCCTGAGAAGAACAGCACCAGCGGCACAACATACAGTACCGCCGCCGCTTTCAGCACCGGGGCAGTCTCGGATTCCACCTTTACCAGCTCCCCCCGGCGCGCGCCGATGGGGTTCTTTGCCGTAAACGTCACCGTTTCCTTCGCCGCGCCGCAGCCGGAGCATTTGTGGCAGTCGCCGGAACAGGCGCTTTCCCGGATACGGAACACCAGCGCCGTGCCGTCGTCATAGGTTTCCTTTACCCGGACGAGCTGTTCCATGCCGTCACCCCTTTACCGTTGCCGATACGGAATACGGGCCCATTACCGCGCCGACTGCCGTGAATTCCTCGCCGAAGGTGATGGATGCCTTGTAGGTGGCCGTTCCCGCCACGGCGTTGGAGAAGTCCACCACGACCTTGATGTCGTCTCCCGTCAGCTGGCTGATCTGTCCGGCCGCGCCCCGCACCCGCACCGTCAGGCTGGCGTTGATGATCTCCACCTCCATGCCCTCCGGCACGTTGATGGCCTCAAAATTGTCTACGGTATATTCTCTGGTACTCAGGCCGGAGAACTGAATGCTCACCGTGGCCTCGTTCACGCCGGTCTGGTTGGTAATGCCGTCGGGCAGGTTGATGGTGTAAAGCATATTCTGGGACTTTTCCACCGCCCGCAGATCGATCTCGGCAAGGGTGTAGCTGTCGCCCAGCTCTGCCAGCGCGGCGTCGCTGCCCGTGACCCGGATGGAAGCGGGGTTGACCGTTATGGTGGTGTTTTCTTCCGTAGCACCGCCGCCGTAGGTGACCTGCGCCACCAGCTGCAGCTCCTTGATTCTCTGGATCTTCATATCCAGATGGATTTCTTCCACATCCGTGGTGATCTCCGCCGCGTCCACGGGGTTGCCCTCCGCGTCGCAGAGGGTATAGCGGTAGCTCTCGCTGATGGACTCCGACTGATCCGTCAAGTCCACCTCGATTACCGCCTGCCGGATTTTGTCAGCGACGGAGGCGGGGCCGATAACATTCACTGTGGAATAGTCCAGCTGGACGTTTTCCGTGTCGTACAGATAATCCTCCGACCGGGTGCCGTCATATTGCACCACCACCGGCACATCCTTCACCCGGCGGTATTCCACATCTACATAAAAGTCGCTCTGGGACAGCGTCTCGAAGGCATTCTGCGCCACGTTTCCGGGGTAGGAAATGGTGTAGCGCAGATTGATCTTCTGCCCCGGCTCGGTGATCGCGGACAGGTTGGCCTTGACCGTAATATTGTTCTGGTTGACCTTGATCAGATCGCTTCTCGCACCCGCCAGCTGTAACGACACCGTGGAGGAGGACGTGGAGGTACACATCAGCCCCCGCTCGTTCAGGACGCTCTCGCCCTCCAGCACCACCGGGATGTTGTAGTAAGTCTCCTCGGAATTGGGGCTGACGTAAGTGATGACGTACAGCCAGAGGCCAAAGGCGATGACGATGGACAGCAGAATGGAGCCAAATCTATTTTTCATTGTCGTCCGTCTCCTTTCTGCGGGGCTGCAGCTTCTGCTTCAGCCGCAGACTCAAGTCCTGCTTCTCGTCCCCGTCGTTGGCAGGGCACAGTTCATTGTGCAGCAGCTTGTCCAGCGTCTGGGGCGCAAGGTGCCGCTTGAGCATTCCGCCCACCGCCACGGAAATGGTGCCGGTCTCCTCGGAGACGATCACCACCACCGCGTCGGAAGCCTCGCTCATGCCCACGCCGGCGCGATGCCGGGTGCCCAAGTCCGAGCTGAGACGGTTGCTGTCGGACAGGGGCAACACACACCCCGCTGCGGCGACCCGGCCGTCCCGGATGATCATTGCGCCGTCGTGGAGGGGGGAATTCTTAAAGAAAATGTTCCGGATCAGCTGCTCGGAAACCTGACCGTCGATCTGGGTGCCGGTTTTGAAGTATTCCTCCAGCCGTTGCTCCCGGGCGAAGACAATCAGCGCGCCCACCTTTTCCCGCCCCATGGCCTCGCAGGCACGCACGGTCTGGGTGATGACCGCGTCCATCTCCTGCTGTACGGGCTTGTTGACGCCGAAGATACTCGTCAGCTTCACGCTGCCCAAATGATCCAGCATCCGCCGCAGCTCCGGCTGGAACAGGATCACCAGCGCCAGCAGTCCGATGGCCAGGAACTGGTTCATGATGAAACCCACCGTGTACAGATGCAGGAAATCCGTCAGCCACGCGATGATCAGCACCGCGACCACGGCCTTGGCGATCCGGGTGGTGCTGGGTGTCTTGATCAGCGGAAGAATTTTATATATCAGAAACGCGACTACGGCGATATCCAGATAGTCTGACCACTGCATCCGCTGTATCTGATGCAGCAAATTCTGAATGCTCTCCATAAACGTTCTTACCCCTTTTATGTCAACTTTTGTATAGCGCATACTCCGCTATCGTAAATTAGCTATTATCTTGTCTATTATAGCGAATACCGGCGCTGATGGCAATAGCCAATCTGTAAAAAAATTGCGGCTAAACTCTGGGAAGTTTGGATACCGTTCGGAGAAACGCGTCGGTTTGGGCGTCGGATGCGTCGTGGCCAAAGCTGACCCGCACCGTCCCCGATTCCAGCGTCCCCGCGCTTTCGTGGGCAAGGGGGGCGCAGTGCAGACCCGCACGGACCGCAATGCCCTGCTTCGCCAGAAACGCCGCCGCTTCCTCACAGTCCATCCCCGGCCGGAAGGACACCGTCGATGCCTGATGCGCCCCGGCGAATACCTCCATTCCCAATTTCTGCAAGCCCTCGGCACACCGTTCCAGCTGCCGGTGCTCCCGGCGGAAAATGTTCTCCACACCTGTACGGCGGACAAACCGCAGTCCCTCCGTCAGTCCCGCGTAGCCGGGCACGTTCAGCGTCCCCGCTTCCAGACGGTCAGGCAGGTAATCCGGCATGGCCTGATTGACGGAGTCGCTGCCCGTCCCTCCGAACAGCAGGGGCTGGGCATCGCCGCCGCAGAGCAGCAGCCCCGTCCCCTGAGGCCCCAGCAGCCCCTTATGCCCCGGCATGGCGATAAAATCCGCCCCCAGCGCCTGAAGATCCACGGGCAGCGCCCCGGCGGACTGGGCGGCATCGATGATGAACGGCACCCGCCATTTCCGGCACATCTCCGCCAGCTGCTTAACCGGCAGAATATACCCGAACACGTTGGAAACGTGGGTAAATACCGCCGCGTCCGCCCCCTGCTTCAGCGAAAGGGTGTCCTCCCAGTCAAACAGCCGCCGCCCCGCCACCCGGATATCCGCCCCCAGCGCATGAAGGGGGCGGGTCACGGCGTTGTGCTCGAACCCGGACACGATCACCCGTCCCCCCGGCTTCACGATGGAGCGGATGGCAATGTTCAGTCCATGGGTGCAGCTGGTGGTCAGCGCGACCTGCTCCGGCCGGCAGTGAAACAGCGCTCCGGCGGCTTCCCGGCAGGCGTATACCGTCTCCGACGCTTCCATTGCTGCGGGATACCCGCCCCGCCCCGGATTCGCGCAGGTGTACATTGCCCGCTGCACTGCCCGGTACACCCCCGGCGGCTTGCGGAAGGAGGTGGCGCCGTTGTCCAGATAGATCATACCGTCAGCTCCTCCAGATTTCCGTCCGGGCGCTGGGCATAAATTTTGCGCAGAGGGACGCCGTTCTCCCGCAGAAGCTCCACCACCGGGATGATGTCTTCCGTTTTGATCCGCAGACTGTAGCCGCAGCCCTGCTGCTCCATCCACTTGGGCGTTCGCTGGAGGACGCAGCGGTGGTTGTTCCGGTTCAGCAGCCGCTCACCCCGCTGGGCGAACGTCACCGAGCGGAACGTGATGATAAAGATTCTCATAACGCAAAACCTCCCGGCACAATCTATGCCCGGAAGGTCGAAGCCGTGCGTATTCCGGCGGCGAAAACGGGGCAGCCACGCAAGCAGCTGCCCCGCAAGATTATGGTTTGCTTTCGTTTTCCAGCGTGATGGTCGTAACGTAGTCCGGATTTGGGACATAAAGACGGTAACTGTTCCCCGACAGCTCCATATAGTAATAGCTCCAGCCGGATTTGAATTTCAGTCCCACCGTGATGGACGGCTGATTCTGAGCGGCGGCGGGCAGGTTGTTCAGCACCAGACATTCCCCTTCCTCCGTGGTGTAGTCTCCCCGATCCGCAGGTTCATCCGCGCCGTTCAGAAGGATGTGGTCGCCGACGTAGGGTTTCATCGGGATGGCCACGCAGCACGAGCCCGTTTCCCCGAGAATTTCCCAGAATTCTTCGTATTCCCCGTCGGTGAGAAGCGCGCGCAGTTGGTCGTCCATGTAGATCTGGGAATCCCTGCGCAGGTCGTATTTCTTTGCGTACTCGCTTCTTCCCGCCAGACGCTGGTCATACTCCTCCTGCGTCCAGACGCCCGCTTCCAGATACTGGTCGGCAGTGTCATCCGTCAGACCGTACCTCTCGCACCAAAACTGATTGTCGGGTCTTTGCAGGATCTCCTGCTTCAGCGCGTCCTCCGGCGTAAACCCTACCACCGTTTCCCCAGGCATGACCCCAGACAGGTCGTAGCCCAGCGCAATGGATTTCCCGTCATAGTAGCTCTGAAACAGCGTGAACTTGGTGTAGTCCGCTTCGGCAAATTCGACGGTTTCCGGCGTCTGGGGCTGGGTCGCACTCTGCGCCGCTTCCAGAACCGGCTCATCCCGCGGTGTCGCCTTGGGCTGTGCGGCCGCAAAAATATTGGGTATCCACCCCGCCGCCGCGGCGGTCACGGTGAGCAGACTGACGCAGATGGCCGCGGCCAGAATGTAGAGGATGGTTTTCCTCCCGGAAAAGTGCTTTTGTTTCATATCGGTTGCCTCCTGTGCGGCGGCGTCCACCATGTCCAGATACCTGTCATCCACGTACTCCAACGCTCTGAAAAGGTTTTTTCCGTTCATACGTTGATCCCCTCCCTTTCCAGCTGCTTACGCAGCTTTTGCCGCAGGCAGCTCAAGCGGTACTTCACGTTCCGTTCCGTCAGGCCGAGCTTGTCCGCGATTTCGCTAATCGCCATGCTGTAGTAATAGCGGCTCAGGAACACGGCGCAGTCCTTCTTGTCCAGCTGGGACAGGAACCGGTTCACGCTTCCTGCTGCCAGCTTTGCATCCACGGCGGCCTCCACGTCGGAGCGGGGGTCTGGCAGACAGGCGTCCAACTCCGACAGCAGGGTAATCATATGCACATCTCTGCGTTTGGCTGTGATATAATCCAGCCGGTCAAAGGCCAGATTCCGGGCGATCCGGGACAGAAAGTGCTTCAGCACTCTGGGAACTTCCGGCGGGATGGCATTCCAGGCGGCGAGATACGTATCCGCCGCGATTTCCTCCGTATCCTCCCGGCAGCGCAGGATATTGTAGGCGATCCGATTTATGTAGCCGCCGTATTTCTTCGCCGTCTCGCCGATGGCCGCTTCCTGCCTGGACAGGTAAAGCGCGATGATCTGGGTATCTTCCATCAGGACACCTCCTTGTGATGTGTAAGGCCTTACACCGCTATAGTAGGAAAACCGCGGCCTATGGACAAAGTTTTTCTGAGATGCAGAGAAAAAAGGCGTGACCCGAAGGTCACGCCTTTTCAAGTTCATTGTCTAACGGGAAATTACTCGTCGATCTCGGTAACGACGCCGGAACCAACGGTACGGCCGCCTTCACGGATAGCGAAACGCAGGCCCTTCTCGATAGCGATGGGGGTGATCAGCTCAACGCTCATAACAACGTTGTCGCCGGGCATGCACATCTCAACGCCTTCGGGCAGGGAGATGATGCCGGTAACGTCGGTGGTACGGAAGTAGAACTGAGGACGATAGTTGTTGAAGAAGGGAGTATGACGGCCGCCTTCTTCCTTGGACAGGACGTAAACCTGGCCGGAGAACTTGGTGTGAGGATGGATGGAGCCGGGCTTGCAGAGAACCTGACCACGCTCCACGTTCTTCTTGTCAACACCACGCAGCAGAGCGCCGATGTTGTCGCCGGCTTCTGCGTAGTCCAGCAGCTTGTGGAACATCTCGATGTCGGTAACGACAGTGGGAGTCTTCTCTTCCTTCAGGCCAACGATCTCAACGGGCTCGTTCTTCTTGACAACGCCACGCTCCACACGACCGGTAGCAACGGTGCCACGGCCGGAGATGGTGAAGACGTCCTCAACGGGCATCAGGAAGGGCAGGTTGTCGTTACGCTCGGGAGTGGGGATATAGGAGTCGACAGCGTCCATCAGCTCCTTGATGCAGGCATACTCGGGAGCGTCGGGATCCTTGGATTCGGAAACCAGAGCGTTCAGAGCGGAACCCTTGATGATGGGGGTGTCGTCGCCGGGGAAGCCGTACTCGTTCAGGGTCTCGCGGACTTCCATCTCGACCAGCTCCAGCAGCTCCTCGTCGTCAACCTGATCGCACTTGTTCAGGAACACAACGATATAGCGCACGCCGACCTGACGGGCCAGCAGCAGGTGCTCACGAGTCTGAGCCATGGGGCCGTCGGTAGCGGCGATAACCAGGATAGCGCCGTCCATCTGAGCAGCACCGGTGATCATGTTCTTGATATAGTCGGCGTGACCCGGGCAGTCAACGTGAGCATAGTGACGATGATCGGTCTCGTACTCAACGTGAGCGGTGTTGATCGTGATACCACGAGCCTTCTCTTCGGGAGCCTTATCGATGGAAGCGTAGTCCTCGAAGGCAGCCTGGCCCTTCAGAGCCAGATACTTGGTGATAGCGGCGGTCAGAGTGGTCTTGCCGTGGTCAACGTGGCCGATGGTGCCAATGTTAACGTGGGGCTTATTTCTCTCAAACTTCTGCTTTGCCATTTGAAATATTCCTCCTAGTTAATGATTGTAAAGTTTAATTAACAACTTAGGTTTGTGCCATCCCGCACATTGAGTACATCATACTACAATTGCCGCGGAAACACAAGAGAAATTTTTGAAATTTCCCGGAAAATATCTGTAATTCCGGCGGGAAGAATCCTTCCCGCCGAGGGATTACATCAGTCTCTGCCCCGAGCCTTGATGATCTCTTCGGTCTTGGACTTGGGCAGCTCGGCGTTGTGGCTGGGCTCCATGGTGTAGTTGCCGCGGCCCTGGGTCTTGGAACGCAGGTCGGTAGCATAGCCGAACATCTCAGCCAGAGGCACGTTGGCATCAATCTGGACGGCACCGGTACGGGTGATCTGGCCCAGAATGTTGCCCCGGCGGGCGGTGATGTCGCCGATAACGGTGCCCATGTACTCATCGGGCACGGTAACGGAAACCTTCATGATGGGCTCCAGGATGGTGGGATCGGCCTTCCGGCAGGCCTCCTTGAAGGCCATGGAACCGGCGATCTTGAACGCCATTTCGGAGGAGTCCACTTCGTGGTAGGAGCCGTCGAACAGGGTGACCTTCACGTCCACAACGGGGTAGCCGGCCAGAACACCGGCCTCCATGGCGCCCTGGATACCGGCGTCAACCGCAGGGATATACTCCTTGGGGATGGCACCGCCCACCACGGCGTTGATGAACTCGTAGCCCTTGCCGGGCTCGTTGGGCTCCACATGGATCTTAACGTGACCATACTGGCCCTTACCGCCGGACTGACGGGCGTACTTGGTTTCCTGATCCACCGCCTTGCGGATGGTCTCCTTGTAGGAAACCTGGGGCGCGCCCACGTTGGCTTCCACCTTGAACTCACGGAGCAGACGGTCAACAATGATCTCCAGGTGCAGCTCGCCCATGCCGGCGATGATGGTCTGCCCGGTCTCCTTGTTGGTGTAGGTCCGGAAGGTGGGATCCTCTTCCGCCAGCTTGCTCAGGGCAATGCCCATCTTCTCCTGACCGGCCTTGGTCTTGGGCTCGATGGCAACCTCGATAACGGGCTCGGGGAATACCATGGACTCCAGAATGATGGGATGATCCTCATCGCAGAAGGTATCACCGGTGGTGGTGTTCTTCACACCCACAACGGCGGCGATATCACCGGCGTAAACCATATCGATGTCTTCCCGGTGATTGGCGTGCATCTGCAGGATACGACCCATACGCTCCTTGACGCCCTTGGTGCAGTTGAGCACGGAGGTGCCCTTCTCCAGGGTACCGGAGTACACACGGAAGTAGCACAGCTTGCCGACATAGGGGTCGGTGGCGATCTTGAAGGCCAGAGCGGAGAAAGGAGCCTCGTCGGAAGCGGGACGGAAGTCCTCTTCCTCGGTCTCAGGGTTCACGCCCTTGATGCCCTTCTTGTCCAGGGGGCTGGGCATATAGTCCACAACCGCGTCCAGCAGCTCCTGCACGCCCTTGTTCTTGTAGGAAGTACCGCAGACAACGGGGACCATCTCGTTGGCGATGGTGGCCCGGCGGATGACGGTCTTGATCTCCTCGACGGTGATCTCCTCGCCTTCCAGGTACTTCATGGCCAGGTCGTCGTCCAGAGCGGTGACGGCGTCCAGCAGCTTCTCGTGGTACTCGTTGGCCAGATCCACCATATCCTCGGGGATCTCCTCGGTACGCACATCCTTACCCAGCTCATCATAGAAGACGTTTGCCTTCATGGTCAGCAGGTCGATGTTGCCCTTGAAGAAGGCCTCGGAGCCGATGGGCAGCTGAATGGGCACAGCGTTGCACTTCAGGCGCTCGTCGATCATGGTTAAGACCCGGTAGAAATCGGCGCCCATGATGTCCATCTTGTTGACGTAAATCATCCGGGGAACCTTGTACTCATCGGCCTGACGCCAGACGGTCTCGGTCTGGGGCTCCACGCCGCCCTTGGCGCACAGAACGGTGACAGCACCGTCCAGAACACGCAGGGAACGCTCCACCTCAACGGTGAAGTCAACGTGACCCGGGGTGTCGATGATGTTCAGACGGCAGCCCTTCCAGAAGCAGGTGGTAGCAGCGGAGGTGATAGTAATACCACGCTCCTGCTCCTGAGCCATCCAGTCCATGGTAGCGGAACCGTCATGGGTCTCACCGATCTTGTAGTTCTTACCGGTGTAGAACAGAATACGCTCGGTAGTAGTGGTTTTGCCGGCATCGATGTGAGCCATGATGCCGAAGTTTCTGGTATTTTCCAGGGAATACTGTCTAGGCATTGATTCTCTCCTTGATTACCAGCGGAAATGGGCGAAGGCCTTGTTGGCTTCGGCCATCTTGTGGACGTCCTCGCGCTTCTTCACAGACGCACCGGTGTTGTTGGCAGCGTCCATGATCTCAGCGGCCAGCCGCTCCTTCATGGTGTTCTCGCTGCGGCTCCGGCTGTACAGGGTGATCCACCGCAGACCCAGGGTCTGACGACGGTCGGGGCGGACTTCGATGGGCACCTGATAGGTGGCGCCGCCCACCCGGCGGGCCTTCAGCTCCACAGCGGGCATGATGTTTTCCATGGCCTGCTGGAAGACTTCCAGACCGTTCTTGCCGGTCTTGTTCTCGACAATTTCAAACGCACCATAAACGACCTTCTGGGCAACACCCTTCTTGCCGTCCAGCATGATGCTGTTTACGAGCTTGGTAACCAGAACGGAATTGTAATTAGGATCCGGAAGGACCTCTCTCTTGGGAACATTACCTCTTCTGGGCACTTTGCTTCCCTCCTTCATATTATAATGATTTCATCGGTACTCGAAAGTGTTACTTTCGTTGTGCCTGGCCAGAGGTTTCATCTATATAAAACCTTCTTGGCAAGGCGATGCCTTGCGAAAGGGCATGGAGTCAGTTAAAGTTTGGCAGCAGAAAAATTACTTCTTCTTGCCGGCCTTGGGACGCTTGGCACCGTACTTGGAACGGGACTGCATCCGGTTCTGCACGCCCTGGGTATCCAGAGTGCCGCGGATGATGTGGTAACGCACACCGGGAAGGTCCTTAACACGACCGCCGCGGATCAGAACCACAGAGTGCTCCTGCAGGTTGTGGCCAACACCGGGAATGTAAGCGGAAACTTCCATACCATTGGTCAGACGCACACGGGCGATCTTCCGCAGGGCGGAGTTAGGCTTCTTGGGGGTGGTGGTACGCACAGCAGTGCACACGCCGCGCTTCTGGGGGGAAGGCAGATTCGTCGCCTTGTTCTCCAGAGTGTTCAGACCTCTCTGCAGAGCAGGAGCGGTGGACTTGTAGGTAGCCTGCTGACGGCCATTTCTTACGAGCTGATTAAAAGTAGGCATCTATTTTCTCCTTTCTTTTGTTCTCGCCATTTTGGCGGGTCTTATATTCTACGGACGGTCGTCCGATAGAACCAGAATCAATCCACGACGGCGGCAGCCGCCGCGCCCACCTCGATGCCGCAGGCACGGCCAAGCACGGCCATACTGGGAACCCAGGCAGTCTGGACTTCCTTCGACCGGCACAGCAGCACGATGGGCTCTATGACGGCAGGATCGGCATTTTCAGCCAGAAAAACATACCTGGCGCGGCCTGCCTCCACAGCTTTTTTCAGCTGCTTCGCGCCGACCACCGTCTTAACGCCGGTAAGGTCTGGCACATTGCCGCACTCGGGTATTCTACTTTCCTTTTTTGTATCCATACAAGATGATATTATACGCATTTTTTCAGGATTGTCAACAAATTTTCCAGATTTTTTTCGTTATGTTCTTTCTGAGAGGTATTATTCAAAACACCCATATATATTCACACGCAATCTCCAGCAGCCGCCTGTCCAACTCGTCTGACGTGCATACGAATTCCCATACGAGGTCTTCCTGCTCACGCGATAATGTTGTCGTCATGTCAGAAAATTGTTTCTCTAAAACAAGGTACCTTTGCAGGATACTACTGTAGCTTGAATCCAGCTTGGCAATTTCCCGTAGCTTTGCCAATTTCTTTTCTACTAAATCATCCATATTTTCCCTCCTGCGACGCAATAATTAAGTCATTTGCCCATATCATTCTAATATATCGCTATAATATTGTCAATACTGCGTCAGAGGTGAGCCAATATGAAAGATGATTTCCCCAGGTATACGCTGCGCATTTCTCAGATTCTGCTGGACAAGCTGGGATATATTGCCGAATACGAGGGTCGAACCAAAAATAAGGAAATTGAACAGCTGATAAAGAAGCGCATTGCGGAATTTGAGGCCGAACACGGCGTCATAGACGAAGACGCCCCCGCATCCGACTGACGCGAGGGTCATTTATTGCTCCCGATATTGCAAATCCGGCCGCCGCCCTTTCGGGCAGCGGCCGGATTGTTTATTATCAGTTCAGTGCGTTCTCGATCATTTCCTCGGGGATTCTGGCTTCGGGGGTCGCGCCGGGCTGGTAGTCCCGGTAGGCCATCAGGCCCGAACCGGCGGGGATCAGCTTGCCGATCAGCACGTTCTCCTTCAGACCTACCAGATGGTCTACCTTGCCCTTGATGGCGGCATCGGTAAGCACCTTGGTCGTCTCCTGGAAGGAGGCGGCGGACAGGAAGGAGTCGGTGGCGAGAGCGGCTTTGGTGATGCCCAGCAGCATGGCGCTGGCAGTGGCGGGACGCAGCTCGGTCTCGCCGGCGTCAATGCGGCGCTGAATTTCGGCGTTGGCATCCTCGAACTCGAAGTTGTCGATGGCGCTGCCGGTGAGCAGCGCGGTATCGCCGGGATCTTCCACACGCACCTTGCGCATCATCTGACGGATGATGACCTCGATGTGCTTGTCGTTGATCTCAACGCCCTGCTGACGGTACACCGCCTGGACGGACTGCACCAGATAATCCTGCACAGCCTCCACGCCGGAGATACGCAGAACATCCTGGGGATACAGCGCGCCGTCGGTGATGGGCTGACCCTTTTCCACGACCTTGCCGTGGGCGACCTTCAGTCCCACAGAGTAAGGCACCTGATACACCTTCACCTCACCGTCGTCGGCGGTCACGGTGATGTTACGCAGGGCGGTGCGGTGGGTCTCGTCCACGCTCACTACGCCGGTAATCTCGGAGATCTGCGCCATCTTCTTGGGACGGCGGGCCTCAAACAGTTCTTCGACTCGAGGCAGACCCTGAGTGATATCGTCACCCGCGACGCCGCCGGAGTGGAAGGTACGCATGGTCAGCTGGGTACCGGGTTCGCCGATGGACTGAGCGGCAATGATGCCGACGGCCTCACCCAGATCGACCTCCTTGGAGGTGGCAAGGTTCATGCCGTAGCACTTGGCGCACACGCCCACACGGGCGCGGCAGCCCAGAATGGTGCGGATATAGATCTTGTTGATGCCGTGCTGCTCGAACTTCTCCGCGTCCTCGGGCATCATCATGACGTCCTTGGAGTGCAGCAGCTCGCCGGTCTGGGGATCGACCACATCGTGGACGGGATAACGGCCGCGGATGCGGTTGCCGAAGGTATCGATCACGTCGCCGTTCTTGTCGTACACCGCGCCCACCCAGATGCCGTTGGTGGTGCCGCAGTTGTGCTCCCGGATGATGACGTCCTGAGAAACGTCCACCATTCGACGGGTCAGGTAACCGGAGTCAGCGGTACGCAGAGCGGTATCGGTCATGCCCTTACGGGCGCCTCTGGAGGAGATGAAGTATTCCAGAACGGACAGGCCTTCACGGAAGTTCGCCTTAACGGGAATTTCGATGGTACGGCCTGCGGTATCGGCCATCAGGCCGCGCATACCGGCCAGCTGACGGATCTGTGCCATGGAACCACGGGCGCCGGAGTCGGCCATCATGTAGATGGGGTTGAACTCGTCCATGCTGCCCTGCAGGGCGTTGGTGACGTCCGCGGTGGTCTTTTCCCACTGCTGAACCACCAGACGGTAGCGCTCGTCGTTGGTGATATAGCCCTGACGGTAGAAGTGCTCGATCTCCACGACCTTCTTCTCCGCGGAATGCACCATCTCGTACTTGACGCTGGGAACCACCATGTCCGCGATGGACACGGAGATAGCGCCCTTGGTGGAGTACTTGTAGCCCAGAGCCTTGATGCGGTCCAGCATCTCGGTGGCGATGGTGAAGCCGTGGCGGCGGATGCACTTGTCGATGATCTTGCCCAGCTGCTTCTTGCCGACAAGGAAGCTGACCTCCAGATCGAACTCATGGCCGGGGACGGTGCGGTCAACAAAGCCCAGATCCTGCGGGATCGGCTCGTTGTAGATCAGACGGCCGACGGTGGCGTCGATGATGCGGTAGCGCATCTCGCCGTCGATCTTCTTGCCGTAGCGCACCCGGATGGGGGCGTGCAGACCCACGGTGCCGGCAGCGTAGGCGGCAATGGCCTCGTTGACGGAGGAATAATTGTGGATGGGGCGGAACTTGGCAATGGCCTTGCCCGCGGCCTTGGCGGCCTTGTTGGCGGCGACGAACTCGTCCGCGTCCACGATCTCGTTGACGGGGAAGTCGGTATCGCCGGGGTCGGTGACGAACACGGTCTCCGCGCCCTTCTCGGCCTTGCCCAGACGGGTGTAGGTCAGATAGTACGCGCCAAGGATCATATCCTGCGTCGGCACGGTGACGGGCTTGCCATCCTGAGGACGCAGCAGGTTGTTGGCGGACAGCATCAGCATTCTGGCCTCAGCCTGTGCCTCGGGAGACAGGGGTACGTGAATGGCCATCTGGTCGCCGTCGAAGTCGGCGTTGAAGGCGGTGCAGCACAGAGGATGCAGCTTCAATGCGCGGCCTTCCACCAGAATCGGCTCAAAAGCCTGAATGCCCAGACGGTGCAGGGTAGGCGCACGGTTCAGCATGACCGGGCGATCCTTGATGATCTCGTCCAAGGCGTCCCAGACCTCGGTCTTGCCCTTGTCGATCATCTTCTTGGCGGACTTGATGTTGTTGGCCAGGCCGTCGGAAACCAGCTTCTTCATGACGAAGGGCCGGAACAGCTCAATGGCCATTTCCTTGGGCACGCCGCACTGGTAGAGCTTCAGCTCAGGGCCGACCACGATAACGGAACGGCCGGAGTAGTCAACACGCTTGCCCAGCAGATTCTGACGGAACCGGCCCTGCTTGCCCTTGAGCATGTCGGACAGGGACTTCAGAGCCCGGTTGTTGGCACCGGTGACGGCACGGCCCCGGCGTCCGTTGTCGATCAGAGCGTCCACAGCCTCCTGGAGCATCCGCTTTTCGTTGCGGATGATGATGTCGGGGGCGTGGAGCTGAACCAGCCGCTTCAGGCGGTTATTCCGGTTGATGACCCGGCGGTACAGATCGTTCAGGTCGGAGGTTGCGAACCGACCGCCGTCCAGCTGAATCATAGGACGGATATCAGGAGGAATCACGGGCAGCACGTCCATGATCATCCAGCTGGGCTTGTTGCCGGACTCCCGGAAGGCCTCCACCACCTCCAGACGCTTGACAATGCGCAGCTTCTTCTGGGAGGAGGCGGTCTTCAGCTCGTTTCTCAGCTGCTCGGACAGCTGATCCAGGTCGATCTGCTCCAGCAGTTCCTTGACGGCCTCGGCACCCATACCGGCCTTGAAGTCGTCCTCGTACTTTTCCCGCATGTCCCGGTATT
>ENA-ORSL01001772-ORSL01001772.1-human-gut-metagenome-genome-assembly--contig:-NODE-1772-length-17244-cov-2.943918_pt1 | contig 17244 bp, 14 predicted proteins | sample MGYA00242190_ERZ509157 | MGnify/ENA primary metagenome ERZ509157 (study PRJEB26280, sample SAMEA2338664) | human gut metagenome | biome: human gut; feature: human-associated habitat; material: faeces...
AAGCGCTACCGGGCAAATATTCTGCCCGTACACAAGCAACGGAATATATTCCCGCGTGTGATCGGTCGTCGCGGTAAATGCCGGGTCACAGCCATGGTCGGCCGTTATCATAAGCACGTCGTCAGACCGCATGGTGCGAATAAAGCCGTCCAGCCAGCCGTCGAATTCCGTCAGCGCGGCGGCATAGCCGTCCACGTCGCGGCGGTGTCCGTAAAGTGTATCAAAATCAACTAAATTTACAAAGCAAATGCCGCCAAAATCCTCATTTGCGATGTCAGATGTAACCTTCATACCCTCGGCATTACCATGCGTAACGTACGAGCGACTAATACTCTTTCCCGCAAAAATATCGCTGATTTTGCCGACACCGATAGTATCAAGCCCTACCGCGTGCAGTGCATCAAGCATAGTAGGACCGGTCGGCGCGAGCGAAAAATCGTGCCGCCGCGGTGTGCGGACAAAGTCCGGATACTCACCCACATACGGCCGTGCTATGACGCGTCCTACCGCATTCTTTCCGGTGAGTATGCGCCGCGCCATGCGGCAGTATTCATACAGCTGTTCGACCGGGATCATATCCTCGTGCGCAGCGATCTGAAAAACGCTGTCGGCTGAGGTGTAGACTATCAGCTTGCCGGTAGCCAGCTGTTCGCGTCCGTAATCATGAATGACCTGCGTACCCGAATACGGCTTGTTGCACAGCACACCCCGTCCGGTAGCGGCGGCAAATTCCGAAATGACATCGTCAGGAAACCCGTTCGGATAGGTTGGCATTGCCTGCTTTGAAATTATGCCGGCAATCTCCCAGTGACCGGTTGTAGTGTCCTTGCCGCGCGACTGCTCGGCCAGTCTGCCGACTGCGGCAAGCGGCTCGGGCGTTGTGCCGAGAAAATCCAGTCCGTGTATATTTCCGATGCCGAGCTTGCGAAGCGTCGGTATGCACAATTTTTCCGACCGCGACACACTGCGCAGTGTGTTTGCCCCAACATCGCCGAACTGCGCGGCGTCGGGAAGCTCACCTGCTCCGCAGCTGTCAAGAACTATGAGAAATACTCTTTTGGTTTTCATTGTTTTCCCCTCAACTTGTGACAAGCAACATTTCAGCTTACAGCATATGCCGTTTCAAGCGCTATTTCCATCATTTGAGTAAACGAATTCTGCCGCTCCTCCGCCGACAGAGCTTGGTGTGTCCCCAGACTGTCCGATATGGTACATATAGCCAACGCGCGCTTTCCCGCCCTGGCGGCGTTGATATACAGTCCGGCAGCCTCCATTTCAACAGCCATTACGCCCAGACTGCGCCAGCGGTCATTAACCGTGGGATCGTCATCATAGAACGTATCCGAGGATACGATATTGCCCACATGATAGTGCGCTCCGGCCGCCTCGGACGCTTTGACCGCGGTGCTCAGCAGTGTAAAGTCGGCAATTGGCGCAAACGTACCGCCCGTTGCAAACTGAGCGGCGTAATTGGAGTTTGTGCAAGCCCCCTGACCAAGCACTATATCGCGCACATGTATATCCTCTCGCAGCGCGCCCGCAGAACCTACACGCAGTATGCTTTCAACGCCGAAAAAGTTATACAGTTCATAAGAATATATGCCCATCGAAGGTATGCCCATGCCGCTTGCCATAACCGACACCGGCACGCCACGGTAGCTCCCGGTATAGCCCTGTACGCCGCGCACGTTGTTGAAAAGGCGTGCGCCGTCAAGATAGTGTTCTGCTATGAATCTGGAGCGCAGCGGATCTCCCGGCATAAGGACAACCGGGGCTATATCTGCCGGAGTGGCCGCGATATGGGGAGTGGGATAATTGTTTGCCATGATAATATACTTCCTTTTTGTTTATTCGGGCTTTATTTCTTGCCCTCCATGAAATAGGCGGCCTCCATATCGGCCACGCACAAGGCGAACGCCAACGGGAACATCTCAAGCGCCTGTCCGACCGTACCGTTGTCCTCGTTGCCCGAGAATCCCATATGATAGCGTATTGCAAATGCCTCATCGCGCGTCAGCTTCATATAACCGGAGACGATATATACCGACTTTTCGCCGTGGCCGTAAGGCAGTGAATCCTCGATTGTGTAGTACGGCACGCTGTTCCAGCGTCCGGTCTCGTCCTTTACATTGCGGTAGGAGGTGCGGTAGAAATTGATCTTGCACAGGTCGTGAAGCAGAGCGGCAATGGCTATGCTCTCATCTGAATACTTTATGCCATAGGTATCTGTCATACGCTTGCGCGCCAGCTGATCTACCAGGCAGTCATAAACATTGAGGCTGTGCTCGCACAGTCCTCCCTCGTGGGCACCGTGATATCGCGTGCTGGCCGGAGCGGTAAAAAAATCACAGGCATCCGAGCACAGAAATGAAAGCAGTGCGTCTGAGCCTTCACGTGTGATGTTGGTCCGGAATATGTCTATAAAGCGTTCTTTGTTTGTCATTTGTACATCCTCATTAAAATATAATCTCTCAATGTATATTTTAACATCTTAACTTGTCTGTGTAAATAGTTTTTTCTATTTTTTCGGCTCACGGCAGACTAAAAATCGGGTTTGCCGTAGACAAGCAGGTTTTTTTATGGTATAATTAGTATGTATAATTTTGTTTTAATATCCCGCATTGGAGGACATATGGGTACACCTTTACTTTCTGTTCAGCCCTATAAGGGCACACGTGACTTTTACCCCGCGGAAATGCGCCTGCGCAACTGGTTTTTCGGCAAAATACGCGGTGTGCTGGAATGTGCGGCCTTTGACGAATACGACGGCCCCATGCTTGAGTCGCTTGATATTTACGCGGCAAAAAGCGGCGTCGAGCTGGCGTGCGAGCAAACCTACAACTTTACCGACCGCGGCGGGCGCCAGCTTGCTCTGCGCCCCGAAATGACACCTACCGTCGCACGCATGGTTGCGGCAAAGGTAAATGAGCTGAGTTATCCCCTGCGCTGGTTTTCCATCCCCAACTTTTACCGTTATGAACGTCCTCAGCGCGGACGTCTGCGCGAGTTCTGGCAGGTCAATGCCGACATTTTCGGATGTGACTCCTACGAGGCGGATTTTGACATAATCTCAACCGCTATAAAGCTGTTGCGCGTATTCGGCGCGGACGAAACCATGTTCCGGGTCCACATTAACAACCGCCGCTTCTTCAACGATGTCATAGCTGCCATTGCCGGCACCGATGCCGAAGGCGCAAAGGCTGTATCCAAGGTAGTAGACCGCAAGGGCAAGGTCAGCCGCGAGGCTTACGAAAAAGATATGCTGGCGCTGGGACTTGATGCCGCTCAAGTGGACAAAATAGACTCGCTTTACGGCATGAGTATTGCCGAAGCGACATCGCTCTGCCCAGATTCACGCGGCTCAGCCGAGCTGCGTCAGCTGTTTGACGCGCTCACAGCCTGCGGACTGGACAAGTACTGCGTATTTGACTTTGGCATCATTCGCGGACTGGACTACTATACCGGAACTGTGTTCGAGGTGTTCGACGAAGCACCCGAAAACAACCGTGCAATGTTCGGCGGCGGCCGCTACGACAATCTTGTAGGACTGTTTGTACACAACACCGCGATCTCGGGTGTCGGCTTCGGCTTCGGTGACGTGACGCTTGAAAACTTCCTGTATACACACAAGCTGGTCCCCGAATCGCTGTCATCCTACCGTGTCAAGGTTCTGGTGACGCGCTTCCCCGACGTGGCGTTCACCGAATACGAGACGATTGCCGACAGCCTTGTAAATGCGTCCGTTCCCTGCATGTGCTATCTCGGCACCAAAAAGTTCGGCAAGCAAATCGACTACGCAGTAACTGCCGGCTGCACTCACGTGGTGATAATGGGCGGAAACGAACTGGCCGCAGGGCAGGTGAAAATAAAGGATCTTGCTACCCGCGAGGAAACTCTGATCGCACGCAGTGAACTTATAGATTACTTTAAGAACATCTGATATTACATCACAAATCAACAAAGCAGAGGTTTGATATTATGATTTATATGTTTTTAGCGCACGGATTTGAGGAGACCGAAGCACTGGCACCACTTGATCTTCTGCGTCGTGCCGGGCTTGAGGTTACCACCGTAGGCATCGGCGGCGAGCTTGTCACCGGTTCGCACGGCATTACGGTTCAGGCTGACATCGAGGACATCGTGTTCCGCGATGACGCACCCGGCATGGTCATTCTGCCCGGCGGTATGCCCGGAACACGCAATCTTGACGCCTCGCCCGTAGTCGACGCAGCGCTTAATGCGACTGTCAGAAACGACGGATATCTTGCCGCTATCTGCGCCGCCCCGATGGTTTTGGGCAAACGCGGTCTGCTAAAGGGCAAGCGAGCTATATGCTTTCCCGGCTTTGAAAAATTCCTCGACGGGGCCATTCTCTCCAACCACCATGTGGTGCGCGACGGTAAAACCGTTACTGCCGCCGGCATGGGTGTGGCACTGCAATTCGGCCTGGAGCTGGTGGCCATGCTGTGCGGAGACGTTGCCGCAGAAAACCTCCGGGCTTCCATTATCGCCGGCTGATATGGCCGCTTCTGACACTACCTCGCGGCGTGAAACATTCCCGTCGGCATGGGCTGTGCTCGTAGGATATGTCATGCTGATCGTCGCCCGGCTGGCAGACTCCTTTGTCACAAACCCGCATCATGCCACGTGGCTCGCCGTCGTTTTTGAGCTGGCGATATTCGTCATACCGGGCTGGGTATGCATATGTCTGTCGCCCAAACGTCCGACGCTGTCGGAATTGTTAATACGGCGTCCCTGCGCACGCAACATAATCCCCTGCGCTTCGGCGCTGGTAGCTTTGATATGTCTGGCATTTCTGCTTACGGTGCTGCTGTGCGGTGACAGCACTGCGGCCGGCAGTTTTGATCTGTACAACACATTCACCGTGCAGATAAACGGCGGATTCTGGGACAATATCCGGCTGATATTGTGCTACGCCCTGCTCCCTGCCGTGTGTGAGGAGGTCATATTCCGCGGTCTGGTATGCCGTGATTATCGCACAGGAGGTGCGGTCCGGTCGGTAATCATGAGTTCACTGCTGTTCGGTATGCTGCATCTTGACCTGCGCCTGTTGCCGGTATATATTGTTAGCGGAGTAGTACTGTGCCTTTTGCTGTACGCGACACGGTCTCTGGCAGCATGCATAGCAGTACATCTGCTTTACAACATATTCGGAATTTATCTTCAGCCCTATCTTACGTCATTTTATGTGACAACGGGTAGCCGCGCACTGTTTGTCATGCTGACAGCAGCACTTATGTTGGCGGCTGCGGCGGTGTTCTGCCATGCTGCGTCAAAGCTGTACTGCTCTTATGCGACGGAGGAGCGTGCCGCCGCGGAAGCAGGCGGTAAAGCCATCGCGCCCGACACCGATACCCACCCGCTCTCGTCGGGCACCAGTGAAAGTGGCTTGACCGGGAGTCCGGTAACCGGCTATGTATCACCGGGATACCCTGTCGGACTTACTCCCGAAAAACAAATGAGCCTGCTTTACAGCAGCGTGGTATCTATACCGTTTCTGCTGTGTGTCGCAGTATTTATTATCGGAATTATACTGTTCTGAAAAGTTCAATATGGTGTAGTTCAACCAAAACCGCCTTGCGTGACGAATATGATCATTCGTCACGCAAGGCGGTTCTGCATTTAGGCATATTTGTCCAAGTCACGGTGCGGCTGTACTTACCAGTTCACATGCCACCGCTCACTGTAGCCCGACGGTTTTTCTGCGGTTGGGTTTTGCTTTTCAATGGCGTTTGCGGCACCGCTATCGTCAGAATTACTGCGGCGTCCTGAATCCGATTCGGCAATTCGCGCGGCAAGCTCGGCATCAAACAGTTCAGAGTCCGGCGGCAGCTTTATCTCGCGGTCAAGCCACGACGAAAGATATGCCGCATTTGACAGTGCCAGTTCATTCAGCCCATCTGCGCCTGGTGCCAGAAGCGGTTCTCCGTAAAGCACACCACGAGCGAAATTTTCAAGTATTCCGGTGTGTCCTGCCCCCTTACATTCGGGAACAAATTCATCGTATTCCATCGGAATTTTATCAAAGCTACGTTCCGATTCAAAGCAAAAGCTGCGCTCCGGCCTCTCAAGCCGAACCTGGTGATCTTTTCCTCCTCGGTGGGGTCGATGTACAGGGCCGCGGAGTGGCCGGCGCCGCCCTCCAGCACCAGCTTGGCACGATCACCGACTATCTCAAGACGGTTTGTCCCGGGATATTCGCCGGTTGAGGTAATAAACGTCGCAAAAGCGCCGTCAGAATAGCGCGCATAAATCGTCGCCTCGTCTTCCACCTCAATGTGATGATACTGGCCGACGCGGCACACCGCGCGAACACTTTCCGGCATGCCGAAAATCCACTGCCATATGTCCAAATTGTGTGGGGCCTGGTTAAGCAGCACACCGCCGCCCTCTCCCGACCATGTTGCACGCCAGTCACCCGAATCGTAATAATGCTGCGTGCGGTACCAGTTGGTTATTATCCATGTCAGCCGCTTGGGCTGTCCCAGTTCACCGCTCCTGACTATCTCCCGCGCACGGGAAAACAACGGATCTGTGCGCTGGTTGAACATGATACCGAACACCTTCCCCGACTTGTCTGCCGCTTCGCTCATATGCACGGCTGCGCTCAGCGACACACCGACCGGCTTTTCGGTCAGCACGTGACACCCGGCTTCAAAAGCCCTGATAGCCAGTGGTGGATGATAATAATGCGGCGTTGCAATTATCACCGCATCAACAAGCCCCGAAGCAAGAAGGTCATCCGCATTATCAAACACGGCGACATCCGGCCAGAAGCTGTTGCAGCGCATGCGCTTTTCGGCATCTGTGTCACACAGCGCCGCAAGCCTCATATGCTCAATACGCCCCTCGTATATATTCTTGGCGTGAGCCGAACCCATATTTCCCACACCGATAATGCCTACTCTCAATTTGTCCATATTGACCTCTGAAATATCATTAAAGTATTGCGGTAAAGCTAACCAAGCCCTCCGGACTGCAATCGGCCGAAATACTTCCGCCGTGTGCTTCACAAATTGCCTTGGCCACCGACAAGCCTATGCCATACCCGCCCGTACTGCGCGCACGTGATGCATCGGCACGGTAAAACCGGTCAAAAAGATTTGGTATGTCGGTACGGTCAAACCCGGAGCACATATTTGAAATTCTCAGCACACGTTCACGTCCATGATGTGACAGCTCAATCTTGATCTCGCCGTGCTCGTCAGAATATTTGACCGCATTTTCGGTCAACAGCGACACAAGCTGGCGTATCGCGCCCTCGTCTCCGTGGTATGAGATATTCGGTTCCACAGCAATGTTAAGGCTGCGACCTGAGCATTCTGCAACTGTGCGGAACGGCGCGGCAGCATCAATAACAGCCCCGCTCATGTCAAAATCCGAAATATCAAGCTGAGGACGCTCTTCATCCATTTTCGACAGCATAACCAGACGTGCCACCAGTTTTGACAAGCGTGAGGTCTGATTTTTTATGCTGTCTATCCACTCGTTTCCGCCTTGTGTCATTTCGAGCACCTCAGTATTGGCAGATATGATGGCCAGCGGCGTTTTGATTTCATGTGATGCATCGGTGATAAAGCGCCTTTGCTTTTCCATGCTTTCAACTGCGGGACGTATCGCACGCCCGGACAGTAAAAACACCGGTATAAATGCCGCAATCAGACATATAAGCTCCACTATAATAGATGTAAGCAGCAATGTGCGCCGCGATGACAGCTGATCCCGACAGTCAAGAAAGGCTATCGTACTGACGCCCGTGTCCCTGACAAGCACCGCATAGCGGTAAATGCCGCCCACACTTCCCCGCTCTGTACCGGATCCAATAACGCCGGACGCATACTCTATGGCATCTTCTGCGCTGACAGCTGCAATGTGATCGGTGTTACAGCCGACAATACTTCCGTCACGCCCGTCGAACTCAACGACGAAGTATCGTGTTGCGTATGGCGTTTCGGGTGTTATCTGAAGGTTCCCGTATTTGCGTTTTTTATCATCCGGCTTTTCAGGGGCATCGGATTCCGAGTTATCATCACCGGGCAGATCATCAAGTATATCATCACCCTGTAGCGGAGTTCTGCCTACGTCCGGACGACCGCCGGGAAATATGCCCCGATTATTGGTCAGCAATTCGAGCATACCGTTAATGCTGCGCTCGCCGGATACGTAATTTACGACATTTAGGGCGCCTACAAGCAGTGTAAGCACGGTAAAGAAAGTCAGCATTGAAATAAGTATGAACTTACGCCGCAATCGTTTTATCATTTGGCGCTCCCCCGTTCAATGTAGTAACCGACTCCGCGGGTAGCTCTGATCTCACAGACCGAACCGAGTCCGGACAGCTTTTTGCGCAAATATGATATATACACCCACACAACACTGATTTCGGAATCGGTATCGTAGCCCCAAATGCGCTCCATGAATGTTTCTGTCGGGATAACACGTCCTGCTCCCGTCATAAGTATATCCATCATCTGAAACTCACGGTTTCCGAGCCTAACGCGCTCATCTCCGCATATAAGTTCATAGCCGCTGCGATCCAGCGTCAGGTCTCCGTAAGTAATGCAGTTCGGCGTAAAACTGTTGTCCCGGCGGCGCGTCATTGCCCGTATCCGAGCCAGAAGCTCGCCCATGGCGAACGGTTTGGCAAGATAGTCATCAGCCCCGGCATCAAGCCCGGTAATTTTATCGTCCAGTTCGCCGCGTGCGGTCAGAAGCAGTACCGGTGTTGAGACACCGCGGGCACGCAGACTTCGCAACACCTCAAGGCCGTCACGCCCCGGCATCATTATATCAAGTATTATTCCGTCGTAATTTTCCGAGCAGCCCCAATCCAACGCATCGTTTCCGTTGTAAACAGCGTCAACCGAATAGTTGTTATGCTTGAGTACGGCGCACAGTGCGCGCGACATTTCGGCTTCATCCTCGGCTATCAGTAATCTCATCCACAACCTCCCGGAGCGGCAGTTCCGCCGCCTATAACTGTATTATAGACTACGAACCTTAATTATACTTAAAAACAAACTGCCTCCGGCACGACCGGGGGCAGCAGTGTGTTACCTGTGATACAGCTTTTTTGTCTGATATACCGGCTCACAGGTGAGATTGATTCCCAGCTTTTTGAACACCCCGGAATCCACCCCGGACAATATGACTGTAGAATGAGCCTCGGCTCCGCGCAATTTTTCGAGCTGTTCCATGGCCAGCGCCGCAGTAGGATCGGTAACTGCGCAAATAGACAGCGCAATGAGTATTTCGTCCATGTGCAGCCGCGGGTTATGGTTGCCCATGTTCTCAATTTTGAGCTTTTGTATCGGTTCAATTATGTTGGGAGAGATAAGATGGATTTTATCGTTAATGCCGCCCAGCACCTTGAGTGCGTTTAGCAGTGCAGCCGATGACGCCCCCAAAAGCGACGAGGTCTTGCCTGTCACAATGCGCCCGTCCGGCAATTCAATTGCCACAGCAGGGCCACAGGTGCGCTGCGAAGTAGCCAATGCGGTGGCGACCGAATGACGAATATCGGGCCCTATTCCGAGCGAATTCATCAGCATTTCCAGCTTATACACCTCGGCCTGCTCAGCAAGGCTCTGCCTCTGGTCACAGCAGGTGTTGTAATAGCGGCGCACTATCTCCTGCTTTGATGCTTCGCGGCAGGCTTCGTCATCAATTATAGCATACCCGGCCATATTCACACCCATATCCGTCGGGCTTTTATAAGGACAGGAGCTGTAGATCTTGTTGAGCATAGCCTGAACCACCGGGAAAATCTCGATGTCGCGGTTGTAATTCACCGTCGTTTCACCGTATGCCTCAAGATGAAAAGGATCTATCATGTTTATGTCGTCCAGATCTGCCGTTGCGGCCTCGTATGCAAGGTTGACCGGGTGCTTTAGCGGCAAATTCCAGATAGGAAATGTTTCAAACTTTGCATACCCTGCCGCTACGCCCCGCTTTTGCTCGTGGTAAAGCTGTGAGAGGCAGGTCGCCATTTTACCGCTCCCGGGACCGGGTGCTGTGACGACAACCAGCGAGCGGGTAGTCTTTATATAATCATTTTTGCCGTATCCTTCGTCACTGACTATGAGAGGAACATTATAAGGATAATCCTGGATCGGGTAATGGCGGTACACATTTATTCCCAGTGCTTTGAGCTTTTTCTCAAATTTTTCGGCATTATGCTGGGCGCGGTAATGCGTCATGACAACACTTCCGACATAAAGTCCTATACCGCGAAAGGCATCGATAAGCCGCAGAACGTCGAGGTCATATGTGATACCGAGATCTCCGCGGCGCTTGTTCTTTTCGATATCATCCGCGCTTATTGCAATGACTATCTCGGCCTCGTCCTTGAGCTTGAGCAGCATACGCACCTTACTGTCCGGTGCAAATCCGGGGAGCACGCGGGACGCGTGATAATCGTCGAACAGCTTGCCGCCGAATTCAAGATACAGTTTACCGCCAAAATGGTTTATGCGCTCCAGTATTTTCTCAGACTGCAATCTGATGTACATATCATTGTCAAAGCCGATTTTGTTCATAAAAGGACCCACCCTCTCCGTAGTTACAAATAGTCAGCAGGCAACAATCAAAAGCGGATCCCCACGGGGACCCGCTTTCTGCGCCCTATTAAGTATATCACTTTTGAAGTCGTTTTGCAACAGTCTTTGACAAATTTTTCAGCTTATTTATCAAGTCCCAGCTCGCGAACCAGGTTGCACATAACCTCGGTATAGCGGTTGCACTGCTCCTTACTCTCAGACTCAACCATGAATCTGACCACAGGCTCGGTTCCGCTCTCGCGGATGAGTATACGGCCGCTCTCACCAAGCTCGGCTGCTATTTTTTCGGCAGCCGCGATCACGCGGGGATCTCCCGTGACCTTCTTTTTGTTTACGACGCGGATATTTTGGGTCACCTGCGGGAATATCACAACCGGCTCAGCCAGCTTGCCGAGCGTAGTTTTCTTTTTGACGACCGTTTCCATCAGCTTGATAGATGTAAGTATCCCGTCACCGGTGGTGGCATACTTGCTGAGTATGATATGCCCCGACTGCTCACCGCCTACTATGTGACCGTTCTGCGTCATATTTTCGTATACGTATTTGTCACCGACCGTAGTTTGCTCATATTCAATTCCCGCCTCGCGCAGTGCGCGGTACAGTCCCATATTGGACATAACGGTAGTGACGACCTTGTTGTTGATCAGCCGCCCCTCGTCCTTGAGTGCTTTGCCGAAAATGTAGATTATGTGGTCGCCGTTGACCTCGTTGCCGTTTTCATCAACCGCGATACAGCGGTCGGCGTCACCGTCGTAAGCAAAGCCGGCATCAAGGTGATTTTCGATCACAAAACGGCGCAGTCCTTCGATATGAGTTGAACCGGCGTCACGGTTGATATTTGTTCCGTCCGGCTCGGCATTTATGACGAATGTTTTGGCGCCCAGCGCTTCAAACACACTGCGGGCTATCATCCACGCGCTGCCGTTTGCGCAGTCAAGACCGACGCGGTAATCCTTGAATGACTCGGATGCCAGCGAAATAAGATAGCCGATATAGCGGTTACGTCCTGCCGCGTAGTCTATACTGCGGCCAACCGCGTCACGGTGGGCCAGAGGCAGGTCGTCACCCTCAATACCAAGGCTCTTGAGATCGCCGTCTATATACATTTCTATCTTGCGGATCGTTTCATCATCCATTTTGACGCCGCCACAGTCCACCAGTTTGATACCGTTGTCGTAATATGGGTTATGCGATGCCGAGATCATAACACCGCAGTCAAAGCTCTCGGTGCGCGTGACATACGACACGCTGGGGGTTGTCGTCACATGCAGCAAATATGCGTCGGCTCCCGACGCTGCAACACCTGCGGCAATGGCGTACTCAAACATATAGCTCGAACGCCGTGTATCCTTTCCGATTACAATTCTCGCGGGTCTGCCGCTCAAAACCGTATAGTACCAACCGATAAAACGCCCTATTTTCCAGGCGTGGTCAACGGTCAATCCAACATTGACCTCGCCTCTGAAGCCGTCTGTGCCGAAGTACTTTCCCATTCTATTCTCCCTTATAATAAATATTTATGATCACAACCTCGGGCGGATTGTTTATGCGCGGAACTCCACACTCCTTGCGCAGTCCCCTGCTGACAACCATGTACTGCTCCCCACGCTGGTGGACCCCAGATGTATAACGAGGAAAAAGTCCCTGTCCCGGAGCCAGAAGACCTCGGCCGAATGCCCTCCACTGTCCGCCGTGAGCGTGACCTGCCACAGTCAGAAATATATCCTTCCCTATTATGTAGCGCTCCCAGTATTCGGGATGATGACACAGCAGTATCTTAGGGCCATTCAGCGCCGCAAAGGTTTCCAGCCAGGCAACATCGGGAGGATTACTCTTATGCCAAAGGCCGTGTGCCCCACCGGTACTCAGGCCACCGAGCCAGAATTGCCCCAATCGCACATAGCTGTTATCCAACAGTGTGACTCCGGCCGACATAATTCGGCCGCGATTTGCATCCGAAACCGATACTTCATGATTCCCGACAGAAAAATAAACCGGCGCAACAGAGGAGACTTTTTGCATAAAATCAAAGCCCACATCGTTATGCGTCGCCTCTTCAACATAGCGGGCAGTCAACTCGCCTGCCGGCTGTGTACAGTCGGTAAGCGATCCGCATGTGTCGCCCGGCAGAAAAACAACATCGGGATTGGCGTCTGATATCAGCGGCAATATATCGTCATATGAAGAATTGTGCAGATCTGCCGCTATCGCCGCGCGCAGGACACGATTTCCTTGTCCTACATCGTATTCATTAATTACAATTTTTTTCTTCATTCCCATATACCTTATAATATATGCTCAATTATAGCATATACACCACTTCCGTGTCAATATCAACCGGTGCCAAAAAACAGTGCGTTAATTGGTACGTTTATGGCCGATTTAATAATGCATGTCACGTTTATCCAAGTGCAACATCAAGCAGCATCATGGTTGCAAAGCCTGCCACGATTCCCATAGTAGCAAGATACGGATCTTCGGCCTGGTTCTGCTGACACTCGGGAATAAGCTCATGTACAGCGACCAGCACCATGGCACCCGCCGCAAACGACAGTGCATACGGCAGCAGTGCACCCATGTGCACAACGGACGCCGCGCCTATAACCCCAGCGACAGGCTCCACCATGCCCGAGCTTTGACCTACCAGAAAGCTACGCCACCTTGAAAAGCCTTCGCGGCGCAACGGAAGCGACACAGCCGCTCCCTCCGGAAAGTTCTGCAGTCCTATACCGACCGCCACCGTCACAGCACCTGCCAACGCCTCAGGAGATGCTCCCGAATGAAGCGCGCCGAAAGCAACGCCTACCGCCAGTCCCTCCGGAATATTGTGCAGTGTTATGGACAGCACGAGCATTATAACGCGGTTGAAACTGCGCTTGTCGTCACCGCCTGCTTGGTCAACATTGCGCCGGGCATGGCTGACAATTTTGTCCGACACCCACATGAACAGTGCCCCGACAACAAATCCGGCAGTGACGACCAACCAAGCAGGTACGTTGAGCTCAGTCTGTGCACGCTCAACTGCAGGCTGCAGTAAAGACCAGAACGATGCCGCCACCATGACACCGGCCGAAAAGCCAAGCATAAGGTTCATAATACGGTTACCGGGGCATCGGATTAAAATCACCGTTGCCGCACCAAGCGCCGTGACAAACCACGTTCCCAGAGTTGCCACAAGCGCGAGAATTACAGTATGTTCCATAGTTTACTATACCATCATCTTTACAGTTTAACGGCAGAGCCGCCGGTATGAAGGCTCTGCCTATGAGCAGTATATGTGACGGAGGCTATGGGGGTGAAAAAGGTTGCCCAAGAACGAAAATGGCAGAATTAAGATGAAACGGCGAATATAGTTGACGCTCTCAACGCGGCAGACATGCAGGTGCGGTACTGCAAGGCAACACATTTGAGCATACAAAACACCGCCGCATCATTCAGACACGGCGGTGCGGGATACGTATAAAGCTTTTATTCGCACATTTGTGCTAAACGCTTTGCGCGTTCGGCCGCCTGTGCGAAAAACTCTTCGGGAGTATATCTGGCGGCATAGTCAGGCCGATTATATTTGCAGGTTTCAAGCGTCAGCGTACCAGTAAAGCCCGACTGACGTATAAGCTCGGCAAAACGGTTGAAATTCAGCCGACCGTCAAACGGCAGCAGGTGAAGATCATCACCGTCTGGGCGCTCGGGTGTACCGTTGACAATGCCGAGATTGTCGTGTATGTGCGTGTACATCAGCCGGTCTCCGAACAGCTTCATATACTCGACGTTCGGCGTGAAGCACAGCTCATGACCGCAGTCCCAGCAAAAACCGACATGCTCTTCGCCGCGGTACAGCTCCATAACAAACGCCAGATTTGCCAGCTTGCGCTGATTCTCAAACGCCACATTGACACCGTATTTTACTGCCGCCTCGATCAACCTGTCCCAGCGTGCGTGACCGATGTCATTGATGCAGGGCGCATCATTTCCGCTGCTCAGATGCACCACCATGACCGGCACTCCCAGCTCTCCGCAGTCACGTGCACAGTCGATCAGCCGGTTCAGCATAGCCTCTCCGCGCTCATCGGCAGCCCAGATATCGTTGATTACGTCAAACGGAGCGTGTATGCTCTCATATTGCAGTCCGGCATGCGCAAAAGCCTCGGCAAATTCGCGGACGCGTCCGGTGCTCGGATAGCCGGTGAAGACACATTCAAATCCCAGCCCGCGCAGCATTGCAGCGGTGTCAACATTCTCCATCCCCTTGACGGGGCGGTAAATTATCCCGATTTTTCTCATACTTCTCACCTCTCGCGCCCTACCGGGCGGTATTTATTCACCAGAATTATACCACTCCGCAATCCCAAAATCAAGTGAAAACGATTTTTTCTGCGTTTTCCCCACAGAAATTACAGCGCGGCAAGTGCCGCCGACATTTCAGAGGAAAGCGCGGCAATATTGCTGTCGGAGGTAGTTGAAAGACCCAACGCCACCATCAGTGCCGTAATCTTTTCACTGTCCGAACGGCATTGACGCCACACATCCATTGAATAGCCGAGTTTTACCGGAGCACCGAGCGGAGCGGCTACGTAGTTACCGTCCTCAATCGTAATCAACTGCTCTGTTCCTCCGGCGCATACGCGGAAGGTGTCGGGCAATGACACCTCGCTCTCCTGCGGCGACGAAAGCAAATAGTACACCTTATCTCCCGCCAGCGGGCGCGACAGCCGCAAAAGTCCGCCGCTCACCGTCCCGACCGAGTCATAATCCGACAGGCAGGAGGTATCTTTTTGAGCCATAGCCAACGCAACAAGGTCGCCCGTTTCTCCCGTAATGGTCTGAACACCGACGCGCCTCGTAAGTACTCCGGCATCAAGATCAAGCGTGTCGGCAGTGCCGTCAGGCATGCGGCGCAATACGATGGGCTCATCAAAATACATTCCTCCGTCAATTACATTGCCGTCGGCATCAAGGCAACGTATTCCGGCAATGCTGGCATGCGTCAGACCGGGCTGATGATAACCGTTACCGTATATTTGCGCGAGCTTCAGTGCATTAAAGCCTCCCAGGCCGACAGGATCGATAAGCCCGATCTGTACGTTTCGGACATGGAATTTTTCTTCCGGCACCGTCAGAGCGACTGTAATAGTCGCGCCCTCTGCCGGAGTTCCGGTGGAATTTGCGGAAATACCCATCATGTCAAGAAAGACCTGACGCCCCTGGCATCGCCATGCACCGGACACATATTTAAGTGTATAGCTGCCGGACCCGGCGCCCTCTACTCCGCCGGCAAAAACATCTCCGTCCACCGTAACAGCTGACAAGCCGGCATCCGACGATACCGACACCGTCGCCACTCCGCTTGTATTGAACGGATTGACCACAGCCACGGTTATCACACTGCCGACCATGTCCGATGTTGTTGACGGATTGACCGTCAGGCTGAGCCCGCAATTCTCCGGACTTACATTCATTGTTCTGGTGTCCGGAAAACTGAGCACCCAGCCCGATTCAGTACAGGTAAATGTCAGCGTGGTAGTTCCTGCCGTGTGAGCACCTGCTATTGCCAACAGACGGGAAATATTGTTTGCACGTGCCGTAAGATAATACCCGCCGGTGACCGTGCAGGACGCCTTTGCACGTCTGCTGTCCCAAATCCTCAGTACGGTGCTTGCAGTATTCGAAAGACCTACAATTCCTCCAACCGTCTGCCATTCTCCGGTATCCGGAACATCAAACGGAATGGCGTTATTGCCGCCGAGTCCCAGCTTCAGCTCGGCGCCGGCAGGCGCCTTTATCTGAGCACTGATATAATACGGCTCCATTGACACCACGTCAAACGGAGTTTCGATGCCGGGATACGGCATGGTTGATACCGACGGTGTCGCACCTCCGACCGATGCAAGTATATCAAGTGCCGGGGCGGTATACACTCCTTCAAGCGGCTCGAAGTGCAGCGTGGTCACGCCGTCTGCAACGGGTGTCACAACAAGCGACGAGCCATTTGCCGAAACGGTTGCTACATCGGTATCCGAACTGGTCACATAGTATTTTGTCAGCACATCGGGATCGGGATAGGTATAGTCTGTGCCGACGGTAAGCTTCAGCTCGACAAATCTTGAGCGTCCGCCCTCACGTGCGCCCTCCGGATCGATGGTAAGTTCGGCGGTGTAATTTTCGCACTGAAGTGTGCCTGCCTGTGCCGTCCAGCCGCTTGAGTCCACAAAGTTTCCGTTTTCAAGCCGCTGTAAAATGGTCATACCGCTTATGGTATGCAGTTTTCCCGAATAAAGTGCAACCGAGGTATCACCGCCCGCTACCTCGGATTCCGAAAGAATTGTTTCGCGGTTAACAACGCTGTCTCCGCTCAGACTGTACGCCGCGCCGACGGTCAGATCCGGGCAGGTCCCGGACTGCGGAGCATAGTTTTTTTTGCGGTTGTCATCAATGTCGGACAGCGTTCCCGCAAGCGTCATTATCTGTGAAAACAGGTCGGGAGTCGGCTCAAGCGCCGGATTGTCGGTAGGAGTGCTGGTGTTTATAACGCGCAACACGCCCTCGGCACTGATAAGCCGCTTGGTGTCCCGGTAACCGCTGACTACATACTTGCAGCTTCCGCTGACATTCATGACCTCAGACGGAATAAAGAACGGCTGCCCGGTATACAACAGATTTACCGGAT
>ENA-ORSL01001791-ORSL01001791.1-human-gut-metagenome-genome-assembly--contig:-NODE-1791-length-17033-cov-4.129521_pt1 | contig 17033 bp, 13 predicted proteins | sample MGYA00242190_ERZ509157 | MGnify/ENA primary metagenome ERZ509157 (study PRJEB26280, sample SAMEA2338664) | human gut metagenome | biome: human gut; feature: human-associated habitat; material: faeces...
TAAAAATTTACCAAAAAATAGAATTATATTACCCCAAAAAAATGTATATATTGTAATAGAAACACCAAGTAATTATTTTAATGTTAAAGTACACGATATAATAAAAATGGAGGAATAATGAAAATAACTATTTTAGGTTGTGGAGCTTATGGTCTTGCTCTATCAGAAATGTTTAGTCTAAATAATTGTGAGATAACTATGTGGACTATTCTTGAAGAAGAAAAAAACGAATTAGAAAAAGAAAGAACAAACAAAAAAGTTTTACCAAATTTTAAAGTAAATAAAAACATCAAATTTACTACAGATATACAAGAGGCAATCAAAGGATCTAATTTAATAGTTATTGCTATACCTGTTAAATTTGTTAATAATGTTGTCTCACAACTAGCACCTATCATAAAAAAAAGTCAACATATATGTATAGCTAGTAAAGGAATTGAGCAAGGAAGTCTATTATTTGTAAGTAGTATTGTAAATAAAGCCATAAAGACCAAAAAAATCGCTGTTATTTCCGGAGGAACTTTTGCCATAGATATGATTGCTCACGTTCCAATGGGTCTAACTCTAGCTACCAAGAACAATTCTACTGAAAAACTAATAATTAAAACATTACAAAATAAATATCTAAAATTAATACCAACCAAAGACATATTCGGAACAGAAATGTATGGAGCCATCAAAAATGTTATTGCAATTGCTAGTGGAATGTTAGATGGATTATCTCTACCAGAATCTACTAAATGTATGTTTATAACCAAATCATTAAATGATGTTATGAATTTAATTTACTCAATGGGAGGAAATAAAAAGACAATTCTTACATATGCTGGTCTAGGAGATTTACTTTTAACTTGTAATTCTACCAAAAGTAGAAATTATTCATTAGGAAAATTATATGGTGAAAGAAAACCAAAAAAAGATATAGAATACTACATAAATAATACAACAATTGAAGGACTATATACACTAAAATCAATACATGAATTAATTCATAAAAACAATTTAAAAATGCATATAATTGATATTATATATGACATAATATACAACAATGCCGATGTCACCCTACTATTAGATTACTTAACAAAGTAATCTTTTTATATCTTAATAATACTCTGAAGTTTCTTTATTACTTTCTTCTCAATTCTAGATATATATGATTGACTTATTCCTAACAATGCAGCCACATCCTTCTGAGTCGTTTCTTTTTTACCATTTAAACCATATCTAAGTTCAATAATTTCCCTATCTCTTTTATTTAATTTCATTATTTCCTCAGTCATAATACTAATATCTAGTTCATCATCCAATCTTTTAGTAACAATATCAGCATCGGTACCTAAAACATCCTCTAAATGAAGTTCATTCCCATCAGCATCAAAACTTAAATTATCCTCAAAACTAACTTCTCCCTTTCTTCTTTTTGTCTTTCTCAAATACATTAATATCTCATTATCTATACATCTAGAAGCATAAGTAGCCAATTTAATATTTTTATCCAACCTATAAGTATTAACACCCTTAATAAGACCTATTGTCCCTATAGAAACCAAATCCTCCAAATCAGTATTAGTATTATCATATTTCTTAGCCAAAAAAACAACAAGTCTCAAATTATGTTCAATCAATATATTCCTAGCTTCAACATCTCCATCCATACTTCTTAGAACATAAAAATTTTCCTTCTCTTTACTAAGAGGCTCAGGTAATATATCAGTACTACCAACAAACAAAACAGTACTAAACTTACTAATAATATACTCAAATATTTTTTTTATCATATTATATCCTTTCTAATAATCTACTATTTAATATACAATCTACTCCATCAATTTTAACTTCATCAACCAACCCTACTAATAATTTCGTCCTCTTCCCCACTTTATCAATATTAATATATATAGGCTTTACACATTCAAGCATTGTATTACCATTAATACTATGACAAGGAACAAGCAGTTTTTGATAGTGATTTTTAACTAACCCTTTATCAAGCAAAATTATTGGACTTCCATCATAAGGAGATATTAACTTATTACCCGTATCTAAAAAAGCCAAACAAGTAACAACTTCTTCCTTAAAATATATGCTAACTGTATAATAATTAGAATAAGTACTTTGAATCTTAATAGTACTTTTTACATATAATAGCAATATCAAAGGAGCAATCAAAAATATTACCAATATATTAAAATAAAAGTTATTAAAATTCACATCAACCAAATATAATAAACCACCCAGAAATATACTTGACATATACATATAAAAAGCATTCTTTAATGTATATATTATATTCTTATAACCAAAAGAAATTATTGACATAAGTAAAGAAGTAATAACAACAAGTAAAAGATTAATTATCAAATAATCACAAAATAAATATATAACCGTAGGTATAAGCCCAACAATTCCAGATAATAATACCTTCTTAATAGATAATATTCTATTTAGAATTATAGCACTACTACAAATAACAAGAATATTAATTAAATAATTTAAAACAAAAATTATCTCTATATAACCCACTTTATCCACCCAAACAAAGTATATAACATTATAAATAAAATAAATGTCAAAAAGAAAAGAACTAATATTTTTTTATTAGTTCTTATATTATCAATATTTTAAGACTGAGCAATAGTACCAGACCACTGCATTTTAAAAGTCAAACCTTGCATTGGATCAGAATTAACAGTACCAACATTTGTGTGTGTATAACTATCATCTAACCACGTATATAAATGCCAAGTATAAGTTGTCTCTGTTGTCGTACCAGCAGGAACAACTTGAGTTATTGCAGCTGAAGTACCCTTCTTTAGTTCAAATGGCAAATTATTTGCTGTAGTAGCACCAGAAGTAAACGTCAACCCAGAAAATGTTCCACCACTACTAGTAGCCATAGAATCACATGTACTAGCATTAGTTACTCCACTACCAGAAGTAGTAATCCATTTTAAACTAGAAAGATCACCTGATTCAGGTTGATAAGCACTAGCTCTTAAAGTAAATGTAGTTATATTAAGATTTAATGAAGCAGTAGCATCTCTTGTCGTTCCATTCTTACATTTTAAAACGACATCATTTTTAATTATCTTTCCTGCTGTTGCCAAAGCATCATCTGCACAATTGGCTACTGGTTGTAAATTACTAGCCGTAGCAACACCAGTAGATACTCCAGTACCAGATATTGTAACATCGCAATACATACTAGAACTCAAATCCTCTACTGTAAATGTAACATTTGTTTTTTGAGCATCACTACTTGACCAAGACCAATAAGCAAATGTTGCACCACCTACTAATACTACTATCAAAGTCACTACAATTATTGATATAATTATTTTTTTTGTATCATTATTCATTATTACCTCCTAAGATTGTGTTTGTTGTGCTTCTGCACTTATGTAACCAGAATAAGTTTTTCCAACATGATCGTTAGAAAATGTTTCTGCATCTATCCAAAAATATACATAATAACTAGTAGCAGATGACTGTAACGCACCACTAAAAATTTCAACTGTTCCAGATGCAGTAACTGTACCTACATTTGAAGTTAAATCTGCACATTTTCCTTGACAAGCCTTATATTTAATTGCACCAGAAGTTGTTAGTATATCACTTGATGTAGTAGTTAATTTAATACTTAACATTCCATCAACTGAAGTAGAAGTTTTATTTGCACTAACAACTAAACTCCTAGCAGTGCTAACCGTAGGCGATGTCAATATAGGCACATCAGAAATATCTGTCCCTTTAGTGTAATTAACGACAAAATTAGTTGAAGCACCATTATAAGTACCTCCAGTTACATTAACTGCATAAGTTAGCCAAGCAAAAGTTGCACCAGAAATCAAAGCAGCAAAAGCAATAACCCCAATAATAGTACCAATCAATTTTTTATTACTCAAAATAACTCCCTCCTATCATTACATTAACATAATACCACACATTTTATTTTTTAACAATATCTAACATTATTTTTTTAACAATGGTTGTGTTCAACATAATGACTTAATATAGTTATTATTTAAAATAATGTTGCGATAAGACTCAGTTTTTAATCTATTTAATTTGAATCTTTTCTTCATTGTAAAAATATAAACAAACTAATCTAAATATTCTTGTAAATGTTTTATTGATACTTCTCTAAATTTACTAAGCCAACCTTCTAATTGAGAATGTATTCCGTTTATCTCGGCAATATTAAAAAATCCATTGCTGTGAAATCCTGATGGTATTGCTTGAAGTTCAATATTATAATTTGAACAAAATTCTTGATAAGCACTTGCACTATCTGTTGTCATAACTTTAACATTGTTTAATCTTGATTCGATGCATTCTTTTAGCATATTTGTTGTACATCTTCCTAAACCAGCTATTTGTAATATTAGATTATCATATTCATCTAAAGTTGAAATTACACAAATTTTATGGTGACTAATTCCTGTGTATGGTGAAGATGTTGAAGTTCTTTTCTTAGAATATCTAGGCATATTTTTTGTCTTTGTACCTTTCAAATTAATTGGAAAATACTTTTCGTCTGACTGCGTCTTACCACTTAATTTAATACTTTTAACAAATGAATTAAGTGCTAATAATATTTTGTGCCTAAGTCTAAATGATGTATAAATAGAAATATTATTTTCTTCAGCGATTCTTCTCACACTAAAACCATCAAGTAAATTATCAATTACTTTACTCCAAATATCAAAAGAAAGTTTACTATGATAAATTATAGTATTAGTAGTTTCAGAACTAGTACAATTACAACCAGAACAAATATATTTTTGAATTCCGTTTTTAGTTTTTCCATTCTTTCTTAATTCTACCTTTCTCATTTTGTCACCTCGGCGACATATTATATCATAGCGAGACATTTTCGCAAGTTAACACTTAAGACATTATCGCAAATTAATCATAAATCTTTAATGTTTTTACTTGAAACTAATTGACTATATTCTTACTTAATGTTATACTTTTTATAGTATTAATAGTAGGAATAGTAGAGGTGACATAATGAAAAAATTAGTAGATTCAAAATTCTTAATGATTTTGGGAATTAGTGTTATAGCGTTAATTTTATTAGTAGTTGGAGCGTTTTATTTGTTTTCGCCAGATGAAGAAGTATTTGTTAAAAGTGGATATGTTTTGAATCCACTTAGTGCAAATGCAGAGAGATATTTTTTTAATGAGGGTGTAGGATATCATGAAAATTTATCTTCTATGGTTGAATTTGTTGATGTTGATAATAATAAGGCACAGGTTTTAAAAAATAGTTTTTTACATTATGATGATGGTTCTTTATCTTTTTTGAAAAAGGGAGCTATTTTAGATATTGATTCTATTTCTATGGGATTAGCAAAGTTTTATAATATAACTAGTGAATCTATTATATTAAAAAATAAAAAAGAGTATTATGTTGATTCTCTTAATGGTAAGATTACTTTTAATAATTTTATTGGAAGAATTAGTGATGATAAGTATATTGTTGTGGGCAATGCTAAACTTAAATATTCTGGTAATCCTAATGCAATAGAGGGGGATTACTTTGAAATAGTTTATACTGAAGAGGGTATAGTTAACATTGAAAATAAGAGTGTAAAATATCAGATTGCTTCTGAGGGGGCTTTTATTCAGATTGGTGACTATGTAATTGATTTAGGAAATAAAAAAATCACTAAAGGTGATACAGATATTATGTCAATTACTGCTATTACTATAGATGGTAATGAAAATGTGGAAATTTTGCCTAAAGCAAGTTCTAGTACTGGAACTGGTTCTAGTGGTGGAACTGGTAGTGGTTCTGGCGCTGGTGGCGCTGGTACTGGTGATGGCGCTGGTGGCGCTGGTACTGGTGATGGAACTGGTACTGGCACTAGTACGGGAGATGGTACTGGTAATGGAACTGGTGGTGATGGAGGAAATCCTGGAATTAATGTAGATGATAATAATATGACTAAAATATCTCTTAAAGATGCTATAGTTAATGCTACTAGTGTTAGTGTTAAATTTGATATTGAAAATAAAAATGATGAAGATAATTATATGCTTCAAGTTGTTAATATTGATACTGGTAAGACGGTAGATATTACGGCAGAGGTTACTCCAGATGCAGAAATTAATGTTAATCTGCTTACTCCTAATTCTAAATATTTATTCACGGTGGTTAATTCTGAAACAAAAGAACAATATTTTCAAAAGATATTTAAGACTAATTCTTTTGGAATTAAACTTGAAAAGAAATATGCAACTGATTCATCTTTAATATATAGTGTTATTGTAGGAGATAATCCGGATGTTATGTATGCAAAACTTACATTATATAAGTTTAATGAAGAAACTAATCAAAATGAAGTTGTTAATTCTAGTTATTATGATAGTGAACTAGGTGAAGTAGTTTATGTACCTAAGGTTTATGAATTGAAAGATTTTGAAAGTGGTAGTGTAGATGTTTTGTTTGATGGACTTGATAGTAATACAATATATACGGCTGTTTTGGATGATTTTTCTTTGGAAAGTGGTAATTTTAGAGATGTATATAATATAGCTGTTACTAATTTAACTTTAAAGAAAACGCCTGTATTTAGTAATTTGACTATTAATAGGAGCCAAACAGAAGAGAGTTTTAAATTATCTATTGGGGATATAATTGATGAAGATAATGCTATTACTAATTATACTTATTATATATATGAAAAAGAAAATAATAATTTGGCTATAGATCCTATTAGTAAGAATAATGCTAGTCCTATTTCTGTTAAATTAGGAATGGGTAAAAATGAGTTAAAGGGTGAAGTTAATTATTATTTTAAAACAGTTATTGAATATTTTGACAATGAGAAATATATTGAATATGTTACAGTTAATAGTTCTGATTTTAAGATGGGTAGTGAGCCTGTAATTACGGTTGTTCCTGACGAAAACAAAGTTACTCATGAAGCTATTGCTGGTACAATATATCTGAATGATTTTAGTTGTATGATTAATATTCCTGATAGAGTTGGTTGTTCTGGTGCTGATACGACTAGAATTGAAATTAGTAAAGTTAATAGTATTACTGGAGTACAAACTGTTGTACGTAGTGAGAATGTTAATTTTACTGTTGGTGAAAGTGATATAAGATATGATTTTTATTTTGATGGACTTGAGATGGGTACAACATATTATGTTAATGTTTATGCTAAATATAATAATGGTTATGATTTAGAGGAAGTTGTTTTATCTCATTCTGATGAATCTAAGAAAACTGTTACTACTAAGGAACTTTCTGCTTTTGATGTAGATTGGACTGATGTTGGTAGTAGTGCTAATCATGTTGTTAATTTGGATGCGCAACTTACGGGAGAATTTTCACCTGGTATTATTACTCCTGAAGAGAGTGCTTTACATATTTCTAAAGTTGTTTTGTATTTATATCAAGGAAAGGTAGAGGAAAATTTGTCTGATGTAGAACCTATATCTATTAAAGAGATAAGTGGTGATGAAGAGAATACTATTAAAAGTTTATTTTATGATAATAAATATAGTGTTACTACAGATGGTACTTTTGGTCTTGATATTGATGCTTTGAAGGCTTTGAATGAAGATGGTAAATTAAGTGAATACTATACGATAAAAATGTTTGCTTATTATGATAATGAAGGTACTAAACAAATTAATTTAAATAATAATGTTATTGTTTATAAAATATCACCAGTTTTGCTTATGGAAGAGATTGAGGAACCTACGATAAATATTGAATATATTACTAATAAGGCTAGTGGTTATATTTTTGATAAATTGGGTGATAGTGGTACACATGTTGGATATCGTATTACGGCTGCATTTGATAAGAATGGTCTTCTTGCTAATTCGATTACTCCTCAGAAGATAACTTTTAGGGTTTTTGATAGTGGAAATAATCAAGTTAGATTTTATGTTAAAGATAAACGCGGTAATTTATCTCTTGTTGATAGTGTTGAATATGATAATATTACTGATAATTATTATGAAACAGAAATATATATGGATTATGGAATAGATTATTATGATAATGATTTGATTATGAGAAGGGGTGGAGTATACACTATTGGATATGTTATTGATGCTGTTAGTAATGGTGTTAATGTTAAATATCCTACGATTACTAAACCTGGTATGCCTAGTGATTATGGTGTATATGGTGATAGTGTTAGTCCTTCTAAAGAAAGTCCTAATTTTAGAATGTATCCTTCTACTTCTTCTATGGATAGTGTTACATATAAATACTTTATTAGTGATCCTGATTGTGCTTTATTTAAAGAAGAAGGAGAAAGTAAGTATTATTCATATTATAGAATTAATTATGGCTACGAACAAAAACAAGAAATTACTATGGTTGATGTAGATAAGAGAGAATTTGCTGGTAGTTTAACATATAATGCTATGCAAAATGATATTTATAGTATTTATTATAAAAAGAATGTTAGTAAGACGGGAGATATTACTAATGATATTGTTGATTATTTGGATGAGGATGTTAGTGGATTTAGGTTTGAAGGTAAATATGATGCTTTAGCTTTGAATGAAGATGGAGAGTTAAAGTATAACTTTAAGTATGAAGTAATTAATAATCCTTTAACAGATAATAAGGTTACTATAAAGATGTTAATGGATAAGAATTTATTGGATAAAGTATTATCTTATAAGGTTAGTTTTTCTGATGAGAAGGGAAATAAGTTTGATTTAGATGTTCATAATTTATCTAGTTGTGATCCTAGTGATTTAACTTTAACCGAGAATAGATGTATTAATGTTGATTATATTACTTTAAAAGAAAAGGGAATGAATTCTGTTGGTAGTAATACTAATAATATAACGGTTACTGTTAGTGCTATTTATGATAATGGATTGATAGGATTTGATATGACTTCTGATAGTGGATACTATATATTCCAAGAAAATGTTACAGTATCTTCTAATGGTGGTTATATATCTACTAATAGTAGTGGTATACCATTATTGTGGACTCCTGATAAAGATATTAAAGGGAAGGGATATTATACATATACAAAAGAGGTTAATAGTTCTACTGGATTAATTTCTTCAGTTAAACTTAAAAATAAAATATATAATAATAAAGAAACACAAAAGATACCATTAACTTTGAGTTCTGTTGGTTATGTTTCTAAATATGGTGTTATGAATTTGAAAATGGTATCTATTGATGAAATGGTAGGTATTAATAATGTATTCTCTTTTAGTAGTATTACTCCTAAGATACAGGTAACTAATAAGACACAGCTTATTGATGGTGTTGTTGCTAGCATTGTTCCTTCTGGTATGGATACATCTGATTTGAAAAATGAAGGTAGTGAAGATGATCCTCAATATTATTTCTATGTTGAAGTATGGGATAGTATGGATAATGTTGGTAATCTTGATAATAAATTACAAGTAAGACCAAGAATTAGAGTTAATATTAATGATTTAGATAATGTTAGAATAGATAAACTTCTTCCTAATAGTACATATTATTATAAGGTATATGCTTATATGTATAAGAATGGTGTTAGTACTTATACAGAACTTTTCTCTAGTAATTATTTAAATGAATATAAGACAGAGACTTATTCTTTCTTGACGTTGGGAGCTGAAGCTATATTTCAATCTTATAAAAATGAAATTGTTATGGATAAGAATATATATGGTAATAGAAGTATTTCTACTAATATTAATTTGATTGCTTATAAGAATTCTGAATCGTTTGATTATTCTATATTTTACTATATGTGTAAGACTGATAGTGAAATATGTATGAGAAATGATATTATTTCAGAAGATATAGTTGTTAATAATTTGTTTGAAAATAGTATTTCTATGGATGAATTAAAGACTTCTAATTCTAGAGAAATTGATATATCTAGTTTGAATTTAGAATTTGGTACTGATTATAAGATGTATATATATGCTGATATTGATGTTTATGATATTAATGAAGATGGAGAGTATTATATACATAAACATAATTTGTTATTAAATGGTATTAGTTTGACTACTAGATTGAGGGCTTTGACTGAACCATCTTTTGTAGTTACTAGAGAGGCTAAAATTGTAGATGATGAGTATGTTATTGATTTTAAGGTTGTAGTAAATGATCCGGATAAGACTTTGGTTAATGGTGAATATTTTGTTAAATTGACTGAAGGTGGTAATTTAATTGGTACTATTCAAGAGTTAACGGAAGATGGTTATTCAGATATTTCTCTTGGTAGCGTTGAAGATTATTCTAAGTATCCGTTTGATGCTAGTGTTACTAATAAGAGTATTAGGATAAAGGGCCTTAGTAAAGAAAGTAAATATACTATTACTGCGAGTGGAAGGGCTTATGTTAATAATTATAGTAGTGATGTTCCTGTTGAGGATAGGACGTTTGATGTTGTTAAATCACATACGGTATATTCTTCTAATCAGTATGGTATTGCTATAGGTAAAGATTTGACTTTCTCTGCTACGGAAAAGAGTATTATTGTTACTTTCTTAGGTGGATCTAGTTTTGAAAATATTAAAAAAGTTCATTATACTATAGGATTATATGATGAAGAGGATACTAATACGACTAGTGGTACTTATGTTATTGGAGAAAATGGTAAATATTTTGAAATATATAATCGAGAGAATTGGCGTTTTGTCATTAATCCTGATGGTATGCAAAATATACTAGGAAAGACGTATGTTGTAGCACTTAGTTTTGAGGTTCAACTTACCAATATGGAAGAACCAGTAATATTAACTAGTGATTTATATTCTGGTAAAGTTGAATATGTTATTGATGAAAAAGATAAATAGTTTGGAGGAATGAAATGAGGAGAAAATTTGATATTAGAAACAAGAGAAGTTTTATAGTGATTATGGTTTTGACTATAGTATTTATTATAATTTTCTCCTTGTTTATTGTTAAATATACAAATAGTTTAAAGGTTGATTATGTTGTAGAAACTTCCTCTGTTCTTAATGATAGTGAAGGTAATACTTTTGTATTATCTGAAGATGCTACATTAAAGATTAAATGGAATGGTAATTATTATTTAAAGTATCAGGATAAAAATATTAATCTTGGTAAAAAGGTAATTATATATAATGATGTTACGGGTAGAATTACTTTATATGGTGTTTTTTATAAAATTGATGGTGATGGTAATGTTACTACTTTGAAAGATGAAACTGTTATTGATAATTCTACGAATACAGGTTTTTATAAATTAGAGGATAGAAAGTATTTAGCCATTGATAGAACAATATATACTAAGGATAAGAATCTTCAAACTAATAATTATTTATTGATTGAATTGGATAAATTAGGGAATGCAAAGTTAAGTAATAATAAAGTTAATCTTAAAACTTTGAAAGAAACTTCTATTGTTACTTCTGCTTATACTTTTGATATTGCTAATGAAATAATTAATTTTGGTAAAAAAGATATAGACTTGAAAAAGATAATTGGTTCTACAAATGCATATAGTTCTAGTGAACCTTCTTCTAGTGGTGGTATTTCTGGAAACGGTTCTGGTACTGGTGGTGGAACTGGTACTGGTGGTGGAACTGGTGCTGGTGGTGGAACTGGAACTGGTGGTGGAACTGGCGGAGGTGCTGGAGGTGGCACTGGAACTGGTGGTGGAATTTCTCAAGGTGATGTTATTAATCCTGGTGAAGATGGTGAAATTACTGATATTGAAGATATAAAGAATAAAACCAAGGTGACTTCTATTATTAAAGTGGCAGAAGGTATTACTAATATTGATGTTGATTATGTTATTTATGATCCGTATGATGAATATAAATCTGTTTATGTTGAAGTTTTGAAAGAAGGTAAAATAGAAGTTATATATTTGTCTAAGAATAATGAGACTTTGAGTATAAATGGGTTAAATCCTGATACTACGTATAATATGAAGTTTATATATACATATATTGATAAAGATAATAATTTGGTTAAAGAGACTTTTGATGAAATTAATGCTAAGACTTTGATGCCTAGTTATTCTGTATCTGTTTATAAGTTATCTAAGATTACTAATATTTTAACTTATAAAGTAAATCTTCAATCTGGTTTTAATGTGTCACGAGTTGATGTTAATTTGTCGTTTAATTATAATCATGTTAATCCGGATACTTCTTTAGTAGAAATAAAGAAAGCTTCTATAGATGGTTATGTTTTAGTTAATGAAGGAGAGCAATTTAAACTTGGTACTTTTGATATAAGTAGTTATGATATAGATGATAGTACTTTACTTAGTTTGACACTTAAATCTGTTGTTTATGGCGATAGAACTCTTTTGGTTAACAATACTTATACGTTTAGTTTTGGGAGGTAAGTATGAAAAAAATATGGGATTTTATAAAAGATAAGTATAAAATATTTATTCCTATTGTGGTTGTTATTGTTCTTCTTATTGTGGTTGGATATTTTTATAAGGAATATAACTATAATAACTATAAAAATAAAAAGGATGTAGAGGTATATCAATATTTTGGTGGTCTTAGACATGATTATACGGCTGTTTTTACTTATAATATTAAAGATGTTATTGTAGATATTCGTGGTAAAGATGAAAAGATTGAATATGATTCTACACCTATATATTTGCCTGGTGAGGATAAAGTTATTTTTCCTAATGCTATGAGTGTTGTTTTTCCTTTGAGAGAGGGAAGTCAGTATAAGATATATAAGTATTCTATATATGAATATGCTAGTGATGATAATATTTATTATTTAACTAGTGGTGAATATAAGAATAAATATACTTATTTCTTCTTATTTGATGGTAATGATACTTATTTCTTTCCATATGAAACATCATTAAAAATAGGTGGTACTGTGTATAAGAAATTATCTCCTATGTCTTATGTTTCTTTAGTAGGTGGTGTTACTTTAATATATTATGATAAGGGTAGTGATACTTCTGAGGTTATTGAAGTTGATAATAAGAAGGTAGAAGTATTTAATGATAATTTAGATTTAAATATTAGTGAAAAATATTTTAATAGTTTTAGTAATAAAGTGCTACTTTTTAAGACTGATTTTTTAAATGACATTACGAAAATGAATATTGACAAGTAATGTCTTATTTTGATATAATTAGTGAGAGTAGGATACTTTAAAAAGGAGTTGGAAGAAATGGATATTATTTTGTCAAATACGGCTTTAGCTATAGGAATAATGATTGGATTATGTTTTCTTGGAATTGGAATTGGTGTTGGTATACTTGGTGGCCGTGTGGCTGAAGCAATTGGTAGAAATCCAGAAACAAAAAATGATGTTGTACATTCTGTTATGACTATACTTATAATAACAGCTGTATTTTTGTTATTTTTATTTGCTTTTTGCTTTCTATTGTTATTCTTTAATCCGTTAGTTACTTATTAGTATGCTTTTATTATTTATTAGTGTTTGTTTGATTATTGTCATTCTTATTCTTCTTATGTTCTTGATTCTTAAAAAGACAGTTAAGATTGTCAATTCTCAGACAAAGTCATATTTTGTTAATAAACTACAAAATTATGATAATTTAATTGAAGCCAAAGAAAATAAGCTTAATGAAATAGAAGAATTAATTAAGAATAGAGAAACTGGATTAAAAGAAAAAAAAGAAGAAAATAAAGGAAAAGAATATAATTTTGATACGGATGTTATTGATTTACTTAATCAGACTAAATATCAGGATAAGAATGTTTTTGAATTAAATAAAAAGATAGATGAGAAATTTGTTATTAATTATGAAGAATTGATAAAGGACTTTTTATCTTTTACTGATGATAATAAAGATTATGATTTTTGTTCTAAGTTAAGGGATAAGTTTGATAGTGATACAATATATAAATTTAAAACGGTAATTCCTAGTAAATTAGATGAGGCTTATCGTGAATATTTGAATGATAGGGAATATTCTGTTTATGAGGCTTTTAAGTTAGTTACTGTTCAAAATACTATTGAGAATTTTATTGATTATTTGGATAGAATGAAAGAATTAAATAGTCCTTATATTAAAATATTAGTTGGTAGTAGGAATGAAAATTATAATTATTTGAGTGAATATATAGAAACTATTTTTAGTAGTAAGATATATAGAGGAATTAAAATTATATATAAGAATAAGATATATGACTTTAGTCTAAGCGAAAGGGATGTATAGTATGGATGATATTTGGACAAATAATTTAAATGATACGATTGATAGTATTAAGAATAACAATAATATATATACTCAAGGTAATGTTATTAAGGTTAATGAATATAATGTTGAAATTACTGGCTTAGATGATGTTTCTTTTTATGAAGAAGTTAATATTGCTGATAAGGCTACGGGTTATGTATTTGGTATATATCCAGATAGAGTTATAGTATCTTTGGTTAAAATTGATAGTGAGGTTAAGCCTGGTGATATGGCTTATGCTTTGAAAAAGGAATTCAAGTGTTTATTTAGTTTGGATTCTATTGGTAAGGTTATTGATATATTTGGTAATGATTTGATTGCTGGTAAAAGATTTGATAATTTAATTGAACTTAGTATTGAGAATCCTCCAATGCCTTTAATGGATAGAGGTCCTGTTAAGAGAGAATTGTTAACTGGGATTACTGGTATTGATTTAATATATCCAATCGGTAAGGGGCAGAGACAACTTATTATTGGAGATAAGAAAACTGGTAAGACACAAATTGTTTTAGATACGATAGTTAATCAAAAAGATAAAAATGTTTTGTGTATATATGTAGCGTTGGGAAAAACTAAAAAGGAAGTAAAGGATATCTATTATGAATTGACTAAAAGAGGGGCTGCGTCATATACGATTATTGTAGCATCATTTCATGATGAATTACCTACAAGGACTTATTTAACACCTTATGTTGCATTATCTATTGCTGAGTCTTTTATGTTACAGTCTTATGATGTTTTAGTATGTATAGATGATTTGAAAAAGCATGCTGATGTATATAGACAAATAAGTTTATCTAGTAAGAAAACACCTGGTCGTGATGCTTATCCTTCTGATATTTTCTATACTCATAGTAGGCTTTTAGAGAAGGGATGTCAACATAAGAATGGTGGATCTATTACGATACTTCCTATTGTTGAAACTAAAGCTGGTGATATAACTGATTATATATCAACAAATATTATATCTATTACTGATGGACAGATAGTTCTTAATACAAAGAATTTTACAAAGGGAGAGAAGCCTGCTATTGATTATGGTTTATCTGTTTCAAGACTTGGTGGTAATGTTCAATCTGAAGATATGAAGAGGGTTGGTAGTAAGGTAAGGATTAACTTGTTATCTTATTTGGATGTTAGAGAGATATATGAACTTGCTAATATAGATGAAATGAGTGTTGAACTTCAAAATAGATTAAAGGAAGGTCAAAGAATACTCGATAATTTGAGACAGTATAAGTTTTCTCCTAAGACAAAACAGGAAATGTTAGATAGTTATAAATTTATAAGTGAAAAAGAATAGTGAGGGATTTTTATGGTAGTAGGTAAAATTATTTCAATTTTTGATATTAGTGTTGAAGTAATACTTAGTGATAGTTCTATAAAAATAGGTGATATTTTAGTTTTAGAGAATGATAATAAGTATTCTTTTGAAGTTGTTAATATTAATAATATTAGTGCTACTTGTATTAGTTTGGGGACTACTAGAGGTTTGAAAAAGGGTGCTAATGTTGTTAAAAAGGCTGATGGTATTGAAATTGAATACTCTGATAAGATTTTGGGACGTGTATTTAATTCTTATGGTGATGCTATTGATAATAAAAGACTTGATAGTGTTAGAAAGAGAAATATTAATCATAATACCATATCTCTTAAGGAATTAAATGTAGAGAGTGATATATTATGGACAGGTATTAAGGTAATTGATTTCTTTGCTCCGCTTCAAAAGGGATTTAAGATGGGATTACTTGGTGGTGCTGGAGTTGGAAAGACTGTACTTATTAAAGAACTTATTCATAATGTATATTCTTCTATTAATGCTCATGCTATTTTTGTTGGAGCTGGTGAGCGAAGTAGGGAAGGTAAAGAACTATACGATGATATGTTAGAATCTAATTTGCTTGATAAAATGGTAATGGTTTTTGGAGCTATGGGTGATAATCCAGTATCTAGGAGTAAATCTGTTTATTCTGGTCTTACTTTTGCTGAATATTTAAGAGATGAGAAGAAACAAGATGTTCTTATATTTATAGATAATATTTATCGTTTTATTCAGGCTAAATCTGAGATATCTACGGAACTTAAGGAATTACTTATTGAAAATGGATATCCAGCTGATATGGCTTCTGAGATAAGTAAAATAGAAGAGAGAATTAGTTCGACGGATAATGGTTCTATTACTTCTTTCCAAGCTATATATATACCTGCTGATGATTATAATGATGAAGCTGTTCAGACTATTACTTCTTATATGGATGGACAAATAGTTTTGGATAGAAAAGTAGCAGAACTTGGTCTTTATCCTGCTATTGATGTGTTTAAATCTACTTCTAGACTTGTAGATATAGAAAAAATTGGAGAAAGACATTTTAAACTTATTGAAGAAGTTTTAAGATATTTGACGAGATATAAAGAACTAGAAGAAATTATTGCTATTTTGGGTATTGAAGAATTATCTGAAGATGATAAGCATATTTTCTATCGTTCTAGAAAGTTAAGATATTATTTTTCTCAGCCAATGTTTGTAGCAGAACCATTTACTAATATTCCTGGTGAATTTGTTAAAATTGAAGATGTTTTAATAGATGTTGAGAATATTTTGAATGGTACTTATGATAGTGTTGATGAAAGTAAGTTCTTATTTATAGGTAAGTATCATGACTAATGAAGGAATAAAGGTAAGAATATTTGACCTTGAGAAAGGTTTAATAGAATATGAACATATTAAAACGATAAGAATAGTGTGTCCTGAATATAATTTATTAATTATGCAAGATTATTTATCTATAATTGGTGAAATTAATGGGAATATTGATATTAAGAATGAAGAGATTGATATATCATATAAGAATATAAAAGCTTTTT
>ENA-ORSL01001793-ORSL01001793.1-human-gut-metagenome-genome-assembly--contig:-NODE-1793-length-17019-cov-6.445473_pt1 | contig 17019 bp, 14 predicted proteins | sample MGYA00242190_ERZ509157 | MGnify/ENA primary metagenome ERZ509157 (study PRJEB26280, sample SAMEA2338664) | human gut metagenome | biome: human gut; feature: human-associated habitat; material: faeces...
CATTGCGACACAGAAATCCATCCTCACGGATTATGTGAAAAAGCAGGGATGGCACATAGCAAAAACGTATGTGGACGATGGTTATTCTGGTACAAATTTCCAAAGACCAAGTTTCCAGAATATGATAAAAGACATTGAAAGCGGTCTGATAAACTGCGTGATTACGAAAGATTTATCCCGTCTGGGGAGAAACTATCTTGATTGTGGGTTATATCTGGAAGTTTTCTTCCCAGAGCATAACGTGAGGTATATAGCGGTCAATGACGGCGTAGATACCTTGAATAAATCTGCTATGGACATCACGCCTTTCCGCAACATTTTAAACGAAATGTATGCCGCTGACATATCTGTTAAGATAAAATCGGCATATCGGGCGAGGTTTCAACAGGGGAAATTCATGGGAACTACCGCCCCTTATGGCTATATCAAAGACCCTGCCGACCACAACCATCTGCTGATAGATGATAAAGTGGCACATGTTGTAAAAGAGATATTCGACCTTGCATTAAAAGGGAATGGAGTTGCCAAAATTTGCAGACATCTTAATAAACAGCATATCCTACGCCCTGCCGCTTATGCGGCGGAGCGTGGCGAAACAGGCTTTGAACGTCATTTTGAGGGGAACGAGGACAAACGCTATATTTGGAGTGGGAACAGCGTGAGGAGCATTTTAAGAAGCCCGATATATGCGGGAAATCTTGTAGGCTACAAACGGATTGCCGCCAATATGAAAAGCAAGAAACGCCCCTCTAAGCTGCCCGAAGAATGGGAAGTGATACCCAATACCCATGAGGGAATAGTCACGCAGGAGGAATTTGATATTGTCCAACAGCTTATTACAAGTCGTAGGCTTCCACAGAACAAGGGAGGATTTGTAAATATTTTTGCAGGCGTTATCAAGTGTGTGGACTGCGGATGTGCTCTGCGGGCAATGAACGTACACAGGAGGAAACGCCCAGAGATTATCGACTGTGTACAGTATTCATGTAATAATTATGCAAGAAACGGAAGAAGCGAGTGTAGTGCCCACAATATAGAAGCAAGGGATTTATTCAATGCCGTTCTTGCCGACATCAACTGTTTTGCGGATATGGCAGTGAATGATGAAAAGGCGGTCAGGGCCATAGAAAAGCGGCTCACGGAAACAGACCAGAGCAGGGCGAAAGCATTAGAGAAAGAACGTAAGAAGCTGAACAAACGCCTTGCGGAACTGGACAGGCTGTTTTCCTCTCTCTACGAGGATAAGGTCATGGAGCGTATTACCGAGCGGAATTTTGAGATGATGTCGGGGAAATACCAGAAAGAGCAGCTTGAAATTGAAGCAAGGCTGAAAGAGGTGACGGAAACTCTTAATGAAAGCTACGAGAAATCACGGGGAATCCGTGACTTCCTCGCCCTTATCCGAAATTATCAAGGCTTAAAAGAACTGGATGCAACAGTTATAAACGCACTCATAGACAAGATACTTGTTTCGGAGCGTGAGAAGATGGCAGACGGAACAGTGAAGCAGGAAATCAAGATTTACTATAAATTCATCGGCTTTGTCGATGAATTACATATCATACCTACAAAACGGTGGGCAGCAATGCCCGCTAAAAATTGTACGGTGTGCGGCGTTGAATATGTCCCGGGCTCTGGTGCATCAAGGTATTGTCCTGCTTGTGCCAAGAAGATACGGAGGGAGAAATCAAACGAGAGCAAACGCAGGAGCAGAGAACAGAAAAGGATAGCATGTATGAACTGTCCGCAAAAAATGACCGACTGATATGACCCAACGTGAAGGGCGTATTCTTCGTCAGGGCAATACCAATACGAATGTATATATTTACAGATATATCACTGAGGGAAGCTTTGACGCATATTCATGGCAGTTGCTCGAAACAAAGCAGCGGTTTATCTCCGACTTGCTTTCCGGATCACTTACCGCACGAAGCGGCGCTGACATCGAAGACACGGTGCTGGATTATGCAGAGGTCAAAGCCTTAGCAGTCGGGAATCCGCTTGTAAAGAAGAGAGTGGAAGCCGCAAACGAACTGACAAGGTATTTAACCTTGCAACGCAAGCTCGTTGATTCAAGGATACGGATGGAAAAAGAGCTAATGGAACTTCCGGGAAAACTTGAGCATCAGAAAGAACTGATAGCCAAATGCGAGGCAGACCTTTCCTATTATCAAATTTGGAAAGCCGCGAACCCTCCGGCAGAGGAAAACCGCTTAAAGAAAGAAGAGGCAGAAAAACGAAAAACTCTTCGCGAGTATATAACCTCAGCTGTCAAGAGTTGTGCTCTTGAAACAAAAGAGAAAACTCTGATGACCTACAGAGGCTTTGATATTGTTCTTCCCGCTAATATGACACTCGAAAAACCGTATATTTGGCTCACCAGGCAAGGCAAATATTATGTAGAACTTGGTGACACTGAAATCGGCAATCTTGTCCGTATTGATAATTATCTTGATACGCTGGACGATCATCTTGAGAAATTGAAAACCTGCTTATCTAAACTAACTGAGAAAGAGATTGAACTGAAGGCAGAACTTGCAAAGGATGAAAACTACAGCGAGCAAATTGAGAAGTACAAAGCAGAAGTTGAAAAAATTGATAAGAATCTTGAGGTAGATAAAAAATGAGTGATGTTAAACTTACAAATATTCCTTTAATGAATGTCGGGAAAATGGTGGATAAGCTGTCGCACGCCTATAGCACAGTAATTAAAAACAGACTTCCTGTTAAAACGATGCCATCCGTAATGCTTTGGGGACCTCCCGGCGTTGGAAAATCACAGGCAGTCAGACAGATAGCAAAAGAAATTGAACGTGATACCGGAAAAACAGTAAAAGTTACAGATGTACGTTTGCTTTTGTTTAATCCCATTGATTTAAGAGGTATTCCGACATCCAATGCGGACAAAACACTTGCCATTTGGTTAAAGCCGCAAATCTTTCAGATGGATTCGGGTGATGATATTATAAACATCCTATTTCTTGATGAAATATCCGCAGCTCCGCAATCGGTGCAGGCGGCGGCGTATCAGATTACGCTTGACCGTGTGGTCGGAGAACATAAGTTGCCCGATAACTGCATTGTAATTGCCGCTGGCAACCGTACGACGGATAAATCGGTAGCCTTCAAGATGCCAAAGGCTCTTGCTAACAGACTTATGCATATTGAAATCGAAGGCAGCTTTAATTCATGGAAACAATGGGCAATATCGTCGGGAGTGAACGATAAAGTGATTGGATTTCTCTCTTTCAGGCAGAATTATCTGATGGGCTTTGATTCCGGAAGCGATGACCTCGCTTTCCCCACACCCCGTGCGTGGGAAATGGTGAGTAATATACAGAACGGAATAGATGACAATATAGACAACATGTTTTCATTGATTGCCGGTATTGTGGGAACGGGAGTGGCTGTTGAATTCAGAACATGGGCAGGGGTATATAAAGATCTTCCCGATATAGAAGACATATTTGCTGGGAGAGCTGCAAAGATTCCGAATACGGCGGATGCATTGTATGCATTGACGGCATCCATGGTTTCTTATGCCAGAGAGCACAAAGATAATATGGGTAAGATTTCAAATTCTATAGCGTATGCCACAAAGCTACCTCCTGATTTCTCTGTTGTTGTTATGAAGGACTATATGTATATAGAGGACGGATATAAAGAAAAACTGATTGCAATTCCCGAATTTTCAAGATGGCTCGGGACGAAAGGAAGCTTACTGAATGGAGTTAAGTGACGACAAAATAAGAGAATACACAAAAAGAATTCTTATGTCGAGGATGAGACTGCTTGTTAATCACGGCTTTTACGGCATTTTACTTTTACATGTGAAATTCAGGCTGACGGATGAAATTGAAATCGCAGGATTTGGTGTTGACAAAAACGAATATTTCATTTTCATCAATCCCAAAATACTGGACAACATATCGGATGCGGAAATCGACCATATTTTAATGCATGAAATTCTGCATATCGCATTACAGCATGATAAACGCGGGCAGGATTTAATACCGGAAAAATTCAATATTGCCTGTGATATTGTTATTGAATCCAACATATTGAAATCTTTTGATATGGATATAAATTCGATTTTTCTGTCTGTTAACGGGGGGATTCAGGAGCATTTAGCCCCGAATGGAAATGAGGGGTATTTGTACACGGCAGAAGAAGTGTACAATATGCTTGATCTGATACCCAGTGATCCAATAAAGGGACCGGGAAGTGTTCACCTTGATAAAAACGGTAACCCAGGTCAATCTCAAGAAAAAAACGCCGGGGCTGATAATCATAATCAGAACAATAACGACGAAGGGGACGATCAGGGCTCCAATGATATTTCTGGTACCTCAGAGACAGATAATTTAGATGATTCAGATGGCAAGCCGGCAAAAGGCCACGGAAGTTTTCAACCTGATAAAAACAGAAACTCGAGTTGGAAACAAGATAAAGAAGACAAAATCCATGGTCAGAATCCGAGCGGATTTGATATTCACGGTGTCATAGAAGATAATGACATTGAAGATTCAGACATTTCACTTAAAGATATATGGGACAAGCATCTTGCCGATGCTTGTGAATCAATATCAATTAGGGATGCGATTACGGGAAGAGGTACGATTCCTCTTCTGGCTGAACGGATGTGGGAGGAAATGCGCAAGCCTCAAACGGACTGGAGAACAATCTTAAATGATTTTGTTCAGGAGGAAATTTGCGATTATTCCTTTGCACCGCCGGACAGGAGATTTGATGAAAGCCCGTTTTTTCTGCCGGACTTTAATGAAAAGGACGAAACGGTTGAGGATATTCTGTTTATGATAGACGCCTCCGGTTCAATGTCAAATAAAGACATAACGGCTGCATATTGCGAAATTAAGGGTGCAATTGAACAGTTTAACGGAAAGCTGAAAGGCTGGCTCGGCTTTTTTGATGCTGAAGTTATTGAACCGATACCATTTGAAAATGTTGAAGAATTCAGCGTAATCCGTCCGAAGGGCGGCGGCGGAACGGATTTTGAAATAATATTTGAGTATGTCAAGGAGCATATGCAGGATAAACTACCTGCCAGTATTATCATTTTAACGGATGGGTTTGCCCCGTTTCCGCAAGAAAAACTTGCCGGAGGTATTCCGGTGCTTTGGCTTTTGAATAATAAAAAGGTAAATCCGCCATGGGGAAAAGTGACCAGAATTACTATGGATAACTGAAGTATGAAAAGGGTTCATCTGTTCGGTGGACTCTTTTTGTCCCATGGAACATCCTATACTTTTCTTGTAAGCACAAGCAGTATGGGAGGTACATATATGCAGTATTATAAGCTGGTTGCTTCACTTGCAGAGGTGGACGCTGCAGCAGCACGAAAAAAGACTTTCGGCGAAAAGGCTGTGCTTTCAGCAAAGAGCAATGAGTTTAATGAGCACTTTCACGACCGTGCTTTTTTCTATGTGGCAGATATTATAGACAATGTTTTAACCGTAGGGATCATATGTGCGGAAGATATAGATATCAACAAGCAATTTCTGAAATATGCGAATGCGTTGGATATGGCGCTGAATGAAAGTTTACAAACAGAGGAAATCACAATCCATACCGTTCGTACCTTACTTTCACGGGCAGAACGCAACAGCTATATTGAAGATGCTGAAAAAGTTTTCGAACAATTTGATCTGGGAAGACTGGGTACTCGGTATTGTCCGGAATTTTCATTCCGTGAGAATTTGATCCGCGAAGCTGACAGAAGTGATATATACAATGAAGCTAAGCGGCTTTCTGCGATGAAGCAATTCCTGCCCGAACTTGATCGAATTTACGCCGGAAGAACCTCTTTACAAATTACCGGTCACCCTGTACACTATATGGTTCAGACAGATGACACGGATATTTGCAGAAAAACCGTTCACCTGCTGCTGAAATCGCTCTATGCCAGCGGCAGGCTGAAAAACAGGCGTTACAGCACGGTTGCTTTCGAAACCGCGGATGAGATTTCCCGTCAGACCTATGACCAGCTATATAAAAGTAATTCGGGTGGTGCAGTGATTGTGTTTTATCGCGCAGGCTGTGCCGATGCGGATGATCTGGCCGATGGCAGCCGGGACACAATCGACCTATTATGCAAGGCCATGAAGAAATATCGCAATCAGGTGCTGACTGTTTTCTGCTTACCGCGAGAATGCAACCGTACAAAAGAAATTTTCTTTGAAAATCTCGGAACCACAAGCTTTATTGAACTACAAGAAGAATTTGCAGAGGGTGAATGTGCCAAGAATTATCTGAAAATGCTTGCCCGTGAAAATCATATTCGTACAGACAAAAAGCTGTTTGATCAGTTAGAAGAAGGAAAAGGCTACCTTGCACCGGATTTGCAGAGCATATTTGACGAGTGGTATAACAGCAAGCTAAAGACCACCGTTTACCCGCAATACAAAGCAATAACGACCGAAAAGAGTGAAATCGCAAAAGCAAAGCCGAAAGGCTCTGCTTATGACGAGCTGATGGAAATGATCGGTTTGACAGAGGCAAAAAAGGTTATCGTGCAGGCGCTGAATTACCACAAGGCGCAAAAACTCTTTGCGGATAAGGGGATGAGAACGGATCATCCCTCTATGCACATGGTCTTTACCGGCAATCCCGGCACAGCCAAAACCAGCGTAGCTCGGCTCTTTGCACAGATTATGAGAGAAAATGAGCTTCTGTCCAAAGGAAAACTTATCGAAGTAGGACGAGGTGACCTTGTGGGTAAATATGTGGGCTGGACGGCACGGAATATTCAGAAGAAATTCAAAGAAGCCGAGGGCGGTGTGCTGTTTATTGACGAAGCCTATTCGCTTGTAGATGACAGAGACGGCTCTTTCGGCGATGAGGCCATCAACACCATTGTGCAGGAGATGGAGAACCACCGGGACGACACGGTGGTGATCTTCGCCGGTTATCCGAAGAAAATGGAGGACTTTTTGCAAAAGAATCCGGGGCTGCGTTCAAGAATTGCCTACCATGTGCCATTTGCTGACTATAGCGTAGAGGAACTTTGCAATATTGCGGTGCTTATCGCAAAAAAGAAAGGGCTACAGCTGAACGCTCATGCAGAGGAAAAGCTGATCTCCATTTTCGAAACGGCACGGAAGCAGGCGGATTTCGGCAACGGACGCTTTGTCCGCAATGTGATCGAAAGGGCCAAAATGGCGCAGTCCACAAGACTGCTTGCCAAGGATTACGAGACTCTCACACAGAAGGACATCACAACGCTATGTGCCGAGGATATTGAAAGCCCGGTATTTACATTGTCAATCAAGCAGCCAATTGGATTTGTTCGATGAGGCGTTTTTAACCCATGAAATATTGCATAATGGAAACATAAGTGGTATAATAATATGGAACTTTGTATTGAGGATGTGAATCTATGCCTGTAAAACAGCCAAAAAAGCTGCTGATTATGAACATTCTGGACATTCTGCGGAAGTATTCCGACGAAGACCACCGCCTGAGCCAGAAGGACATTGCCGAGATTCTGAAAACCGAATACGACATGACCGCCGACCGCAAGGCTATCCGTCGGAACATTCTGAATCTGATGGACTGCGGCTATAACATCGAATACAGCGAGTCCATCCGCATGGTACCGAATCCGAAAACCGGTGAGCCGGAGGAGAGCTATCTATGGTCGGATTTCTACCTGGAGCGGGAGTTCACCGACGGTGAGCTGCGGCTTCTCATTGACAGCCTGCTGTTTTCCAAACATATCCCCTACAGTCAGTGCAAGGCACTGGTGGACAAGCTGGAGGGCCTATCCAATGTGTATTTCCGCAGCCGGGTGAAGCACATTGCCCGCCTGCCGGAGGACAAAACCGACAACAAGCAGCTGTTTTTGACCATCGAGCTGCTGGACGAGGCCATCAGCCGAGGCAGGAAGGTCAGCTTTAAGTATCTGGAATACGGCACGGACAAGTGCCATCACATTAAAACCCGCCCCGACGGCACGGAACGGGTGTACATCATTTCTCCCTATCAGATGGCGGCCAAGGAGGGCAAATACTACCTGATTTGCAACTATGATAAGTACGATGATATTTCAAATTACCGTCTCGACCGCATCACGGAGCTGAAAATTCTGGATGAGCCTGCCAAGCCGTTTGAGCATCTGAAGTGGGCTAACGGCCGGACGCTGGATCTGGCAACCTATATGAAAGAGCATCCCTATATGTATTCCAGCGACAATGTCCGGGCAGTGTTCCAGGTGGCAAAGGCTATGGTCAGCGATGTCATCGACCTGTTCGGCACGGAGGTGACATTCTCCGATGAGGACGATACGGGCGTTACCGTGTCGGCTTTTACCAATGAGATGGCCATGGAGCAGTTTGCCATGAACTTTGCCCCGGATGTAACGGTTCTGGAGCCTGAGCATCTGAGGAAAAAGGTTAAAAACGCTTTGGAAAAAGCGTTGGAGAAATATAAATAAGAGGAGAGATACAGATGAAGTTTTATACATTGGACGGAAATGAAATTGATAAGTCAGGATTCGTTGAAAAATACGGGAACAGCTATTATATGGACTGTCCGAGATACATCCCGCGTGTTGTGCAAAGCAGTAGATTTGTTGAAAATCACATAGATACGCTTTTGAAAAACGGAATTCAAAAGCCGCTTGATGTTGTTCACATTTTAGCTTGGAAGATTGGGAAAATCAAGCACTCGGAGAGTCACGATAGTTTTGTTTACGCTGACGACTGGAAAAACGCTGAACAATTTAGGACGTACCGCTATAACCGTAAATTTGATATTCAAACAATTTCTGAATACATCGCCAATAACATTACGCAGCTTGAGAAGAAAGCAGAATACGACCCCCAGCAGGTGCTTTGTGAGTTAAGAGACCTGCATATCAATGGACTTGGAACTGTGTATATTATCACGTTGCTGTATTTTATCTCTCATGGGCAATACCCAATCTATGACCGATTTGCGTGGAAAGCCATTCAGGCAATTTGTGATGACAAAAAGCCAGGCGATGTCATTAATGCTTCAGAGTTGCCAGAGAAAAAAACACGCGCCTTTGATACAGTCTTTGATACATATATGATTCCGTATATGGAAAAACTGAAAAGTGTATTTGGTTCGACGTACCAAGAAAGTAGGGATGTTGATCGGGCACTTTGGGTATATGGTCATAAGTTTTGAGCAATAGGATAGCTTCGAGAGAGGGCGGCATTTTTGTGTTGCCCTCTTTTCGCCCCACGCTCCGTGCCAATTTATTCGCAGAAGGGAGTGTGTAAAATGGCTGTCTACGAAGAAGGCTTATCCCAATTATCCCGCTTGCCGGAGTTGTATGATTTCCTGCCGGCTCATCCGGAAAAGCTGTGTATGCCGATTATGCAAACATAATTACATCAGCGCCCGTGGCTCTCACGGAAAAGGAGCGGCTTTTGAGACGACGACTACTACGGAATTCAATGCCTATATCCGTGCGGAGACGGGCATATTGGGCTCGGCGCACTCAAACACGGACATTATTTTTCGATTTCCACAACACAATACAGTTTCTTTCGCCGCTGTATTGCGCCAAGGTCTACAACGGCGAGTTGCCGGAAGAATGTCGGTTTATGGAGGAGCTCTCCGAAAAGTTCCACGAAAATCCGGATTTCGGAAAGGTCATTCGGGATGTCGGTCAATATTTGGGCTTTTCACAACGATAATAAGCGGATACGGCGGCAGGTAACGCCCCTGCCGCCATAGCTTATTTATCCAACCATTTCTTGATGGTCTTGTTGGTATTATGCCGCTGCACGGTACCCACTACCGCCGCAATGTTGGCATCCCGCCGAGCTTTCGCTGCAATCGTGTTCTGCCGATCCAGCAAATCGTTCTGCTCCATTGCCAAGGCATTGGCCTGTTGCTGTTCCTGCAGACGCATTATGTCCAGTCTGCGCTGTTCATTTTTATCAAAGCTGTCAATTGCCTGACGAACATCGTAGTCTGAGGTGGATATCATATCGTAGATATACTGCAATGCATAAATATTGCGATACTGAATTGGGACAATGCGTGTTTGCTCATACAGCTCGGTCAGTTCTTTATGTACTTCTGATAATTCTTCGTCTATCTGTTTAACCTTTTCCTTTTTTTCGCTTTCCCATTCGGCATACTCTGCCTGATACTTCGGCATGGTCACATTCTCAAATTCATCTTTTGCCGCTGCGTACTCAATATCATAGAGTTTTTGTTTGTTGTCGGCTTCTGCTTTTGCTGCGGCATACTCCCGCTGATACTCATCCGAATTGCGCACTTTTTCTATGGCTTCTTTTTTCTCTTTGCGGTATAGGACGAAGTAATATACCGGCGGCCACACAAAAAGCGTAGCAAAAATCAGCATAGTCAGCAGAACGCTTTGGGTTATCATGCTCAACGCAATATCGATTGCAGCAGGCAGTAACATCATCAGCCAATTGAGTTTGCATCCGTGCCGTATGGGAGGCGGTGTGAATTCCGCTGTTTTCTTTGTCGGCGGATTGGGTGCCGGTTTTCCAAAGCATTTTTCTTGTTCGGCATGCAATGATTTCCTCAGTGCTTCGGCATGTGTTTCAAGTTCAAGTGCCTTCTTTACATTTTGTACTTGTTTTTCGTGTTCCATATGTTTTCTATCCTTTCATATTTGATGTATAATTATGATAAACTGTAGCGTGGGTGTTTTTTGCCCTATGACAGCAGCAACGGAACATACGCGTCATTTTCTATTTACCCTCCGATGCAAAGAGCGTCTATGATTTTGTGATAGACAAGCTGGTTCGGGTAGTAGCGGTAATCGGCAAAGATTTCGATTCCGTTATGATAATAGAATTCGGCTATGGCGGCGGCGCAGGCAGCACTTCGGCTTTGCCCATATTCACATTGGCAGAGAATGTCAAACCCGTCGTCATGTGCCTTGCGAATAAAATCGGCAAGCCGGTCGGCTTCGGTAAGATATGTATCTACCGTCAAGCCGTAATCCGGTAAAACTTCAGTGTCAATGTCGTGAAGCGATAGGTAAAATATACGGTCGGCCTTGCCCTTGTAATCGACCGGCGGCAGAACTTCCTTCATTCTTTTTGACGGCGGGTCATAAAAGCTGATTACTGCCGTGTTTTGGGGAAAGCCGTCCTTCAAAAGGGCTTCGGCAACCTTTCTCGAACAAATGTTAATTTTCATTCTCGCAATACTCCTTTGCGTAGATTTCCATCATCTTTTTTATGGCTTTGTCATAAGCCTCGTAACAAAACATATCGGCCTCAAGCGGCGAATTATGAACCGCTTGCACAATAAGTATTGCACAAACGGTGCGCCTTTTTCGGTACATATATTGTTCTATACTGTAACCACTACGAATAAGAAGAAATCTAAAGGATGTGATTGATATGAACAGTTCCGAAAACAATTCAATAAAGCTTTGGCTGGACGATGTCCGTCCCGCTCCCGATGGATATACGCTTTGCCGCAGCGTAAATGAGGCGAAAAAGCAGATTCTGCGTGCGGAAGAGAGCAAAGCGAAAATTGAAATCATCGACTGCGATCACGATTTGGGAGACTACGCCCATGACGGAGGCGACGGAATTAAACTTCTTGATTGGCTTGCGGAAAGGCAGACCTTTTATCCCATTGCCCTTCACACCATGAATCCGGTCGGCCGGGAAAATATGCAGCGGGGAATTGAGCGATATTGGAGATAAATAGAATTTAGTGCGAAAACTCAGGAAAGGGAAACAAAAATATATGAGGTCTTTTCTTGTTACATGAAAAGACCTCATATTACTATGCATAAATAATCTCTAATTTTACAATTTCCATAGCTCGGTTTCGTATGCTGTTCATCCGCCTGACCCACTCCATTTGATCTGTGGTTTTCATCCGCTCTGTTATTCCCTCCGCCGCAGCCATTTGCTTTGTCAGGCGATCAAACATTTCATCCGCCTGTTGGTCAATATCGGCAAGATAGCTGTTCAACTTGCCGGTGGTTAGCAGATTGGCATACAGAACCCGCCGATGCTCTTTTAAATATCGCAGGTGTCGCTGACCCCACACTCCAATAGGTTTGCGCTCTGGCTCGTCATCTCCGGCAATCAGATAGTAATCCCCGACAAGTTCATAGCGTAAGCCTGTCCGCTCATCTGTGATGAATTTTTCCATTGTATCGACCTCCTAATGATTTTCTGTCATCATTGTAGCAGGAGGAGCAGTAAGAATCGAATGTGCGGATAAAAAGAGAGCCGAGCAGCATTTTTGCTACTCGGTTCTCTTTCCCCATTGCCCGTCCGGTTACGGTGATATTGTGTTTTACTGCCTTATCAACGAAAACTGAAGGCTTGCGGGCTTTTTTATGCTTGCTTTTGGTTTATAAAAATATCTGTGGAAAAGTCAAGAAATGTGCAATTGTTTCACACTGCGTCAGAGTAGGGAAAGACAGCAATGCAAAATCAAATAATACCGATAATACAAGCGAAAAAAAAGGCCGATATGGCATATAACAAAGCAATAAGTGATTTTGCTAAATCCAATGATGCCAAGGCTGGCGAAAACAGCGACTTTATGGCAGAATTAAAATCCGTTGCAAAAACTCCGGAAGAAGTCGATATGATAAAAAGAAAAGAAGAGATAATAGACGCAGAATACGATGCCAAAGATATGCTTACCCAAATAAAAAGGGATATTATGATAAAAGCGAAAAATGCAAAATATAATTCATCGGGAAAGATAGTTGCTTATGGTGATTTCTCGAGGGATTATGTTAGTCATAACAGTTATGGATATATTATAAAAAATGAAAATAAATTCAAATATTTAATTGATGATTTGTGCCGCTTGGCGGCTTTGGATGGAATAAAGGTGGAAAAAATTGTTGCAAAAGACAGTAGAACGGGTTTGGAATATGACTTTCCGAGTGAGACATTAAGCGGGTTTATGCTTGATTATTGCAATTTGGTGGTTAAATGCAGCTGCACCATACCGCAGAGCACTTTTGACGAATAAATACTTCTAAATCTTGCCGTATTGACGAAAGGCGCATTGTTGTATTATAATAAAAGCGAACCTTTCCGGGAGGATATTAACGGACAAAGAATACAAAAACAGGCATATCTGTTCCGCGGGGCAGGTATGCTTTTGTTATAAAAATTAAGGAGATCCGAGCTTTATGCAAAAAGATATATTGACTGTTGTTCTTTTGCTTTTTTTAGTTTCGATGTCGGCTTATTTTTCGGCAAGCGAAACCGCATTTTCGTCACTTAACATAACAAGAATAAAATCACTGGCAGAAAAAGGGAACAAAAAAGCCGATTTGGTGCTGAAGCTTTCTGCTCAGTATGACAAGCTGCTTTCAAGCATACTTATCGGCAACAACATTGTTAATATCGCAATGGCGTCTGTCGGCACTGTGCTTTTTGTACGCTATTTCGGCAATGTGGGCGCAACAATTTCTACGGTGGTGATAACCGTTGTTGTTTTAATTTTCGGCGAAATTTCGCCCAAGAGTCTTGCGAAAGATAACCCCGAACGTTTTGCCTTTCGTTCTGCGCCGCTGCTCAAATTTTTTGTCACCGTTTTTACACCGCTTAACTTTCTTTTTGCTCAGTGGAAAAAGCTGCTATCAAAAATTTTCAAGTCAAAAACTCCTGATTCAATGACTCAGGACGAGCTTCTGCTCCTTGTCGGAGAAGCGGAGCAGGCCGGCGGAATAAACGGCGACGAGGGCAGGCTTTTGAGAAGCGCGATAGAGTTTACCGACCGTGAGGCAGAGGATATTTTAACCCACAGAGTGGACCTTGCCGCAGTTCAAAAGGATGCGGGAAAAGACGAAATTGCAAAGATGTTTTCAGAAACTAAGTATTCGCGTCTTTTGGTTTATGACGAGAGCCTGGACGATATTATCGGCATTATAAATCAAAAGGATTTTTACACGGCAAGCGGAATAACGGAAAAAAGCGTGCAGGATATTATGATGAAACCGATATTTATTCCGCCGTGGGTAAAGATAAGCGATTTGCTGAAGCTTTTACAAAGCAAAAAATCACACCTTGCCGTTGTCAGTGATGAATACGGCGGAACGCTCGGCATAGTTACAATGGAGGATATTCTCGAAGAGCTTGTCGGCGAAATTTGGGATGAACACGATGAGGCGGTGGAGACATTTGTCAAAACGGACGATGATACATACCGCGTTCAATGCTCCGAGGAGCTTGAAAAGCTGTGCGAATTTTTTAATTTGACAACCGACAGTGACAGCAATTCCATAAGCGGCTGGGTTATGGAGAAGCTTGATAAAATTCCTGTTGTCGGCGATAACTTTGTGTATGAAAATCTGTTTGTTACCGTAACCAAAACAGATGAGCGCCGCGTGCTTGAGATAGAAGTAAAGGTTCTGCCGATACCCGAAAAAGAAGAAACCGATAAATAAAAAATCCGGTCTGCATTTTTGTGTGCAGACCGGATTTTTGACGTTGCTTTTTGTTTAGTTTTTGCCTTTTGCCTCTTTTGCGATGGGTTTAATTGAGATAAGCACAACAGCGGCAATAACAGAGATTACAAGCTCGGGGAGCATATATGATGCGTTGTAAACAAGAGAATATACCAGTGCAAGAGCGTTGCCGGAGAAATCCCCGAGAAGCTTTGCGCCGAAGTCACCCCAGCCGGCGATTGTGTCCTCAGCATAGCCGCCCCATACGATGTAGCCGGTAATGAAGTGGCAGATGTAGCGAAGAAATGCAGCAAATGCCGCGCCGAGAGCGAATGACGCCTGCGGATTTTTGATTTTCTTTTTAAATATGCCTGCAAGACCGAGAACGGCGAAAGCAACAAGATAGTCAAAAAGAAGGCAGAGAATAAAGTTCGGAATATTGTCCGTGAGGTATGCGAGCGAGTTTGCCGCACCGGAAATGCACTGAACAATACCGAGAACAAGTCCCGTGCCGAGACCCCATTTTGCGCCGTAGGCATAGCCTGCGAACATAACGGGAACCATGCTGAAAAGTGTGATTGAACCGCCGAAGGGCATCTCAAAAACCTTGACGAATGAGAGCGCGATCGAAAGAGCCGCCATAACGGCGCATACGGTCAGTTTTTTTGTGTTCTGTTTCATAATAAACACGTCCTTTAAAATATTCAACCAAATCCAAAGATTATACGGCAAAAAATAAAGCGAACGCATTTTAAGCGCTCGCTTTGGCTTTTATATAACTTCCTACGCCGGTATTACCCATATCAGGTGCTAAGCGAAACCGCTTAAGGGTATAATCTCAGCCGTGCCGAGGGCACAGCACCCCTGTATTTGATTGTAAGAACACTATACACTTATCACTCTTTTTTGTCAAGGGCTTTTTTGCCCTCGGGCGTGTCACGATAAAACTGATCCTTGTTTTTCGGGTGTTTTGTGCTGTTCCAAAGCTCGTCGGCTTTCGGCTGCCACGCTGCGGCAAATTTATCGCACTTGGCGCAAAGAGTTTCCACATCCTCTTTGTTTATAAGGTCTGTTGATTTTGCACCGGTTTCTTTAATAATTTTTCTCAGGCATTGGGGGTTTTCAAGCATCGGGCAGGGGCGCAGGTGGTTGTCGTTAAACGGCTGATTGTGATAATAGGCTGTGAAAAGCGGCTTTTTGAGAGCATCTATTATCTTGTCTTTTCTGATGTTTGAGTCGGAATAATGAATAAATACGCACGGCTCGATATCGCCTGCGGAATTGATATGAAAATATCTTCTGCCGCCCGCTATGCAGCCGCCGACATATTCGCCGTCATCCTGAAAGTCCATAATAAACATGGGCTTGCCTGTTTTTTTGTCTCTCATGCGGCGAATCCACTTATACATATGGATTCTCTGGTCGGGTGAGGGGATAAGCTCGGGTACTGCACCGGTGCCGACAGGCATATAGTTAAAGTAAAGACCGAATTTGACTCCCTTTTGAAGCATCAGGTCAATAAACTCGTCGCTTGTTACGGCGTCAATATTTGCGCTTGTGTAGCAAACGGATATTCCGAAGAAACAGCCGTTCTTTTTTAGAAGATCCATGGCTCTCATAGTGTCATGGTAGCTTCCTTCGCCGCGGCGCGCGTCGTTGCTGTCTTCACTGCCCTCAATGCTGAGTGCGAGCGAGAGATTGCCGACCTCTTTCATATTGTCGCAAAACTTTTGGTCAACAAGCGTTGCGTTGGTGTAGGCAAGAAATGTGCAGTCGCGGTGCTCTTTGCAAAGCCTTAAAATATCGTCTTTTCTGATAAGCGGCTCGCCACCGGTGAACATAAAGAAGTGTGTGCCGAGCTCAACGCACTGGTTCACAACATCGTTCATTTCATCATATGTCAGGTTGAGCTTGTGACCGTATTCTGCCGACCAGCAGCCCTTGCAGTTTCTGTTGCACGCGCTTGTCGGGTCCATGAGTATAAGCCAGGGAATGTTGCACTTGTATTTTTCGCGGCTTTCTCTGACTTCTTTGGTGCCGTAGTAGCCGCCGCCGAGGCCGAAAGAAAGAAGCATTTTTTTGAGATATTCTCTGTCGGTGTCATTTATGATGTTGAGGGCATACTGACCCCAGATATTGTCTTTGTCGGCAACGGCTTCTCTGAATTTTTCAAAATTGCTGCCGGGAAATATTTTTTTTGTAAACTTTTCCGAAATGTTTATAAGCTTAACCAGATTTTCCGCAGGCTTTTTGTCAATGTACTTGAGCGTGCGGCTTATAAAAATTTCGGCAGCTTTCCACAAAATTTTTTCTTTAAGCATAGGTGGCTCTCCGTTTCATAAATTGTTTACACATCAGACTAATATTTTGACATACTTTGATGATAAAGTCAACACAAATGCTTAGTCAACTTGCACTGATTTTAAGTTCAAAATATAAAATATAGGTAAACTTTGATTATTTTATTGAAAATACTTTTTTCTGAGGTTATACTAATATCCGTCCACAACTAAGTGAGAGGAAAAAATATGAAAAACAAGCTTTTAAATGTACTTAAAATATTGCTCGCGGCCGCACTTTTGACTGTTATAATTTTAAACTACGAT
>ENA-ORSL01001798-ORSL01001798.1-human-gut-metagenome-genome-assembly--contig:-NODE-1798-length-16994-cov-3.024795_pt1 | contig 16994 bp, 19 predicted proteins | sample MGYA00242190_ERZ509157 | MGnify/ENA primary metagenome ERZ509157 (study PRJEB26280, sample SAMEA2338664) | human gut metagenome | biome: human gut; feature: human-associated habitat; material: faeces...
AATAATATACTTAAGTTCATCAAAATTAACTCCACATTCACTACCTTTACCAGACATTGTTTCTAAACATATATATACACTAGTATCCTTATTTAATACCTCATCAAGCGTAGACACAATTGTTTTTAAACCAAATTCTATGCCATTTCCAACATGACTACCAGGATGAAGAACCATTTTTTTAATACCAAGAAACTCACATCTAGAAATTTCTTGTTTTAAAAAATCAACATTAAACTGAAAATTCTTCGGATTAGCCAAATTAACTATATAAGGAGCATGAACTATAACATTCTCTACATCAATTTTATTATCCATCATCAACTTATATGCCTTTTCTTTTAATTCAATACTAATAGGAACTCTAACTGTATTTTGAGGTGCACCAGTATAAAACATAAAACAATTAGATTTATAACTAACCGCCTCTTTTACACTACCTAATAACTGTTCATTTTTATTAAAAGAAACATGAGAACCAATTAGCAACATATTTATCACCCATATAATTATATAACAAATTAACAAAATAAAAAAGACCGAAGTCTTTTTATTTTAAACTATTTACTACAAGCAGCTGGAGTTGTCCAAGTTGAATTTACAGATGCATATGTACCTGAACATCCTTTAAACTTACCAGATTCTACAGAAGTAATAGCCACAGTAGCATTTCCAGCTGAATCATATGATAATGTACAAGCTGTTGCTAAAGCACTATCAACTTTTGCAACTTCTGAACAAGTAGTTGCTTGAGTACCACCATTAATCTTCTTAATTTGATAATCTTTTTCAGCAGATGATGCAATCATTATAACTGATGATTCAAATGAACTTTTAGTAGAATCTGTAATAACATTTAATATTTTAGGTACTGCTATTACTAGGATAATTGCTAATATTACTATTACTGCTAGTAGCTCAATTAAAGTAAAACCGTTTTTCTTTTTCATATTTCCATCCCTTCCTATCTTTATGTTTTACATAACTATATTAGCATATTGAATATTAAGTGTCAATAATTTTTAATTTTATTTTTGTTGCTTTACATACCTTAACAACTCGCTTTTAGAATCATTATTTGTAAGTGCTGAACCAATTACCAATATATCTACGCCACTTTCTATACATTCAATTGCTCTATTTTTATTTATTCCCCCATCTACAGAAATTAATACGTTTAAATTATCTTTTTCAATTTTATTTTTCAATTTTTTAATTTTATCTAATGCCATAGTCATAAATTCTTGTCCACCTTTGCCTGGTTCAACGCTCATAACTAAAACCAAATCAATATAAGGTAATAAATCAAAAATTTCTTCCACATTAGTACTTGGTTTTATACTTATACCACACTTAATACCATGGTTTTTTATTTTTTGTATAGTTTTTATGTCTTTTAATGCCTCATAGTGAAAAGTTATAAATTCAGTATTAAGCATTATATAATCATAAATATACGAATCAATATCTGATACCATTAAATGAACATCTAAAGGATATTTAGTATTATTAATTATTTCCTTTATTTCATCATACGTAAATGACTTATTAGGAACAAAAATTCCATCCATTATATCTAAATGTATATAATCAATATCTAAATCATTAAATTCTATTGTTGTTTCTTTTAATTTATCTCTAATCGATAATAGAGATGCTGATACTTTTACCATATAAACTCCTAATATTTTTCTTTAAGTTCATTTATAAACTTAACATAATTATCATATCTTGACTTTAATATTTCGCCCGCTTCTACCATCCTTTTTACTTCACATTCATCTTCTTTTAAATGCATACAATCTTTATATTTACACTTATCTTTATATCTATTAAATTCAATCATGTTATCTCTGATATCTTCCTTTTTCATTTGGGCAAATGATAAAGCACTAAAACCAGGTGTATCTGCAACAAAACCACCAAACAAATCTATAAGTTCAACATGTCTTGTAGTATGTTTACCTCTACCTAATGCTTGTGAAATTTCATTTGTTTTTAATGTCAAACTACTATCTAAATGATTTAATAAAGTAGATTTACCAACACCACTCTGACCAGTTATAACAGTTATTTCATCTTTTAAAATTTTTTTTATTTTATTTATTTCAGTATTAAAAATAACTTCATAACCAATCTTTTTATAGTATGTAATATATTCATCTATTAAATTCATATCATTAATTAAATCTAACTTTGATAAACACAAAATTGGTTTTATATTATTAAATTCAATTATAGTAATTAATTTATCTAATAATATAGTACTAAAATCAGGCTTTTTTACACTCATAACTATTAAAGCTTGATCAACATTACTTATTGGTGGCCTTATTAATATATTTTTTCTATCAAGTATTTTTTCTATAACTCTTTTATCTTTATCAAAAATAACTTTATCTCCTACAGTAGGAGTAAGGCCAAGTTTTCTAAATATACCTTTAGCCTTACAATCAAATACACCTTCAACACATTTTACAGTATATAAATCACTTATATTTTTAACAATTAATCCTTCCATAAATCCCCTTATGAATTTTCATTTGTATTATTTTCTCTATTATCCTCACCAGTATTATTTTCAGGTTCACTAGGTACATCTTCTTTAGGTTTAACAGCAATCTTAATAGTTAAATCTGCACCTCTTACAATAAGTGTTTTTTCTTTTCTACTTTGACTTATTATAATACCTTCTTCTACACTATCAGTTTCTATTTCATCTACATATAATGTTAAATCATACTTATCTGCAAATTCTTGTACTTCTTGAAGAGTATATGTAGTTAAATCAGGATATACAACTACATTTGGATAATATAATATTATTTGATCACCCTTATTTAATGTGCCTTCTTTAACACTTTGACCTATAATTGTATCTTCTTTATCTTCATATAAAGATGGATCATCTACATCTTTTGACTCAATACTAACTTTAAGTTCTTTAAGTTCAAGTTTTGCTTTTACTTCATATATATTCATACCAGCGTAATCTTCTATTTTAATCTTCTCAGTTCCAAGAGATTTATACATAGTTATAGTAGTACCTTTTTTAACACTTCTTCCTTTTTCAGGACTAGTTTTAACTATTTTACCTTCTTCTATAGTATCTGAATAAATATCTTTTACATCAACATCAACATTAAAACCTAAATCTTTTAACATTTTCTCTGCATCTACTACTGTTTTATTCGCTACATCAGGTATTTTTACATCTGGTGTTTTTAATATATTTGGTAATACCATAAAGATAAATACTGCAATTACTACTAAAATAGAAGTAATTATTCCTATAATCCACGCTAGTTTATTTTCACCTTTATTATCTTTATCTTTTTTATTAACCTTTTTAATATCTACCTCTTCCTTCCTATTATCTACTTCATTAACATCCTTTATTGCTTCAATCTCACCATCTTCAAATTCAGGATACTCATATTTTACTTTCTTCTCATCTTTTTTATCTTCATTTAAACAAGTACATAAATCGTTATACATTTCTCTTACAGAATTATATCTATTTTTAGGATTTTTAGCACACGATTTTAATATAATGTTTTCAACACTCTGTGGTATTGTAGGATCAAACTCTCTTACTGATGGAATTGGTTCTTTGATTTGTTTTAATGCTATTTCAACAGCATTTTCACCCTTAAATGGTAGTTTACCTGTAATAAGTTCATACATCATTATACCAAGTGAATATATATCACTCTTTACAGTCGCACCTTTACCAGCAGCTTGTTCTGGAGGTAAATAATGAACCGAACCCATAACTGAATTAGTTTGTGTAAGTTGAGTACTATTTAGTGCAACTGCTATACCAAAATCAGTTATTTTAACAAGACCATTATCAAGCATTAATATATTTTGTGGTTTGATATCTCTATGAATTATAAATGAATCATGTGCAACTGCTATACCATCTGTTAATTGTTTCATAATATCGATTACTTCAAATAATGTAAGTTTTGTTCTTCTTTTAATTATTTGTTTTAAATTCTTACCATCAACATATTCCATTACTATATAAAAATTTCCATCATCTTCTCCTACATCATATATTTCTACTATATTAGGATGATTTAAGGAAGAAGCTGATAGCGCTTCTCTTTGAAATCTTCTTACAAACTTTTCATCATTTGCCAAATCTCCTCTTAAAACTTTAACAGCAACTTTTCTATTTAGTATAGTATCCTCTGCTAGATAAACATTTGCCATACCACCTTCGCCAATAATTCTTATAATTTCATAACGATCATTAATTTTTTCCCCTTTAACTATCATTATACTTCACCACTTTCTTTCTCTAAATATGCGATTGAAATGTTGTCAACGCCACCCCTATTATTACTTTTTCTTATAAGTCTAGTAACTTTTTCTTCTATAGTAAGATTAAGATTTAATACATTTTCTATTTGTTCATTATTAAGCATACTTGTAAGTCCATCACTACATAAAAGTATACTTCTTACATCTTTTTCTACATCAAATATATCAATTTCAGCAGGATTAACCGCACCAAGTGCTTTCATTAATACATTTTTCTTAGGATGAAACTTAGCAGCCTCCTCAGTTAATTCCCCAGTAGATATTAATAAATTAACAAGTGTATGATCTTTAGTTACTTTAAATAATTTATCATCCTTAACAACAAAACCACTACTATCCCCTATATTAGCAAATAGCAAATATTCTTTAGTAAGTATAGAGGCAACCAAAGTAGTACCCATACCTTTACTTTCAACATGTTCTTTTGTATATGCAAAAATAGCATCATTAATATTTGTAGCAGATTCTCTTAACCAATTTATTGCATCCTGTTTAGTTCCAAAACTGTCTTTAAAATTATCTTCAATATATTTTATTGCAATACTAGAAGCAACTTCACCAGCTTTATGACCACCCATACCATCTGCTACTGCAAGTAAATACTCATCATTACTATTTTTCAATATTATCAAATTATCTTCATTATGCTCACGTACTTTACCGGCATCTGTTAAATAAAATGTTTTCATAAATATACACCTATCCATGACTTCTTAACTGACCACATGCAGCAGAAAGAAGACCACCAAATTCCTTTCTTATTGTTACATTTATATTACTCTTCTTAAGTATATCATAAAATTCCATAATTTTCACATTTTCACTTCTTTTAAATGAAATATTTTCAGTTTCATTATACGGGATTAAATTAACATACGCATTCATTCCTTTGATTAACTTAGCAAGTTCAAGAGCACACTCAGGTGTATCATTTACATCTTTTAGCATTATATATTCAAAAGTAACTCTTCTATTAGTAACACTTATATACTCTTTAATAGCAGGTATAAGCATATCTAGATTATAAACTTTATTTATTGGCATTATTTTATCTCTAAGAGCATTATTTGGTGCATGTAAACTAATTGCCAAGTTAACCTGAGTATTTTCCTTAGTAAACTCTTTAATCTTTGGAACAATACCACAAGTAGATATAGTAATATGTCTTGCACCAATATCTATTCCCTTACTATCATTTACTATTTTAATAAATTTCATTACATTATCATAATTATCAAAAGGTTCACCAATACCCATTAATACTATATGGCTTATTCTTTTATTTATATCATCCTCAATCTTAAGAATTTGTAAAACCATCTCACATACCATTAAATTACGTCTTTTCTTTAGTCTTCCGCTCTCACAAAAAGCACATGTCATATTACAACCAACCTGTGTAGATATACATAGACTAATTCCATAATCATGAAACATCAAAACAGCTTCAATCTTCTCCCCATCAAAAAGAGAAAATAAGTACTTTATAACATTTTCACCAGTTTCTTTCTTAAGTATTGTAATACTATTAATACACATATCATTTTTAAGATGAGATATAACATTCTTATTCAAATTAATCATTTCATCAAAATTATTACATCTTTTTTTATACAACCAATCAAATAACTGATCAGCTTTAAACTTCTTTTCACCAATAGATAAAAAATAATCTACTAGTTCATCTCTTGTATAAGAATATACATTATTCATACTACCACCTTATATAATTATATAATAAGTAGATAAAAACTACAATTATTTTAAAATAAAAAATGGATTATTACTAACCCATTTAGTTATTATGATTTAACTACAAATGTTAATTCAGATGGTTTATAACTACTTGCATTATTTTCAATTTAGAGTAATTAATACATATGAAGGTGCCTATGTTAAGAAAATCTACTGATGAAGATATTAGCGATGAAGAGTTAGAAACTATAATAAATCCTTTTAATATTTTATAAAATAATAGTTACTATTTACATTTGTTACAAAATAATACATAAGTATTTACTTATGTATCAAAAATAAAAGAAAAAAAGATGTAAAACATCTTTTAGAATTTTCTTGGCCTTAAGAATGGAGGAACATCTAATACAGAGCTCTCGTTATCATCATCTTCATCAACACTAGTTGGTATTTCTTTTGAAGCTCTATTTTCAAAGTATAATGGTTCAGTTTCTTTATCAAATCCTGTTGCTATTACTGTAACTATTACTTCATCTTTTAAATTTTCATTAATAACTGCTCCAAATATAGTATTTATATCTGTATTAGCAGCAGCTCTTATTACTTCAGCAGCATCTTCTACTTCGAATAATGTTAAGTTAGATCCACCTGTTACATTTATAATTGCACTTGTTGCACCTGTAATATTAGCTTCTAGAAGTGGACTTGCTACAGCTTGTTTAGCAGCTTCTACAGCTCTTCCTTCTCCTGTTCCTATACCTATACCAATAAGTGCATTACCACTATCTTTCATTACTTCTTTAACATCTGCAAAGTCAAGGTTAACAAGTCCTGTAACTGCAATTAAATCTGATATAGATTGAACACCACGTCTTAATACATTATCAACTTCTCTAAATGCATCTAACATAGGAGTTGATTTATCTATAATATCTCTTAATCTATCATTTGGAATAACTATTAATGTATCTACATGATTTTTAAGTTCAGCTAAACCTGCAAGTGCTTGTTCCATTCTTCTTTTTCCTTCAAATGAGAATGGTTTTGTAACAATACCTACAACTAATGCACCTAAATTTTGTGCGATTTCTGCAATAACAGGTGCTGCACCAGTACCAGTACCTCCACCCATTCCACAAGTAACAAATACCATATCTGCACCCGTTAGTACATCTTTTATAGCATCTTTACTTTCAAGAGCAGCTTCTCTTCCTATTTCAGGTTTAGCACCAGCTCCTAATCCATCAGTTAACTTTTCTCCTATTTGTAACTTTATAGGTGCTTTTGAATTATTTAAAACTTGCAAATCAGTATTAGCAACTATAAATTCAACACCCTTGACACCAGACTCTATCATTCTATTTACAGCATTATTACCTGCACCACCAACACCAATTACTTTAATCTTTGCTAATTGGTCCATTTCTAATCCTAACATAATTTTCCTCCTTAATTATCAAAGAAATATCCAAACACTTTATTTAAAACACCAGAATCTTCAAGTTTTCTTTTTCTATTAGTATCATCACTATCATCTAATTCAACCATAGAATATTCTTTATCTCTTAATTCTAATTTAGAATTAAAACATTTAATTAATCCTGATACTGTCGAATATTTATTATTTCTAATACCAATTGTATCTATATTTCCTATTTTAGCAATATTACCAAATATTTCATCTACTAAATGTGACATTCCAGGTAACTCACTAACACCACCTGTAATTATTATATAACTTATTTCTCTATTTGTTAAGAGGTAAGTTTGTTTTTTTGCAAGTTTTAATATTTCAGTTAATCTTGACATAACTACTTGAGAAATATCGTATTGAGTAATATTTACTATATCTTTATTAGAAGTAATTACTTCTTTTACTTCGTTTACTCTTGCAAACTTTTTATGCGCGACTGCAAAATTTTCTTTTAATTTTTGAGATGTTTTCTTATCTGTTTTAAAAACATAAGAAATATCATTATCGATGTTTCTACTACCTATTTGAATTATTTCTGAATTTATTATTATTCCTTTATTAAATAAAGATACGGTTGTAATATCATACCCTATGTTAATAACTGCAGAAATACCTTTATCTGTTGCATTATTCTTAAATTCTTCATAATCTGCAATTGATCCAAAAGACATATCTATAACATCTATATTTAAACTTTGAAAAATACTTACTATTGATTGAACATTTTTCAAAGGTGTAGTTACTAGCATACCTTTTACACCAAGTTTTCTTCCAATTAGATTTTTTGGATCCTTTATATTCTTTTTATCATCAACAGTAAAATTTATAGGAATTATTGTTACAAATTCTCTATCTTTTTTCATTTTACTTTTTACTGCTACTTGTAAAACTTTAAATATATCGCTTCCATTTATTCTTAAATCATCATCACTTTTTAATATTTCAGCATTTACTATATCAAAATTAGCATAGTAAGAAGGTACATTTGCAATTACTTTATTAATTGAAATAGATAATTTGCCTTCTACTTCACTTATTGCATCTCTTATAGTAGCAAGTGCTTCATTAGCATCTACTATTAACCCCTTTTTTATGCCTTTTGATTTTACCGTACTTGTTGCAAGTACACATAATCTATTATTATATACTTCACCAACTAATACTTTTATAGAATCAGAACCGAGATCAACACTTGTATAAATTTTTCTCACAATCCCATCTCCTCTACTATAACAATTCTATTATACTAAAAAATATTAAACTTGTAAAATGTTTTATAGAAAAAAATACCTAAACGGTATTTTAAGCTTCAAGTTCTTGTTTTTGTTTTGCAAATAATTTAGTAAGTTGAAATAATGCATTTGGATTAGTAACTTTTCTTACCATATTATTCTCAGTATCATAATACATTATTTTTACATTATCAGAAATCTCTTCTTTTTCTTTATCAATTTCTCCTATCATAATGTAGTTATCTTCATTATTCATTAAACTTGCCATAACATAATAGTCTTTATTGTCTTCAAGGGTAATAATCATATCTTCTTTTATCATTTAATCTTACCTCCAAAATCTATTTGTTCTTTATTTACAATGCCTCTTCCAAAATTAATTAAGTTTTGCATATCTTCTTTTAAATTGTTTAAGAATTTATTTTCTGGATTCCATTTATTATTTCTAACAGCTGTTCTAAGTGCTGCATAAGATCCGATTCCAAGAATTGGAGATGCAAATGTAATAAGTCCAAATCCAGCAACTACTGCTGCACATCTAATGAATTTTATTGTTTTATTTCTTTTTGATTCAGCATATTTTACTCTTTCAATTGGAGTTGCTTCTCTTTGTGCAACTACTCTTTGATCAACTTCAGGTGTAGTTGCATTTTTAGCTGTTTCATTTAAATCTTTTTCTGCCATAAATTCATCTTCTTCATCCACTAAAGGAGTAGCATGAATTTCTTCTGGTTCACTAACAGGTTTTAAATCTTCTTTTTCACCGTCTAAATCAGCATCAGTAAGAGGTTTATATTGACTAGCTGCTTCAATCATTGCTTCTTGTTTAGCTTTATTATATTCCATATCAAGATCAACAAATCCCATTTCATCTAACTTTTCATCGCTAAACTTTCTTTCACCATTTTCAAGAGTTAATCCTCTTAAATAATCCTTTTTCTCTTGCTTTTGTTGTTCAAACATTTCTTTAGCTATTTCTTCTCTTGTTTTAGTTACTTCTTCTTTAGGTTCTTCTTTTATCTCTTCAGCTACTACAGGTTCATCAGTTATTACTACTTCCTCACTTTCCTTTTTAGGAGGATTCATAATTTGATGGTATAATGAGAACATTTCAACATAACTCATATCATTTAATGCTTCTTCACTATAAACTTTTTCTCCCCTACTATTAGTAACTTCACTTAAATAGTTATGCATTTTTGCAATTTCTTCATCTCTTGCTTTTAAGATTAATTTATCTCTTTCTTCTTTTTGTCTTGCTTCAAATTCTTCACGGTTTTTCCTGTTAATTTCTTCAATATTTTTTCTATTCTCTTCTGCTCTTTGTCTTGTTCTTTCAACAAGAACCTCTCTTGCATCTTTTTCTACTTCATTAGCTTTAGGTCCATACATTTCATTTAAACAAGTAGCTAAAACTTCATCAGAAATTAAGCCTTTTTTGTGTAATGTAAATAATGTATCTCTATCCATATTTTCACTTCCCTTACTATCTGTAAGTATAGCAAATAATTATATTGTTGTCAATTATTAATACATAATTATTTTTCATTAAAATAGAATTTATTAGGAAGTGAAATATGTTAAGTATTCTTACAATTTTAATTAAAAACATGATATTAACTGGAGCATATCAAAACCAAGTATTTAAAGATCCATTGACTCATGAAGAAGAAGAATATCATATAAATGAAATGATTAAAGGCAGTATTAAATCAAGAGAAATTCTTATTGAACACAATTTAAGATTAGTCGCACATATTGTAAAAAAATATAATGATAATAGTAATATTGATGATTTAATAAGTATAGGTACGATTGGTCTTATTAAAGGTGTTGATACATTTTTAAATAGTAATGGTGCGAAAATGACTACGTATTGTGCTAGATGTATTGAAAATGCCACTATCACCTAAAAGAACTTTATGTTGCAATAAATGACCTATTTTCAAATATTAATTCGTTTTGTGAACTTTCTTTTACATTAACAACCCATACTTGTAGACAAGTTAAGAACATTACGTCGCAAAGTACGTTGGGAGAACAAATAAAATATTATCGTTCTATTGATGATATAAAACAAGTTGATTTAAGCAAGAAACTTAATTTTCACGATAGTACAATTAAGCACTTGGAAAATAAAGAAATGAAACTTGTAAATGTAAAACTAATAAAAGGTGTTATTGAAGAATTGGGAATAAAAGACAAGATAAGTATTAATGATGACTATATCGCATTTTTGTTAAATAATCCGTGTGATAAAATTTTAAAAGCAAGAAAAAAACTTAAAGTATCAAGACAAGCATTCGCCGACTTGTTAGGTGTTAGTGATACATCAGTTAGACGTTGGGAACTTGGAAATACCAATATAAGCCGAAAAAAATATGAGAGATTAAAAGAATATTTATAATTCCTTAAATCTCTCTTTTTTGTCTACTTGCTTTTTTAATTCAATTACTAAATGATTTAATACTTTTTCTTTTGATTGAATATCAAAATTTAATTTTCTTATACTATATAAAACTAATTCCTTTTGTACTTGGGCAAAAGCCGTGTTAAACTCTCTTATTCCTTTTTTATCAGTAGGACAATTTATTATTAGTTGCATTTTACCACCTATTAAAAGATATGATTAAACTTGCAACTTATTTCCTTTTTGGCTTCCCGTATTGTTTTGACAAGTCCATACCTTTAATACAAGTAAAGCAAGATATTGCTACTCGTTGTTTAGGGTCTTTTTCCATAAACTCACATAAGTCATCATAACACTCTTTAAATAACTCAATAAACTCTTTTTTCTTTTGTTCGTGTTCCTCTTGTTGTTTGATATATTCTTCCATACCATTATTTATTATAAAGTTTAAGTCATATTCAAGAGTGCCTTTTTTTGGCTCGGTTAGTCCTAATAAGTCCTCAATATCTAAATCAATACTTACTTTATTATTTGTCATCAGTAATAACCTCCATAGCCTCAATTAGTTTTAAGTATTCAAACTCACTAATTAAGTAATTTTTTGATGATTTAATAGCCTTAATTTTTCCCTCATCAATTAGTTGTTTTATATACTTGATAGAGGTATGTAGGCTATCACTTACCTCAACAAGTGTCAAAAATCTTTGTGTCATTATTCCTCCTTTATTGGTAGGGGCTATTTTAAGTAATTTTTTCTATTCATTTTTTTATAGCAACGGGTTGCCCCAAAATTAACCGACATTGTTATTTTTCAAAATAAAAAGGAACTCGTTAAAGTTCCTTAAAGGTTGCATAGTTTCCAATATAATTTAAATCAAATTGTCCTTTTACACCAAATCTATTTTTTAAAAACTCAACCGTTATAGTGTCCGTATCATCAGTAAAAGCCAACCCTCTATTATTTTCTTTTTGATACATAATTATAAGATAGTCTGCCGTATATTCTATGCTACCACTTTCTTTAAATGATGATATATCGTTTCTTTTGGCTCCCTCACGGCTTAAACTACTAATTGCTACAATAGGTATATTGTAATTATTGGCAAGTGCTTTAAGTTCTCGTGTAATAATATCTACATTTTGTTTATCATTGTTGCCATTACAATTTATAAATTGTATGTAATCAATAATAACAACAACCTTATCATTTTCAAACTCATTACAAAAATCGTAAATAGTTTTAGATATTTTCATAATATTTCTAACATTATCTACTATATAGACATTATTTCCTATTGGCTCATAATGGCTATAATAAGTGTCTAAATCATCAACACTATTACTTATAAAGTCGTTAGGTGTATGATTAGTTAAGTTATCATCTAAATAAGATAATCGGCTTAAAGATTTTGACACTAACTCATATTTAGTAAGTTCCAAAGAAAAGAACAAAACTTTTGTGTTAGGTTGTTGTGCCACATTGTCGGCAAGTTGTAAGACAAAAGTTGTCTTTCCTAAACCTGTATTAGCACCAATAATAGTTAAGCCTTTTGATAAGCCACCACCATATATATTATCTAATTTATTAAAGTTAGTTGGTATCTTCCTTATGTTGTTTTCATTTTCTATGTAATTTTTATATTCTTCTTTTTTTAACATTTTTAAACTCCTCATATAAGTAAAATATAATATACTCTACATATACTTTTCTATTTTTTATTTATTGTAAAAACTAAATTATAGATATATAAGCACCACTCCTCAAAGAGTGAGTGCTATATATATAATATACTTATTATATTTAAGGAACTAAACACCTAATAAAAGTCTTTATTTATAAGTGTTTGGCTTAAATACTATCTACATATCAAACCTCAAAAACTGCTCAACTTTTCTCTAATTTCTACACTCTAAAACTATTTTACTATTTATAAAAGAGTTGTAAGTAGTTGGCTCATTTTCATAGTGCCAAGTAAAATTAAGCGATTCGCTCATATAGTCCATATTCTTTTTAAATGGCTCTAATATATTTCTTGATACTTGCTTACTTTCGTTTAAATCATCATAACAAGGTAGTAAAGGACAATACTTTGTTATTTCTTTTACTGAAATTATGTTTTGTTGTTCCTTGTTATAATTGACTTGCCTATGAAATAAAACACGAACACCCATAAATAAACTATGATGATATTTTGTTATATTCATAGTAAATAACTCGTTAGGTAGTTGTAAGGTTAATCTACTACAACCAAGTAGGGTTAAATAATCATTGTTAAATCTAATTGTGATACTACCTTTTGTGGTGGAGTAATCATCTATGATACGACAAGTTTTTTCTTCTTTGGTATAACCTTTGTTATTCTTTTTACATTTAAAATAATAATATTTAAATATTATGGCTTTTAAATATTCAAGTGATGATATAATATAAGCCTTTTTAGTCGTTTTTAAGGCATTTAGAAAGACATTTGTATCAAGTGTTATTGTATTATCTCTTAAAGCATTTTGGCTTAATAATGAGCCTAAATAAAGATATAATTTATATGTTATTAAGTCATTTGCCGTATTGGTGTAATTATCACTTAACTTGATAGCAAAATCTCTTTCAATTAAAGTATGTTCCTTTGAATATTTTACCCTAATAATATTTAAGTGTAATTTGTTGGCATATCTATTTTGATATAGATAATACATAGTTTTCCTCCTTTTAATTTTTACAATTAAATCATAATATTCTTTGGTAGAGTGTGTTAAGTCTTTGATTTTGACAAAGCCACCTAATTTTTATTGAAAACAAAAACAAGAGCATTTAATTGCTCTTGTGATAAATAATATCTATTGCCAACCTTTGTATATGATACCTCGTTATTACTAACCCAACTATATAATGTTTTATATGATACACCAATTAACTTGCAAGCCTTTTTCAATGGTATTAAATCTTTAATACTACCACCTCCTCATATATATAGTAGTGATCAGGAGGTATAAACTACAATTTTTGTGTATTTTTGTGTAATAAAAAAGCATATAAGCAAATTGCCTACATACTATTTATTCTTTTTATTTTTCCAAATAATAAAACCAACTAAACCTATAACTAATATTACTGAAATTATTACAATAGGTATTACATAATTATTTTCTTTTTCTATTACATCATCTTCAATAACTTCATTATCAGTATCAACAACTATATCTTTTTCTTCACGATTAATATTTAATGTATATGTTCTTTCACTTTCATCTTCGGCTTTAATAGTTATTTTAATAACATTACTACCAACATTTAAAGTATGCTTACCATCTCCAGTAATATTTGCTTTATCATCTTCAACATTTGCATTAATCTCAATAGTAGTTGTTTCATAATCAACAATAATATCATAAGTTAAAACATCTTTATCAAAAGTTATATTTCCATCACTTAAAGTTATTGATGATAAATAATTGTTATTTGATTTTTTTGTTTCTTCTTTTTTATTAGTTGTATTGTTTGTTGAATTATTATTAGTGTTCATTTGGTTATTGTTATTATTGTTTTCTTTTACAACAAATTTAATTGTTTTTGATGTATCACTTGTATTAATATCTTTATCACCATCACTCGCAGTTATGTTTGATAAAGTAATTGTTGTTGTTTCATCTGTTGTTAATGATTTATTCTTAAATTTCATTGATAATATTTTTGTTCCACTTGCAACTCCAGTTGATTTATATAATACAAGTGTTGTTCCTTGTGTTAAATCAAAATTTTCCAAAGCATTTAAAGAAATTAATTCTATTTTGTTTGTATCATAGTTTAAATTACCAACTAAACCACATAAACCATTACAAGCACCAGTAAAATCAACTAAATTATTAACTTGAATATATAATGTTATTTCATTTTCAAAAGTATCATTTCCTACTATATTTGCATTAAAACTACTTGCATTAACATTTGTTGCAAATAATAGTGGAGAAAGTAATATTGTTAAACTAAATAATATTTTCTTCATTATTGCACCTCTTGAATTTTAGCAACATCTCTACTAATTTTAACTAAATCAGTTATACCAATTTTACCAGTATCACTAACATTACCAGCAATTTCATATACACCAGTTAATTCATCATCTTTAGATAAATGTCTTTTTACTTTTACTAAATCAGTTATTGAAATATTACCATCACCAGAAACATCACCTTTAACAACTACATCTAAATCCATAATGTTATTATCATATTCATCAGTTATACGAGCAATCATACCAGTTCCAATATTACCAGTTATTTCTGTTTTGCCAGTATTATCATATACTTTAATATTTCCATCATCATTTACATTAAAACTTGCTACAAAGTCATTTACATTTGTTCCTTTTTTTATACTCTTTATTAAATCTTTTGCATTGTCTATAACATAAGGAATATCAGTTGGAAAATATTTTTTTGAATCAACATATTCAATTTCAATATCGCCCCATGAAATAGGATAATCATCATCCCCAATAACTTCTATACTAATATTTCTTAACGTTAATTCATCGTTACCCTTTGAAATTTTAAAAGATGCAGTTCCATTATTTATATCTCTACCACTAATTGTATATGTTTCTACATTTTCATTATTATAACTATCATATAAATTGTATTTATATGTTTTTGTTTCATCAAATCCTATACCATCAAATAAAATTGTTAAAGGGGCATTTTTTGTTGCAATATATTTATAATTTGACATTTGCATATAAACATTTTTATTATTAGATTTTACTTTAATAGTAGTTAATACTGGGGCTTTTCTTTTTATAACTTCTGATCTATCATAATAAACTAAATTGTCACCTTTTTTTATAACAAACATATACGCTGGAAATCTATAATCATAATTATCAGTTATTGCTTGCATAATACCATTTTCGTTTAATTCTTTTCCAGTAATAGTACCATTTGTAACTAAATTCTTATTTTTTTCGTTTTCTCCATAATAAAATTCATAATTATATGTAACATCATTTTCAAAATCTGTTCCTAAATAATGAATATACATTGTTTTATATTCATTAAAAATTTTATCACTTACTTCAAATACAAGACCACTGCCATATATTCCACCCCAACCAGCATTTCTTATAATTGTTTTTTCACCAGTGTTATAAAACAAACTTCGCGTTAGTTGCCCATTTTCTTTATATAATAAATTTAGCAATGTTGTTACATTATTTACTTTAACATAAATTTGATATTCACCTAAATTATTAATAATATCAGTAGGCATTTCTAAAATAAAATCATCTAAATTAATGTCATAACCATTGTTTAAATATACTCCATTTACATTTACTTTTTTACTAAATATCATTTCTTTGTCTCTATATACTGAAATTTCTGTTTCATAATCTTTATCTTCTAAAGATTGTGCTTTAACATTTATTGTTAAAGGTTTTGTCTTATCATATTCATTGGGTGTAATTTTATAAATATCGCCATAAAGCCAACTAATTATTTCATCATCAGTTTCAAAACTTAATTCTTTATTTTGATGTTTAACTTTTATGTTTGAAACGTTAATTTCTTCATTTTCAGCAAATTCAAAATTAGTACGTAAATAACGTCCTTCATTACTTTTATAAGAAGTTTCTATATTTTCATAAATACCTAAATTTAAAACCATTTGAATTCCTTTTTGAGAGAAAGTATTTAAAGAAGCTATATATTTTATACCATTTTCTATTTCTTGGCCTGTATATTCTATTGTACCTCTTAAATGAGAATAATATTGGTCATAAAATTGATATTTTGTGTTATTCTTATAGTGTGGCTGAGCGTTGTCACAAAAAAGAAACGCAGCTGTTATCGCGGTGGC